>Ga0078972_1001104_pt1 | contig 105854 bp, 89 predicted proteins | sample YelNatPaOPGAMG01_FD_67568 | JGI IMG/M metagenome (GOLD analysis project Ga0078972, IMG submission 67568) | Hot spring thermophilic microbial communities from Obsidian Pool, Yellowstone National Park, USA - OP-RAMG-01 (SPADES assembly) (version 2) | ecosystem: Environmental > Aquatic > Thermal... | reverse complement strand
CATTCTGATCAGATCCTCGGCTAGGTCAATCAGCTTAATTGGCCGTCCCATGTCCAACAGATATAATCCTTTGGATTCTCCCATTTTGCCCACTTGTATTACTAGATGTACCGCTTCAGGTATCGTCATAAAATATCTGGTCATCTCGGGGTGGGTGACTGTAACAGGTCCGCCTCTTTTTATCTGATCCTGAAAGATTTTGAGAACACTGCCTCTGCTGCCGAGTACGTTTCCAAATCGCACAGCAATGTACTTCGTGTTCTGCCATATATCGCTCATTCCTTGTATAATTTCTTCGCACAACCATTTAGTGGTTCCCATGATGCTGCATGGATCGGCAGCTTTGTCTGTGGAGATTAACACAAACCGTTCTACCCCAAAACGTCCACATGCGTCAGCTAGATATGTCGTTCCAATAACATTATTACGCACAGCTTCGGATTCGTTGGATTCCATCAGTGGCACGTGTTTGTGTGCTGCCGCGTGAAATACTATGTCTGGACGGTGTTTTTCTATGACCGAGTTGATTCTTTCTCGGTCGGCTACTGAGCATATCACGCACTCGAGGACATTCCTTTTGTTCGGAAATTCGGATGTAAGTGTCTGCCAAACCTGGTGTATGGAGTTTTCGCCATGTCCTAACAGAATGAGCGCACCAGGTTCACTAGCTATTATCTGACGGCAAAGCTCCGATCCAATTGAGCCCCCGGCACCGGTAACCAGAACTTTCTTGCCAGTCGTATATTCTGCAGTAGCTTGCTTGTTGTGTCTCAATACTGGTCGTTTCAGGAAATAATCTATTGGGATTTCTGGGATGTTTGTTCCGTATGGGCTGCTGTGAAGATCTGCTAGTCCAGGTACGACTCTTACTGGTATTTTTCGATGCCGACATTCTCTTATGTGCTTGAAGACTGTTTTGCCGCATCCATGTGGCAGTGCAACAATTACCTCATCAATGGAACTTTCTGCGATGAATTTACCTAAAATATCTATTCGTCCTAGAATTTTTGCTCCGCCAACTATCATGCCTGTTCTTTCAGGGTCATCATCAAGAATCCCAACAATTTCGTATAGTGGTTCATGTTGCTCACGCATCATTCTGATGACAGGGGCTGTTGTTTTTTCGCTGCCGATAACGATCACGCGTTTCATTGTGCCCGCAAGTTGTGCTGATATTCTCCTTTTTGTGGTTATATAGATGCGCAGTGCAATCCGTAGTCCGCTTGTTGAAATTATGCTGAATATCCAGAAGATTATGATTACAGAGCGCGGCAGCATTGTCTTGCTTGTGAACTGTTGGATAGAGAGCAATGCTATTAAACCTAAAGTGTTTGCGTAGATAATACATCGAGCTGCGTCCAGTCCAACCAGTCCCCACGCACGTTTGTACAGGTGAAACCAGTGATATAACGCAATATAAATCGCCAAGGATGTAATGATGCCTAATAGATTACTTGCTATGTAATAGTTGTAAATTATTGATGCCGGTATACCTTCAAATCGCAGAATCAAAGCGGCGAGTAGGGAAGCATAAATCGTTGCTGCGTCTGCAGAGATAAATATTGTCTTTTTTACTGTTCTTAGAACACTGTTTTTTGTGAACTTTAGCATAACCAGAAGCCACCCTCTATCTACTTGTCTTCTACCTGTAATTATTGCTGGGCATTGGTGTGTATAGATAGCACAAATTGGGTGTAAAAATGGGTGATAAAAATGGAATGACTTAATCCTAGCAGGCTGAGTCGTTGCTATGTGAGCCTTGCAATCAGTAGCGATTATTCGGTTGTAGTGCCATCAATAATTATCTGGTCTTTTATTCGCTGAATCAATTCTCTTCGTGAAGAAACGCCAAGCCGTGAAAACATTCTGCGCAGGTGTGTTTTTACCGTGTTTACGCTTATGAATGTTAGCGCTGCAATTTCTTTGTTGGTCATACCCTGAGCTACCAAAGCGGCTATGCGCTTTTCTTTTGGTGATAGTCCTTGTATCGTTTCGCCTGCTAATATAGTTTCACTAGATGAATACATATCGGTGAATCTGCGTACGATGGATGCAACTGCGCTAGAATCGTAAACATGGTCTCCTGTTGCTACAGATCGAACGGCGTTTACAAGGCGATCAAAAGAACTGTTCTTGACTAAATATCCTTCTGCACCGGTGCTGATTGCCGAAACTGCAATACTTTCGCTGTCGTAACCAGTAAGGAAGATTATCTTTATGTCCGGATGTTTTGATTTTAGATATCTTGCCAGCTCTATACCCGATCCGTCAGGCAAAACTATGTCAAGGATTGTTATGTCCGGAGGAACTTTCTCGGCGATTGTTTTTGTTTCCTCAATACTGCCAGCTTCTCCTACGACCTCGATGCCTTGCTGCCTGTTGAGTAGGGCTGAGAGCGCTTCGCGTACCACTTTATGGTCTTCTACGACTAGAAGTTTGATGCTTTTTGTAGTATTTTCCATAAATATCTTTCCGCCTCAAAGTCTCCGATTCACTCTAGATATACTGTTTGTTTTCTGATGCGTCAACCATTTATTTTGCGTTGTCTGGAGATTTTCTCCCCAATATTGCGTTCAATATACAGTATACGGCTTTTAATGTTTGTGATACAATGTGCCGAAATAGTGCGGTTTTATGCAAAAGAGATTCTTATTTAATGCTAAATCCGACCTGCCTGGCTATATTAATGCTTGGATTTGGTTACATCAAGTTGGAATATGATATGGATAGGTGTGGTGGGAGAAGAAATGGAGAGGTATATTGTCAAAACATTTCTCGGACGAACCTGTAATACAAGAGCTGTTGGAGAAAATCCACAATCTGTCCGGGTTGCTTACTGGAATCTCTGTGAGTGTATCTTGCTGTTTATCCGCCGATACTTTGGAGGTATCTAAACCATTTTTATCCAATCTGTCTTCGCTGGTAGTAGAAGCACAAAATGAGCTAAAAATTATCCGTGACAAAGTGCGGCAGATGGATACACTATTGCCTTCGGATACGTAAGTTTTACCGTTGTTTTATGGCGTAATGTTTGTGGGTGGTTATTAGCAGTTGCGCTTTGACACGATTGAATTTAGCTTTTAATCATAGTGCATCAGTTGTTGCCTGCCGGACTCTCTGTTGTCTAGGATGCGTCTTATTGCTGCTGCTAGATCTGAGAAATTGAATGGCTTCTCGAGAACAGGAATACGTTTTTCTATTGCTGTCCATTTGTCTCCAAGTAAAGCTACATTCCCACTTACAATCAAAACGTTTACATTCGGTCGTATTGATTTTATATCTTCCCAAGCAGATATACCGCTTTTGTTTGGCATCACAGCATCAAGGATTACCATGTCTATTTCTCGTGGGTTTGCTCTAAATATATCTACAGCTTCCTCTCCATCTTTGGCGCAGAGCACATTGTAACCGATTCGCCTAAGTAAGTCGGCTGTGGGAATGCGAACCATTTCATCATCTTCTGCCAGTAGAATAGTCTCTCTTCCGCCGACAATCTGTGGTTCGGCATACTCGATTTCACGAGCTGTGATTTCTTCCGCAGCAGGTAGATAAACCCTTATGTCTGTTCCTTTGCCGAGAGCACTTTTAACATCTATGAACCCTTTATGTGATGTTACTATCCCATGCACTACGGATAACCCCAGGCCGGTGTTACTTTTGTTCTCTTTGGTTGTGTAGAAGGGTTCGAAAAGTCTGCTGATCGCGTCAGGGTGTATACCTTTGCCTGTGTCAGAAACCGTCAGTAATATCCAGTTATTAGGTCTTGCTGAGTGTTCAATGTAGGAGGTAATGGGGAGCTTTCTTCTTTCTGTATTGTCTACGGTTATCGTAAGGCTGCCTCCGTTTGGCATTGCGTCGCGAGCGTTGATTGCAAGGTTCATTATTACTTGTTGAATTTGGTCAGGGTCGCCGTTTATAAACGATGGATTTGCTTTGAGATCAATATTAAGAGAAATATGTTCGCCAAGTATTTGTTTGAGTAGTTTGCCGCAGTCAAAGACCAGGGCATTTAGGTCGATTATACCAATTTGCATAGGTTGTTGGCGGCTGAAAGTAAGAAGTTGTCCTGTGAGTTTGGAGCCTCTTTCAATACACGCGATGATGTCTTCCGTCATCTGTCGAATTGGATCAGTTTTAGGGAGTTTCATTTGAATCAGCTCGGTATAAGCTGATATTCCCATCAGTATGTTCCGAAACTCATGTGCCACACCGCCTGCCAGTGTGCCTATAGCTTCCATTTTTTGAGCGTGTCGAAGTGATGCTTCCAGTTTTTTTCTCTCAGTAACGTCATTGGCAAGTATCATTGTGCCAATCTCATTGTTAGAGTCATCCATCATAGATGCAGTGCTTATGCTGATGCACAGTACTGCTCCATTTTTATTAATAAACTCATACTCTTCTCTTTTTGATGTGCCATTTGCATTTAGCTTGTTGGACTTCTTAGCTTCTACTGCGGAACCTTCGGACATCAGCGAGTATATTGATCTGCCTATAAGTTCCTCGCTGCTGTAGCCGAGCATTTCGGTGGTTTTGGGGTTTGCAAATGTGATGATTCCATTTTTATCAATTATCCAGATGCATTCATCGGCGTTTTCTACAATCGTGCGGTAAAGTTCCTCTCTGGCGCGAAGCGCCAATTCCGTGTTTTTCTGCTCGGTTACATCGTCAAAGATAGCAACTATTTCACCTGTTGAGAGCTTAAATACGTAATTCTCTGTCCAAAGTGTTCTTTTATTGTCTGTATACATGGATTCTGATTTGCGTTCGGGTATGCCAGTAGCCCAAACGCGTTTGAAAACATCCAGCAGTCCCATCTTTTTAATGCCTGGGAAAGCTTTTGTTACTCTGCGTCCTACCACGTCTGCACGTTTATACTTAGTTGAACGTTCTGCGGCAGGATTGAAATCCCTGATTATAAAATCTGAGCCATTATCCACAGCTTCATATACTGCGATCCCGCTGCTTATGTGTTCGAACATCTCTCGCAGCCATTCATTTCTTGTTTGGAGCGAGTCAAATGCCCTATCACTTATGGTTATATCTCTTATTGTCTCGATTGCTCCGATAACTTGTCCTTTGGCATCGCGCAGAGCTTTGGCTCTTATCCACAGTCGGATATATTGGCTTCCTTGCACTCGATGAATTGAGATAGCTGTAATGGTGTCGCCGTTTCGCGAGAAGCATTCATATCGGCTTTCAGCAGCCGGGTCTGGATTGAGCAGCAGGTCTGCGGCGCAGGGCATGCGTTTTCCATATAGTGCTACACCATGTTCATACCCGCCTTTTCCAACAATACTGTCAGCGCTGACACCGGTGAGGGTTTCCATCTCTTGGTTCCATATTCTTACTATGCCATTGGTATCAATCGCAAAAGCAGCGTCAGCGCAGCATATTATGGCTGCCTGCAGGAATTCGTCGGTATTAGGTTCGGATGAATGACGATTATTCAGAGGCGTTACGTTATCAGATTTTTGTGCATTGTTATCAGTATAGGAGTTGGTCGAATCTTCTGTTTGATTGCTGGCAGTTGTTTCTAGTGATTTTTTCATCTTTCTGACTCTTTTGTGTTGTTATCGCTCGATAATATACGCCAGTTAAATAGCTAAGTCAATGCGTTCGATATATTTTTATAGTAATATTGGTTTATGCTGCTTCCCTATATTCATGCTGTTTTTCTCTGAAATGGCAGTTTATAAATATTTCCACAATTGTAGGATCAAATTGTCTGCCGGCGCCTTGTTTTATTTGCGCCAGCGCATTGGCATCTGTAAGTCGTTTTCGATAAGGCCTGTCGGATGTCATCGCGTCGAAAGAATCAACAACCGCAAGTATGCGCGAAAGCAGTGGTATCTGCTCGCCTCTAAGACCATCCGGGTAGCCTTTTCCATCGAATCTCTCATGGTGATGCTTGATGATAACCGCAAGATCTTCTAGTCCTTCAACCTCTCTGAGTATACGACTGCCTATGTCCGGATGAGCTCTGACTTCAGCCCATTCTGATTCCGAAAGCCCTCCATTCTTTCCTAGTATTGCTTCGCTGACTCCTATTTTGCCTACGTCATGTAGATAAGCAGCGAGTTCAAGCAAGCTTGTATCCGCAGGTGTTAATCCCATTTCTCTCCCGATGGTTCTTGCCATCATTGCCATTCTGCTTGAGTGTTCTGCTGTCTGTTGTTCTTTGGCAGATATAGCTCCTGCAAGAGCTTTTATGGTTTGAAGTAACATCGTGTTTCTTTGTTCAGCCATTTTGAGTGCTTCTACGTGCTTAATCAGTAGGTTTCTTTCTATCGCCATCGGTACTGCATTGAGCGGGAACGGTTTTACCAAAAAATCTCTCGCCCCGAGTTTGATTGCTTTTTCTATATCATTTGGGCTTCCATAAGCGCTCCACATTATGATTAACGGGTCGCCGGAAGCATCACGTGCCTGTTTGATGATGTCCATACCGCTGGATTGAGGCATAATCATATCACAGCATAGCACATCGAACTGCTCAGTTGATATGGTTTTGACTGCGGATATAGGATTATCAAAACATTTGGTTTGATATCCGTAGTCTGGCAGAAACCGCTCCAGCGCCGAGAGTATAGCAGTATCATCATCTACGACCACCACTTTAGACGCCGTTGGTTTAGAAGGTGCTTTTTCTATAATCCCTGAATCAATATTTTTCATTTTTTGTCATTCTAGCCTCCGCGCACGAAATTGATTATTGCACTCAGTCCGACTGGTTTGGTAAAAACTGTAACGTTTGGCAGCATTGAGCGAATTTCTTCTACTATTGAGCTTTCTGGAAATCCAGTAACAAGCGCCACATCAGGTTTTTGTTTACTGTAATCTATGGTTTTGACTATATCCAGAGCCGAGCCGTCCGGTAGGATAACGTCAAGCAGGATTGTGTCGAATGCTATTTCGCGAACAAGAATAGACGCATCTTTAGCTGAACATGTGCTTATGCAGTTCAACCCAGCGCCTTTTATGGCTTGTGAGATAGAGTCTAAAATCATTGGATCATCGTCAACCATCAAAACATCTTTTTTGGGGCGTGGTTGTCCCCTAAGCCATGAGTCTATCTCTTTTTTGTTGAATCGCCACTGTTTGCCAACCTTAACTCCTGGTATTTTACCTTCGGAGACCAGATGATAAAGCGAAGCCTCCGACATCTGTAAATATATAGCTAGATCTTTTAGGCTCATTACACCTTGTTGTTTCAATACGTATTACCTATCCTCTTCGTTATTTATTGGGTTTATGCCGCTTATGCACCTGTTTGTTAGTAGGATAAACTTGCGGTCTTTCACAATTATTGGCAGTTATTTGCGAATTTCTTACATCAAACAATAATGAATCACTTTGTAATAACCGAAAATGTTGTTTGGGTGCGACAAGTAAGAGATGGTTTCCTGGCCAACCGATCTCTTTGCCTAGGCTTTGAAAGCAAAAGTGTGCAATTCAAATGGATGAGGACAGTATGGCTGAGGAAACCAAAAACCAAGCAGTAATTGCTTCCAGACAGATAGAAAGGCGTGAGTCACAGCTTTGGTGGCTGGCAGTTCTGACTATTTTTCTGCTTGCACTTACTGTTCTGGCAGTAGATACAGCGAATCAAACGAGTAGTTGGTGGCTGAGCACAGGTATTGGACTTGCGCTTAATACAAAGGTTGTGAGAATAAGCTTAGTGCTTTCAACCTTAGCTATTGTAGCCTATTTTCGTGATTCAGCTCGACGTCTCCGCAATGCCAACAAAAAATTGGTCATGGATTTGACTGATTACAGCACTCAGCTTGAGCGCAAGAATTTGGAAATATCGAAGCTGAGGGACCTTTCGGATCAACTTATTGGGATTAGCGTCGAAGTTCCATCTGCGCTAGATATGATATTGTCTATGGCTGTTGACGTGATTGGCGCGGATACTGCATCTGTGATGCTGAGATTGCAAGGGGAAGACGAGATGCGGATTGTATCTGCTCGGGGGTTGCCGCGGGAAGTGGTAGAATCCGCTCGGGTGCGTGTTGGTGAATCGATAGCCGGACTTGTAGCTCAGGATGGCAAAGCAGTTATTATAAACAGTGATCAAATTGATGGCGTGCTTGTTGAGCGTGCTAATCGCAGGGATGTAATTGGTTCTTCTATTGTTGCCCCAATTCAAATTGGCGAAGAAATACGCGGCGTGATAAACATAGCTAAAAAAGTCGGCGGGTACAGGTTTACCGAAGACGATCTAGAGGTTGTATATACGCTTGCAAACCAGGCTTCAATGGTTATCCAAAGGTGTGAATTGTTGGAAAGTTTGGAAGGGCAAGTGAAGGCTCTTGCAAATGCGTTAGAAGAGCTGCGTCGCACTCAAGCTGAGCTTATGCACTCTGAGAAGCTTGCAACTATTGGGCAACTTGCAAGCGGCGTTGCTCATGAGATAAACAATCCATTGCAGGTGATACTCGGACGCACACAGATTTTGCGTAATATTGAGAAAGATGAGTCCAAACTGCGCAGTCTTAATGACATCGAGGTTCACACTGAACGGATTGCGGAGATTGTGGAAGGTTTGCTTAGTGTATCAAGGAAAGATACGGGCAACATGCAGGAGGTCAACCTAAACGATGTAATTATAAAGGCTCTTAGCCTTTTAGAATCGCAGTTCAGGTTGTATGACGTTATTGTTACAAAAGAATTGGATCCAGGGTTGCCCAACATGATTGGTAATGTCAGCCAGCTTCAACAAGTAGTTACGAACTTAGTTCTTAATGGCTGCCAGGCAATGGCAGATAGTGGGGGTGGCCGGTTGACAATACATACTAGATCAAACCAGGGCAGTATAGAAATGGAGGTTGTAGATACGGGTCCCGGCATAGACGAGACAATAATAGGTCGCATATTTGAGCCGTTTTTTACTACAAAGCCTGAGGGAAAAGGTAATGGGCTGGGATTGTCTATAGTTTTGGGGATTGTACAAACGCATGGTGGAACTGTGAAAGCAGGCAACGCACCCGGAGGTGGTGCCTGCTTTACGATATCGCTGCCTGCAATTAGCCACAGTCTAGATGGAGAAATAAAAGCCGCTTAGGAGAGATTCAGTATGAAGGAGATGGGTTAAAGATGAGATCATACAGGGTGCTTGTGGTAGATGACGAAATAGGGATTAGAGAGTTGATAAGAGATGTGCTTATACAGGATGGACATGAAGTTGTTTGTGCTGAGAATGGTGTAGAAGCAATGGCAATGCTTGCCGGTAACAAGACTGATGCCATTTTTCTCGACATTCGCATGCCGAGAGGTGATGGGCTTACTACACTTAGGGCTGTGCGGAGTCGCTGGCCTGATATGCCGGTTGTTATAATCACTGGATGCGGTCAGAACGAAGTGATAGAAGAAGCTATGAAACTCGGCGCCATAGCTTGTCTGAAAAAACCGTTTGGTATAAGTGATATTGTCGGCATGCTTGAATACATAGATGCATCGCAAGATCAACAGATGGCTTCTGCGCAGTAATATTAGATTGTTTGATAATAATCTGCAAGGAAGGTGAGCTATTCTTGGGAGATATGCTGAAACGTTTATTGAAATTTGGAAATAAATCCAAACCCGTAGAACATCTTAATTCAAAAAGACTGCTTAGCGCCATGATGAACTCTGTGCCAGTGCCTTTGTTTTATCAGGACACAGAAGGACGTTACATAGAATGTAATAATGCATTTGCCAGATTCTTTGGTGAAAGCCGCGAAAAGATTATAGGTAATACTATACACGATTTTGCTTCAAAGAGCTTTGCCGATGCCCAGTCTAAGATTGATAAAAGGCTTGTTTTGGATCGTACTACTTATATATCCGAGGAATGTTTCACTTGCAATGATGGCTCGCGACGCGATGTTATAATCCACAAGGCACCCATGTTTGGCGAAGATGACGAAGTCATAGGCATAGTAGGCACAATGATTGATATTACCGATAGAAAACTCGCAGAGGATCAACTCAAGGCTGAGAAAGAACGTTTGGATATGGTTACTGCGAATATGGGTGCTGGCTTAGCGGTTATATCGAGGGATTTTCGTACTATATGGGCAAATTCTGTGCTCAAGCAGATGTTTGGAGATACTGAGGGACAGTTATGTTATCAAGCTTACAACAAGCGCAGTGAAATTTGTCCGGGATGTGGTGTGCGTGAGGTATTTGAGACAGGAAAAGATAAGGTTGTTCATGAGCAGTTGGGTATAGGGCAGGATGGTAATCCAATATGGTCGGAGTTGATTACATGTGCTCTCAGAGATGAGAGTGGTGAAATTACTGCGGCGTTGGAATTGGTTGTCCCTATTAATGAAAGGAAGGTGGTCGAGGAATCTTTGCGCGAAAGTGAAGAGTTGTTACGCACAATCACATCTGTCGCACGTGATGCGATAATAATGATTGATGACGAGGATAATATAACTTTCTGGAACAATGCAGCGGAAGAAATCTTTGGATACAAATACGATGAGATAATTGGCAAATCATGCCATAAAATCCTTGCGCCTGAGAGATTCAGGCAAGCTCATGCGGATGCGTTTCCTCGCTTTAGGGAGACTGGTGCCGGCAATGCCATAGGACAGACGATTGAGCTTTGGGCGGTCAGAAAGGATGGCACTGAATTTCCGATGGAGCTATCTCTCTCTGCTGTTCAGCTAAAGGGACGATGGCACGCTGTGGGAGTAGTGCGCGATATAACCAGACGAAAACAGCAAGAAGAGAGTTTGGTCAAAGCTAAAGAAGCTGCCGAGTCGGCGAGTCGTTCAAAAAGCGAATTTTTGGCAAATATGAGCCATGAAATACGAACTCCTCTCAACGGTATAATTGGTATGACTGAGCTTGTGTTGGACACAGATCTAAACCCGGAACAGCGCGGTTACCTTCAGATGGTAAAGTCCTCGGCAGATGCGTTGATGGCACTTATAAATGATATTCTTGACTTCTCCAAGATAGAAGCTGGCAAATTAGATATACGTCGAGATCCTTTCGATTTAAGAGATGTTGTAGGTGATGCTGTTCACGCGTTAGCGCTGCGTGCACATGAGAAAGATATAGAGTTGGTAAGTGAGATAACGCCGGATGTTCCGGATGCTCTTTTAGGCGATCCAACACGGCTTAGGCAGCTGCTGATAAATATTATAGGAAATGCAATAAAATTCACCAGCAAAGGAGAGGTTCATATTAAGGTCTGCCTGGAATCTTGGACGAAAGACGGTGTGGTGCTGCATTTTGCGGTTAGGGATACTGGGATGGGAATACCAAAAGAGCGGCAGAGTGCTATATTTGAACCTTTCGAGCAGGCAGACGGTTCAACGACACGAGAGTATGGCGGAACTGGGCTTGGATTAGCTATATCGTCTAGATTAGTAGAAATGCTTGGTGGACGAATATGGGTTGAGAGTCGTGTTGGACGCGGTAGTACGTTTCATTTTACTGTACAGCTTGCAGTACAAGATGATCAAGTTGATCGGTATCGTTATCGCAGTGGAGGTTTGACAGGCATAAAGGTTTTGATTGCAGATGATAGCACGGCGAATAGGCGTGTTCTTCAAACTGCGCTTAGGTCTTGGGGGATGAAGCCCAAAGTGGCGGCTGGGGGTAAGGAAGCCCTAGATATGCTGAAGAAGGCTGCTGAGAAGAATGAGCCTTTTGAATTGGTGATATTGGATTCGCAGATGCCCGATGTTGATGGATTTGCGGCAGCGGAGCACATGCGCAGTGATCCTCAATTTGCAAATGTTCCAATAATTATGCTCACAAAATGTGCACAACTTGATGATTCTGAGCAATGCCGTAGGCTGGGGCTATCATCTTATTTGATGAAGCCTGTGAAGCTTTCTGCTTTGTTGGAGAGTATAACGGCTGCTGTTAATGGTGGTAGGTATGACGCTGTTTGTAAACAGACATCTGATGCCAAAACCAATCAGAGTGTTGCGCGAAGCGCACTCAATATTTTGCTGGCAGAGGATAATGTTGTTAATCAGAAGCTGGTGACGGCTGTTTTACAAAAGGCTGGTTACAATGTGAGGGTTGTAGGTGATGGTGCTGAAGCTGTGGAAGTTGTAAAGCGCGGTGGTATTGACTTGGTGCTGATGGATGTACAGATGCCGAAAATGGATGGGTTGCAGGCAGTGGCATCAATTCGCAGACATGAGAAAAATACAGCCAGCCATATACCAGTGATTGCCATGACCGCCCATGCGATGGCAGGTGATAAGGAAAAATGTTTGACTGCGGGTATGGATAATTATATTTCCAAGCCGATTAACGCGAAACAGCTTTTGGAAATGATAGATCAAATGTTGATATGCAATAATCAGGTTGGAGAGGTTACTCAAGACGAGGTTGCTGCTGGTGTAATGGATGTTTCAGCAGCGTTGAGTCGTCTGGACGGTGATATAGAATTGCTGCGAGAGATTGCGGTATTGTTCTTTGAGAGCTATCCGAAATTGAGTATGGAAGCAAAAAGAGCGATTGAAAATAAAGACTTAGCTGCGTTGCAAAAAGTTGCGCATTCGATTAAGGGTTCTGTTGGTAATCTTGCGGTGGGTGAGGCCTATAATGTGGCGTTACGTTTTGAGCAGGTTGTGAAGTTAGGCGACTTTAGCGAAGCAGAGAAAATCTTGGGCGAGCTAGAGTCCGAGGTTGCTAAGTTGCAGGTGGCATTTTCTAAAACAGAACTTGATAGTGCAGCATAATGAGGCTGTCTATAAACTATTAGATTCTTCTATTATCCTAGCTCGACAACTAATTGTTTCACAGTTGAGCGTATTTATGCAGCTTTTGAACTTTGGTCAACGCTTGAATTCATCAGGAGGTGTTCTATCTCGGATGCCTGGTTTGGTCGTCCTATGAAATATCCCTGAGCCTCATCACAATGCAGTGTTCTTAGAAACTCAAGTTGCATGTTGGTTTCTACTCCGTCGGCGATTGCAGTAAACCCAGCACCATGAGCCGTTGCTATAATTGTAGATGTTGGATAAGGATCTGCATCAATGGAGTTTATGATGTTCCTTGAAATTTTGATGGCGTCAATCTGCAGATTCTCTATCCATTTCAGCTTTTTTCCATAGGAACTCACATTGTCTATTGCGATTCGAATACCAATATCTCTTAACTGTTGGAATGTTGTTTTGGATATTCCCAGATTCTCTCTGATAGTTTCTGCATTGAATTCCATAGTAAAAAGATTGTGGTTTAATTTGTGTCTGTCAATGAGTTCATTTGCGAAACCTATGACTTGTCCAGATATAAGCGCATAGGGAGTTATGTTTATGGCAATGTCTAGATTCTGTAGTCCTTTTTCTTGCCAAAGTTTGCTTTGAGATATTACGTTCTCCAGCGTGTTCTTTTCCAATTGTTCTATAAACCCTGTATCTTCTGCGGCTTTCATAAAGTCGTTAGGATAGAGCATACCAAGAATTGGATGTTTCCATCTCAACAATGCTTCTACTCCTATTACTTTGTTGCTGATAAGAGAGATTTTGGGCTGATAGTGAATAACAAATTCATTGTGTTTCAGCGCATGGGAAAGTGACTCTGATATCAACGCCGTCTGTAGCAGGGTTTCTTTTTCGATATCTGTGTTTATATGGTAGCTGTTTTCGCCTTTTTGTTTAGCAGTATACATAGCGGTATCCGCAGTGCGTATAAGAGTTTCGCCATCTGTACCATCCCAAGGATATAAGCTGATGCCGATGCTTGCGGATATAAAATAGTTTTTTCTGTTTAGGTTAAAAGGCTTCGATATTTCTGCAAGTATCTTTTTTGCCACTGTTTCTGCCGCATTTCGTGATTGGATGTCTGATAGTATAATTACAAACTCATCACCGCCTATTCGCGTAACTGTATCAGTTTCTCTGACCGAGCGTTTCAATCTGTCAGCGACCTTCTTAAGCAGTTCGTCCCCAGCTTTATGCCCTAAGGTGTCATTGACGGTTTTGAACTTGTTGAGGTCTAGGAACATAACGGCTAACATTAGTCCTGAGCGTCGTGCAGATGCAATATTGCTTTTTAACTTTTCGCCTAGCAACAATCTGTTTGGCAGACCAGTTAGAGGGTCATGCGTAGCCTTTAGTTCCAATGCTTTTTTTGCTGAAGCTAGTTCTTCTTGGACTTCTAGTACTCTTACTGCTGCACGTATATGAGCCGTTAGTTCCTGTACGCTGAATGGCTTAGCAATATAGCTGTCTGCACCAGCCTCCATCCCCTTGAGTAAGTCTTGTTTGCTGTCGCATGCGGTTGCAAGGATAATGTAGACGTATGGATTATCTTTATTGCTTCTTATTGCATGACAGATTTCCAGCCCGTCCATTTCAGGCATAACCCAATCCAGAATTGCTACCTGTGGCGCATCATTGGATTGTAAAATTTTCCAAGCCTCTGTGCCGTTTGAAGCGAGAACAGGTGAGTGTCCACTTTTTATGACGGTGTGTTCTACCAGACGTCGAGAAATAGGATCATCGTCTGCAATCAGAATCTTCATACGTCAACCCTGTCAAAACTCACAAAGTCTTAGTTTTGGATGGCAGTATGCTGGTTGCCATTGACAATACTGCCAATACGGATTATCGGAAGATTCTGCTTGCAGCTGAACCTTTTTTCATTGTTACAAGTATACAGATTTTAGCTCTGCAGATGCTTGTTGTATCTAGTCAGCCAAACCACATATGCTGTCCACTAGTTCGGTTATGGCTTCCACTTTTTCTATCTGTCCCACTTGAGATATTTCGTCTGATATCCCAAGCACAAGCCTAGGTGCAAACATATCAATAATCTTGCGAGTAAACTCCAACACTTCTTCTGTTGAGTAATGTTCAAGAAAATGAATCGCCGGTATTAAGTCAAGGCAGACTATTTCATCGCCTACTGCGGCTTTTATTTCTTCCAATGTAACATCGCCCTGAGGTTTAGGTGTCAGAGCTTCTATTGAGTCCAGCCCGCTCGCCTTCAAATAGGGGAGAATCTGCCTGCAGTTGCCATCCCAATGCGAATGCACAAACCTTCCTTCGCTGTGCATCAGGTCGCTAATCCATTGCCATCTCGGCAGCATATATTTTTCGAGTATCGGCGGCGGTGTGAACTCATTTGTAGCATGGTCACCTAAATTGAATATTCTGCACGGCAGCTTGAGTGCAGCATCAATCTGTCTTTTGTCGCGTCTGTCGCAGGCTTCTAGATATGCTTCTACAATATCGCGAGAGTCTGCCAAGATATAGAACGTGTTTTCCAATCCAGCCCAACACTTAATCATGTCGGTAAAACCTGAGCTAGTGAGAAAATAGTTGGGTTCGCCGCGATGCCCCAGCCGCTCTGCATCTTTGATGAATGCATCTACATTCGTTCTGAACTGCTGACGCTCGATGATGTCTATGACAACTTTCAAGTCCTCTCCTGTTGAAACAGGGTATTTTTCTATTCGGCTATTTACAAGTTCGCCGTCTTCCCATATCTCACGGTGTACAGCAGTGATCGTGCCGCTTGGGGTTGTAGTGCTGATAATCTTCCTGTCACCTTCGTGCCGTTCTTCAATTATTACATCATCCGGTTCGTTATATGTTTCTATTCCGCCGAACACAGCGTATCTTACAGAGCACCTTAGCGCGTCATATATTTCGAGCGTATCCATGCCGCGATATCTCTCCGGCATAGTGCCGTGTTTTTGATGGTGACTTATCCAAGTTTCGAGTCTCGGCTGCCACAATACTGCGTTCGCTTTCCGTTCAAATATTGCGAGATTCAGTTCTTTGCGAGTCAATGTTTTCCTCCTCTAGTTATAGCCTAATACATTCTACAATCCTAATGATAACTGTTCCTTCGCTGAAATGGGAAAATATCTTGGTTACTCGCTATATTTGACAGGTATTCTTATTGAGAAAATGGTTTTACTCAAGAGATATTCCCGATTTTCGCGAGCGTCTTTGTATCCGCCGCCATGCTTTAAATCTCACACTTGGCACCGACCTTGCTGGCACACCTATTTCTTCTCCTGTTACAGCATCGGGAAGAGGTAGTTGTGGTATTAGTTTTAACAGTTTGTCTTCCGGCATTTCCAATGCTTTAGCCGTCTCCTCCAGTCCGATAGATGAAATAATCGCAGTAACTTGGTCCGCTCCCATTCCCAGCATCATAGCCTTTCTCTGGCGTGGTGCAAGCAGCATAAACTCATTCCAGAACCATTTAATTACATGGTCAAGCCATCTATCATTGATTACCTGCTGTTCTACATCAACATGGTCATCAACCAGCCACTGTACTGGGCTGTCTGCTTCTTCGTCACCATCTGGCTGAGAGTCAATTGAAAGCGGTTCACTGTCTCGAACATCCTTCAGCGCCGCTATACACGATACCAAATCATCTATTGGTACTGGTGCACCAACGTAATCGAGTATTTTGCACGCCAACTCTACGTTTGAAATCTCCGCAGGGTCTCGGTTTTCCAGCATTCTACGTGCAAACACCTGCATATCTTCCGATATTTCTCTGCATTTTGCGCCGCCATTACCAGCTCGTCCTTCCCACTTAGCATAACCGCAGACTCTCTCCCCGCTGTCAGATACCCACATCGAAAGCCCCTTCACATTCAGCTTGCCTGAGAATAAATCCATCATTTCAAGTTTAAGGTTATACCAGCTTGGTCGCTTCCTGCGTATTGCGTCACAGTATCGATTATGTACGGCTCTGCGCACAAAGGCTTCGATGTTCTCTATGTTTGAGTCCACAATCCCACGCTTGATGGCATCTATGCGCGTCCATATAGCGAGCAGGCAGTCGAGTTCAAAATCTTCGAGGTCTGCGGTCTCATGCTTGACGAGCGAACGTCGTACCAGCTTCCGTATCTCCTCCGAAAGTGGTTCTATATATGCTTCACACTCGCCAGGCGGCAGTGATATATACTTTTGCAAAAGCTTTTGCGGATTGCTCATTAACGCGGGTCGCCATAAAGTGCAAAGGCTGCCCAGTAAAATGGGTTAGCATAACGCCCATCACTTGATTGTAACATAGAAAGCTGGGCGCGTCTAATTGCTTCGGCACGGCGTCCACCGTTTAATGCAAGGGTTCTGTAGAATGTGGACATCAATGATACTGATGCGTCATCGGATATCTTCCATAGTCCGCCTATAAGGCTTGGGAATCCAGCGAGTGCAAAAACCTGCGCAGTGTAAGCTGCTCCAAACGCTTCTATATCAGCAGTGCTTATTGTATCGCATGCTGAGAGCACCGCTAACTGCAGATTGGGATTTTTGCTTATGCGAAGCATGCTGTCCAGTCCAACAGTGAATCTGTCACCCACAGATTTTGCGAGTTTTATGGAGAATTTGGATGGGTTCGGGTCTGCCTGGTTGTGAGCAGCTATGTGCAGTATGCCACATGACGATGCAGCGGCGATGAATTGCTCGGCTGTGGCAGCATAGCCGGTGTAGGCTGTGCTATTTTTGTAGATGGCTTTTATTAAATTTTTCTCTCGAATCGCACCAGGAAGTTCGCCGCTGGAATCATAGAATATCCCAACCCTACAGGTTTTAGGGTTGAGTGAGCCGGTGTGTGTGTCAGTTAGTTTGCGAAGCCCACCCGGCGATATGTAGGTTATACCATAGCTTTGAATGAGAAAGTTGTATGACCCGCCTATGTCGCGTGGAAGCGCGTGAAATGGGATTCCAGAAAGCTCGTCCGGCAGAGCGAACGCTATTGTTTTTACCTGCGCGAGTTCAGCTCTTATTGGGTCAATCAGGCACGTAGATATGTCCAGAAGGGGGGATACTATTCTAAACACTCCTGGGTCTGTCCATGATTTGACCGGTGCTACAGGTATGCCAAGCGAAGCCTTGTTTTCATATTCTCTGATTGCTGCGCGGAATGCTCTAGCCGCTGTGCGTATGTGTTCCCTGTCTGCTGGTAGTTCCCAACAGTTTATTGTTCTTTTGGTGGCGATGAGTACAATCGCTGTAGAACCAGTTAGGTGATAGCTTACGATAGCTAAGTCCTGAGGCAGCTTGTCTCTTACTTCATATATATCTGCAGCATCTATAGCCCCATAAGATATATTATCCATACCGGTGCGTGCCATTCTGGAAAACTGGGGTACTTGTGTAAGCACTGCCTGCCAACCCGATGCTATCTTGCGTGCAGTGCCTGTTTGTCCGGAACTGCCGTTTATTTGTCCCTCTGTGGCTTTCAAAACTTCCTTTGCTAGTGGTGTTGTTAAGGCTCCAATATTGCTACGAAGTTCCATATACCAAGGTCTGTTTCTAGCACGGTTCATCGCTTGTATTGCTTCGTCTTTTCGTCCTTCTCGAATCAGCATTGGGACGAGCTTAAAGTAGATTCGTTTCAATATACCTGTATGACCTGGGTCTGCGTCAGGGTCAACGCCTTCGTCTGCTGCCCACTGCTCAATCCTTGTAGCAGCCGATGAAAGTGCATCTATCGCTCCACGAATGTCTCCTGAATTTTCCTGCATCAGTGCAAGTTTTTCAAGCACCCTTGTTTGTGTCCAAGGTTCTCCTATTTCAGCTAGATAGATTGCAGCGGCTTTTTTTAGGTCGTTTATCGCTTCTGCAGTCTGTCCTATTCGGTCTAGCAGAAGCCCTCGTGCTTCCAGCAGGTCTGCCAGTGCGAGCCGATTTCCAGCAGCATCCATAACTTGCACTGATTCACGCAGTGCTTCGACTGCCGTACCTGTGTCTCTGGCATCCAGCGCGCTCTGCTCGATTTCTCTGAGTATCTCGACGGCTAGGAAAGGTTTGTCTATGTTTTTTGCAGATTCTGCAGCAAGTATGCGAGTTGACAGTGCCTCCTGTCGTTGATTTGCACCGTCATAATTTGCCGCAAGCGCTCTCAAAACGCGTATGCGATCGTCTTCTTTGCCAAGTGCTTGGTAAAACATTGCCACTTTCTTGAGTATCTCAATCCCTTGTTGATACTTTCCCAGAAGTCTGTATGCCTCGGCACCCTGTTCGGCTGTAGCGAGAAGAGGCATTTGTTCGGCTGCAGGTGTAGAGAGTGTTAGTTTTGCTGCTGCATCGGAGCCACTTTGGGCAAGAGCCGAGAGCACTTTCTCTCGAGCAGAATTTCTTTCGCGCACACGAGGCTCTAAGTTCATCGCCTGCCACATTATTGCTTGTTTGCTCATTACGTCTGCAAGCAGAAGGCTGTTGCCGGAGTTTTTAGCTGCCGTTTCAGCTTCATCGAGCAGCATACGCTGTGATTCTCTGTCTGCTGTGCTCTCATAGAGTTGAGCGGCTCTTATTAGTAACTTGACGAGAGATTCATAGGATTTCTTTGCATCTGCATATCCTCTTGCAAGTTCAAGTCCAGTCCGTACCGTTGATAGTCCGGTTGTTATTTTGCCATCCTTTATAAGCATCTCTCCTGCGCTTACGTACTGTTCTCCAGCTTTATCGCCTCGTCCCAGTGCACGCCACTCATTCCCAGAGTTCAGATAATTCTGGTGAGCAGACGAATATCTGCCCATTTCTGATTCCAGCAGTCCTAAATCGTTAAAAGCATTTGCGGCTAAAGCACGAAGTCCATAGGCTGACAGGATAGGTATTGCACGTTCATAGTTTGCTCGAGCTTCACGATATCTTCTTACTGCATAGAGTTGGCGTTCTGCCAGTTTTTCTGTTACAAACGCCCAAGAGAGTTTTGCATTTATTTCACTCAGCAGGGCAGTGCATGATATAAGCTGTTCAATTGAACGAGTAGGGTAGGTTGATGATCTTTGAACGGCAGACTCCAACAGCTGTTTGGCATCCGAGAGCGACTCTGCGGTTTGATTGCCTTCCGGAGGTGGTGAAGATTCTTTTTGGCTAAATTCTGCCGCAGCCCATTTTATGGTTTGGTCGCTGCCCTGTGCCGAAACCAGTGCGCTTATTGTCTTATCTAGATTTTCTATGCCGGTGTCAGCCCCATATTTACCACATGCCCATCGGTAGAATATGAGATCAATGGTAAGCTCTCTTGATTCAGTGGGATATTGTGCTACCACGGCGGCAGCTGACGTAGTTTGAATCGAGCGAAGCAGGTCCGACCCATCTACCGCAGCCAAAACGTTTGCGCAAGCTGCAATTATTATCATAGCTGCCAGGATGGCAGATTTTTTACTATTTCTAACAGTGAACACTGCGCCTCCGTGTGACTTTCACTGCGTTTTAGTTGGTCAGCAGTCGAGCCGCTGGTTAACTATTATTATTCTACACGAAATCCATTATAACCTTTTATTTTCGTTGACCGCACCTTCGACTCGCGTTACAATCAATCGTAATTCAAGCTAGTAACAGGAGAAGACTGATGAAACAAGTTTGGGAGATTGGCGGCGTGCCGCTTTTTGATGAAAGATTGAAGAGCCGAAGCATAACACATGAAAATCGCAGGGGTGAAAAAGGACGAGGAGGAATGGCTGCAGAAGGACGCAAGGGTTCAGCTTGTCTTGCGCCATTCGAATCTGGAACCAAGTTTGAAGTTGCTGACATAGAAGGTCCCGGCTGTATACGTCATATTTGGATTACTACGTTCCCTGGCGATCCAATGCATGATAGAAATATCATTCTGCGGTTTTATTGGGATGATCAAACTCATCCTTCGGTGGAGGTTCCTCTTGGTGACTTCTTTGGACTTGCGCATGGTAGGCGGACTAATTTTAATGCTGCTTATACAGCTATGCCAGAAGGGCGCGCTTTTACTTGTTTCTGGCCAATGCCGTTTGCTAAGCGCTGTAGAATAGAGGCTGAGAACGATATTGGCGAAGACTGTCCAATGTTCTTTTATCAAATAGACTACACTTTGGGTGACAATGTAAGCCCAGATACCCCATATTTCCATGCTCAGTTTAGAAGGGTTTTGGAGACAACTATGAAGCAGGACTATGTGATTCTGGATGGGGTAACTGGTAAAGGAAGGTTTGTCGGCTGCAATGTTGGTGTGATTCCTTCAGCCCCGAGTCCGCCATTTTGGTGGGGAGAGGGCGAAGTTAAGATATACCTAGATGGAGATGTCGAATACCCGACAATATGTGGTACTGGTACGGAGGATTATGTGTGCTCGGGGTGGGGATTGGGTGAGTTTTCAGCTCCGTACTTCGGTGCGCCATGGATTAGACATGGTTTGGTCTGTTACTACAGATACCATATTCTTGATCCTATTTACTTTTCGAGCGATATAAAAGTTACTGTGCAGCAGATTGGAAGTGTGGCGGAATTTGAAGCCAGACGCAGAAAACAATTTGTTGATTGGTGGCGTTCAATTGGCAAGACCACGCTTGAAGTTCCAGAGGAAGGATCTTTTAAAGGTGGCTTTGAACGTGTGGATGATTACTGCTCGACAGCCTATTGGTACCAGACGCTTCCAACAAAGCCTTTTCCTCCATTACCGGATAGATCGGTTAGATCGCACGATATAGATTTGAGGGAAGAAGAGTTAGTTCAGTTCGATAGCATAGCAGGATGGCATAGATTGCTGCGTCATGTAATAATGAAAAAGTAGCCAGCACAATTTTTGCGGCTGTGCAGATCCGTCTATTATTCCGACAATAATGGATGGCTATGTTTCAACTTAGATGCTTGGAGGTTAGGTAGACTTGAGGTTAATCCTGCTGATTGTCTTGGCGTTGTTTTGCGTTCCTATTTACGTTTACACTGCAGATACGCCTGTTTCTGAAGACGTTGTTACTGTACGCTTTGATCGGCTTGGATCACCAGATGCCTTCGAGACTAATGCAGGCGATATTAAGTGTTTTTCAGTTATCGGTTACTCGGGGCGAATGTCGTTTTTTCAGATAAGAAATTTGCGGCTTACTCCTAGGGAAGTAACGGTTAAGATACTTGGACTTACAGAGCCAGAGTATGACCTTTATATTGGTGGTGGCGCAGACAAAGGAAGTAATCCTGATGTTAACCCTGTTATTACAAGGACTGGCAAACCGCCCATTGTTGACTACAAGTGTTTTTTGAAGGGCAAACATACCCGAGAAGACCTTGAGGCTGGAATAAAGGTCAAGCTGCCAGGCACTGATGTTCCCAGCGATTATCGTGACTACTTTGGTATTATCCGAGAGCGTTGCGCAACTGCTGCACAGCATTATGTTAACTCGACAGACAAAGATGGCATTACGTGTTGGGCTGCGCTCGGTGAGCGTGGCATCGTCGGATGGATTGATAACCTTGAAAAGACTGATCTTCGCTATAGGACTGTGGATATAGCTATTGCGCCTGTGGGCAGGTCTATTTCATTGCCCGGAGTTGGTATGATGCCTCTTACGATTATGCCGAGTAAGATGGCTATCAATCATGGAAATATGATTCAAAAAGTTCGCCGAGAGATTGACCGCACGGTGAAAAACAAACTTTACAAGTCTGATACACTTGAGGCAATGACACCAGTTGACATAATTGTAACGGTTCCTGAACCGTTGCGACCAGGCGTTGCTGGAAAGGTCAGGGTTCAGCTTTTGAATCGAACAGACAGAAAAATAACTGGAACAGTCAAGCCTATTTTATTGTCTGGTTGGCAGTCTAAGCCAGCTTCTGCGTCTGTCTCGATGCTAGGTTATGGCAAAAACGCTGGATGCGAGTTTTTAATAACGCTTCCGAAAGGCGCAAATCCTGACACACCAATAAGTATTAATGCTTCCCTTTCGGTTGAAGGTGTTCAGATCTTACTCGCTGCTAAGTCGAGCAAATAATTTTTTAACTCTTTTTTGGTTTAAATGGTTTTAGTCGAAGCCGCCATGGCATAATGGCGGCTTCGAGTATGATAGGGATTGACATTTTCGACTTTCCCTCGCGTCGTTCAGTGAATATTATGGGGGCCTCAGTTATCTTGAATCCGCATCTCTGCGCACGGTAGAGTGTTTCTACTTGGAACGAGTAGCCATTCGATTTTATCGTATCAAGTTCTATTGCGCTCAATACTTTTGTACGAAACCCTCTGAACCCGCTTGTTGGGTCGCTTAGTCGGAGTCCTGTTACCAGTCTTACATATCTGCCTGCGAGCACGCTTAAAAGCAGTCTTGATATTGGCCAGTTTATTACGCTTACTCTGCCACCCACATAGCGTGAGCCTACCACCACATCACATTCTTCAAGCAGCGCCATGAGTCTGGGTATATCCCTTGGGTCATGTGAAAGATCTGCATCCATGCTGAACACTGCGTCGTAGTTATGTTCCAGCGCCCATTTAAACCCATCAACATAAGCAAGTCCAAGTCCGCGCTTTCCAACTCTTCGCATCACATGAATCCGTGGCTCTTTTTCTTTGAGCTTTTCCGCAGCATCAGCAGTTCCATCAGGCGATGCGTCGTCAACGATCAGGATATCAATATTCTGAGTCGCATCAAGGAAGGTTGTTAGAAATGCTTCTATATTTTCGATTTCGTTGTATGTTGGAGTTACTACAAGTGCACGCATATTATCTAATCGCACACACTATAACATCAAGCTGAAGTGTCGTCAAAGTATGGGATTTATATTGTAATCAGCTGGCGCACAGCCAAGAAGGTTAAACTGTTTATTATGCCTGCAGCTTTTCAAATAAATCACGCAGACGCCGTACGCCTATACGCAGGTTTTTGATTGTTTCTTCAGACATCGGCGATTCGTTTTTAGGCTTTGATTTCATACACTCAGCCATATATCTTGCAATCTCTGAGACTTCTGGAAACCCGTATGATGCTCCCGAACCAATCAGATTATGAAGAAGCCTACCCAGCCGACGTCTGTGATTTTTGTTGTCCGGCTCAGATTCAATTGCGTCTAGTGTCTGCTCTAGATCACTTATTTTCTTTGAGCCGCTTTCGATATACCTGGTGCGTGCCTCGTCTAGCCAGCTTTGATCTTTCTTGTTTCGCTCAGTCATCGTTATTTTCAGTTGGCAAGGTTTCTTCACCTGGTATAGGCAGCGCAAACGTGAACGTGCTGCCTTTTCCCAAGGTGCTTTTTAAACTTATCGTGCCGCCGTGTCTTTCTACAATCCCTTTTGATATCGCAAGACCCAGCCCCACGCCGCCATCTTTTTTCCAAACATGCCCATCAAGCTGATAAAACTTGTCGAATATTTTCTTTTGCGCATCAGGTGGTATACCTGGACCTTCGTCTTTTACGCTCACTCTGACATGACCGTGCGATTGTCTTATCCTAATCTCTACCTGTGTTCCCTCCGGAGAGAATTTTATAGCATTTGCTATCAAATTAGTAGCTACCTGCTCTATTCTATCGCCGTCGCCGACCACGCTCGGTGGTTTGCCCATTATTTTCACAATCAGCCTTATACCACGTTCTTCAGCAAAATGTCTTAGATGTTTGACTGCCTCTAAAACCCTTTCTTGAACTGAAACAATGTCCATCTCCATCCGCAGGTGACCAGTTTCCATTTTTGCAACGTCCAGCATATCGTCAACCAGTCTGATTAGCCGGTCACAGTTATTCTGAGCTATACTGATAAGCTCTGCCTGCCCAGCATCAACCGGTCCTTTTGCGCCTCCCAGCACTAAAGACAGTGATCCTTTGAGTGCGGTAAGCGGTGTGCGCAGTTCATGTGCTACAGTGGAGACAAACTCGCTTTTTGCCTCATCTAATGCGACGTGTTCGGTTATATCCTGCATTATTGTTGCAGTTCCTAGAAATACTCCGGTTTTCAAAAACACCGGACGTATATGTATTCGCACAATCTTGTTGCCGGGCATTTTTATATTCTGTTCCCAGAACGCACCGCTATCTGGCTGAGATTCGCCCATAAGTTGGATCACACGTCTTGCTTCGCCGCGAAATACTGGTGGATGGAGTTCCCATACATACTGCCCTATGCAGTCTGATTGTTTCAGCCCTGTAATAATCTCAGCCGCCATATTCATTATTACTACTTTCCCGTCGGCATCGCATACCACTACTCCGTCGCCAAGATGTGCCAGAACCGCTTCAAGTTTAGCTTTTTCTGCTTCTAGGTTGTTGAGTGCAGTTTTGGCTTTGTGATGCATCTCAGCATGTGCAATAGCGGCAGCTCCATGGTTCGCTATGGTTTCGAAAACCCGCAGATCTCTAGCAGCAAAGTGCCCACCCTGTCTGTTTGCAGCCATCAAAGCGCCGATGATTCGCCTTCGTATCTTCATCGGCACTATAAGTAGTGACCTAATTCCCCACTCGGCAACTACTTCGTCTGGCACACGCCCATCAGCGCTTACATCGTTTATTACTACCGGCGTTCCATTCCTGTTTACGAGTGTTCTAATACTGTGTGTTAGTGGCTGCCGTGCTCCAGTTATCTTGTTAGCTAGTTTTCCAAAGCTCTGAACGTAGTGAAGCTCTTTGCTGCGCCAATCTATCAAACCGACAGCCGTAAGCTCCGCCTTAACCGCCGCAGCGGCTCGTTCGGCGATCATTTCAAGTGCACGATTTAGTTCTTTTTCTTCGACTATAGCTTTGCTGATTTCGAGCAGTCCGTCCACAATGTTTAATCTCTCGAAGATTTCTTCGCATGTGCCGGCGCGTGCCATCGCTAGCCCTGTACGTTTGCCGATTTCTTGAAGCACTGAAACTGCATCGCTATAGAAGAGCTTGTTGTTTAAGTCAATCGCTATAGTTCCCTTTATCTCGCCATCTGCACTTAGCTTAACTACAGCAAAACCGTTCTCTACATTTACCAGTTTTTTATTGGACAAGCCCTGCTCGGCAGCTTTTTGTGCATCTGTGCGTCTATCCTGATCAAGATTCCATTGGTAGCGCAGTTTCAGCCTGCCGCTCTCATCATCTTTGATAAAAACTGCCGCTCCACTACTGTCAGTCGCCGCTGTTGCTATATCTGTGATTAGTCTAAAGCATCTCTCAAGCTGTACAGGATCATGCCAACTCCAGCAGAGCCTATCAATTGCTGCTAGCTCAGCTTTGCTCAAAGAAGATTTGTATATGGATTTGGAATGCTCTTTCACTTCGCGCAGCCTAACTGAGTTATGTTCTCTATCTGGTCGGCTATACGCAGGGGATCGAATGGTTTTGCCAAACAGGCTGATGCACCAGCTCGCATTGCCTTTCCAACCTCGCGACTGTCTGTTTTGGCTGTGAGAAAAATGACAGGGATGTGTTTCAATGATTCATCTTGTTTTATCAGCCTGCACGTAGCATAGCCATCCAATCCTGGCATTATGGCGTCTAGGATTATCAAGTCGGGGAGATGTTCTTTAGCTTTGGCTATGCCTTCATAGCCGTCATTAGCTTCGATCGTGTCGAATCCGGCAGTATGTTGAAGCGAAAGTGCCAGCACAAGTCTAATCTCAGGTTCATCCTCAATTATAAGCACACGGCGTGGTTTTGATCCATCCATTTTACGACCTCATCTTGTAACCTAGTCCGGGAACTGTAACGATGTAACGTGGTCGCTTTGGATCATCTTCGATTTTTTTGCGAAGTCTGCCTATATGCACATCTACAGTGCGAGTATATACATCGTCTGCTTTGAGCTGCCAAACTGTATCCAAAAGCTGGTCGCGCGATAGCGCCTGTCCCGTGTGTTCCGCTAGTGTCTTAAGCAGTTGAAACTCGGTTGGAGTGAGATCGATGCTCTGCCCAGACTTATGCGCTTCATGAGCAGAGAGATCTATCGTCAATTCCCCGATTTCTATCACTTTGTGCGACTTTTTGCGCTCTGCGTAAATCTTTTCTCGTCGCAGTGTTGCCTCGACCCTAGCTACCAGCTCTGGTATGCTGAATGGTTTGGTCATATAGTTGTCTGCACCAACACCAAGTCCTAATACTACATCAGTTTCAGCATTTCTGACCGTAAGAAAGATTATTGGTGCCAGATTGCTGCGGCGAATTTCTTGGCATACTTGTATTCCATCATTATCAGGAAGTTCAATATCTAGGATTATTAGGTCAGGATTTTGCGTAGATGCAAGAGATAAACCTTCTTGTCCAGTTTTGGCGGTAATCACTTCGAACCCGTGTGATTTCAGCGCACCGCTAACAAGCTGAAGGATATCTTCGTCGTCATCTATTGCTAGAATTGTGCCATTTCTCAATGGAGTGCAGACCTCCCCGCCTAATGTGTGAGGCTTTCTCCTAATGCGTAATACTTATACCTCAAAACAGCTAAATCCTGCAGCATTTTTGGATCAAAGTGATTTACTACTGGTAATAATACCTGTTTTTTAGTATTTCTGTTGACTTCTGGCACGTTCTGGGTTATAAAGACATTGACTACCGTTGCGGAGACAGCGGGGTTTAGCACATCCACCTTGTGCTTATAACAAAAATACAACCATGGTTAGCTTAGGATGAAAGGAGGGAAGTTGATGTTTAAATCCGCTATTGCTATTGCAGTGTTGCTTGTCCTTGTGACGGGTGCTTCAATGGCTTCCACAATTGCCGGTTTCTACGATGGTTTCGATTCATACAACCTTGGTCCACTGTCTGTGGTTTCCGGTGGCGTATGGAAACAATGGATGCTAAACAGTCCCGAGAACGATGTAGTTACCGGCGGCTATTCTTCGCCCAATGCTATGCAGACAGGCGTAGTAGATTGGGGTGAGAATGTAGCTTACTACTCGAACCTATTTGGTGGTGGAAATACGGCTGCCTATGGGTTTAAGTTCTACGTGCATGAAGATGCCGATGCCCAGGACAATGATACTTATGTAGGTTTTACTGCTGGCAATCCTGCTACCGGCGAAATTAACTATGACGCCGGCACAGGGTTCTTTATCATTGATTGGGATACGAGTGTTGGCTCTACTTCACTGCATCACTGGGATTTGGGTGGAACCAGTGGTGGAGGTGATTTTGGCATTACTGAGTTGGCAACAGGTTTGGCGCTTGACACTTGGCATTTTGTAGATGTCTATCTGACGCTTACCGTTGCCGATCCGGTGAACAATCCTGCTGAAGATCCTGATGGGTACTTTGATATCTATCTTGATGGAGTCAAAGTTCTCAGCAACAGACCATTTGCTATAAATGATCCTGCTGGATTGAATGCAGTGGACATCTATGGCACAACCAATGGCCAGACGGCGCTGCAGGATTACATTCTCATTGACGATGTCTATGCTACGCCTGAGCCTACAAGCTTGCTGGCTTTGGCTGGGTTTATCCCAGGTTTGTTCTTACTGCGTCGCAGGAAATAACCTTAGCCTATAAAAAATTCACAAGGGTGGTTATGGGAGCTGATGAGGCTCCCATTTTCTTTTTGAATTAAGTGCCGGTTGATGTTTGACCTATGTATGCTTTTGTGGTATACTTCAACTGGTAGAATGAACTGCCTAACAGACGTTGATTGTCTGAGTTGATATCGGACATTGTGTGTCTCCAGGGTTATTTGATTCCCATTGGGGACTTTTTATTTGAGGTGCATTGCTGCGCTAGCTGTGTTGAATGGTCAAATTTTCTGCCATTGTCGGCGCTCCGCATTATTTGTGGAGCGCCGTTTTGTTAGGGGGTCAAGATGCCTAGGATTCTATCGGTACCTGAAGTTTGTATAGGCTGTGGGCTGTGCAGAGTGTGGTGTAAAGTGGAGCATTCGCATGTGAAGAATATCCACAAAGCTTTTAAGAGCGGTGCACCTGAAACTGCAGCGTGTGTTGAATTAGAAGAAGAAGGATGCCAGAGCTTTGCCGCTATGTGTAGGCATTGCGACGAACCGCTGTGTGTGTATGGGTGTATCACAGGTGCTATGACTAAGGATCCAGGGACGGGTATCGTCAGCGTTGATAAGACACGTTGTATCGGCTGCTGGACGTGTATTCTGATGTGTCCGAACGGAGCTATCAAAATAGACAGCCGCGATGGCAAAACTGCACTAAAATGCGATTTGTGCTTAGAGCGAGGGTTTCCGTCGTGTGTTGAACACTGTCCTAACGATGCGCTGATGCTGGAGGATGAGGCAGATGCTAATTGATAGATTTGACTATCTTATTATTGGCAATTCTACTGCAGCTATTGGTGCAATCGAGGCAATACGAAGTAAGGATACCGATGGCAGAATAGGTGTTGTCGCTCATGAATTTGAGCACACATACTCACGTCCTCTCATTACTTATTTTATGTCCGGCAAAGTTCCGGAGGACAAGGTCTATTATCGTCCGGAGGATTTTTACGATAGATACAATATTGAGCGAATATTTGGCAGACAGGTCAATGGCATATCTACTGATGATAATGCAGTCATTTTGGAAGATGGGAGTAGGATTGGCTATGGGATGCTGCTTATAGCAGCAGGAGGCAGCCCTATTTCGATGAACGTGCCTGGCGTGGACAGACCTGGAGTGTTCTTTATGAACACTATGGATGATGCGCGAAGGGCGAAAGGTTGGCTAGCTCATGCAAGACGCGCTGTGGTCGTTGGTGCTGGCTTGACCGGATTAAAAACTGCGGAAGCACTTGTTGAGCTTGGCCAAGAGGTTACTGTAGTAGAACTTGCGCCAAGAGTGCTTGTGACTACTCTTGATACCGTAGCTTCGGACATAGTACGCGAGGTTATGGTTAAAAATGGCGTAGATGTGCTCACCGGAGTTCAAGTAACCAGTATAGATGGTGCTGATGATACCAATGATGTAGCTTCGGCAGTGCTCAGCACAGGAGAACGCATTGCTTGCGATTCGCTCTTTGTCACTATAGGTATACGTCCTCGAATTGAAATAGTTAATGGTTCAGACATCCGAGTAGGTCGTGGAATTCTTGTGGATCGGCATATGCAGACTAATATTCCCAACGTCTATGCAGCCGGCGATATCGCAGAAGCGTACGATCCGATTATGGGGAGCAGCCGCGTGCTTCCTATCTTGCCAAATGCTTATATTGGCGGTCGTGTAGCAGGATTGAATATGGTTGGGGTTGAGTCGCTATATAACTTAGGTATGAGTGTCAATTCTGTCAGCTTCTTTGGATATCCTGTGATGTCTGCTGGGCTTGCTGCGCAGGAGGAGGATGATTTTCATAGAGTTGTTAGTATTCGCAGAGGGTGTGAGTATAAAAAGTTCGTTATCAAAGATGGTAAGCTTGTTGGGATGATTGTGTGCGGCGATGTAAATCGTGCTGGAATCATAACAGGTTTGATGCGAGCCGGAGTAAATGTTGATGGCAGCGAGCAAAAATTGCTTGAAGGCGGTTTAGGTCTTATAGATTTGCCCAAAGATGTGCTTGCCGAGCGCATACTAAGCGGAGGGAGGAACTGGTTTTGAGGAACCTCGACGCAGTCAATAACCCGTATGGCGAAGATAAGGTTATATCTGCCTGTGCCATCTTCGGTATGATGGATGTTTCTGGAGAATGCTTTTCCGGCTCCCAGATTCTAGAGGCCATGGAGAATATGCAGGAGCGCGGCAATGGTTTGGGGGCGGGATTCGCTGTGTATGGCATATATCCAGAAAACCCGGAGGAATATGCTTTTCACATAATGTTCACTAGTGTGTCTGGTCGTTCTGAGACAGAAGAATTTCTGAATCTTCGGTGTTTTGTAGAGCGTTCAGAAGAAATTCCTACTCGAACTTTGGGTCGCAAAGATGAGCCTGTTGTATATCGTTACTTTGTGTCTCCCAAGCAGAAGTTTGATAGCGCTGTTGACGAAGATGACTATATTGCTGCAATTGCGCTTCAGATAAACAGCGAGATTCCTGATGCATTTGTCTTTTCTAGCGGCAAGAACATGGGTGTTTTTAAGGGTGTTGGATTCCCGGGAGATATATACCAATTTTTTGCTTTGGAAAACTACGCCGGCTATATTTGGATTGCTCACAGCAGGTTCCCTACGAACACCCAAGCTTGGTGGGGTGGTGCCCATCCTTTTTGCATGTTAGATTGGGCAGTTGTGCACAATGGGGAGCTTAGTTCATATGGAGCAAATCGTGCATATTTGGAGACGGAAGGCTATAAATGCACGCTGTTTACCGACACAGAGGTTATGGCTTATGCCATTGATCTGCTGATGCGCAGGCATGGACTTTCTCCGGAGCTCTTTGCAGATGTAGTTGCTGCTCCTCTTTGGATCGAGATAGATCGCATGAACGATAACGACCGTGCCCTTCATATTGCGCTGCGTTCAACCTATGGCGGGCTACTGATGAACGGTCCTTTCGCCATAGTTGTTGCCAATAGAAATATGATGATGGCTCTTACAGATCGTATTCGTTTGAGACCTCTGACTTGTGGCACCAAAGGTAATAAGGTGTTTTTCTCATCCGAAGAAGCATCCATAAGGCTCGTTGCACCTGAGCTTGATAATGTTTGGACTCCTATGGGTGGTGTGCCGGTTATCAGCAGACTTGGGGAACTTCCTACGCCGGAATCTTCGACTTTAAGAGATTTTGAATGTTGCGCGGAGGTGCCGCGATGAAAATGCAGAATGAGCTTATTAACGAAGGCAAAGGTGGAAACCAGCGGCAGACAGTGCCGAAGCAGCGAAAAGCGAGCGATTTTGCTATTCGCTCAAATCGGTTGCCTGAGTTTGCGATAGATAGAGACTATGAGAAGTGCATCAAATGCGAGGTGTGTATTCGCCAGTGCGCATTCAATGTCCATTACAATGATGTAGAAGACGATCTCATTCGCCATAGAGCTGAGGATTGTGTTGGCTGCCAGAGGTGTGCGGTTCTTTGTCCGACCAATGCACTTACGGTAAAGGTCAATCCTGCTCAATATCGTGCACATGGAAGCTGGTCCAGCGAGCATGTTAAGGATATCAATCGTCAAGCAGAAACCGGCGGTGTTTTGCTAACGGGTTCTGGAAATGACAAACAGGCACCGGTCTATTGGGATAAGATTCTTATCAATGCAAGCCAGGTTACCAATCCTTCGATTGATCCGCTTCGTGAGCCGATGGAGCTTCGCACTTTTATTGGATCTAGAGCAGATAAAATTGAAGTCAAGGACGGCAAGCTTGTTACAAAGGTACCTCCACAGGTTTGTGTAGAGACGCCGATCCTGTTCTCGGCTATATCCTACGGTGCTATAAGCTATAACACTCAGAAGGCTTTGGCTGAGGCAGCAGTAGAACTCGGTACTCTTTTCAATACTGGTGAAGGCGGCTTGCATCCTGATTTTTACCGCTACAAAAACAATGTGATTGTTCAGGTGGCATCAGGTAGGTTTGGCGTTCATCCAGAATATCTTAATGCCGCACGAATGGTTGAGATTAAGATTGGGCAGGGCGCGAAGCCGGGCATCGGAGGCCATCTTGTTGGTGAAAAGGTGAGCGAGGATGTCTCGATTACTAGGATGATTCCTGTTGGTACCGATGCCATATCTCCGGCGCCGCAACATGACATCTATTCTATTGAAGACCTGCGTATGCTGATTTTTGCTATTAAAGAAACAACCAACTACCGTGTGCCTGTTTCAGTCAAGATTGCAGCCGTACATAACGCGCCGGCTATTGCCAGTGGGATTGTGCGAGCAGGTGCAGATGTGGTTGTGATTGATGGTTTTCGTGGAGGGACTGGCGCAGCACCTAAAGTTATTCGCGACAATGTTGGACTACCGATTGAGCTTGCGCTTGCCGCAGTTGATGAGAGATTGCGCAGAGAAGGTATTCGCAATAGGGTTGCGGTTATTGCAGGCGGGGGGATTCGTTCATCATCTGATGTTGTGAAAGCAATTGCACTGGGTGCTGATGCAGTTTACATAGGTACTGCGGCACTTATTGCCTGTGGATGTACTTTGTGCCAGAAATGCTATACGGGTAAATGCAACTGGGGAATTGCTACTCAAGATCCTTACTTGTCTAAACGCGTAAATCCTGATATTGCCCGCAGAAGATTGGTTAATTTGGTAAATGGTTGGTCGCATGAGATTAAGGAGATGCTTGGTGGAATGGGGATCAATTCGATTGAAAGTCTGCGCGGCAATCGCAGTCAGCTTAGAGGGATAGACCTAACATCAGAAGAGCTTGCTGTACTTGGCATAAAGCCGGCTGGCGTTTAATGTGTCAGGTGGTGTGGTGGATTTAGATGTCTATGGGGGACTGATAAATGAGTTTGACGATGAGCAGAGTGGAAATAGATGCTGCAGGGATATGCTATTCGGATTTGAATCAAAAAGTGCGTGAGGCTGTAGAGACTGGGGCACGGAAGATTGTGCTCAAGAATGTCTATGGACAGCGCTACATAGGCACCAATCTTTATGGTGCTGCAGATTCGAAAGAGTTGTCGCAGATAGGGATTGATATTTATGGTACTCCTGGAAACGACCTTGGTGCGTTTCTAGATGGTCCTACGATTACAGTTTATGGCAGTGCGATGGATGGCACGGGCAACACTATGAACCGAGGTCGAATAGTGGTTCATGGCAGAGCTGGAGACATTACAGGTTTTTCTGCACGCGGCGGAGAGATATTTGTGAAGGGTAGTGCTGGTTATCGTGTGGCGATTCATATGAAGGAATATGGGGATAAGCGGCCGGTGATTGTCATAGGCGGTACAACCCAGGATTTTCTTGGCGAGTATATGGCTGGAGGCGTTGTTATAGTCCTTGGTCTTAATCTTTCTGATATGGAGCCGCATCATTGCAGACATTTAGGCACAGGAATGCATGGAGGGGCAATTTTTGTAAGAGGCAAGGTTGCACATTATCAGATTGGAGCCGGTGTTAGCGAGTCTAGGATTACTTCAGATGATGAATATCTGTTGGAGCAGTACGTTTCTGAATATGGGCGGCTTTTCGATATAGATGTGTCAGATATCACCCCAGCGAATTTTGTTAAACTAACGCCACTTAGCAAGAGACCATATAAACAGTTTTATGCATATTAGCCAATTATTACTTTAGTTATAAGCAGTGAAGATTTAGAATTGCTGCGACGGCAACGCGGATATTCTCAACCGGCGTTTCTCCTAGGAGCTAGGCCAATAGATACCCATTTGTTTTTATAACCTGCCATCTGTTTGACATGCATTCTCTCTAGACATATAATTGAGTTTGCGATAGCGGCTTGCTTGTAGTAACTCTATTACTGCGAACGGCACACTTTGAGCGCGGTGCTGTGAGGCTTCGCGCTTTATTGCTGCTGGGTGCAGATTGAATTGGTATTTTTATGGATTTAGTTATTACCCTGGCAAAAATGCTTGCTTGGGCGGTAGCCATACTTGGTTTTATTTTGGTTGCCGTGCTTTATATAATATGGGGACTAAGAAGGGTAATGGGAGCAATCCAGTCTAGGATTGGGCCCAATCGTGTGGGTCCTCAGGGACTTGCACAGACCATCGCTGATGCCATAAAACTGCTTCAAAAAGAAGATGTAATCCCAGAAGGCGCAGACCGGTGGCTATTCACTCTTGCGCCGATTATAGTGTTTGTTCCTGCGTACGTTGTTTATGTTGTGATGCCGTTTGGGAAAGGCGTTATTGCAAAAGACCTAAACATAGGCATTTTGTTTATCTCTGCCATATCAAGCATTGCTGTTATAGGTATCATTATTGCAGGATGGTCATCGAACAATAAGTGGTCACTTTTGGGAGCTTTCAGGGCTGCTGCCCAGCTTGTGGCTTATGAAGTGCCGATGTTGCTTGCGTTGTGTGTGCCGGTTCTCTTCGCAGGCACTTTCAGTATGCAGGGAATTGTGCAGTCGCAGAGCGGCTATGCATTTGGATTTATACCAAAATGGTTCATCTTTTCGGGATGGGGGATACCGGCGCTTGCGTTTATCATATATCTGTCTGCTGGGCTTGCCGAGGTTAACCAGACCCCATTTGACATTATGGAAGCTGAGTCAGAACTGGTTGCAGGGTTCAATGTGGAGTACAGCGGGATGAAATTCGCGCTGTTCTTTCTTGAGGAGTTTGCTGCATCGTTTACAATATCAGCCATAGCTGCAGCTGTCTTCTTTGGTGGATGGAATGCGCCTCTGCCGTTTCTCGGTGCACAGCTTACGGGTTTGGCTGGGCAGATTGTGTCGGTTTTTTGGTTCTTGGTAAAAGCTTTTGGGTTGGTTTTACTTTTGATGTGGATACGGTCAAGCTGGCCTAGAGTTCGTGTTGATCAGTTGATGAACTTTGGCTGGAAGGTGATGATACCTGCTGGATTAGTTGTTGTGTTGGCAGCAGGATTGGTTGTGGTTGCCGGATGAAGATTTTACACCTTCTGCGCGAGGTAATATATACGCCAATTAGTCTCTGCAAGGGGCTGTGGGTTACGTTCATTAATTTTTGGCGTAGGAAGGTTACGCTTCAGTATCCTGATGAAAGGTGGGAGTTGCCTGAAGGTTACAGAGGCGTGCCTAGCCTGCCGAAAGATCCTGTCACCGGCACACACAGATGCATAGCCTGTGGTTCTTGTGCGCGTATATGCCCTGAGCAAATAATTAGCATTGAACATGAGGTCGGCGAAGATAAAAAACGTAAGGTCACATCGTTTAAGATAGATATCTCAAGATGTATGTTTTGCGGACTGTGTTCTGAAGCTTGCCCAACTAAAGGGCTTGTTATGAGCAAAACTTATGAGCTTTCCTGCGGGAGCAGAGAAGATATGGTTTTTGATCTTGAGCGTCTGCAGGAAATAGGCGGAGTATTTCCGGAGGATAGTAAAAAAGAGGAGAGCGATACTGAACCAGCACAGGCTGGAAGTAACGGTTCTTAGAAAAAGAGATGACTGGTCACCAGATAGCATTTATAGTTGCTGCTGCGGTTACGATAGTATCGGCGGTATTTGTGGTTGCTGCAAGAAACATACTTCGCGCGGCACTTTTTTTGGCGTTTACATTTTTGGGTGTAGCTACGCTTTATGTTTTGGCAAATGCTGAACTTTTGGCTGCAATGCAGGTGCTCATCTACGTCGGCGCCATAACCGTTCTGATTATGTTTGCCATAGTGCTTACACAGCAGTTGATGGGTGCCAAACTTACTCAGGTTACAAGAGTGAAGGCTGCTATGCTTGCTTTAGTTGCTGCGGGTGCAGTGTTTGCATTTATTGCAAAAACGTTTATCGCGCCGTTTAAATCGGCTGATGGGATGATGCTTTCGGCACCGAAGCCCGCGGATGCTGGTGTTCTTAGACAGATAGCCGAGCTTCTACTTCAGCCGTATGTAGTTGCATTTGAACTTGCATCGCTGGTGTTGCTTGCTGCACTTGTTGGGGCGATAGTGATTGCCAAGGAGGATAGAGATTAAATGCCTCCAATTACGTGGTATATGTATGTTTCGGCTGCGCTTTTCTGCATAGGACTTTTTGGAATGATGACTCGCAGAAATGCGATTGCTATCCTTATGTCCATAGAGCTTATGCTCAATTCAGCAAACATCAACTTGGTAGCATTTTCCAGTTATACGAAGGCACATATTGTTTCGGTTGGCAGCAGATCGGTTGATATGATGCTTTCAGGGCAGGTGTTTGCGCTTTTTGTGATTGCGCTTGCTGCTGCTGAAGCAGCGGTTGGGTTGGCGATTGTGCTAAACGTGTATCGCCTACTTCGGCATATTAATGCCGACGAAGTCAATTTTATGAAATGGTGAACTGAGGCTTTCTAAAGAGATGATGGCGTATGCTTGGCTGATACCGGTATTGCCGCTTGTGGCATTTGTGATGATAGTCTTCTTTGGGGTTAGGCTCAAGGAAAAGGCTGCCTATGTTGCCATAGGAGCCATAGGTGCGTCATTTCTTATTACTTTAGTCACTGGGTATGAGTGGTTTTTTGTTGTCGGTGCTGGTGAGCCTGTTGTGAAGCTTTTTGCATGGGCGCCGACCGGTGCTGATACGCTTAGGATGGGATTTACTATAGATTCGCTCTCGGTTGTGATGCTTTTTGTTGTTACGATCGTGAGTTTGATGGTTGAGATATTCTCAATCGGCTATATGCATGGCGATGAGCGATATCCTCGGTTCTTTGCATATTTATCGCTTTTTACTGCTTCGATGCTTTCTCTTGTGATTGCTAACACTCTGCTGTTGATGTATATCAGTTGGGAGCTTGTTGGACTTACTTCTTACCTTTTGATTGGATTTTGGTTCCAAAAGCCAGAAGCAATGCGTGCTGCTAAGAAGGCGTTTTTGGTAACGAGAGTAGGGGATGTGGGCTTTTTCTTGGGATTGCTCATCATCTACAAACAAACGGCTAGTGTAGAGCTTACAAAAGTATTCGAGGCAGTGAAAGCTGGCATTTTTAACTCGCCGGGGATAAATTGGCAGTGGGCTGGAGCTGCAGCGGCTGTTGTGGCTGGAATTGCGGCTTATGGGTTTGCCGCAGCGGCTCTTGCGAGAAGACAGAATAAAATTCCTGCGGCTGTTGCTGCAGCGTTAGTAGTGTTTGGCATAGTGTTCTGGCTGATTGGAGGCAAAACACTTGCTCTAAGCTTGGGTGCTACGGCTTCGGTTCTTATTTTTTGGGGAGCAGTTGGGAAGTCTGCTCAATTTCCGTTGCATGTTTGGCTTCCAGATGCGATGGAAGGTCCTACACCGGTCAGCGCGCTTATTCATGCTGCTACGATGGTAGCCGCCGGCGTGTATCTGGTTGCAAGAATGTATCCGCTTTTTATCGCTAGCGAACCAGCGCTTTCTGTTGTTGCTGTTGTTGGTGCATTTACTGCAGTTTTTGCTGCTACGATGGGGCTTGTGATGAATGACATCAAGCGCGTACTGGCTTACTCAACTATAAGCCAGCTTGGATATATGATGATGGGGCTTGGCGTAGGCGGGTATGCGGCTGGAATGTTTCATTTGATGACGCATGCATTCTTCAAGGCAAATCTGTTTCTTGGTTCAGGCAGCGTTATACATGGTACTGGCACTCAAGATATACGTCGGATGGGTGGGCTTTGGCGCAGGATGCCGTGGACATTTGGCACTTTTATAGTGGCTACCGCTGCGCTTGCTGGACTGCCACCTACAGCTGGGTTTTTCAGTAAGGATGAGATATTGCTCGCTGCTTATCATTGGCATGGTGGAAAAGTGATTTTTTATGCGGGTGTTGCGGGTGCATTTCTTACGGCATGCTATATGACGAGACTTGTGGTTCTGACATTTTTTGGCAAGCCAAGAGATCCCGAAGTGCATGCACACGAGAGCTGGAAAGTTATGACTGTGCCGCTCGTCGTGCTGGCAACACTTTCACTTGTTGCAGGGTTTGTTGGTGCACCTTGGAAAAATCTGTTTGGTCATTATTTGACTCTTGAATCGCTCGGAATGCATGTGGCGGAACATCATTTTTCTTGGGTGGTAGCTGGATTTGGGTTTAGCGCTGCTGCTTTGGGGATATTGCTTGGGCTTTGTATATGGTATTGGTCGGTGGTTAAATTGGCAGTGCTCAAGCCTGCTTTGGGTTGGTTGCAGACGATGGTTGAAAATAAATACTATATGGATGATATGTACGATATCGTTGTCATAAAGCCACTTATGTTGATCACTCGCGCTGCATTCGCGTTTGATAGATGGGTGATAGACTACGTTGTTGTCAACGGTGTTGGATGGATTACGCTGATTTGCTCTAGATTTTGGGGGCTGTTTGATAAGTATGTGGTAGATGGGCTGGTGAATCTGATAGGATTAAGCGCCAAGATTGGTGGCAGAATTCTAAGATTTGTCCAGACCGGGGTTGTCCAACAATATGCAATAATCTTGGTCATATCTTTACTAATAATGGGTTGGTATTTTGTTCTGAGGTAGTTTGTCTATGATGGATTCGTGGGTGCTTACGCTTATAACGTTTATACCGCTTGTTGGTGCTTTGGTGATCATGTTTGTGCCTAAAGAACGGCAGAAGATGATTGGCTGGACGGCCATAATTGTGAGCTTCGTTCCATTGGCACTTTCGACTTGGCTCTGGTTTGCTTATGACTCGCGTGGGCTGCAGTTTCCTGAAGGTGTGCAGTTTTTTGTAAGCAAGCCTTGGATTCCTGAGATCGGCGTGCGATATATGATGGGAGCTGATGGGGTCAGCGTTCCGATGATATTCCTCACCTCGCTTCTTACTACGGTTTCACTTATTTACTCTCTGATTATCGAGAAGCGAGCGAAAGAATATTTCTGGCTTTTCTTAGTGTTGGAGACTGGCATGCTGGGCACATTTTGTGCATTGGATTTCTTTTTGTTCTATGTGTTTTGGGAGCTTACACTTGTGCCGATGTATTTCCTTATAGGGATTTGGGGTGGTCCGCGCCGTGAATATGCCGCTATTAAGTTTTTCCTTTACACGCTGGCTGGAAGTGTGGCTATGCTGCTTGCCATTATCGCGCTGTACTTCCATACGTCACCGCATACGTTCGATATGATGGCGATGGCAAAGTCTGGGATGGATTTCAGGTTAGGAAGCGTGCTTGCGCCGCTGGTGTTCTGGGGGTTATTTTTAGGGTTTGCAATCAAAGTGCCAATTTGGCCATTTCACACTTGGCTTCCAGATGCTCATGTCGAAGCACCTACCGCAGGTAGTGTTATACTTGCGGGCGTGCTGCTTAAGATGGGCACTTATGGATTTATCCGTGTGCTGTTGCCGATAATGCCGATAACTTTCAGATCTTATTGGATGCCAATAGCATTACTTGCGCTGATTTCGATTATCTATGGCGCGCTTGTAGCAATGGCACAGAAGGATTTGAAGAAGCTTATAGCATACTCCAGCGTGAACCATATGGGTTATGTGATATTGGGTGTTGCCGCTGCAGCTGCGCCGGTTATTAGTATGACAGCCGATGATAAGGCAATGGCACTCAATGGCGCAATGATGCAGATGTTCAATCATGGCATTATAACTGGAGCCCTCTTCCTTTTGGTAGGTGTGATCTATGAAAGAGCGCACACCAGAGATTTGGACTCTTTCGGTGGGCTTGGTGCTCGTGTGCCGGTGTTTGCAGGACTGTTTATGGTTGCCTGTTTTGCTTCGCTTGGATTGCCCGGTCTTGCAGGATTTGTAGGCGAGTTCTTTGTGTTTAGAGGTGCGTTTGCGGCGAGTATTCTTATAGCTGCGCTTGCGGCTATAGGCATAGTAGTGACAGCTGCATATCTGCTTTGGACTATTCAACGTGTGCTGCTTGGTCCAAGCAATCCTAAGTACGAAGGTATGCCGGACGCAGACACACGTGAGATAGTAAGTCTTGCGCCGCTTGTTGCATTTATGGTGTTGTTTGGTGTTTGGCCTGCGCCGATTCTTAGAATACTAAACTCGGCTTCGTCTGCAATTGCTCGCATATTTAGCGGCTAGTGATCGAGTATCTCATGCCGCCATAGTGTCAGAGCCATACAAGATTTTTCTGTGTCCTGACAGAATCTCAGTCAATTCGCTCGCAGGCATAGGGTGTCCTATGAAATAGCCTTGAATGCTGTCACATCCTATAGAGCGCAGAAGTTCGAACTGTTGCAATGTTTCTACGCCTTCGGCTATTACCGTAAGTCCTAGACTGTGAGCGGCTGCCGTGATTGCACCAACTGCGGCAGTACCTTCGGTGTTGCTGCCTACGCCACTTATAAGTGATCTGCTCATTTTTATTGTATCGACATACAGAGACTTCAACTGTTCCAGCGATAAAATATCACAGCCGGAATCTTCTACTGTTACGCTGATGCCAATGCCCAGCGACTTGAGCCTTTCCATTATTTCAGCGTTTGATGTTGGGTCAAGCATCAAATCGTTTTGGGTTAATTCTAATGCCAGTTTGTTTGGTTCTACTCCGGACTCTTCCAACGCCTTTTCTATAACGTCGAATAGAGATTTATCGCCGATGTCCGATTTTGTCAGGTTTACTGCAGCCGTAATCGGTTGAATCTTATTATCACTGTGCCAACTATCGATCTGTTTGCAAGCAGAGGCTAGAACGAACGCTGTGATATTTTTGATTATGCCTGTTTCTTCGGCAAGTGGTATAAACTCAGCCGGAGGTATCATTCCCAACCTAGGGTGTTTCCAGCGTACCAATGCCTCGGCTCTGCAAACTGCCCCTGATTCAGTCTCGAATACAGGTTGATAATAAACAACCATCTCGCCGCGTTCTATTGCGTTTCTGAGACTGCTAGCCAGGCTAACTTTCTCAAGTTCTTCTGAATTGATCGTTTCAGAATATATGCAAAATCGGTTTCTACCGAGTTCTTTGGCTCGGTACATTGCTGCATCTGCGTTTCTTACGAGTGATTCACTATCATTGCCGTCATCAGGATACTGGCTTATCCCTATACTTGCCGTAACATGCAGTTGTTTTGAGTCTACCATGAAAGGTTGTGACAGAGCTTCGAGCAATTTTTGTGCTACGGCTTCCGCATCTTTGGTAGAGCGTGTACCTTCTAGAATAACAGTGAACTCATCTCCGCCTATGCGCGCTGCCGTGTCCGATTTACGAATTACGCTTTTTACTCGCTTTGCCACTTGTTTTAATAGCTCGTCGCCTGCATCATGCCCGAATGTGTCGTTTACCTCTTTAAATCCATCCAAATCGAAATACATGACCGAAAGCCCTGAGTGTGTTCGGCTTGCTTGTGCAATTGAATGTGAGAGCCGATCACTAAACAACAGGCGATTTGGCAGATTAGTCAGTGGATCGTGGTGTGCAAGCTGCGCTAACTTCTGTTCTTTTGCTTTTCTTTCGGTAACGTCGCGCTTTATGATTACCAGATGCTCTATAAGACCTTTAGCGTTTGTTATTGGTGTGATGGTAAACTCTGCCGAATATGTCGAGCCATCCCTACGTCGGCATACTGCTTCACCTTTCCAAACCCCAGATTTTATTGCTTTCTTACAAGGCGATTCAATTTTTTTCTTGTCTTCTTCACAGCACAAAAGGTCAACCGGTGTGTGTCCGACTGCTTCTTCGAGTGTGTAGCCGGTTTCTCGTACAAACGCTGGGTTTACGTAGTCTATTTTGCCTTCAGAATTGGTGATAATCACCATATCATATGTAGCTTCTATGGCGTAGCTGTGCACGAGCAACTTTTCTTCTGCGCGTCTTAGATCTGTAATGTCTACTCCTATGCCGACGAATCCCGCTTCGAGCAATCCTTCTCCATGGACCGGATTTAGAGTAATTCTCCAGTTTACTTTTTCGCCGTTTGGTCGCTGGGTTTCAACCTCGATCGTGCAGCGATTGCCGCTTTTTACCGAATCTACGGCTTCGTCTATCGTACGCTTGAAATCTCTTGGGTAAAGCTCATGAAGCTTTCGTCCTATGACTTCGTTTTCTCTCCACCCGTTCAACTTTAGTCCAGAAGGATTTATGGAGATACACCTGCTTTCAGAGTCAAAAAGCTGTACGCAGTTTGGCGAGCCATCAACTAAGGTGCGATAATGCAGCTCTGATGACGCAATTCTTGCCTGCGCTTCTCTGCTATTTAGATGTACCATAGAAAGACCAGATGCCGCGATGCAGAACAGGAGCACGACCAGCATGCTTGTCATTCGCTTTTTGCGTACCGCTGCGAACCATTTGTTGGCGGAGATATCCATACCAAGATGTGCCAGCGATTTTTCTCCTGGGATATTGCGTATTGGAACGATTGCTGATACCCAAACACCCCAATTGTCTTCTGCTGGTCCATCTATGCATGAACCACCGCTTTGAAGAGCTGATATCAGGGTTGGTGTAGCATCACTATATATGCTGCCTGGTTGTGAGTAGTCCGGCGATGTTTCAGGTTCGGCATCAGCCAAGAATACAACCTTGCCTTTTCGATATGTCATCAAATAGACGAATCGGCAGTCAGCACTGTTTGCCTGTTTTATACGTACCAGCTCTCTTTTTATCGTTTTAAATGCAGGAGTTTGGAGATCGCTTTGTGTTCCTCTAAGAAGTGCGATATCTTTAACGTTTAAAGCGGCAGATGCGTTTACAGCACGCAGTAGGAATTCTTCCTTCATATCATTTTCTGCAGAAATTCCCATTTGCCATGTTATGACTCCACCGAAAATTAGGCAGGCGGTTACAAACAGGAATATTTTTGCGCGTGTTTTGTTAAGTGAAACAAGCGTTCTGTTGTCAAGCTCTGCTGTAATCCATGAGCTGGAGTGAGCTCTAACAGAGAGAGCAGCACAGAGTCCGGCAAGCGCGGTTATAATTTGAACAGGGAATCCAAATATATGCAAGAACGAGTTTGCATTTATGGTGGATGCAGGGAAGAAATTTGCCTTTTGTCCGACGATTGAAGATATAAGTGTATAGCAGGCGATTGATACTGCTGCAGTTACAATCGGATTACGGTTTCGCTTGTTAGCAATGCTGGAAGCTCTGAGCAGACTAATTGTTGCCCATGTTCCACCAATAAGCCCTATCGTATAGCCAGAAATTGTCTCTGCGTAGTCTAATCCTTTGAACAAGCCCATAAAAGAAGGTGCGATAGTTAGAGCTGCAAACGCGCCTCTTAGCGCATTGCCAGAAACACACATAGCAGTTCTTCGGGCGAACTCTACAAGCGCTATATATGAAGCGATTCTAAGACATACTCTCAGCGGTTCCATAGTAGGCAGAAATCCGCCTACCTCAGCCAGATTAATCCACTCGCTTACTCCATATATAAGCGCGAATATGCCAAGCCATGTCCACGGTATGCGCGGCTTGAAAGGTCCTTTTGCTGAAAAGCACATGGCGGCAAGCGCAATAAAGCTGAACCCATTTAGAAAATGGATGTAATCTATCTGCTGAACGAAGAAATCCTGTACGTGCAACATATATTCGGCCAGTTTTTAACCCCTTTCTTGATGAGGAAGGATTGTTCAATCTTAATTATTGGCTTTAAGTTGGTTGGGGCTTAGTCTTGGTCGACGTTCGGATGGAAATATTCGATATGTGAAAGCGTGGCGGCTTATTTTTTCGGTTTGTGGAAGACAGTGAAAAAGGTATAAAATGGCGCGCCTGGAGGGACTCGAACCCCCGACCCTCTGATCCGAAGTCAGATGCTCTAATCCGCTGAGCTACAGGCGCGCATCTATTTTATGATACCACCCATTGTGTTTGCAGTCAAAAAACAGTATGGTCTGCTTATTAGACTTATTGCAGCAGGCCATATTCATTCGAAAATGCAGCACAAAAAGGTGTTGCTGGGATTGCTCTATAGTCCAAGTCCTGGATTTCCGGTTTGTGTCTTGTTATTGTGGGCTGAAACGCCTTTGGTTTTCTCCTTCTTCTTTCGGTGTTTCTTGCCGTCTTTGCCTTTGCCTTTGTCTTTCATAATTGGCACCTCCAGCAAGCACGATTTGCTGTCTAACATCAATCCTAGCAGCAGATTGCCAAGTAGTCAACAAATGGTGGTGAGTTTGACCATCAAATTGCGTCTGTATATAATAACCCAGCGCGTCCTGCTGGTTTCGAGGTGATTTCCCATGCGTTGGCTGGCTTTTCTTGCTTTAACATTTGTATCTGTGCATGCTTTTGCTGTAAATCTGACCCAGTCATTCAAATCCGGCGAGACTTCACGTTATAAAGTGGTTGTTAAAATGACCGGTAAAGCATTAGTTCCAGGTGAGTTGGCGCCGATTGCGATTAATTCATCTTTCGAGCTTACAGTGAGGCTGAAATATCTGAAGGACCGTGCCAAGTCTGATTTTCCCTCGCGTATCACCCTTGAAGCTGAGAATGCCGTTTCGGTTTTTGGCGATAGTCGGTTGAGTGTTGGCAAAGAAGTTTTCCCTGATCTCACATTCATTCTCGATTCTTCTGGTGATATAACCAGGGTTGTTCCTCCTGACGACGTGCCATATAGGCTGCCGGGGATTAATTATAGAAATATGGTGCTGTTGCTGCATACTTATGCGCCTGCTGGTGAGCTTAAACCTGGTGATTCTTGGAAAAAAACAGCAAAGATTGTTGGCAGCGGTGAGCCTTTGGAATTCAAATACAAGCTTGATGCTATTGAAGATAAACCAGGAGGCAAGCTTGCCAAAATAAAGGCTGACGTGTCGGTATTGCTGCCGTCTGATTCTAATTGCAATGCAGTTGGCACCGCCATTTGCAATTTTTCACTAGCGCCGGTTAGGCTGGAGAGCGCGCATGTTGAGATGAATGTTAGATGGACCCAGGACAAGGCAAAATCTGGTGGCGGTGATACAGATAAGCAGGAAGAGCCACCGTCAGTTGCAGTTAAGTTTGATATATCGAAAATCAATTAATATCCAACAGGGTAGCCCAGCGTGGTTGTCTTTGGTGTAATAATTGCCTTTGTGGTTTTCTTTATTGTCGTCGAATGGTGGACGCATGGGCTTGTCAGCGGTACGGAGGCGGTTGTTCTAACTGCGATATTTGGCGGACTTGCTGTTGGTGTATTTGCCGCACAGGGGTTTTGGGTGCGTACAGCAGTTTTAGCTATATTTTTAGCTCTCTGTGTATGGATGATCCAAAAGCATCTGAAAGATAGCGCAAAGCGCTACTACTTGGATAAAATCCGAGTCTATGAAGCCGCTATCCAATCCGACCCCAGAAACTTTGCTGCTAGGTCTGGTTTGGCGTCTGCATATTATGCGCTTGGGGATTTGGATACAGCTATTGCAGCGCTGGAAGTTGCGTTGAGCATATCTCCAAACTTGATTAAAGAACAGAAGTTGCTTAATCAGTGGCAGCGTGAACGAGATCTTCGTGATAATCCGACTATAGTCTGCAGAATCTGCCACACACGCAATGTCTGGGGTGAGACAGTATGTTATATCTGCAGACAGCCAATTGTATATTCTGATAGACTTAGTTGGATTAATCGTTTAGCTGCAGTGCTGCATCATCCCTATGTGTATCTGCCGATTTTGGTCGTGTTGATATCAACGGCGGCTCTGTTTTTGCTGCCGATGCGACAAGCGATTGTTTTCATTATCTGCTGCATGCTGGCTGCGCTTGGTTGGGCGATTTTGCTTTCAGAGAGCAAGAAATAGGGGAGGTTGTAATGGGACTTAGGTTTGGTGTTGGTGGAGTTAGACGGGATCGTTTTGTAACTATAGTTACGGTGCTGTGTGGCGCGGCGCTTGTGGCTTGGTTGTGGCTTTACAATATGGGATATGATAAGACCGGCAGTGCTTGGGATTATTATGATACGTTTCTGATTGGCAATGTTCTAGCGCTTTTCTTTGTGCCAATTGTAACTATTATCCTAATGGGTGAAGAGCCTTCTGATTTTGGTTTGGCATTCGGCGAGTTTAGGCGTGTTCGATTGGCTGTTGTATTGCTTTTTGTTGGACTTCTGTTTTTGCTTATTCCGATGTCACGTGTGCAGAGGTTTCAGGAATATTATCCGCTCTTCAAGCAGTTCCAGCATTATCCAATCTTTGATCGCTATATGCATGTTCACTCATTTGGAAGATTTGCTGAATCCAGCATGCAAGCACTCATCTACGGCTGGATTAGCTATGGTTTTTATATGTTCTGCTGGGAGTTTTTCTTTAGAGGATATTTGCTTTTTGGGATGGCGCGAACAATTGGATGGTCTGCCGTGCTTGTACAGTCAATCGCATTCGGTTTGCTTCATTGGGGAAAGCCAATGCCAGAGTTTTTAGCATCATTCCCGGCAGGAATCATTCTCGGCTTCCTTGCATTGAAAGCAAAGTCGTTCCTGCCGGGATTTGTTCTGCATTGGGCTGCAGTTATTACGTTTGATATATTGGTTCTATTGGCATCCAGCGGCTGAGTTGCTTATGGACGTCTGATCATCTGTTTCAACTCAGTCACGTTCCCAGCGTTTGCCAAAGCTTCTTCTTCGTCTATAAGACCAGCTTTTAGATATTTGACCAAACACTGGTTCATCGTCTGCATTCCCCAGAATCCACCTTCGGATACGGCTTGATACAGCTGACCTGAGCGTCCTTCCTCAATCAGTTTAGCAACGGTTGGGTTGCCTATCATAATCTCAACGGCCGCTATTCTTCCTTCGCCGCTGGCTCTAGGCAGAAGTTTTTGTGATATGATTGCCTGCAGCGATTTTGAAAGCCTCATACATATCTGCGGTTTGTCGTGCGGAGGGAACATATTTATGATTCGTTCCATAGTTTCCGATGCGCTTGTAGTGTGCACCGTTGAGAATACCAAGTGTCCGGTTTCCGATGCCTGTAGTGCAACGTTCATTGTTTCGACGTCGCGCATTTCACCTATTAGTATCACATCTGGGCTTTGTCGCACCACATATTTCAGCGCTTCGGTAAACGAATCTGTATCTATGCTTACTTCGCGTTGGCTGATGATGGCTCTCTTGTCTTCGTGCACGAACTCAATAGGATCTTCTATTGTTACAATGTGGCATCGTCGGTTGTTGTTGATTAAGTCAATCATAGCAGCCAAAGTCGTTGATTTACCGCAGCCAGTAGGACCTGTTACTAATATAAGCCCCTGACGTTTCTGACAGAGGTCTGCTATAACCTGCGGCATACCCAGTTGTTCGAGCGAGTATATCTGCAGAGGGATTATGCGCAGCACCATTCCTACGCTCCCTCGCTGTTGATATACGTTTGCTCTGAATCTGGCAATGTCACCTACTGTGAACGCAAGGTCTAATTCATGTCTGCGTTCGAATCGTCCTATCTGCTCAGGCGTCATTACACTGTATGCCAGGTCTCGAGTATCGTTTGCTGTGAGCGGCGGCATGTCAAGGCTCACTATTTTACCATCCACTCTCAGAGTAGGCGGAGCGTTCTCTTTGAGAAATAGGTCTGAAGCTCTTCTCTGTGCTGCGTTTGCGGCAAGTTCTTTTAGATCCATCTATTATCTTTACTCCTTTCGAGGCTGATTAATTCGGTTTACTATTATGAAAGTTATGATTCCTACTACTATTGCTGCGGTTAGCGCTATCAGCCATTTTGCCATATTGCTGGTTTTCTCTGGTTGGTTAGCTTTTGCAGAACTGGTTTTCTGGGATTCAGGCACGACTATAATAGGTAGGTTGAGTTTGTCGAAGTTTGGATTTTTGATTTTGATGGTGTATATATAGGCGCCGTATGTAGGTGAGAAAGTTATATCTACAAATTTGTCGCTGTAGTCTCGAAGTGACTTGAATGGAAATGCGCCTTTTATTATAAAGTGCAGTTTTATGTTTTTGTAGCGTTTGAAAGTACGCACAAACGGTTCTATGGGGATTACTCCAAGATCCCATTTCACAATCCCGAGAGCCTGAAACTCCGAGCTAGTAGTACCACCAACAGTTGAGATTTGGCTCGCTTTAGCCTGCCATCCACCCAGTAATGACAGTGTCTTTAGGTCTGAGTGCGCCTGGTCTTTGCTGGTTTTGCTGTTATATGTTACGCTTACTGCATCGTAAGGGGTCGGGAGTACTCCTGAAAGCACTAATACAACTACATCGGGGACAGGTTCAGCGCTCTTTGTCTTCGCAGATTCTGCGAAGATGGGCGTAAAGAGTATAACCAACAAGAAGATTGCAGAGATTAAGCAGTATCGGATGTTCAAGATATCCTCTTATAAAACGTAGATTTGGCTCACTCCAAAGTCTACATCAGCATACATTGTGCGTCAAGTATCGCTGCTGTTTATACGAAAAAACTATATTTGCAAAATATTGGCAATTTGCGATAATCTTTACCTAACTGTGTTGGTTGATGGTTGCAATCCGGGAATTATCTATGTTATATGTAGTGGAACTGAATGTTTTTAATGATTGGGGGTGGTAGATGGTTGATTTGCAATTACCCACTCTGCGGTTTGTAGGTATTAGAGTGGGAGTGAATTCGGCTTTAACCGGAACTGGCCGCCGGTAGATCGAATACGAAAGGGAGGAAACGATACTTGAGAGCAGTCATTGCTTATATTCTTGCGCTGACTACTGTGATGATTGTAGTTTCAGCGATGGTGGCATTTGCGGCTGATCAGCCAGCTGCTATAACAGTTCAGCCCCATGGCTATATGCAGAACAGGTTCTATTCAGCACCTGCTGCAGGTGGAGAGTTCAGAAACGAGAGAATATCTTTCTCGCTTCAAGCCAATGGTTTTCCTAACGATAGCAATGCCTACGTAGAGGTTTACTATCATCCTTATGCCTCTTCAAGTGGATTGTATCTTGAGAGCGCTTATTATGATACACCGTTTGGTGGTGGGAGACTCAGGGTAGGCAAGGGCCGCCGGCTTACTTTTGGCATTACTCCATCCTATGGCAATCGAAGAACCAGCAACTATGGGTTGATATCCGAAGCGTTCACACAGGATCGCATTCAGGGAGTACAGTGGGTTCGCAAGTCAGCTCAGTTTGATTATGCCTTTGCGCTTCATACGGCATATCGTCTTGGGACTCGAAACATAGGGGAGATTCCTGGAGACGATGCGCGAAACGTTGCCCATCAAGTTCCTCATCTCTGTTTGAGAGATTTTCCGGGTGCGCTCAGCCATAAGCTGGCATTTTCTGGCCGAGTTGGCCATACGATGCCTGGTGGTGCGAAGGTAGGGTTGTCTTATTCGACTTGGGCATTGGATGATAGAGATATAGCTGATCTGAAAGGGACTACAACTGGTCTATTGCCGAAGAACCCGTTGACTGGAGCTACCACCGCGGAACCGCTGCTTGCCAGTGTTACCGACAAGAAGGCAGAGAACTGGGGCTTCGATATGAGCTGGAAGAAGAAAAGCTTCATTGCACAAGCTGAGTATTATCTTGGCAGCATAAGCGATCTTGATTACAATGCATGGAGTGTGCTTCTTGGCTGGGAGCCTCCGAAGGGGCTGAAGTTCTACGCACGATACGGTGCCCAGGACTCTGGGCTTGCGGCAACTACGAATCCGCTTACTTGGGATACCCAGCAGATTTCGCTATCTGTGGTTCAACCAATTGCGAAATCGGTTTGGATGCAGTACGAATTTGAGATAAATAGCGAAGATACGTATAACGGCAAAGATGTTAGAAACAACCTATTCTTTGTAGAGCTGTTTACTGGATTCTAAGTAAGCTAGTATTCTAATTTGCAAGTATGAATTAGTATGGGGATGGATATTTTCCATCCCCACTGTTTTTTATTAACTGATTGATTACAGATATTTGTTGTCTATAGCTTTTTCGCCGCCCAGAGCATTCCGCGTGTGAGTATAGTCATAAGCTCTGGGATTTCTTCAAGCTCTGCGGCTACATGGCCGGCGGAACAGTAAAATACTCTGCCCTTGCCATATGGCTTTATCCACACGGCAGGCATAACTACTCCTTTTACCCAGAATGTTTCATCATCGCCTACTATGGTTGTAGTGGCTAACACATGGTTGGAAGGATCTACGTGCATATAATACTGCTCGCTTTTTATAGCGAAGTCGTTCACGCCTTGAGTTATCGGATGATCATGGTCCACGATATTGATTGTGTAGTCAATTAACCCTCCAACATGGTTGACAAACTGTCCGCCTGCCATAAACTGCCAGTCTGGTTCGTTGCGAAAAGCGTCACCCATGCCCCCATGCAGTCCGGCAATACCAACGCCGTTTCGCACAGCACGGAGTAGGGGATCCATCTGTTCGTGGGTTATCTGTCCCATTGTACAGTTAAGCATTACCAAGTCAAGAGATTCTAGATTTGGATGATCTTTGAATGCATCAAGGTTGTTAGTTATCTCTACGTCGAAATCATGTTTTCTAAGTGCACCACCAAGTATGTTTGATATTTTGTCAGGCTCATGTCCGTCCCATCCACCCCAAACTATGAGTGCTTTGTTCATAAAATATTTCCTTTCTGGCGATGTTGATGTTATTGTCAGAATTCAGTGGTTCCCGTGAATCGGAATTTTCTAACCTTTATTGCTGGCACTGTTGCCATTCCTTGTTTGATTAGATCTTTGCCAATCATTTCAACGTTTGACAGTGCTTCCAGTATGCTTTGAGTAAATCGAAGATTTTTAACAGGCTTCGTTACTCTGCCGTTTTCTATCAAAAATGTTCCATCTCGTGTCATACCAGTGAATATTGTGAGCAATGGATGAACTACGTTTGTGTAGTTAAACCGTGTAACCAGCAGTCCTCTTTCAGTAGAAGCTATCATGTCGTCTATCGTAGCATCGCCCGGCTGCATGAACATGTTCCAAGCAAATGGTCCATGAGTTCCAGTACCGCCTACACCGTGTCCAGTTGATTCTCTGCCTTCTTTGCCGGCTGTTAAAGAATCGTACACCACGGCTTTCGCCACGCCGTTTACAATTAGCTCCACTTTTTGCTTAGGCACACCTTCGCCATCGAATGGGCAGACTATACCTCTTGGATCTAATCCATCGTCCCAGATAGTAATGTTTTCCCCACATATCTGCTCGCCTATTTTTCCTGCCATAAAGCTTCGGCCTTCCTGCATTGCTAATGCGCTAAATCCTAGCCACGATAGGAACCGCAACATATCTTCTGTGCAGTAGTGAGTTAATACAACATCATATTCACCAGGTTCAATCGCAATCGGGTTGCGGCTGTCTGAGGCGCGCTTTGCGGCTTCTTCCGCAGCCTCAGCAGCGTCTATTTGAGATATATCCTGCGCTACTCTGTTTGCATAGCCGAAGCCAGTGTCTGCGGTCATTACCATTGTAAGTTCGGCGCTGGTTTTCGCGCTGTAGACGTTTATGCCCAGCGAGTTTGCGATAGCCTGCTCATACACTGCCGCAGAATAAGCCCCTGCAGCTTCTGCACCATATTTGGACGCGGTTTTTACTATATCTTCGACTGCTGCCGCTCTTGCTTCAGGCGTGTTTGATGCTGTTGATTCGAAGTAAGTCTGAGGCATGTTCGGTGGCAGTGGCTTTGGGCTGGGGAGTGATTTGAAGTCAGGATTGTCCTGCTGATGGCGAGCGAACTCTACAGCTTTATTTACAGTTCTTTTGATTTCTTCCTTTTCGAGAGAATTGCTTTCAGCATACCCAATTTTTTTATCTATAATCGCTCGAACACCCACTGCACCGTTGGTCTCTGATACGTTCTGATGGATTATCGAGCTTGCAAATCTGGTTAGACTGCTTTTTGCTACTTGTATGCTGACTTGTGTTTGATCTGCATCGGACAGTCGGAGAGCTTCCTCTGCTATTTCCTGCAGTCTTTCTTTCCCAAATAAAATCCCGTTATTTCTGGTCATATCATCAACCCTCCGCTTCTTCGTCTGGGCTTTCTATAACCCCAACACGCACGTTTCTAAATCTGGCAGGAGCTACTCCATGTCCGACATGAGCTGTCTGCATAGGCTCTCCTTTGCCGCAGTTAGGCACACCCCAAAGATGCCATTCATCTTTGTTGCAAATTGCGTCACATCCACCCCAGAATTCATAGGTTATTCCGGTGTATGTGGGGTTTTTAAGCATTCTGCCGAGGCTACCGTCAACTATTTCCCAAGCGACCTCTGTGCCAAACTGGAAGTTCAATCTCTTATCGTCAATACTCCATGAGTTCACTGACGCTGCATATATACCTTTTTTTGTATCTTTGATTATTTCGTCCAGTGTCCAGTCTCCAGGCAGCAGATTAATGTTAGTCATTCTAATAATAGGTATTCTATTCCAAGAGTCAGCTCTCATGGCTCCGCCGCTTCGCCAACCCATCTTTGCTGCTGTTTCGCGCGAAGTTAAGTAACCGCTGAATATGCCTTCTTTTACTATGTCTACACACTGTGCCGGAACGCCTTCGTCGTCGTAGAAGAAGCTGCCAAGTCCACCTGGCGCTGTTGCATCTGCTACGATATTTACTTTTTCCGAACCATAGCGAAACTTGCCGAGTTTTTCTGTAGTAAGGAAACTTGTTCCTGCAAAGCTTGATTCTGTTCCAAACACACGGTCAAGCTCAATCGGGTGTCCGCATGATTCGTGCACTTGCAGAGCAAGCATACTGCCTTCTAGAACTAGGTCCCTTATATCCGATGGGCACTGTGGAGCTTTAAGCAGTTCTACAGCTTCCTTGGCGCACTGCTCCGCATGACCAGCAAGATCCCACTGTTCGACGAACTCATAACCTCTTGCCGCATAATCTCCTCCAAACGACGCAGGATACGACCTGCGCTGCATCTCTTCGCCTTCAATCGCAGTTGCTTCGATTCCGGCGCCGCTCTCTATTTTGGTTTGTTCTATATAGCTTCCTTCGCTGCTGGCAAACGTCTGCTCCGTTCTCCAAAACTGCATGTTCGCTTCTGATATCTTTATTTCTGGTTTTTGTCGCTGGATTCTATCAGCATCCAGCAGGAGATTGATTTTTTCTTCCAGCGGCACTTCGAATGGGTCTATCTTCCAATCATTTTTAAACTTGCCTTCAACAGGATCTACTGGCGCTAGTTTGACATCCTCTTTCTTGAGTCTCGCGCTTGCCCGTGCTATGCGTACAGCTTCTTCTGCGACACGTTCAGCTTCTTCATCAGAAATTGCAAAGCTTGACGCAAATCCCCAAGCGCCATCAACTATTACACGCACACCAAACCCTTTATCAGCTGAAGATGCGAGTGTATTCACTTTGCCATTCTTTACTTGGATGGATTCGCTTTTGCTGTTCACAATGCGTACATCGGCATAAGTTGCGCCGAGTTCCGCAGCTTTACTGAGAATCTTTTCAGTGAAGTCTTTCAATGTGGCAAAACCTCCAATCAGCAGCAGTTATGGAACTAAACACCCAATCACGCAAACTATACCAGCACTACCTAATCACGTCAAGACAAATAGTTATTTTTATTTTATATCTTCAGCGGTTTATGGCTGTAAAGCTCGGCTCACCAGCCGCCGCCTCCGCCGCCTCCACCACCGCCACCTGAACTTCCGCCGCCACCAGAGAATCCACTGCCGCCTGAGGATGACCCCGGTGGTGTTGACGACGAAGATATTGCTGTGGTTATGGAACTTCCAATAGACATTGCAAATCCCGACGCTCCGACGCTTTGCCAATGCGATCCAGAATACCATGCTGGGCTATACTGTTGTTCTGCTTTGGATGCACGTGCCAGAACATCTGCGAATTTTTCCGACCATTCTTGCTCGACGTCAAGCGCCAGTGCGTATGGCAGATATTTTTCATATAAATCAGTGGTCATTTCAGGCGCGCCAGCTTGCCTAAGTTCATCGCGTTCGGCAGTCTGCAGATACATTCTAAATCCTTCTATCTCGTCCAAAAGCTTTCTGCCAGCAGGTGTTGGCGCTTTAAGCAAACTTAGGAACAGCATGTCCATAAATCCCATAGCTGCTATGATACCCAGCAGCCCCCATGGTAGTAATAAGCCGGTTGCGATTGGCACGATTATCCATGCTGCTATGAAAGGAATCGCAAACAAAGTTATACACCCTGCAGCGACTACCGTGCCTGCTGTTTCTAATCCTGACTTGTGTATATTTATCCTGCGCCAAGCCTGAACTACCGCCACCAACAAAGCACCTACAGCAAAGCTCCAAATTATCAGCCATATCATCAGTGCTACTCTCTCGGGGTTTTCTATGGTTGATTGGTCAGTGGCTATTGCCGCTAGTGCGAATATTATGGATATTACTATTCCTACTGCAGCGTATCCTTGGTTTAGCCTGAAGTAGTAGGTTCCATAAAGCCCAGAAAGGGTTTCTCGCAGGTTTTTAATAGCAGCACTAATGAAAGCGTGGTTGGACTGTTCGATTCTGATTGAGTTAAGTCCTTTGGCTTCACTGAGGCTTCCAACAAGTGCTTCCACGACAGCGTTTTCTTCCGGCGACAGCACCGACCTTGGCTTGCCAGTGCTTTCTATAGTGTAATCTCCTCCATCTTCAGAGATTTTTATACAACCTTTGACAGCTGCATTTATAATCGCTGCTGATATTGCCTTGTTATCGTAACCCATCCGCCGAATATAGCGTATAGCAGCAGGTGATAAGCCTTTTGGCGGGTCCCAAGTCGGCACTATCACTCCTTTCTCTGGGTCTTTTCCCACTTTTGCCCATACTATTAGGTAGTAAGCCAGCAGAATTATAAACCCTGCAATTCCTACTAAAAGCCCTCTGTTGTCTCTAATCATCCATCTCATTTTTATGGCAGCAGAAGGCTCTTCTACGAAACCTTTCGGCCACATTATGACTATGGTCAGTCCTTCTTGTGGAGCAAGTCCGGATGTTGTGATGAAAACTGCCCTACCTTTATTGTCTAAAGACGCTCTGTAGTTATTTTCTCTTGCGCCTTTGGGACCCGTATATGCTTCGAGCTTTATCTTGTCCGCTGGAATGCCTTCTGGTAGCGTTACGATAGCAGCAGCATAGTCTATTGGGAATATCCACCCATTGCCGGTTACATTCCAATAAAGTTCGTCATGATCATCGAAGAATCCAAGCTGGCGGTTGGTTTTGTAGGTTATTTTGTAAGTATATGTGCCGGGGTCGAGAATTACATCGGCGCTGCCTATCTTTACTCGCTTCCCATTTGAGAGTGGCTCTATGACGAAAGGCTCGGGAGAGTTGTTTTTGGTTACATCAATGACATCAAAATCTACGACGAATCTTCTGCCGTAAGCATCATAGTAGCGCGTTGGAAAATCCCTATATATCCCATGTTGTATTTGCTGCCCGGCGCATGTAATAGTGATAGTCTCCGTAACTACCATAGATGCGTCTTTGTTTATTGTTATTTCACTGATGAATGAGGTAATCCTCTCATCTTGGCACAACGCTGGAATGGATGTGGCTGAGGTAATTGCGGATATTAGCAGTAAAAGTATGCATAATCTTCCCATTGTCTCTCCTTATGACCACTCAACGTCTGGAGCTTCTCGTTCAGTAGCGTATTCTATCTCAAAGAACTCCTCTGGTCTAAATCCAAATATTCCTGCAACAATCATAGTTGGAAATGTTTGAACAAGGGTATTATAGTCTCTCACGCTTCCATTGTAGTAGCGTCTTGCATGCTGCAGGTCGTTTTCTACTTCTGCCAAAGTTTTCTGTAGGTCAAGAAAGCTGCGATTTGCTTTTAGGTCGGGGTATGACTCAGCAATGGCGAATATTTCTTTTATCCCGCGTGATACCTCATTTTCTACTTCGCCAGTTTCCTTCGCGCCGGCTGCAAGAGTGCGAGTTCTTGTAACCTTCTCCAGCACCGATTTCTCAAAACTGCTGTAGCCTTTTACTGCTTCGATTATATTCGGTATCAAATCGTGGCGGCGTTTTAGCTGAACATCTATGCCGCTCCAAGCTTCTTTTACTCGGTTTCTTGCGCGTACCAGCTTGTTATACAGTACCACAAACACGAAGCCCAGCGCTATTATAACGATTACTAAATAAATCACCCGTGAATCCTTTCGAACTCTTTCATAAATGCTGTCAGTGCATCTATCGACTCCTTGCCTACTGCGTTATATATGCTTGCTCGAAGCCCTCCTACTGAACGGTGTCCCTTCAATCCCACCAATCCAGCCTTCTTCGCTTCGCTTACAAATAACTCTTCGAGTTCTTCACTTGGCAGTCTCCAGACTATATTCATTATCGAGCGGCTTGACTTATCTGCTGGTGGGTTCCAAAAGCTGCTAGAATCCAGCACTTCATAAACCGCAGCGGCTTTTGCTTCGTTAATCTTTTGGATGGCTGGTATCCCCCCAAGCGACTTCATCCAATCTGTAACCAGTTTTAGCACGTAAATAGCCCAAGTGTTTGGAGTGTTATAGAGGCTTTTTTCTTCTGCATGAGTAGAGTAACGCAGGAAAATCGGCACATTGTCCGGACATCGCTCAATAAGGTCTTTTCTTATTATTATCAGAGTCAGCCCCGATGGACCGAGATTTTTCTGTGCGCCGGCGTAAATCATACCAAATCGGTTGACGTCTATCACCCTTGACATTATTTCGCTGGACATATCTGCGATCAGCGGTGCGTCTGTTTCAGGGAAATACGGATATCTTATGCCGCCAATAGTTTCGTTTGAGCAGATATGTACATACTCAGCATCGGGAGATAGGTTTAGCTCTGCCTGAGACGGCACGCGCATATAATTTTCTTCTTTGCCATCCCAAATAACGTTCACCTGTCCAGTGGTTTTTGCTTCTTTTATGGCTTTTGACGACCAGCTTCCTGTATGTATGTAATCAGCGGATTTCCCTGGTCTTCGTAAGTTCATCGGTATCATTGCGAACTGAAGGCTGGCGCCACCTTGGAGGAACAGCACTTCGTAATCGTCTCCAATGTTCATCAGTTCTCTTACATTAGATTCTGCTGCGTCTCGTATCTCTTGAAAATCTTTAGAACGATGGGACATCTCCATAACCGACATCCCACTTTTTTCATATTCCAACATTTCTGCTTGCGCCTTTTGAAGCACAGGTAGCGGTAGCGCAGCAGGTCCGGCGTTGAAGTTGTGCACTCTACTCATCAGGTCTTCTCCTTATCCAAGAAATTTGTATGTGTAATTATTAAATTGTACGTCTGAGCGTTAGTTACCTTCCTTAATACAGTAGTGTATCGGATGTTTCGTGGTTGCCTGTAGTTAGCGATACTTATGTTGTAAACAAAAAGAGGAACAGTCCAATTTAGACCGTTCCCCTTAAAGTTCTGCATTTTAGAATTGTTATGAAACGTTCTCTACCGCCGTAATCTCCGGCACGTCTTTTCTGAGTGTTCGTTCGATACCCATCTGCAAAGTCATTGCAGCCATTGGGCATCCGTGGCATGAACCCTGCAGCCTAACTTTTACGACGCCATCATCGCTTACATCTACAAGTTCCACATCGCCGCCGTCAAGCTGAAGGCTCGGCCTGATACTTTCTAGTGATTTTTCTACTTTTTCTCTGATTGTTAGTTCTTCACCCAATTTAATAGTCTCCTTTCGTTTATGGGATGAAGCATAAGAACTATTCTTGTGCGGCATGTGAGTGAACATGTTCATCATGCGGCTTTAGGTCTAGTCCTTTGCCTGTTGTCTTTTTCAAATAGTCATCTATCGCGGCTTGTACAGCTTCTTCGGCAAGTACCGAGCAGTGCATCTTGACCGGCGGCAGTCCACCAAGTGCTTCAGCTACGGCTTTGTTTGTGAGCTTCAAAGCTTCTTCGATAGTTTTACCTTTTATCATTTCGGTTGCCATGCTGCTTGTTGCTATGGCAGCGCCGCAGCCGAAAGTCTTGAACTTAACGTCGGTTATGACGTTGTTTTCAACCTTGAGATATATTTTCATTACGTCTCCGCAGACTGGGTTGCCAACAGTTCCAACTCCGTCGGCATCTTCTATCTCGCCCACGTTTCTTGGGTTAGCGAAATGTTCCATTACTTTTTCAGAGTATTGTGTATTCATTTCAGACTTCCTTTCTATTTAGTCGCCTGCGGTTTTCAAGAATCAGATTAGAATTTCTTCAGCGGCTCACCGGTTACATCTTTACTTGTTTGTGTAACAATGCAGTAAGCCAAATGTTCTATCCCACATCTTGCACATGCTTCTTCGAATTTTCCGTCATTTTCCAGCGCAGCTCTAATAAATAGCTCCAGGCTTTCTATAAAAGAATCTTTCTGCTCAGCAGTCATCCGAGATGTTATCTCGTTTATCCATGATAGCCTTTCAGCACGCGCCTTCATTATCATATCACGTCCAGATTCCGTAAGCTCGACTTTTGCAAGCCGCTTGTCAGAAGGTTCTTGTTTTCTAACAGCCAGTCCTTTTTTCACCAATCTTTCTACCAATTGGCTTGCCGCTGGTAGGGTGATGGACATTCCTTCTGCTATTTTGCTTATGGATGAAGACCCATGAAGCAGCAAAAACTCCATGCACTGAGCCAACGAAGCAGTTACATCACCGTGCTCTATGTTTTTCCATCCGCCTTTGTTTATTAGATTTGCAAACACATCAGATAGAGTCTCTAGGTACTCAACTGATTGTTTCGGCAATACATCGCTGCTCATTTTCCAGCCTCAGCATCCAATTGATAAGCTGCTTATATTATACCCGTGCCGCCGTAGGCTAATCAACATAACGCGTTGTGCGATTAAATTGGTGTTGTGATGCAGTTGTCTAAAGGTGCTTCTTTATGTTATAATTCGCCAACAAATAATTGGGACGAGAGAGATGAAGAGAACTTATCAACCTAAAAATCGCGCTAGAAAGCGCGTTCACGGTTTTATGAGCAGGATGTCAACCAGAGCTGGCCGAAGGGTTTTGAGTTCCCGTCGGCAAAAGGGGCGCTGGCGGCTTACTGTGTAGAAACAGGTAGCATGCTGCCGGTAGATAACAGGCTCAAGCGGTCGGGAGGTTTCAAAGCGGTATATGATCGAGGGAGGTCCTATGCAGCGGACCTCGTCGTATTGTACGCCCTTCCAAAGCGTGAGCGCACGAAAACCCGGTTTGGCTTCTCTGTGAGCAAGAAGATAGGCGGTTCTGTTCAAAGGAATAGAGCTAGAAGGCTTATTAGAGAAGCTGTCAGACTGCTACTGCCAAGAGTGCTGGATGGTTGGGATGTTGTGATTATCGCCAGGCGCTCGATAGTTGGTGCAGAGTTTTCGGATGTAATGTTATGTGTTGAGAAACTGCTTGAAAGAGCAGGAGTTATTGCGGCAGGAGAAGATACACCGGGAAAATAATGATGAAATCTGCTGCAGTTTTTGTGATCCGAAGACTTTATCAGCCCGTTTCGCGCAGGCTTTGGCCTAGAATGTGCAGATATACGCCGACTTGTTCGGAGTATACAGCCCAGGCAATTGAAAAATATGGCTTTGTTCGAGGTGTAATTAAGGGGATAGCTAGGATTGCTCGCTGTCATCCTTGGGCGCCTGGGGGAGAGGACCCAGTCAAGTAGATTAACATATGAGCAAAAACAGACTTTATCTTTTTATTGTATCTGCGATTTGTGTTATTTGGGTTTTGGGTGGCTGTATGCCTAGTTCGACTGAGACCAGGCCAGCAGAAGACCTGCTCAAAGAGGCTAGGAAAACAGCGATTGAAGCGCAGAATACTCAGGGGAGTGTGCCGCAGTCAGACAAATTCAAAGCTGCGCTAGCTCTCTATCAAAGAGTTAACAAGCGCGACCCGAACAGTGCTGCGGCAGCCGAAGCGCTGTTGGAAATCGGTAAAATACTGGCAGGTGTTCCGATACAATCTTCGCCTCGTAGCGCTAGTGATGTTGCGGCGATGAAGCAGGTTTTTCGCTGCAGTTATCCGACAACGACTTGGCTGGTGTTTCCTACTACGGCGTATATTCAAAACGATTACACTGCGCGAGATACTTTTCGAACATTACTGCAGAGATTCGATAAAAATAAAAATCTTACCAAAGAGGATTTTATAAAAGAATATGGTCCTGAGCAGGGTAGCAGGATAGCCGAGGCAGTTCGTCAGGCACGTATATATGAGCCGTATATTGGTCAGCGAATGGATGAAAAAAATCGCAGCGATATACGGTATAAGATTGTTGCTGCGCTGGTTGCGGCTACAGGTAGTGTAAGAGGCTTTAGCTATTGGTTCGCAATGGTGCTCCTTGCAGTCATAGTGAAAATAGTGATTACGCCTCTTACTAAGGCTCAATTCAAGAGTATGAGAGAGATGCAGCGGATTCAGCCGCTGATGAAAGAGCTTCAGGAAAAATACAAAGATAACCCACGCGAGATGAACGCCAAGATTATGCAGCTTTATAAAGATCATGGCGTAAATCCATTTTCAGGATGCTGGCCAATCTTGGTTCAGATGCCAATTCTGATTGTTGTCTATCAGATGATAAGGCTGTTTGAATATCAGTTTGCCAAAGGGACGTTTCTCTGGATTGGGTTCAATCCGATTGTGCATAAATGGGCATTCCCGATTATGGGCAAGCCTGTGTGGCTTACGGCAGGCAGTTTGGCTGAGCCGGACCTTATCCTGCTTGTGCTTTATACTGTGAGTTTGATTCTTTCGCAGAAAATGACCGTTGTTGACCCAAGCCAGGCAGAGCAGCAGCGAATGATGATGTTTCTGATGCCGGTTATGTTTTTCTTCCTGATCGGGTATTTGCCTTCGGCGTTTATCTTCTATTGGTTTATGTTCAATGTGCTGCAGACGTGGCAGCAGTATCATTTGATGCGTGCAAAACAGCCTGAGGCGCCTTTGACGCTAGCGGCAGCAACCGAATCGGAACCGGCGCTAAAACCAAAACAGCGCAGCCGAAACAAGAGTAAAAAGTAGAATAATGTTGTAATATAGCTGAGGTTTCAGTTCAAATGGATTCGTGGATAGAAGTAAGTGAGAAAAGTCTTGAGCAGGCGATTGAGCTTGCGGCTGGTCAGCTAGGTGTAGATGCTGATGAGCTTGATTATGAGATTGTGGAGGAGTCGTCGTCTAAGGGGTTGTTTGGTTTAGGCCAGCATCGCATTAGACTTCGGGCGCGTGTGAAGCCTTGTTGCGTAGAGTCTGATGCTTCAGAATTGGCTGATGGTGATGAGACAATGGGGGCTGAAACCGGCGGAGCTGCAGATATGGAGGGGCAGTCGGTTTCTGGTGCCGTAATGTCTATGCTCGACCAGATTATGGAAGCGGCTGGATTTGATGTGAAACCACAGATTGTTTCTGAGACGTCGGAGGAAGTTCTGGTTTCGATTGAAGGGAATCCTGAAGATATTGGCAAACTGATTGGCAGACGTGGACAGACTCTAGACGCGCTGCAGTATCTGGTTGGAATAGCAGCTAATAAGATTGCAGGCACTAGGACACGCATTTTGATAGATGCCGGCGGGTATCGCGCAAGACATCAGGCGGCGTTGGAACAAAAAGCTAGGGAAATAGCTGAACAGGTAAAACTGACCGGACAAGAAGCAGTATTCGAACCACAGTCGGCTAGAGATAGGCGTATTGTGCATCTTGCGCTTGCCGATGACCCTGATGTCTATACCTACAGCGAAGGCGAAGGCGATGAACGCCATGTTGTCATATCACCTAAGCACTAACTTTTTGCATCTTGATTGACTGCAGGTGATTGATTGTGAACGATAGTAGAATCAGCCGCGGTGATTTCGGCGATGATACTATCGCTGCAATTGCTACCCCAATAGGCTCAGGCGCGATTGGCATAGTTAGGTTGAGTGGAGATGAGTCTATCGCTGTCGCAGAGCGTGTGTTTCGTTCACATTCTGGCGCTTCGGTTTCCGATTTTCCTTCACATACTGTTCACTTGGGGTTTGTAGTTGATCCTGGATCTGGACAGGTAGTTGATGAATGTCTGCTGACATTGTTTCGTGCGCCTTCAAGCTACACTGGCGAGGACGTAGTCGAATTTTCCTGCCATGGCGGCGCTTCGATTGTTGCAAAAGTGTTGGAAACGATTCTGTTGGCAGGTGCGCGTCCGGCAGAACCCGGCGAGTTTACTAAAAGAGCTTTTCTAAACGGCAAACTTGACCTCGCTCAGGCAGAGGCTGTAAACGATATTATTCGTGCTCGCACTGATGAAGCCAGACGGTTGGCACTCAGTCAATTGTCTGGTGTGCTTTCGAAAGAAGTAAAAAATATCTCCGATAAGCTGATGTCTGTATTGAGCCGCGTTAGTGCTTCTGTTGACTTCCCCGAAGACGTGCCAGAGCCTGACTATTCTGAAGTATCAAGCGAACTTGCGTACGCTGCATCAGAAATTGATAGACTTATTGCGACGAGCAGGCAGGGATGTATTTATAGAGAAGGTGTTACACTTGCGATAGTTGGCAGACCTAACGTAGGAAAGTCCAGCCTTTTAAACGCACTGCTTCGCCGTGATCGTGCTATAGTAACAGATGTTCCTGGAACTACTAGAGATACTATAGAAGAAGTTATGAATATTCACGGTGTGCCGGTGATAGTTGTTGATACGGCTGGTATAAGGAAATCGTCCGATGAAATAGAGCGTATCGGCATAAAACTTACAGAGCAAACCATAGAATCTGCAGGAATAGTGCTTGTAGTTATAGATGCTGCGGATGATTTTACTGATGGAGATTTTGATATTATTCAGCGCATTGGCAGCCGTGCAATTGTTGTTTTGAACAAGATGGATATTGTTACGGACAACTCTACAGAATTATCTGCAAAAGAAGCCTGCAGTCGCTTAGGTATTGATGAGCCTGTTGCCGTGTCTGCTAAAACTGGGTTTGGGATTGATGATTTGGAGAATAAAATTGCATCTGTGGCGTTGGGAACGGAGGCAGGGTTTTCTGATGGTGCCGTAGTTGCAAGCGCTAGACATAGGCATGCGCTTAATCGAGCAAGAGAGTATATTGGTGAAGCGATTGTCACGCTTGAGTCTGGACAGCCAATTGATTTGATTTCGGGAGATATTCAGGCGGCTGTTGCTGCGCTTGGCGAAATAACTGGTGAAACAGCTTCTTCCGACCTTATTGACCGTATCTTTTCTGAGTTTTGCATAGGTAAGTAGATAAGTAGATTTTATGCTTAGGATATACTACAACAAGACGTAGTTAGATAAACATCGTGCTGATTAGTGATGTTGCCGCATAATTCTATTTTGCGAGCGGGAGCGTCTGAATGTTCTTTTTGTTGCCTTATCGGGTTAAGAATCCATGGAAGCAGTTTCCGTATGCTACGGTTAGTATTATTGGGCTGAATGTTCTTGTTTATTTATTTACGACGCAGTATTTGCTTGTTATAAACGAGAGTGTTCTTAATAACTATGGATGTTCTCCCGGCGCTACGCCGGTTTACACGTTATTTACTTCAATGTTTCTCCATGCCGATATTATGCATTTGGCTGGCAATATGCTTTTTCTTTGGGTGTTTGGTCCGCCGGTTGAGGATAGACTTGGTCCTTGGCTTTATCTACTTGTCTATTTCGCTGCAGGTTCTGTTGGCACTTTTGCGCATGCGATGCTGGGCGCGTCGTTGAGCGCTAAGCCTGTTCCTGTTATAGGTGCTTCTGGATGTATATCTGGGGTGTTGGGCGCTTATTGGTATATGTATTCTTGGAGCAAAGTCTGCGTTGCTTATTTTGTTTGGCTGTTCATTGTTTATGTGCGTGCGGGTATTTGGGAGGTTGAAGCAGCTTATATAATAGGTCTGTTTTTCTTGATGGATGTGTTGCAAGGGATGCTGGGACGTATGGCAGCCGATTCCGGAGGCGTCGCCAACTTTGCGCATGTCGGAGGTTTGATTGCCGGAGCTTTATTCTGTTTGGCTCTTGGCGTCAAGCGCGATACCGAGTATGTTTCTGAAGCTAAGGCGATGCAATCTGATATAAAAGATTTGTCTATGATGCCTCTGCACGCACTGCTTACTATGTTGGAAGAAGACCCATGCAACCCGGAGATACTGCGTGCTATGGTGCGTCCTGCGGCTAGTTTGAACCAGTTAGATGTGCTCAAAAAAGCTGTTGCGGCAGCGGGAGCTGAGCTTATTGACCGCGACCCAAAGTTTGTTGCTTATTATCTTCTGGACCTCCGTGGAGATCCTCGTATTTATCAGTCTTTCCACCTGCTTAGACTGGCTGGTGAGCTTGAGCGGCTCGGAAGCCCGGAACAAGCGATTGCGATATACAAGATGATTGTGAGCATGTATCCAGGCAGCGCGGATTGCGAAGCGGCTTTATTTAGGATGGCTCAGTGTTATTGGAGATATTGGCGAGACGCTGTAAGCGCGAAGAATTGTCTTAGAGATCTAGCTTCTCAATTTCCAAATGGCACGATGACCCCGTATGGGCGTATGTTGTGGAACGAGATATCAGCTCAGAGTCAGCATTAATCGATAGTTTTATGTATTTGGTACGCAGAAAAGGGACGCCTATCGCGTCCCTTTTCTGCTCTGGCACCGGGTCATGTGTCAGGAGGCGGGGTGGGGGGTTAGGGAAGCTATATCAGTCCAGCGGCTGTATTTTCACCACCTTAGTGAGAAAAACATCCTCTACATCGCCTAGTATGTAGGTTCCGTAGAGCGGCACGTAGCCGAGTTTGTAAATATAAGTGCGGACTTCTTGTTCCTGTCCGAAACGGTCTCTCCAAATTATTTTGCAAGTCTTTCCTATATAGTTCTCTGCTTCTGTTACAGTCATTTTCACACCCTCCCCTAATTTCAGCGGTCATAAAAGCAGAAACGCCAGACCGCCGTTGCTGGTCCCACACCATCTTGAGGCACAGAGAGGCGTTTGTTTTTTATGCGCCCCTAGACGGTGCAGTCCCGCTACTTTCGGCAGCCTGGCGACCGTAGGAGGTAATTTCCTGTAGGCCCGTTGGCTTTGCGCCCTCCGGTTTCCCGAAGTTTGCCATTTTTCGTTGTAGCTTCCTACACTGTGATTTTGCCACGCAGAGTATGAGTTCTATGCTAGTTGAATTACCTGTTTTTAAATCGGGTATCCTACGAAGTGTGCAATTGTCGTGATGTATGGTGTGTTTTGGTAGGTTAGGCTGCTTTTTTGAGTCTTTCTGCAATGTAAGTAGGCGCAGGTTTGAAGCTTTGGATTGCAAGCCACCTGCGTTCTTCTGATTCTATTGCAGCTTTGTTCAGTGAGGCATGGATATTTTCTATGATTGTTTCTATTCGTTCTGCTATTTCTTGCGCAGTCTTTTCTGATTGTATATGGGTACTCATCAAGTGTATTTTATATGGCGCGATTCCGCTAATTTTGCAAAGTTCTGCCGTTTTACTATCCCAAACCCATATTTCATTCACATAACGGTTAATCGCAGTTACTAGTGTAGGCGGCAAGGTTCCTATGTTGTAATCTACTGCAGCTATAAGTATGTTTGCGTTGGGATGGTAAGGATAGATATTCCGTACGCTTGTAATCCAGATGGTTGGACGTGTGCCGAATTGTGACTTGGCGGACGAGCTGAGCGTAAAATCTGCCTTGTTATTAAGCCGCTCTCTGATATTCTTGATAATCAGTCCTGCGTAAGGTCGCGCTGCAAGTAATGGAGTATCCAAAACTATTGTTGGTCTTGTAGGTTCAGTTCGCTTTGTGTTCGTCAAGTCAGCCGCCCCCAATGTTGTAAGTAGGTTTACTCACATTATTGGCATATGTCAGCGGCACTTTAGGTCATCGTTTTAAGCGCTAATATCGCAGCCATTCTGCCGGTTCGCACATCGCGTCGGTAACTGAAGAACTTGTCTTTGATGCAGCAGGTACAGAGTTCAGATACTGCTATATTGGATGCCGGTATGCCGGCTTTCTCTAGTTCGAGTTTGTTTGCGAGTTTGAGATCGACTCGTGGTTTTTCGTCAGGTTGCCGATGTACGCACATATCTCCTGCTGTATTGCTGATTTTTTGAGCTATTTCTTCAGATACTTCGAAACAGCATTTATCTATTGCAGGACCAATGGCTGCTTTGCAATAAATTGGATCAGTTCCGAATTCTCGTTCCATTGCTGCTAAAGTTTCTGCCGCTACGCCCAAGATTGTGCCACGCCATCCTGCATGCGCCAATCCGATAGCCCGATTTTTTGTGTCAGCTATGAAAATGGGTACGCAGTCTGCGAAGAACATCATAAGCACAGCGCCCTGATTACGGGTTATAAGCGCATCAGCGCCGCTTATTGCGCTCACATGAGAGATTGCACCACGTCCTATTTCAGCCTTTGTAACCATTGCAGCTTGCGAGCCATGAACCTGCTCAGCGCAAGTTGTGTTTTCAAACTCTATGCCTAGTGATTCGCAGACCAACCTGCGATTTTTGATGACGTTTTCATGACTATCGCCGACATGAAGCCCCATGTTCAGACTGTCGAAAGGCGGCGAACTAAACCCGCCATTTCTCATTGTAAAGCAATGACTTATGAACTCTTCGACAATCAGGTTTTCTGCCTGCAGAACTGTTATTGCGTTTAGATTTTGTTCAATCCAGGTCTGGTTCATATACTTCACCACATACTCCGCACCTACGGCAGACTTCTACAACGCACGCATCTGTTGGTATTTCATTCAGCGCCTTTTTATATTCCTCTATCAGGTAATCTTTTGTCACTAATGGATCTATGTGTTCCCATGGAAGCGCTTCGTCTAATGCTCTGCTTCTCACATAGTTATTTGTATCAACACCCAGTTTTGCCGCTGCGTTTGTGCAAGACGTGTCATTATCCGCCGCATATATGATTACTTCGCCCAATCGCCTGTCTCCACGTGCCAGCAGCGCCTGTTCGTAAGCTTCGCGTGGGCTTTCTGCAGAGATGCTCACCCTATTTGTTCCTGCTAATCTACTGCGTATTATATCTATTCTGTGTTTAAGTGTTTCACGCGAGGTCATTGCGCACCATTGAAACGGCGTCCAAGGTTTTGGCACGAAGCTGCTTATGGAAACATTGATTGCCAGTTTTTTGTATAGTCCAGCAAGTTTAGAAACTAACTGAGCAATGGCAGCCGCATCTTCGTTGGTTTCTGTCGGTAGTCCGATCATAAAATAGAGTTTTACTCTCTTGAATCCGGCTTCGTATGCTACGCCTACAGCGTGTATGATTTCATCATCTGTGGCAGGCTTGTTTATTACTTTGCGCAGCCTGTACGATCCGGCTTCCGGTGCTAATGTGATTGTTCGCTGTCCTGCTTTATGCATATATTGTGCGATGTCTGGGGTAAGTGTTTCAAGTCTTATTGACGATAGCGAAAACTCAATTCCAGCCCGGCTCATACTCTCAAGTATGTCTCTGGCGTTGGGATGGTCGAGAACCGAAGCTCCTATCAATCCAATTCTAGCGCTGTCCGGCGGCTGATCCCATTTTCTCGCTCTCGGAGGCAGCCCAATACAGCCCGACACACAAAATCTGCAGTGTCTGCCACAGCCGCGCATAATTTCTACCAATTTCATCCCCGCAAATTCTGATTTGCTGCTTACTATCTCACCGTCTGCTGGATAACTATCGAGGTTTTTTGTTATTCGTTTACGCACTGTCTTTGGAACATCGCCAATGGCATTAATTTCGCAGAAGGCGCCAGTTTGGTCGTATATCGGTTCGTAAAATCGCGGCACATAAATACCAGGCACATGAGCGAGTGTTTTCAGTACAGATTGACGGTCAATCTCTCTATTTTCGATAAGCACCGATGCTATGTCTCGAATCAGTTCTTCCCCGTCGCCTATAGCAAACGCATCGCAGATGTCGGCAAGTGGTTCAGGGTTGAACGTAGCGCAGACGCCTCCGGCAATCACTAGAGGATGGCTTTCATCTCTTTTTGTTGCGGCTGTGGGTAGTCCTGCTAATTTGAGCATCTTTGCTATGTTTATATAGTCAAGTTCATAGCTTATCGAAAAAGCAATCACATCGAATTCTGCCGCCGGTGTTTGTGATTCCAAAGTAAAAAGTCGGGTTTTTGTGCGGTTGTACTCTTCGATGTCTGTTTTATCCGGCAGAAACACTCGCTCGCAGACCGCGTAGTGTATATCGTTTATCATTTTGTAGATTATCTGATATCCAAGCGATGCTGCACCAATTTTATATGTACTGGGGAATGCGAGCGCAAATCGAATGCGTCCTTCCAACGGTTTCCTAACCGTGCCTTTTTCGCATGCCAACAGTTGCTGTGCTTTTTCGACCAGCTCTCTGGACATAAGTATATGTTACGCTGTTTCTGCTGCTGTTCGCAATCAGGCATTGACTTTATTGGATTTGGTTTGTAGATTGAAAGTGGACTATGATACATAGAGTTTTAGAAGGAGATTAGTGATGAAGATTTTCGCAAAAGCTTGTATATTTGTTGCCATTGTTATGCTGTTTGTTTCGGCAGCCTGCGCTGTGGATAATGTCGCATTCATTATAGACAGTGGGCTTTACAATAGCAGTGGCGTGGCAGATAAGGTGCTGCGTTATAAAGCAGAAGTAGAAACACAGTTTCCTGTGAACTTGATAATATGCAATGAGGCTCAGTTTGAGTCTTACAAACCTGCTCAAATACGCAGCTATCTTATTGATTTATACAATAATCGCGGCATAAAGGGCGCGGTTTTGTGTGGACAGATAGCGTATGCTCTTTGGAGAAACTATGCGCCTGGGGCAGATGATAAAGGTATCAACAGTTTTTATTATGAAGATTTGGATGGCACTTTCACTGACACAAACGCCGATGGTTACGATGATTTGCACAACTGGGGTGCGCATGTTGGGCCTGAGATATGGGTGTGTTGGATGCGTCCGCCTGCAAATGACCAGGTAAATCAGCTGAAAGCATTCCTCGACAAAACTCACAAGTACTATACAGGACAGATTACTTTCAATCACAGGGCTTTAGTAGCTGCACACAGAGACTATGATGGCAATATACGCGATGGTTTTCGGATGGTAGAACGGCTACAGCCGCTTTATGGCTCAAATATTGATATTGACGGCGAAGGCGCAGATATAGTTGTTGCCAGCGAACAAGTCAGCATGCTTAATGCCAACCGATATGAAATATACGACCCGATGGGGCATGCTTCTTCGACGCTTCAGCAATGGGATAGCGGTTATGTTTATGCTTCGACAATAAAAGCGCTCACTGGCGGCTCAATAATGACGTTTATTTATGGCTGTCACAGTGCGGCGTTCAATGAATCGCCGAGCGGCAATTTGGCTCAGGCTTATTGTTTTGGCTCAAGTATCGGTCAGGCAGCATCGGGTACGTCTTGGAATTATGGCACTGAAGGTAAATGGTACATATATGAAGAGCTGAACAGAGGCAGCTATCTTGGCAAATCATGGATGAACATGGAGATTATCAAAAATACTCCTCAGTATATGAAAGATCGTTATGGCCAAACTTTCGACACCGACCGTCATTTGTGGGGAGATTCGCTGCTTGGCAATCCGTTTGTTTATTCAAACTACAACCCACCGTCGCCTTCCAGCCTTGCTAGTATTAAATCCCTGCCTGATGGAAAGTCAGCGCTAATTACAGGGGTTGTTACAACAGCTAATTTCGGCGACTGTGTGTATGTGGAGCAACCTGACAGAACTTGTGGAATAAAGGTGCAGGTCTCGAACGCGATTGCACTTAATCGTCAAGCAAAGATAAGTGGAGTTTTAGCTACGGAGAACGGCGAGCGCGTTATTAAATATGGAGAGATAACAGATTTGGGTGCGGCGTCGCCTATAAAGCCGTTTGTTATGGTTGGACGAGATCTTAAGGGGCGTACTGGGGTCTCGGGAACTGAGAATCTAGGATTGTTGGTTAAAATAGCAGGGAATGTTACTGCGTCCGGCACTGATTGGTTTATGCTGGATGATGGCTCTGGGCTGCGAGATGGATTAGGAAAGCGCGGCGTTAAGGTAATCTGCAAGGGAATCACGCCCCCAACTAGCGGTTTTTATGCTGTTACTGGCATCAGCACTACCGAATCTTACGGCGGCAGAAATTATCCGGTTGTCAGAGTAAGATCGTCCAGTGATATCAAGCCTTATCCATAAAAACTTTGGGCTGCCATCGTTGACGGCAGCCCAAACAGCGATTTCTGTTCTGCGATTGCAAGTGTGTTGCTAGATTACTGTGATGTCTTTTTTAGACTTCGTCAGCACTTCGCATCCGTCTTTAGTTACAAGGATGTCGTCTTCTATACGCACTCCGCCCCAACCTTCTATATAAATGCCTGGTTCCACCGTCATTATCATCCCAGGTTCTAGCACTGTTTCGCTTGTTGGTGCGAAGCCAGGTCCATCGTGCACACCTATGCCTAGGCTGTGTCCAAGCCCATGCCCAAAATATTCCCCATAACCTTTGGACGCTATATATTCTCTCGCGATAGAGTCTATTTCTTTGCCCTTTTTCCCTGGTTTGATTGCTTCTATTGCTTTTTTCTGCGCATCAAATACTATTTGATATATCTCTTTTTGTTTGTCGTCCGGAGGATTTCCAATGAACACGGTGCGAGTAATATCGGCATTGTAGCCATCTACTGTTGCGCCAAAGTCCATTTTCAGCATCTGTCCGGCTGTTATTACCGCATTTTCGGGTTTGTGGTGCGGGAACGCCGCGTTAGTTCCGGCTGCAATTATGCTATTGAATGCCGTCATAGCGCCATTATTGTAGAAGTAAAGGTAGATTTCAAGCGCTACATCGCGTTCTGTCATCCCAGGTTTGATGAACTCAAGCAGATGCGAGAAGCAGGCGTCTGTTATCGCCACAGCTTTTTTAAGCGTCTGAATCTCGTCTGCGTCTTTTACTATCCGAAGTTCTTCAACCGTCCTTGACACGCCTACAAGTTTCGCTGGTTTCGCAACGGCTTTTCGCATTTTTTTGTGAAGAGCTATTGTTACATAATCCTGCTCAAAACCAACTCGTTCAGCTTTTTCCTTTGCAAGTATTTCGGCTACAGTGTCTGACCAGTCTCCAGAGAACAAAACAGCCTTGACGCCGCTGCATTCTTTCTTCGCCTGCAGGATGTAGCGGCTGTCAACAAGTATCACTGCGCTATTTTTTGTGATTACTCCAACTGCCGTGCTTCCAGTGAAACCAGTTACATATCGAATGTTTTCCATGCTGGTGATTATAAGCGCGTCTATTTTGCGCTTTTCCATATTGGTGCGTACTGCGTTAACTCGTTTGGTGCTCAAAATATAACCTCCATTTGTTTTATTTTTTCTTAGCGGCTTCGGAGAGCGCTCTAAGAGCCAATATATAGCTTAATGTGCCAAAACCTGATATCTGCCCCAATACCACCGGCGCAGTAACCGACTTCTTTCTGAAGTCTTCTCTGGCGTAGATATTTGAAAGATGCACTTCTACTACAGGTAAACTGCATCCAGCAATGGCGTCTCTTATCGCATAACTGTAGTGCGTGTATGCGCCTGGGTTTATTATTATTCCGTCATATTTCTCGACAGATTTCTGTATAACATCCACAATTTCGCCTTCGCAGTTTGTCTGCACTGTTTCAACTTCTACCCCAAGCGCTTTCGCTTCTTTTTGTATTGCATCATTTATCTCTTCGAGAGTCGTTGTGCCATAGACGTCTGGTTCGCGTCTGCCAAGCATGTTTAAGTTTGGTCCGTGTATTACAAGAGCTTTCATATTGCCGCACCATTCCTTCCCAACTACTTTATTCGCTCATCCGCTGGTGATTCCTTCAGCATAGCTGTTTACTACGTTATTCACATCGCCATCGGCTTTTATTTTCCCATCGTCAAGCCATACTGCTCTTGAAGATACTCTACGCACTGCATCTAAATCATGGCTTACAAACACAATCGTTTTTCCGGCATGCTGAAATTCTTCGATTTTCTTGTAACATTTCTCTTGAAACGCTTCGTCGCCTACTGCCAGCACTTCATCAATCAGCAGTATATCCGGGTCAACCTGCACAGCTATAGCAAATCCCAGCCTCATTACCATTCCTTTTGAGTATGTGCGAAGCGGTGCGTCTATGAATCTTTCAAGTTCGGCAAATCGAACAATTTCGTCAACTTTCTCGCGCATTTGTTTTGTGCGTATGCCTAGGATTGCACCGTTTAGGTATATGTTCTCAAGTCCAGTAAGGTCGGGATGAAACCCAGCACCAAGTTCCAGCAGCGCCGCAGCTCTCCCGTTTACTATGACCCTGCCTTCCGTAGGCCTATAGATATTGCCAATCAGTCCCAAAAGCGTGCTTTTCCCCGAACCATTTCTGCCGATAATAGCGAGTGTCTCCCCATACTCCACTGTTAAATCTACGCCGTCTAGCGCCCAAATTATCTCAGCCTTTGGCTTTCTAAACGCAAGAGCGAGAGCTTTCAGCGAGCTAGCTCTGTCATGCACAAGCCGAAACGCCTTCCTAACATTTATCAGTTCGATTGATTTTTTCATCACGTCTGCTCTGCGAATATCCACTTTCGCGAGTTGAAAAATGCATATCCCAATATGGCGATAATCAATGATACGCCGGCAGCTATCGCCAAAAATCGCCAGTCGAACGCCATGTCCGGCATATTTTTGAATTGTTCTGCTATTGTGCGCTCAGGCGGTACTTTATACGGCGGAAGAAGCAGTTTGCGAAAGGCTATTATTATTGCGTTCAGTGGGTTGAGCTGATATAGAATGAACCATTTTTCATATCCTATAGCTGTTAATCCTTTGTGAACCATCTCAGAAAGATACATAATAGGTGTCAGATAAAAGAATATGTTCAACAGCACCGAGACTATATATTTGATGTCTTCGTAGAACACGTTCAAACATGAGATAAATAGCGCAATCCCGCATACTAGCAGAAACTCTATTAAAATCAGCACCGGCAGCATCAGCCATCCAATTGTTATCGGAGTTCCTAATATCAGCAGATACGCAAAGAAAACACAAATCGAAAGCAGAAAGTGTATCAGGTTTGCGATTACAGTTGAAAGCGGCAGAACCTCACGTGGGAAATACACCTTCTTCAATAGGTCATGATGCATCAGCACTGATTGACTCGCATCCATCAGCGCCATCTGAAAGAATGTCCACGGCAGAAAAGCAACCAGCAGATACGCTGAATAGTTGGGAATTCCCAGCCGCATCACGTATTTTACTATTATGGTTATAGTGGCAACCTGCAGCAGTGGATTGACAAGCGACCAAAAGAACCCAAGAATCGAGTTCTTGTATCGCACTCTGAGGTCGCGAATCACAAGTTGAATCAGCAAGTCGCGATATCTAAAAAGTTCAGTCAGTTCTCGCAGCATAATCGAGTAGAGTATAAAGTAAGGCGGCTTCCTGGTCAAACATTCAGCTCATCCTAGAAACTTATCTTGAACCGCCGCATGCCTATGCCAGTCAGCATCCCAATCGCAATCATATTTGCCAGCAGACTGCTTCCCCCATAGCTCACAAACGGCAACGGCACACCAGTTACAGGCATAATCCCCAATGTCATCCCAATATTCACCGTAATCTGAAACAGAAACATCGAGACTATGCCTGCTGCAATTAGTCGCCCTACAATGTCTTCTGTTTGTTCCATTATAATAATGCTTTTCCAAAGCAGCACGAAAAATAGAATCAAAAGCACCGATGTGCCGACAAATCCAAATTCTTCGCCAAGCACCGTAAAGATGAAATCTGTATGCTGCTCAGGGATAAATCTAAGTTTACTCTGTGTGCCTTTCAGCCACCCTTTTCCAGTGAACTGTCCCGACCCTATGGCAATTTTTGCCTGCTTTACGTGATACCCAGCTCCAAGTGAATCGGCTGATGGATTAAACAAAACTTCTATCCGTTTTTTCTGGTAATCTTTCAAAATGGGTGTGTTCCAAGCTATAAGTCCCGCCACAAATACAACCGCAACAAACCCGCCGAGATGCCGCATCTTCATTCCTGCAACAAAAGCCATCCCAAACCATATCGCGAGTATCACTAATGCCGTCCCCAGGTCAGGCTGCTTGAAAATTAGCAGCATAGGCACTCCTATGTGAACTAATGAAAGAATGAATGTTCTTGTTTCTTTTAGTCTGTCATGGTTTTGTGCGAGAAAAACCGCAAGTGTAATGATAATAGCGACTTTCGCAAACTCCGAAGGTTGTATTGTAAAAGACCCAATACCCAGCCATCGTTGAGCGCCTTTTGTTTCTTTGCCTACAAGCAATACAGCTATCAAAAGCAATATGTTTAGCGCATAAACGCGATTGGCTATCCTTGGGTAGCTGTGATGGTCAAACCATGCCGCAAGTATAAACGCACCAACACCAAAAATCGCCCAAATAGCCTGCTTTCGCACGAAGATTATTCCTTCGGAGTGTTGTTTGCTCGCGCTGAAGATAACAGCTAAGCCTATGCAGGCTATTGTTGCCGTTATCATTACAAGCCCAATATCAAAATGTCTCAGTTCTTTGCGTTCGACCATTTTAGCCTGTTCCATTATAATGGATAAGAGAAGTGGTGGCACTAAAAATCCACCGTCGAATATTGGAGAATTGTTGTAAGCGGAGAAAAAATTGTTCCATACTTTTATACGTCTTCAGTTTTTGTTTGTGTTACTGGCGATTTGTTCTGTTTCACTTGGCGCTGCGCCTGCTGTTTTGACTACGCTTGATAACGGTGTGCGTGTTATTGTGCAGGAAGACCATTCAACTAATCTAGTGGCGGCGGATGTGTGGGTTAAAGCGGGGAGCGTAAACGAGACATCAGCCGACAATGGCGTTTCGCATTTTATTGAACACCTTGCTTTCAAATGCACTGGAAAGCGCGGCGCTGGGCAGATTGACATGGAGATTGAAAGCTTAGGCGCTGGCATCGAAGCACGCACCAGCAGGGATTGGACGCATTTTTACACAACTGTGGCAAGTCGTTATCTGGACAAGGCTCTGGATATTTTGGCTGATGTAGTTACTAATCCCAAGTTTCGCGAAGAAGATATAGAAAAAGAGCGAGGCATTATTCTTGAAGAGATCTCTCGTGATAAAAGCGACCCTTGGCGGCTGCTTCGAGATAGTCTTTTCGCTACTGCGTTTACATCGCATCCATATAAATATCCGGTTGCAGGCAGCGCAGAGTCTGTGTCAAAGATTTCTCAAGACACAATATTGGCATTTTATAACGCGTATTACGTGCCTTCGAATATTACCGTAGTGTTGGTTGGAGATATTACTAAAGCCGACGGCGTGGCTGCTGCGCGAAAAGCGTTCGGCGGGTTTAAGAAAAGTTCGACTCGCAGGGCTGATGTCCCTGTAGAGCCGGCTCGCGAGCAGCAGGTGCGAAAAAATATAACCATGCCTACCAATCTTGCTTATTTGGCGATAGGTTTTCCTGCTCCAGCGATAACAGAGAAGCCTGATGTCTATGCGATGGATGTTCTGATTTCGTATCTTGGCGTAGGTTATCGAAGCTGGATTATGTCTGAATTGAAAACAAAAAGAGGGCTTATATCCAGCGGCGAGTCGTCGTTTTTGACGCAGAAGTATCCTGGTATAGCATCAATCAACGTATCATGCGAGCCTGGCAAGTTGAAAGAGGTTGAAGACGCTATATTTGCACATATCGCCGAGATACGAACCAAGCCAATTAGTGATATTGAGCTGACTGCGGCAAAGCGTTCATTGGAGGCTGAATTTGCGTTTAACAATGAAACTTTTGAAGGCAGAGCTAACAGTTTGGGGTTTTATGATTCTATAGATAGCTATGAAATAGCTTTGAATTACGTGCAGAATATAAGAAAAGTAACTGCCGAAGATGTGCTTGCAGTAGCAAAGAAATATATGGATTCAAATAAGTCTGTAGTTGTTACAATAGGACGTTAGATATGCTTAGAATAAGATCGGCAATAGGCGTTTTTTTGGTTATTATCTGTTTCGGTGGGTTTGCTTGCGCTGATGATACTGTGAGCTATTCTCGCACCGAGCTTCCAAATGGATTGACTGTTATAGTTAAACCGGAGACTGGCGCTGGGATAGTAGCAATAGAAGTGTTTATTCGTGCTGGAGCCGATGTTGAGCGTGAGTCGAACGCTGGCATAGGCGCGTTTGTGGCTAGGACGCTGCTTGCTGGAACACGTAACAGACGCGCGGAGTCTGTGGCTGCGGTGGTTGATGCTGTGGGTGGCAATCTTCAGGTTGAGTGGACGCAGGATTATACCGAAGTCAAAGCAATTACCACTTCGTCGAACTTTGACGAAGCGATGGGGCTTATTGCCGATATACTCACGAACGCTGATTTTAGGTCGCCATGGGTTGAGACTGTGAGGCAGGAAATTCTGCGTGAGATGGACGCTGGGGATGATGATATATTTGTTTCTGCATACGATCGGATGAAACGCCTGCTTTACACCGATAACCCTTACGGCAGACCAATGCTTGGCTACAGACGCACGGTAAGAGCGATAACCCCTGATGATCTTCGCGCTTTTTACGAGAAGTATTATGTGCCAAGCAATATGGTTATCTCGATAGTTGGCGATATCACTCGTCAGCATGCTGAAGAACGCGTGAGAAAGGCGTTTGCTGGAACGGGCAGGAAAGAGGTTCCTAAGACTAGGCCTATACCGTATGAGACGTTGGAACGTTCCAACGCAGAGGTGCAAGAACAGCAGATAAAGGTTGCGTATTTGATGCTTGGGTGTTTTGCTCCGGGCGTTAATTCTGCGGATTACGCGGCGGCGCAGGTTGCTGCGGTGGCGTTGGGAGTGGGGAAAGGTTCCAGAATGTTTCAGGTTCTGCGAGAAGAAAAGGGGTTGGCTTATGATTTGGGGGTTATTTATCCCAGGCTCAAGAATCAAAGCCACATTGCCGCGTATATTGTTACCGATCCTTATCGCCGAACATTGCCTGGTATGAGCGTTGAGATGATGCTCACTGAAGTAAAGGATGCGCTTGTGAATGAAATCAATAGGATGGGAACTGAGCTGCTTTCGCCGAGTGAGCTGGAGCGAGCGAAGAGATTTGCGATAGGGCGATATGCTTTAGACCATCAGAGGATGCGCGATAGAGCGTTTTATTTGGGTTGGGCTGAGGCTGTGGGCGTTGGCGCTGAGTTTGATTCGGCGCTATCGTCTAAGATTGAGGCTGTGACGGCGGAGGATGTGCGAAGGGTGTCGCGTAAGTATTTTAACAATTATGTTGTTGTGATTGTTCTGCCTAAGGAGTAGGGAAGGGATATGCAGCGAAAATCAATATTGATTTTGCTTGTGTGTATGGCGTTAATGCTTGTCTTGCAATGCGCTGCTATGCCTGCTGCGGCTGCAAAGAAGGAGCGAATAGTGTTTTGGTTCGGCGCGAGTCAGGATGAGCGGGCGGCTTATGAGGCTATGGTGGCTGAATTCAATCGCACGCACCCAAACATCGAGGTTGTGCCGATGTTTATCCCTATGCAGTATGTAGAGCGAAAGCTGCTGCTGTCGGTGGTTGGTGGCGTGCCGCCTGATGTTGTTAGGTTTTATGCTCATTTGGGCGGGGAGATGATGTCAAGAGGCGCGCTTGAGCCTTTGGATGATTTAGTCAAACGCGATAAATATGACATAGAAGATTGTTTTGAAGTAAGCATAAAGCAAAATACCTATGGAGGGCGGCTTTATGGTATTCCGTGGGTTCTGTCGCCGGAAGCGCTGTTCTACAACAAGAGATTGTTTAGAGAAGCTGGACTTGATCCTAATCATCCGCCGCGCGATTGGGATGAGCTGAAACGTTACGCAGTAGTTCTGACAAAACGCTCTAAGGATGGCGGGATTGAGCGGCTGGGGTTTAACAACTTGCTTAATAATCCGGCGGATTTTCATCGGTATCTTATGCAGAACGGCGGCAGTCCGCTTTCTCCAGATTTGAAGAAGATTAGATTTAATAGTAATGAGGGTGTTGAGGCGCTTTCGTGGATGCGAGAGCTTGCGGTGGCGATGGCTGGACCAAAAGGGGCTAGGGCGGATGATAAAAACGCTTGCCTTCAGGCTGTTCGCAATATACAGGTGTTTACATCTTCATTTGTTGGGGCTACGCAGGACGCGTTTGGACTGGAAAAAGTCGCGATGCGGATTGATAGTCCGTTTAGACTTCCCGACCTTGCCAAATATTTCCCCAATCTCGATTTTGGCGTTGCGCCGGTTCCGCGTCACAAGCTGGCTTTGACAGAAGTGGTGGGGAACTCTCTTGTTATTCCAAGAGGGAGCAAACATAAGGAAGCGGCGTGGGAGTTCATCAAGTTTGCGACTAGCAAAGAGCAGGAAATAAAAGTCTGCAGTTCTGCTGGTAGAATACCTGCTAGAAGAAGCGCTGCCAATGATCCAAGATTTGCGAAAAGTGATTTAATCCGGACGTTTATACAACAAATTGAGCATGGCTTTACTACGCCGGTTGCGCCAGGGTATCGCGAGGTTTCTGATACGCTTGCCGACCGAATTCGCTCTGCGCTGGAAGGTGAGGTTGAGCCGAAGACGGCGCTTGACCAGGCAGCTCGAAAAGGACAGCAGATTTTGGATGCTGCGAACGAAGATATGAGCCGTTATCCTCTCGCTCCGTGGGGATGGACGATAGCGATTGGGACGTCTGCGTTAGCGCTAGCTGTTGGAGGTGGGTTGTATTATATCCTGAAGAAAACAAAACACAGCAGGATGGCTAGACGGGAAGCGTTTGCGTTCTTTTTATTCATTTCGCCTTGGCTGGTTGGGTTTTTGGTGCTTACGTTTGGCGCCGCTTTGGCTTCTATGCTTTTCAGCTTCTGCAGATGGGATGTGCTCAGCCCGGCGAGATTTGTTGGCTTTCGTAATTATATCAGTCTGTTGACCGATGACCCGCGATTCTTAAAAGCTATAGGCAATACGGCTTATTATGCTGCTTTTAGTGTGCCGCTTTCTATAATCGGCGGACTGCTTATCTCTGTGCTTTTGAACCAGAAACTGAAAGGCATTCGATACTACAGAACCGTGTATTACCTTCCGGCGGTGGTATCTGGTGTGGCTACAGCGCTTTTGTGGCAGATTATATTTCATCCAAAGAACGGGCTTTTGAACAAGATTCTTGGTCTGTTTATAGCAAATCCGCCTGGTTGGCTGCAGGATCCGGATTGGGCTAAGCCGGCTTTTATAATTATGGGGCTTTGGAGTGTCGGCGGAGCGATGATAATATATCTGGCTGGACTGAATGCCATTCCAGAAGAGCTTTACGAGGCTGCTAGATTGGATGGCGCGAGTGCTTGGAAGTCTTTTCGCAGTATTACTCTTCCTTTGCTTACGCCGACTATTTTTTATCATCTTGTAGTTGGCACTATGGCTGCTCTTCAGTTCTTCACTCAGGCGTATATTATGACGCTTGGTGGACCTAAAGATGCCACATTGTTTTACAACCTTTATCTGTTTAGAAGCGGCTTTGAGTGGATGAAGATGGGGTACGCTTCAGCGATGGCGTGGATTCTTTTTGCTTTTGTGCTTGGAATTACTATCTTTCAATTCAAAAGCGCCGGCAGATGGGTTTATTATGAAAGTGAAAAAGAAGAGTAGGTTTATTGCCCAAATCTGACTATAGCGTCTGCCACTTTTACAACACGCGCCATTTCTTTTACATCGTGCACTCTGACGATATTTGCTCCATTTGCTATGCTTATTGCAACTGCTGCCGCCGTCCCTTCCAGTCTTTCTTCGACTGGCAACCCTCCCAGAATCTCACCAATCATTCTTTTTCTTGATACGCCAACTAAAATAGGCTTTCCAAGCGCTCGAAACCTATCAAGTTTGTTCAGGATTTCTAGATTATGTTCTACAGTTTTGCCAAAACCTATGCCTGGGTCTATTATAATCGCCTGCTTGTCAATTCCAGCGCTCTCGGCTTCTTCTATTCGAGCTTTAAGCCATGCGATTATCTCTTCTATGACGTTCTCGTAGTGAGGGTTTTGCTGCATATTCTGTGGCGTTCCCTTGATGTGCATCAACACAATGGGGCATTTACGTTCGGCTGCAAGATGTTTCATATTTGCGTCGAATGTCATCGCCGAAATGTCGTTTATTATCGAAGCTCCGCTATCTAAAGCTGCGGCTGCGGTTTGCGAACGGTAAGTGTCTATTGATATGGGAATGCCTGTGCGAACAGCCAATTGCTTTATGACTGGAACCACGCGACGGATTTCTTCTTCAGCGTCAATAGGTTCTGCGCCAGGTCGAGTGGACTCGCCGCCAACATCTATTATGTCCGCACCCTGTTCAGCCATCTCTATCCCTCTGGATACTGCTGCGTCAGGGTCGAAGTATGTCCCGCCGTCAGAGAAAGAGTCTGGCGTAACGTTTAATATCCCCATCACCAGAGTGCGTTTTGTTATTTCTTCGAATACCCATCTGGCTTTTGGGTTTGTGATGCTTATTGGCTGCATAGTATTCCCAATACTATACTATAGCGATGTATCGTTTTCCTGCCAATGTTTTCAATCGGCATCTTTTGACTTACAAGCCGATTGAGACGTTCTCTTTTTATACTTGCAAGTACGAAGAAGCTTACTTTTTATGGTAGAAAAAAATAACTCGATTTGTCGATTACTCTACTATATAGTAGAGCAGAGTAGAGTTATCTCTATATACAAACAGTCAATCTGTAAGGGTAGAACGCCGCTTATGAGCGGCGGCGGCGTTACTACACCTCACCTGAGAATTGACGCCGCAGAGTGAACTGTTTATCAAGCGTTTGCCTTAGCCGCGTATTTTAGGCGTATTGCCTTCGCTATAAACTGGTAAGCAAAACCGCTTAGTCTATCTCCTCTTCCGCATCATCCCACTAATTCCGCCCAAGCCGCACAACAGGGCGAGGAGGGACGAGGGTTCAGGGACTACCTGTATTATACCGTCGTTCAAATAGATAGTTGTGGTCCACGATGTTCCATCAAACCACTTGCCGGTCAACACTCCCGTGCCGACAACCCGTTGCCCATCCAAACTAAGTCCGCCTGTCGTCTGAAAGTCATAGCCGTAGATCAAGACGGTGCTAAAATCGCCAGCCCCAAGTTTACTGACCATGCCGCCGGAGATGTTCACGATCTCGTTGCCTATGATAATGATACCGGCAGCGACATCGCCGATGCTGCCGCCGGAGATGTTCATAACGCTGTTGTCATAGGCAGCGACAAGGTGAATCTCGCCGCCGGAGATGTTCATAACGCTGTTGTCATAGGCAAAGACGTAGCGGTCAGTGCTGCCAATGCTGCCGCCGGAGATGTTCACAACGCTGTTGTCATAGGCATCGATGCCGTAGGGAATGCTGCCGCCGGAGATGTTCATAACGCTGTTGTCATTGGCAGCGACGTAGCCAGTCTCGCCGCCGGAGATGTTCGCAACGCTGTTGCCATAGGCACGGACGGAGAGAGTCTCGCCGCCGGAGATGTTCATAACGCTGTTGCCATAGGCATCGGCCTGGTTGTAAATGATGCCGCCGGAGATGTTCATAACGCTGTTGTCCGTGGCACGGACGTAGCCAGTCCCGCCGCCGGAGATGTTCATAACGCTGTAGTTATAGGCACGGACGAAGTCAATGCCGCCGCCGGAGATGTTCATAACGCTGTTGTCATAGGCATGGACGTGGTTAGTCTTGCCGCCGCTGACGTATAGCGTGCTGAAGTTATAGAGATAAGCATTAGTGATGCTGCCGCCTTCCTGCACCTTCGCCCAACTATAATCGTAGAGGCTACCATTTACATAAGCCTTATCTACGATCAGTCCCTGGTTGCCGGTTAGGATGAAATCCTCAGCTTCGGCGATGCTTGCCACGAGGACTATGGCAATAAACACACAAACTACGAACAAACAAACTGATCTCATTTCTTTACTTGGCCCCCTTTGGAGTTAGATATGTTTTAGAAACAAAACCGCGCAGGCACTACCTCAGAATGCTGACAACAGATCCGCAGTACTGCTCGCGGGTTTCAACTGCATTATATCTCATGTGGCGCGGCAGTCAAGCTCGTAAAAGTGTGATAAGAGTGTGAATGCGGCTGCTGCACTAACTATCCGCACGAGATGCGGCACCTGCCATTGCGTGAGAAGAACACCGGCTCTGTCGGCTCTGCGTTACCTTCGATTGGCTTCCAGCTTGCGCCACGTGTCGGCTGGCAGCAGGATGTGGCGTATCTTGCTGCCTGTACCAAACACCGTAATCTGTCCGGTATCGGCTTGCTTTATTATGTCTGCCATGAATGAGTCGCAGGCTTCGGCTAGTGTCTGTGGCGGTCTGCCAAGCTGTACGGTTAGGTGTTTAGCTGTCAACCCCTCCATTTTGGGTTTCCCCCTTCTTTGTTTAATAATGCGCCCTTTGTGTAATGAAGCGCCCAAATGAGGGGTTTTGGCACGGTTGCTTCAGTGAAAACAGTGGTTATTTCAAGCTTGAAAACGGGGTTTGGTGGGCGATACTGGATTCGAACCAGTGACCTCTTCGGTGTGAACGAAGCGCTCTCCCTCTGAGCCAATCGCCCTTCTTCTAGTGATCTATTCTAACTCCAAAGGTTGTTCATGTCAATTGTATCATGTGCATCACTTGTATTATGGCGCAATTTTGTTGCAAAAGCGTTAGTGGGTTTGAGCAGTCAATAGCCGCCCAAACCCACCGTTGTCGTAACTCTTTAGATTAACCAGCTATTTCTTATCAACGCATGTCAGGTCGTAAACAAAGTCCTCGCCGTCCCAGAACCCAATCTGAGGCGTTGCACCCTGCGGCGTTTCGTTCCATAGATATATTCTAAGCGCAAACTGAGCGCCAAGTTTAGGACTTATCCTTACGTCTGGTCTGGCTGGCACTGCGCATTCTATCACATACCATCCATCCTGTTCGCCAACCGCAGCCTTGATGTCCCCAGGCTTATACGCTTCGGTGTACCAAAGCTGACCGTTTGGCTGGATTTCGTCGTTTAGGAAGTCCCAAATAGCTCCACCTACCTCAAGCTGCCTTCCATCCATAGGCGGACGCACAGAAAATCTAAGGTTGTCTCTGCCATGGAACCATCCGTCGTTCGCAGCGTCCAAATCCCACCCAGCTATTACCTGTCTATTGCTTAGAACTGCAAAGTAATAGTTGTTGTTGTCCCATGCAACGTAGGTTTTGGCTTTTAGATCGCGGTATGGCGCCGGCGTCGTGAGATTCGGCATAGAATAAAGCTCTGTCCATTCTCCAGGCTCAATCTTGCCATCAATCTTTGGTGAAGCTTTAGGCACCTTTCTATCAACCCAATACAGTTCGCCTTCGTTTAGTTTATGTGTTTTCCCTTCGAAGTCCGTATCTGTATCTCCTGGGTAACCCGGCATTCGCACTCCAGCCATAAGCCGTTTCATGCAGTCGCCGCCCATCTCCGGAGTCCATCCAAATCGTTTTTCATCCAACGGCACTCTTGGGTCGTCGTCAGGCACTCCATTGCCATTGGCATCTACACTTTGGCATATAACGCTCTTTTTCAGAGTAAGCCAGTCTCTTGGCGCAATCTGGCGATAGTTATAAGCTAAAAAGCTGAAGTTTTCGCCAAATTTGCCTGGAAGCGTCCAAGGCGCGTCAGGATACCCAAAGTTTGGCACTCCACTGCACATAAGCCACGAGTGTACCAAGTGTCCGTGCTCATGTGTTGGGAACCACCACCAGCCTGGCTTTTGTCCATGTCCAAAACCAGTGTAGCAAGAGCCTAATTCATAGTCAGGTTCATGCACTTTACCTGCTAGGTAGTTAGCATACCAACCGTGCACCCCTAGCACATCTACATACCAATACTCATGCAAATCTCTGCCCTGAGCTTCTACTCCTTTTTTAATATCGTTGAACACTGTTTCGGTGAGGTCGCCAAGTTGGTCGCTTGGTCTTGGCTCGTCAACTATCACCCAAGTCCAATCGAAGTTCACTTTGCAGTGCGAATGTCGCCACGCCCAAACGCGATAGGTTTCCATCTCGCTTTTTGCCATCGCTACGTCGTCGTCATCAAGTATTCTGTCTTCAGGCTTTTTGCCATCAGCTCCGGGTGCAAACGTAACATGTTTGTAAAGCACGACCACCGTAGGCGCAAGCGCCCAATCGGTTTTGCCTTTTTCCGGCAGTGTAGCAAATGCGTATTCGCCTGTATATCCGTCCGCCATCACGTTCCAATTCTTGTTTTGTACGATAAGCGCAAGGTCGTTGCGTTTTCGGCAGGTGGGCGGAATGATTTCAACCGGAGAATATACGTGATAATAGTAACGTGTAGATTGCTTTAGTCCGGTAAGAGTTACTTTGTGCTTTGTTGTAGGCTTGTCATCCTTAATGGTGTTCGGGCATGTTTCATCTGTGCCCCATCTGAGTATAGTTGGCACAGCCAATCTTGAAGTCCATTCAATAACGGCAGTGGTAGGGTCGTTTGGATCAAGCTTGAGGTTTGGTTTGAATTCACTCAGCTTGGAGTCGGTTACAAATATCCTCCACGAGGTTTTGTCTGCCACAAGAACGTTTCCATCTTTATCCAGCGTCAGGCAGCCTGGATCGAACCAAAGGGTTGTAATTGCGCGATAACTGCTAACCTGTTTTCCATCTTTTGTGTAGCCTCGCACATATCCTCTGTCAACCGTGTAAATAACCCCATTTTTGCCGACTGCCAGCGACCTTGGGTCCATATTGTGAACTGCTACAGCGCTTGCTTTATATGTATCAGCCTGCGCCGTCGGACGCTCCATAATTAATATGCGTTTGTTGCCGGTGTCTGATATAGCAAGAGTTTTGCCGCTTATAAATACTCCGTGCGGGCTTGCTATTTTGGACGTCTTCCCATCTACAACAACTTGGTCTATCGAGAACTTCAGAGTGCCGTTTCCATCAAAAACAGCTATTCTGTTTGCGCCTGTGTCGGCGGCATAGATAAGTCCGTCGTCCGAAGCCGCCACTGCCTGCGGATTAGCAAGACCTGTGCAGGCGCTAACAAACTTGCCTGAAGGCTCATAAATGGCTATTTCTCCTTTGCCGGAGTTCGCCACCAATATTCTGCCCTTTGCGTCCATTGTTACAGCGGCTGGATTTACTAGTCGATCAGAGCCGAATTCTGCTTTCTGCTCGCCGTTTCGAGTCATTATGACTATGCTGTTACTCCCTTGACAGGTAACAATGATGTTTCCGAGTTTGCTCACCCATACGCCTACAGGTGTTTTCAACTCTGCCTGCGCGGCATAGGATGCTGATATTGCCGCGATCAAGAATGTTGCCGCAAATACAATCATCAAAAGTTTTCTGTTGCCCATTTTGCTACTCCCTCAAGCATTGATATGCTATTAGCCCCACGCGAAGCCTGCAAGCATCGCTGGTGTCTATTCCATTCTGCCGCTGCTTGAGTAATAAGTCAATAGAAGCAGCCTGTTTGAGCAATAGTTTTCCAATACTGCGCCTACTTAGTTGCCGATTTCCGTAGAGTGGCAGGCTTGGGGGTTGTATGTCGTCTTTTAGTGTGTTATTATTGCGTGTCAGCATGGTTGATGAAGGGACTGCGCAATTATAAGTCCAAAATTCTAGAGAAAGGAGCCATCGCATTGAGTATCGTTGATGGGAATGCCGGTCAGGCGGAACCTCCAAGTTTCAGCGATAAAACAGTAGGTTTTTTAGAAGTAGGCGAATCGGCGCGGTGCTCTTTTTCACTAGCAATTGGTTCATTTTTAGCCTCGTCGCTTAGCTAGACGCTAATTGCACCAGCCGCATTCGCATGTATAGTGCTATTTAGTGCGGAGGTGCAGTTAGTGGGTTTGGCTCTTCTTTTTAAACATCCATTTTTTGGAGAAATACCGTTTACACTGAGTCTGCGGAGGGCTTTTAGATGAGCCGCGTCTTTCGCAGATTTGGGATTGAATGGTCGCTTACACGCTCTGCCACGTGGGCTGATGTTGTGGTCTTGGTTGGCATTGCGGTTCTCATTTATTTTGGTGTGGAGCTGGCAGGCGGCGCTCCTGAGGCAGTGAAGGGTCCCAAAATATCTCTTTCACCGTCGGCGCTGCCGGTATATGCTGTTTTCTCTACTGCTAGGATGGCGGCGGCATATATTCTGTCTATGGTGTTCACTTTGGTGTATGGCTACATTGCTGCCAGAAGCCGCCGAGCCGAGCGTATTATGATGCCGCTTCTCGATGTGCTTCAGAGTGTGCCGATTCTATCGTTTCTGCCGGTTGTTCTGCTTAGTCTTTCCGCTGTGATGCCTGAAGGTATAGCGGTTACGTTGGCGTCAATAGTGCTGATTTTTACGAGTCAGGCTTGGAATCTTACGTTCGCTTGGTATCAATCGCTTACAACTATCCCGAAAGAGCTTCGCGAAGCCAACGCTGTGTTTCGCTTTAACAGTTGGTTTAGATTCAAGACGCTGGAGCTTCCGTTCGCCGCGATCAGCCTTATCTGGAACAGTATGATGAGCTGGGCTGGCGGATGGTTTTTTCTGATGGCGGCAGAAATATTTACAGTCGGCGACCGCGACTTTCGGCTTGCTGGATTGGGAAGCTATATACAAACGGCTGCGAACGAAGGCAACGTGCATGCAGTTATGTTGGGTGTGGCTGTGTTGGTGTTTGTGGTAGTTGCGTTAGACCAGCTTGTTTGGCGCCCGATTTTGGTTTGGGCTGACCGTTTTAAATTGGAGACGGTAACTGAAGAAGTTGAGCCGCAGTCGTGGTTTTATGATGTGCTGCACAATTCCAGTATAGTAAGATGGTTCAGCAGGAACATTTTGCGTCCAGTTTCTGAAAAAATTGATGAGTGGTCGCTTAGAGTTCTGCCTCCTGGTTCTGTCGAGCCCAGCGCCGACCGCAGGTCTGCAGTTGTTATGATTTTGTCTGTAGCAATTGTTTTTGTGCTTGCGTATGGAGCTTATCGGGCGACTGGGATGTTGGTTAAGGTTTCGGCTGCTGAGTGGGGCGCGATTATCATAGGTGTGTTTGCGACGCTGGCTCGTGTTATGGCGGCTCTTATTGTGGCGCTTGCATGGACGATACCTTTGGGTGCGGCGTTGGGGACTAATCGCAAGCTTGCAAATTGGCTTCAACCGGTGGTGCAGATAATGGCTTCCATTCCTGCTACGGCGTTCTTTCCTGTTCTGCTTTTAATACTTATTAGGCTCCCTGCTGGAATTAATATTGCTGCTGTGCTTCTTATGTTGATGGGTACTCAGTGGTATTTGTTGTTTAATGTGATAGCCGGAGCAAGCGCTGTGCCGCAGGACCTCAAATACACTTCGTCGCTTATTGGGTTGAGCAGGTGGGGTAGATGGAAAACGCTTATACTGCCGGCGCTGTTTCCGTATATTATTACAGGCTCGATAACCGCAAGCGGTGGGGCTTGGAACGCAAGCATAGTTGCAGAGTACGCCGAGTTTGGCGGTAGGTCGGTTTTTACTACTGGGATAGGTTCTTTGATTGCGCAGGCTACGGCGAAAGGGAATTTTCCCCTTTTGCTTGCTTCAACACTTTCTATGATTACGACTGTTGTGATTATTAACAGATTGTTCTGGCGGAGGCTTTATCGGCTTGCCGCAGACCGATATAGAATGGAGTAATGCGATGAAAAGTGAAGCGCTGGTTAAACTTCGTGGGGTAACTCAGAAATACCATACTGGAAAAAAAGAGTTCACCGCTGTGCTGGGCGTTAATCTTACGGTGAATGATGGGGAATTTGTTGCTCTTTTGGGACCATCTGGCTGTGGGAAGAGCACGCTGCTTAGGATTATTACTGGGCTGCAGAAGCCAAGCGAGGGGAAAGTGCTGTATAGAGGTCAGCCGGTGGTTGGAGTGAACCCTTATGCTACTATAGTTTTTCAGACTTTTGCGTTGTTTCCGTGGCTTACTGTTCAGCAGAATGTTGAGGTGGCGCTGAGAGCTCGAGGCGTATCGCCTGAAGAGTGCAGGAGGCGTTCGTTGGAGCTGTTGGATATGGTAGGGCTTGACGGTTTTGAAACGGCGTATCCGCGCGAGCTTTCCGGTGGGATGCGCCAAAAGGTTGGGTTTGCAAGGGCGATGGCTGTTGAACCGGAGCTGTTGTGTTTGGATGAACCGTTTTCTGCTTTAGATGTTCTGAGCGCTGAATCGCTTCGCGGGGAGCTTATGGAGCTTTGGATACACGGCAGTATTCCTACGAAAGCGATTTTGATGGTTACTCATAACATAGAAGAAGCGGTTTTTATGGCGGACAGAATAGTTGTTATGGAGAAAGACCCGGGTAGAGTTGTAGCCGATGTTATAGTTGACCTGCCTCATCCACGTCAGCATAAATCTCCGAGGTTTGCGAACATAGTTGACCAAGTGTACGCCACTTTGGCAGGGCAGACACAGCCTGAGTATCTTGAGATAGGTACTGAGCCTGGAGCGCCTGGGCGTACACGTGCTCTGCCAAATATAACAATTGACGATTTGATAGGTATGCTTGAGCGGCTTATGGAGGCGCCGAATCGCACTGCGGATATATTTAGGCTTGCTGAAGATTTGCAAGCTGACTCGGACTATTTGCTTAGGCTTACTGAGGCTGCGGAGCTTTTGGGGTTTGCGACTTTGGCGAGAGGTGATATTACTTTGACGCCGCTTGGCGAAACGTTTGCCGAAGCAAGGATTCTTGCTCGAAAAGAGATATTTGCGACACGTATACGCAGACTGCCGTTGTTTCAGTGGTTACTTAGGATGCTTGAAGCGGCAGACAGTCATCAGTTGGAGTACGATGTTACGCTGGCGGCGTTGGAGTTGGAATTTCCACCAGAAGAAGCGAAGCGACAGTTGGATTTGGCGATAGAGTGGGGGAGATATGCTGAGCTTCTGGCGTATGATGACAGCACTCAGACGATATTTCTCGAAGTTGGCAGTGTGGCTGCCGCTAGTTCTTGATATATTGAGGGTGTATTGGAAATCTGTTGTTATCTTTGTTGCAGATAGAATATGGGCTTGGCTGCTTGACAGTGAAGGATGGCGCCAATATAATGCAGAAGGTGGAAGCGCGGCTGCGAGGTTGTCGGTCGCGCTTGTTGTTAAATGATAAACTGCTCAAACACGAGTGCCGCTGATAAGACTGCGGCTGATGATGAAGAAATTGTGCTGCGGTGGAGGGTTCATCCAGCTAGAGAAGAGCCGCGCAAGTTGATGGTGGTTGTGGGGGTGCTTGCTGCGGTTGCCGCGCTTGCATATTTTTGGGTTGGTAGTGTATTTTTCGCTGTGGTTATGGTCTTTGCGGTATGCGGGATGCTGGCGGATTTTTTGTTTCCTACAACCTATACTATTACGAAAACGTATGTTGTCGCATCTACATCGGGTATTACTAAGCGTGTGATTGCTTGGTCTGATGTTAAGAGATGTTATATTGATGACTTTGGGATAAAGCTGAGTCCGCTCAACCGCAAATCAAGACTCGAAGCGTATCGCGGCGTTTATCTTAGGTTTGGTGATTTTAAAGACGAAGTTGTAGAAACAGTGAAGAAGTTGAGGCAAAATGGTGCTTGAATACTTCGACAAACTTAGCGAACCGCTGCCTGAAGAAGATTTAGCCAAACTCGTAGATGACTTTGCGCGTGCGATAGTCAGACGAGGTTTAGAAGCCCCTGCCATTATGTTTCTTGAGATGAACAAACCTTTATCGTATATTGCTGGGCAGGGAGTTATAGTTGCAACCCCGCTTATTGCGCCTTTAGTAGGTGCTGATAGGATGGGACGGTTCAGCAGGTTTCTTCAGAGTCCTGATAACATAGAACGGTTGATTCAGCGGATAGAGGAATTGGTGGAGGAGAAAAAGGAACGCGCGAATAATAATGACGAAAGTGGGTCGGCTGAGTCTCAAACATAAAAAATTATATAGCCGCTGTTTGTGTTTGACGGCGGGTTGGTTTAGGTGAAATAGAAATGCTGCATGCGACATTATCGGCTTATGTGTTGGTTGGACTGCTGATGGCAATTATTCTTTATAAGATACTCTCGGCTAGAGCAGGGAAGCAGCTTTTTATTCGCAGAATACCGGGATTATCAGCGATAGATGAAGCCGTTGGCAGAGGCACGGAGTTGGGAAGGCCGATGCTTTTTTCGATGGGGCTTTCTGGTCTGGGCATTGTTGCGATTCAGGCTCTTTCGATATTGGGTCATATAATAAAGGTTGCTGCACGCTACCGCACAAGGATTCTTATTCCAGTGGCAGATCCTGTTTTGTACACGATAGCAGAAGAAGCAGCTCGTGATGCCTATGAATCCGAAGGTGCGCCGGAAGCGTTTAACCGCGATGATGTGATGTTTCTTACTGGCGACCAGTTTGCTTATGCGTCCGGCGTGGTAGGCATATTGAATAGAGAGAAGGTTTCATCGGTATTTTACTTTGGCGATTTCTACGCAGAATCGCTTATTCTTGCTGAAAATGGGCAACAGGTTGGTGCAATTCAGGTTGCCGGCACGCCGCAGATAATGCAGATTCCTTTCTTTATTGCAGCTTGCGACTATACGATTATAGGCGACGAGTATTATGCGGCAAGCGCGTATCTTTCACGTGAGCCTACACTTCTTGGTAGCCTTGTAGGGCAGGATTTCGGGAAAGCCATTATTTTAGGTATCATCATCATTGGTGTTATTTCTGCTGGAGTGCTTTCTATTACGACTAATTCAGCGATTGATGCTATGCTGATTCGATTTATTAACGCTTTTGGTGGGTAGTAGGTTGGAGAAGGCTGTATGATTGGTATTACGATGATTCCGGCTGAGGTGTTTGTGCCAAAAAGCGGCACTATGCTTTGGCTGCTTGTGGCGGCTATGACCGCTGTAAGCATCCTCTTCCTTGTGATTCTTACTCAAGTGCCTTCTAGATATCGTAAGCCGATGGTTATGGCGGCTACGTTTATATGCGGCTGGTTTTATCTGGTAGAGTTTGCTATTCCAAGCCCGCGTGATGCTGTGACCGCTAACTCGTACCTTCGCAAAGCTGAGTTTAACCTGCGATTGGCAGAGCACTCGATTACTCCGCATTACGGCGATCCGCGCGGCAGAGTGGACCCCAAAATAAATGGAGGCGCTGAGCGCATTAAGAAGGCGCGGGAGTCGGTTGATAAGGCTCATTTGTATTTGAGCAAAGCCGCCGAAGAGATTGCGAGAATAAGAGTTTTAAGAGAAAAGGATTATATTCGAGCGTGTGACGAAGCAGAGCGGTTTAAGAATCGCTATGGGCTTACGGAGAAGATGATTGAACGCAGCGCCGACGACCATAAAATTATTGATTTGCGCACCAAAGCACTGAAGAAGCGTGTTTCTGATTTAGGCGAAGCGTTGAGTAAAATAAAAGAGAATGACGAGGCTGTTATGTCGGCGGCTGCAGGGTTATCAGATTCCAGCGCTAGCAAACAGCGTGAAGCTAGGGATGTGCTTTCTGCTGCGGCAGACGGCGTGGCTCTTATCAGAACCAGTATTTCAGATAACTTCCTTACTAAGTATCAACCGCCTGCTTCTAATATACTGTCGGTTATCTATGGGTTTTCCATTGGTCTTGGCATTTTGAGCTTGATGACTATTCATGGCAAGAATATCGCCAAGGCGCGCCCTGGGTATTATAACAGCATCGCTTTTTATGCGGCTCTTATTATAATGGCGGTTGCCGCTTTTCTGAACGAGTATTGGAAGAGCGCTCCGTCTTTTGTGAAGCCGATGTTTCAGGAAGTGCTTTTCAACGGAGCGTTGACGTCGCTGCAAGCTACGATGTTTTCGCTGGTTGCATTTTATATAGTGTCTGCTGCATATCGAGCGTTTAGGATAAAGTCAGCCGAATCTGCGCTTATGATGGCTGCTGCGTTTATTGTGATGCTTGGTATTGTGCCTGTTGGTGTTGCTATGACTAGTGGGCTGCATGGCAATTTGAGTTGGCTTAGGCTTGATAATATACAAAACTGGATTATGACGGTGCCTAACATGGCTGCGCAGCGCGGGATGGCGTTTGGCATTGGCGTTGGCGGGCTAGCGATGGCGCTTAGAATATGGCTCAGCCTTGAGAGAGGCAGTTATTTCGACAAACAGATGTAGGTGCTGGTAGTTAGAGATGGACTTTTTAGTTCGATTGCATAAGATAGACAGACGCGTGATGTATGTCGTCCTTGCGGCGGTGACTACTACAATCCTTTATACGACATGGCTTAGACAGCCAATAGAAGTTACGCCGGAGGTTAGAAAAGCTTATCAGACTGTTGAACATCTGCCGAAAAATAAGATAGTTCTTGTGTCTATTTGGTGGGGACCTGGGACGGTTGCCGAAAACAGACCGCAGATGGAAGCAATTGTGCGACATTGTTTTAAGAGAGGCGTGCCAGTGGTTATACTGCCTTGGGATCAGGTGGGCAGCAACCTTGCTTATAATAGGGTTGAACAGGTTGCCAAAGAGATGGGGAAAGTGTATGGCAAGGACTGGGCGGCTTTCGGCTTTAGGCCTGCTGCTGACCAGGCGGTTCTTGGGCTTAGGAGCGATTTTCAAGGAACATTTAAACGAGATAGGTTTAACACGCCGCTTTCTGAGATTCCTGTGATGAAGAATGTCAAGAACTGGCAGCAGATAGGCGCTATTGTCGAAACTACGCCATCAGGAACGGTTGGATTGTGGATTAACTTTATCGGTCAGCCTTACAAGATACCCATCATTTACTGCCCGACGGGTGTTATGGTTCCGGAAGGTTATAACTTCCTTGATGCTGGACAGATAAAAGGCATGCTGCCGGGGCTTATAGGAGCAGCGAAATATGAGTATATACTCAAGCAGCCAGGCTTTGCCACTCGTGCTGCCAATGCGCTTTCTGCTTCGCATGTGCTTATAATACTGCTTATTATCTTGGGGAACCTTGGATATATTGCTGCGGGGAGAAGAGAAAATAGATAAATTATTCGTTGGTACGGATGGAACATTTTTATGGATAGTTCGACTGTTTTCATTCAAATAGGGGCTATAGTTGGTGCTATATGCACATTGGCGATATTCTCCGTGCTTTTTAAGGAGAATCCATATTATAGACTGTTCGAGCATATTTTCATTGGGCTTGCCGCTGGATATGGAGTGTTTGTAACCTGGCGCGACGTGCTCTACCGGTTGTGGTGGGAGCCGATGATTAATAGAGGGCAATGGTGGTGGGCACTTGCTATTGCCGGCGGTGGGATGTTTTACTTTATTTACAGTAAGAAGCATCAGTGGATTAGCAAGTTGCTGTTTGGTGCGTTGTTTGGCCTTGGCGCTGGCACGTTTTTCCAAGGATTTGCCAACACTTACTTCCCAATGATTAGCGCGTCTTTTAAATCGGTGGTTCCGCCGATGGATGTGCCGCTTACAGATGCTATAGTAGCATCAGCCAATGACTTGGTATTTGTGCTTGTGCTTATAACAGTTATGGCTTACTTCTTCTTCTCGATAGACCATAAGGCAAAAGCTATGAGAGGTACTGCGTCGCTTGGAAGATGGTTCTTGATGTTTGCGTTTGGTGCGATGTTCGGCTCTACTGTTATGGCTAGAATGTCGCTTTTTATTGGCAGAGTTGACTTTCTTGTAAGCGATGTCCCAAGGATGTTTTGGCCGTATGCCGTTGGCGCGGCGATTTTAATTGGACTGATATATTTCTTTTTCGTTGAGAAGAAGCGCCGATTGAATCAGGACGCCGAGCCCAAAACAGGATAAATTGAATTAAAACGAAGAAGCCGGAGAGCACGTAAGCCTCCGGCTTTTGTCTTCATAGTTTAGATTCGCTGCTATTCTACTGTTACGCTTTTTGCTAGATTTCTTGGTTTGTCTATTTCGTGTCCTCTGAACTTTGCCACATAGTACGCCAAAAGCTGCAGTGGTATAGCGTTTATGATTGGAGAGAGCATTTCATCTGTTTCGGGCACTCTTATGACGTGGTCTGCATAATTGGTTATTGTTGTGTCGTGCCTGCCTGCTATGGCAATTATATCCCCTGAGCGCGCCTTAATCTCTTGAATGTTAGAGATTAGTTTCTCGTAAGTGCGACCGCTGGTTGCAAATGCTACTGTCGCCATGTTTGGATCTATCATTGCTATAGGACCATGTTTCATCTCACCTGCTGCGTAGCCTTCCGCATGTATGTAGGCTACCTCTTTTATTTTAAGCGCACCTTCGAGCGCCGATGCCAGATTCGGTCCTCTGCCGATATACATAAACCCGCCAATATTGTGATACTTCTCGGCAATATTGATAACTTCTTTATAGTCGGACAGAAACAGGTCAACTTGTTCTGGTATAGACCAAAGTCTTCGCCTCAGCTCGATATCTTTATCCGACGGTATAGTGCCTCTGATACGACCAAAATAAAGCGTTATCAATGCGATGACCATCATCTGTGTTGTATATGCTTTTGTCGAAGCAACCGCGATTTCAGGTCCTGCGTAAGTATAGAGCACGCCGTCTGCCTCACGCGCCGCAGAGCTTCCCACAGCATTTACTACTGCGAGCACTTTTGCTCCTCGTTTTTTAGCTTCGCGCATCGCAGCCAGTGTATCCGCTGTTTCGCCAGACTGAGTTATCACCAGCGCAAGGGTTTGCTCATCTATAACTGGGTCTCTGTAGCGCAGTTCTGAAGCTACGTCCATCTCAACAGGGATTCTAGCCAATCCTTCCAACATATAGCGTCCGGCAAGCGCAGCATGATATGCAGTGCCGCATGCAACGACCACTACTTTGTTGATTCGACGGATTTCTTCATCAGTAAGTCCAATGCCTTCCAGCACTATCTCAGAGTTTTCCGACGACATTCGCCCTCTCATTGTCTCTCTTAGTGCTACTGGCTGTTCATGGATTTCTTTGAGCATAAAGTGCTCATAGCCGCCGCGCTCTGCCATTGCAGCATCCCACGTAACCTCGAAAATTTCTTTTTCAACCGGCTCTCCATCCAGCGTCATAAAACTCACTGATGAACGACTCATTGCCACTATCATATCGTCGTCAACAAAATAGACCTTTTTTGTAAATGGCAGAAACGCTGGTATGTCTGATGCAAGATAGTTCTCTCCAATGCCAATGCCAACTACTAATGGATTGTGTCTGCGAGCAGCTACAAGTAGGTCTGGTTTATCGCTGGACATCACAACAAAAGCAAATGAACCTTCTAAGCACAAAGCCGCCTTGCGTACTGCCTCAACTAAATCCCCATTGTAGACTTCTTCAACAAGATGAGCTATTACTTCGGTATCAGTTTCCGAGCTGAATACATGTCCATTTTCGATGAGTTCTTCTTTCAAACGCAGGTAATTCTCTATGATCCCGTTATGTACAACCACCAAGTTGCCTGTGCAGTCTGTGTGTGGGTGAGCGTTTTCATCTGATGGTCGTCCGTGAGTTGCCCAACGTGTATGGCCTACTCCAATTTTCCCCTCTGGCGCGCACGATTCGATTGCGCTTTCAAGCGCGGCAAGTTTGCCGGTGGCTTTTTTTACGTCTATTTTATTGTCCGAGAGCACTGCAATACCAGCGCTGTCATAACCTCTGTATTCGAGTCTTCTCAGCCCTTCAATAAGTATTGGACAGGCGTTTTTTTCTCCGATATAACCTACTATTCCGCACACTTAAATATAACCTCTAATCTGATAAACAACAATATAGTGAAGAGAGGCTGCACGCAGCCCCTCTAGTATATCTGACGCATATTAGCTCGAACAAGTTTACAGCTATTTTCTAACTTACTTGCTTATTGTCGTAGGCTTACTTTTAGTCTGGGTTGGCTTTTGGGTCGGCTTTGTTGTAGTAGTCGAAGAAGGTTTAGTTGTTTTTGTTGGCTGTGCACCCAGAGTTGTTTTCAGCTCTGAAAACCTTTTCATCACACCGCCGAGCCAACCTCCCATCTTCACTACATCCACAGCGCCAACCGAGCGCATTGCATAGGCGCGTTGTTTAGCCGGCTCTATTCCTACTGCGAAGTATTCTTCCCCACCGCGAGTATAAACGGCAGCCGCGCCTTTTGGCATCGTTGATTTGTCATAGATTATCCTACTCCATCCTTGTTCTGTTGTAAGTGCTGACTGATAGAATTCTAACAAATCGTCTGCGGTGCAGTTTTTGGGGATTTGGAATTGCATAGCTCTTACTGCTTTTACGTCTTTGATTATTGAAAGCAGAGTATCAAGGTCTGCCGCAGCGATTATTTGTCCAACCTCGCCTTTGGCGCCTTTAGAGCTTGCCGCAAACGCTGCCAGCGCATCTTTTGCCATGCCAAGCAGGTCATTTTCGCTTAGATTTATCTCTGTTAATAGTACAGCATCCTGAGGCAGCGGAATATCAGGTGTAGGTATTGGCTGCGCAATCTGTGCTGAAGCCGCTACTCCAATCAGCATCGCAGCAATTGCAATTAGCAAAACCTTTTTCATCAGTGTTATCTCCTTTTGTTGGTAGTTGGTTTGGTAGTTGGACTTGTTTTAGTTGCCGGCTTAGTGCCTTTTGATAATATTCCTACGTTTGATTTCAATATAATTGGCATTGCGGCTTTAACTAGTTGTTCTATGTTAGGACTGCCAAATATGCGAAAAGCTTGTATAGAGCCTTCAGTATCATCTTTAGAGCTGCCAGGTGCAGGCGTGTTTATCATGGCTGCAAAATACCCGCCATCTTGTGTCGCTATCATAATCAGTCCTGCCCCTGGCAGGCTGCCTATATCGTAAATTATGCGCCGTCCGCCTATCTTTGATTCAAAAAATGCGATTAGTTTATCAGGTGTATCACCGGATTTGTAGTTCATTTGCGCGTACTGAACGTATTTTATCGGGTCAAACGCTAACCGAAGCGCGTTTATGTCCAATTGTCCGACCGAAGGTGGCGCAAACGCCGTCATCAAATCAAGCTGTGACATTAGTTGGTCATGGTTCATAGCCATCTCGGTGGTTACCTGAGCGCCTTCAGGCACTGGTATTGAAGATGGTTGCGTTGTCTGTTGGTTTTCTTGCGACTGTGCGAATGCTGCTGCTGTGAAAACAAGCAGTATCATAAGAATATAGAAGGAACGTTTCATAGTACTGTCTCCTTGAACCGCGCGGCAGTTTTTGCATACTGCTCATTTCGCTGCGTTAATTATACCAGCTTTTCAAGTCGTATTGATGGCATTTATATTGCCCTAGATTATGTTCCATTTCTGCGAGTGCTTAATCGAACGCTGCAGATTTAACATCAGAAAGCCTTTTGTTGATCCAGTTCTATTTAGTATAATTACTTTAATTAGAATTTCTAAAGAAAGTTTCTTTGGTTGAGGTGGTTTATGGAAGATAGCAAAACTAATTTGGATATTAGAGTAGTTGATGGAGATGATGCTGCTTCGGCGTTTGAGTCTGCGTTCAGCATTTTAACCGGCAGGCAGGATGGAAACGATTTATCTGCAGTTATACAGCGTGGGCGTGATGGGCTTTTATATTTTTTGAATGACAACTGCTGGTGGCGGTATGTGGACTTTCAATGTACTTTTCATGCAACCTACGGCTGGCGTCCGTTCTTCGACTCAGATTATAGACTGGTTGACTATAACACTTGGTCGCTTGGGTTTAAGTACCAAGCTACTCAAGAAATGATTCAAGAATTTAGTAAGGTATTTCCGTGTGTGCCGCCTGTAGGATTTTTGCCTCAGAATGCCTATCCTCTTGACCAAGTAGTTATCAGCGTTGAGAACTTTTTCAACAATTTCCGACTCTTTCAGCCGGAATGGGCTGCTGAAAGCCCAGATCCCTATGCCGACAAATACGATCTTTTTGATAGAGAAGGCAAACATGATGTAAACCACGACTATCCTTTACTAAATACGATAACAGCTGCAGATTGGCTTCTTTGGGAGCGTGATATAGAGCGAGCGCCGGGCTTCTGCAGGCAGATTGAAAAGTTTCTCGATGTGGTTTGCGAGAAAATGAGCAATGGGCTTCTTTTGATTGGCACACAGGGTTCTCAGATTGAGTTTGGACATGGAGGGTTTTGTTATCCGTCATCAACGAACATTTATTTGCTGAAGTCGTTTCGGAGTCTTCGAGAACTTTATCTGATGTTGGGAGAAAGAGAGAAAGCAGAATCAGTGGGAGAAAAGGCTTATCGCCTTGAATCGAAAATTGGGGCGCTTAAGCATGAATCGGGTTGGTGGCTTAGCGGCTTGTCAGATGATTTCGAAACAAGGTTGGGCACTGGTGAGATTGAGGGTGATTCTGGCTACTTTGAAGTTTGGCCAAATGTAAATTCAGTTGTGATCGGCATCTCTTCGCCAGCCGAAGCAGAAGCTATAGTCAATAGGATTGCAAGTGTTCCAGCGCTTGTAGAAAATCATCTAACTTTGTCCAACTATCCAGCAAGACCTCTCAGCGAGTTAGATGATGATCATAATGGCTTTCCTCCGCCTGGCACGCATCTAAATGGCGGATGGTTTTGGATGCATGGTGGGAGCGCGCTTGCATCGTTTGCACGTGTTCGGCACAAAGATACGATAATGCACTTGAAAGAACTGCTTGAAGACCATGCAGATCATCTCTCGGTAGATTGCTATAACGATTGGGGATGGAACAAAGAATCCCAGTGGAAACATCTGCACGCAGACGGACCAACTTACTCTGTAACTTGTGCAGGGTCGTTCGGGATGATATTTCGTGCTGTGCTGGGTGTTTCGGCTTTGGCTGATGGTCTTTGCTTTGCTCCTGCGATACCGCCGGGCATTGAATCTATATCGTTTATCAAGCCGATTAACTATGGAGGCAGACCAGTTTTTGTGAGCGTGAAAGGGAGCGGTAGCCATATATCAGAAGCGTACGTTGATGGACGTCCTTACTTCAAGCACGATGAAACTTCACTCATGGTTGGCTGCGAAGATTTAGAAAACGGCGCGAGGCTCGAGATAACAATGAGCGAATAGCCGAATAGGTTGGTATAGTTTTAACCTTTCAGCCCAGAGAGTGCTACACCTTGAACAAAATAGCGCTGTGCGAAGAAAAATAGCACAAGCAGCGGCAGCATTACTACAGTTGATGCTGCCATTAGAAGGTTCCAGTCTGTAGAATACTGCCCTTGAAATGCCCACAGCGCCAGAGCGAGTGTGCGCTTGCTAGGGTCGGAAAGATAGATTAGTGGTCCGAGGAAATCGTTCCAGTGCGACATAAAGCTTAACACCGCAACTGTCGCAAGTGCCGGTTTCGCCTGCGGCATCACTATTCTCCACCATATAGTCAGCGTTCCTGCTCCGTCAATGCGTGCTGCCTCATCCATTTCCATAGGAATAGTTAGGAAATACTGTCTTAGCAGGAATATGTAGAACGCAGAGCCGAAGGCTGCCGGAGCTATGAGAGGTGCGAATGTATCATATAGCCCCAATCCAGACCATATTCTAAACACTGGAATCATTGTTACTTGCGCTGGTAGCATCAAAGTTGAGAGCAGAGTAACAAACAGTATATTCCTGCCTGGAAAACGCATCCTTGCAAACCCAAAAGCTGCAAGTGAGCTTGAAATAATTGTCAGCGCCATACAAGAGAATGTTACCAAGCATGTGTTTGCTAAATACCTGGCAAATGGCATTACTGAGAGTGCCTTTGTGTAGTTCTCAAAGTGCGGAGGTCTTGGTATCCAGATTGTTGGATCAAAGACTTGGCTTGCGTCTTTAAGGGATGTCGAGATAAGCCACACAACCGGTGTCATCACTATGACGATACCCATGAGTATAGTCGCATAAGATGCTATTTTCCAAAAAGTCTTCTGTTTCTTCATTCGGAGCTCTCGTAATAAACCCATCTGTTGGATGTTCTAAGTATTATAAGTGTCAGTCCGAGTATTATGATGAATAGAATCCATGCGAGTGCCGATGCATAGCCCATCTGCAGATATCTAAATGCTTTTTGATATAGATAAAGCACATAAAACAGCGTCGAATACCCCGGTCCACCATTTGGCGTCATGACAAACGATGCAGTGAACACCTGAAAACTGCCAATTATGCCCATCACCAAGTTAAATAAAATAGTTGGCGAAATTAGCGGGAGAGTTATTCGCCGAAATCTAGCCCATGTTCCCGCGCCATCTATCTCTGCGGCTTCATAGAGTTCCTGCGGTATTCCCTGAAGACCTGCAAGGTAGATTATCATTCCACCGCCAATGCCCCAAAGGCTCATTATCACAAAAGACGGCAACGCCCAGTTTGGATCAGATATCCAAGGTTTGGGAGAGATGTGTAAAAATCCCAACAGGTAGTTAAGCACTCCATCGCGCGGCTTTAGTATCCAAAGCCAAAGCATTGTTACTGCAACGCCAGGCAGTATTGCAGGTATATAGAAGATTGCTCTGAACAATCGAGTGCCACGAAGGTTCATATTTAGCAGCATTGCAAGCATCAAAGACCCTGCCATACCCAATGGTAAACTCAGCGCCGCGTATCGTGCTGTAACCCAGAGTGATTGCCTGAATCTGAAATCGTCTGCGAATATGCGCGCGTAGTTTTCAAGCCCGACAAATTGCGCAGGTTTTATCATATCCCATCGCGTCATGCTGATGAAAAACGAAAAAACCATAGGTCCCAGCGCAAACACAACGAAGCCAAACACCCAAGGCGATATGCACAAATAGCCTCGCAGAGCTTCTTTTTTGGCAAAACTTGAGCGCCTCATTTTACTTCTTTGATTATTTGTCTGCACCAGTTTGGTTTTCATTCTGAGTTTCTCAACAGTTGGTTTACTTTCGGCGTCACTTTTTCGCAGGCGGTTTTAGCAGATTCTTTTCCCAGCAATGCAAGTGCCAGTTCCGCGCCTATTACTTCGTTCATCTCCTGTGCACATGCGACAGGTGGCAGAGGCCGTCCGTATTGTATCATTTGAAGAAACACGGCGCGGTTGTTCGGCGGCTTTTTAAGTTTCAAAAATGCCCCAGACTCTGCCACAGACTTTCTGCTTGGTATAATTTGAGAATCCACTGCTGCCCTGCGTTGATACTCTGCCCCAGTCATCCATTTAACAAGTTCCCACGCCTCGCGTTTGTGTTTTGAGCGGCTCAGAATCGCATAAGCCGCGCCGCCGATGAAAGTTGCTCGCATTTTGCCTTTTGGCAGCGGCGCAGCGTCGTATTCGAACCCTTTGATTTGGTCTTTGAAATTGAGTTCTGCATCCCAACTCCCACTTATAAACATCCCTAGTCGGCCACTTGTGAACAGTTTCCTCGCTCCGATTTGTGCAGTTTCCTCAACGCCTGGCGCTACGTGTTCTCGGTTTATTAGGTCACACATCCATTGAAGCGCTTCCCAAGCTTTCGGTTCATTTAGCGTGCATTTTTTGAAGTCGGCAGATACTATGCTACCGCCATTCTGGTAAATATAACTCTGCCAGAACTGGTCAAGTGATGTTCCCCACTGGTCAGTTCTTCCATCGCCGTCGGTATCTTTGGTCAGTTTTCTAGCAGCGGCTAGATAGTCGTTCCAATCCCAAGTCCAGTTAGGGTAGGGGATACCTGCACGGTCGAACATGTTACGATTGAAATACATAGCATAGACGTCTATATCCGTTGGTATCGCATAGACTCTGCCATTGTGTTTCCCCCATCCTTCGACTGCTTCTTGATAAAAGTCGTGTATATCGAAAGTTTTGTCGCGTTTTATGTAAGGGTCGAGGTTTTCAAAAAGCCCTTTTTCTGCGCAGGTGTGAAACCATAGAGAACTTATGCGGCTTACATCCGGAGGACGTCCGCCGGCAGTTGAAATCATCAGTTTATCGAAGACTCTTGCGTGCGGTATTATCTGCAGTTCTACATGTATATTGGGATAGTTTTTTTCGAATTCACCAATAAGCGAGCGCAGTGTCTTCTCCTCGCGCTCATTGCCCCAAGCAGTCAAGATTAGAGTAACTTTCCCATCGCCTTTGTGACTGCAGCCAGCAGTTACTGCAAGAACAAGTAATATGATAGCTATTGCTGTTAGTAGTCTCATCTTTTGAAAAACAGCCGCTCAGCGTTTTCTCTAGTAGCTTTGGCGATTTGTGCAAAATCAGTTTTACGAATCTCGGCTATTTTTTCTGCGACCAACTTCACCATTGCAGGTTCGTTGTTTCGCCTTCCTCGAAACGGCTCTGGAGTCAGATAAGGCGCATCTGTTTCAATCAGCAATCTGTTTAGCGGCACCGATTCTACCACGCTTTTCAGCTTGCCTGATTTGTCGAATGTCACCGTACCTGCTATTCCTATGTGCAGCCCTGCGTCTATTATTCCCCGCGCGAAATCAGCGTTCTGCGAAAAACAATGGAATACTCCTCCGGCAGATGGAATCCCTTCATCAACAAGTATGCGCAGGCATTCCTTTCCTGAATCTCTGTCATGCACTATAATTGGCAGGCTAAGCTCTTTTGCAAGACGGATGTGTTTTCTGAACGATTCTTCCTGCGCTTCGCGTGGTGATAAATTGCGATAGAAATCCAAACCTGTTTCTCCGATTGCCACAGTACGTTTGTGTTGGGCAAGGGATTTGAGTTCGTTTAGCGCGTCATCATTTAGCAGTTTTGCGTCGTGCGGATGGATTCCTACTGCCGCCCATACCATCTCATATTTTTGAGCTATTTCCACCGCTAGTTTGCTTGACTCAATATCATACCCAGGACATATAATTCTGCTTACGCCTGCTTCGTATGCGTGTTCAAGAACGCCTTCCAAATTTTTGTAAAGTCGGTGGTCGTTTAGGTGTGCATGAGAATCAAACAAATCATTCATTATCTTAATCAGCTATGGTTTGGCAACCTTTTCTTCGAGAAAATAATCTATCATACTGTTTACGAGGTCATGGCGGCTGAAGAAACAATAATGGTCTGCATCTTCAATTACCTCAAGTGCGGCGTCAGGCAGCTTTTTATAGAGTTCTTCTGCTGCAGCAAGGAACTCCTCGTTGTCTCTGCCGCCTACTATTACCAGTGTAGGCGCTTGTATCAGTCCCACCCATCCTGATGAATTAAATTCCATTGCCGCTTTTATTCTTGCCGAGAGTGCTCTTTTACTTAATCTGCAGCCGTGTGCCACAAGCCAATCAATAGACTCATCTGGTTGAAATGTTTCATCCGGCTTCTTTGTGCCGAACAGGCGTTCCAGGATTCCCGTGAAGAAAGATGCAGGTTGTATTTCACCTGGAGACATTGCGCGCAGCAGCAGTTCGGCATCATCTATTGGCGGTTTTATAAAGGTTGATATTAGCACCAAAGCCTCAGTTCGAGATGGGTTTAATGCTGCGAATCTCTGTGCAATCAGTCCTCCAAATCCATGCCCAACTATTACTGCGCAGTTCAGGCGAATTGCTGATAAAAATTTTCCTAGATCTTCAGCCAGTGAATCTATTGTTATACCGGAAGTTTTTCTTGCGCATGGTATCTCTGGACATATCACACGATACTTGTCTGAGAGTCCTCTGGTTTGGTATATGAACCACTCGCGTGAGCCTGTAATGCTGGGGACGAAAACTATTGGCAGACCGCTCCCGTTGTCTTCGTAAACTGTGTGCAGCGCGTCAATTTTGGCGAAGGGCAACTGTTCCTACCTCGATGCTACAGGGGTTATTGCCTCACTTAGCCTGTATTCTACGCCTGCTCAAATCTTCTGTCAATCTTTTTTGCTGCTTTTACTGCTTATAGATCAGAACAAGCAAGCGTAGTGTCCTTCGGAAGCCTTACGCCAATCTCTGCTCTTGTTACGGCTTCTACGTTGGGGGTTCGTCTTTGTGCCAATTCAAACAGAGTTTTTCGTCCGGTGCCTATGTGTAGAATTCTGCACGGCATAATTTCGCCATCAACAATTTTCCCAATCGCTTTATCAATAAGAGGTGCTATGATATCCACGTAGTCGCCGCTTGTCCACATATCTATCACAGCTTTTGGATGTTTCCACGGTGAGCGTTTAAAACTGGTTCGGATTATATAGTAATCTGGGCATAGCTGTGTGTAGATCTCGCCGATGAGCTTTGTTGTAGCATACCAGTTTATTGGGTGTGGGATATCATCAGGTTTGTAGCCAGGGCTGGTTTGACTCTGTTCGCCGTCAAACACATAGTCTGTGCTCATATAGATAAGGGTTGCACCGATTGATTTCGCCGCTTCTGCAACATTGCGCGTGCCAAATGCGTTTACCTTATAGCATCGCTGCCAGTCGGTTTCAGCTTGTGCAACATCTGTGTAAGCCGCACAGTGTAGTACAAAATTCGGCTTGGTGTTTTTCACTACATCGAATACCCGGGTTTTGTCGGTAATATCCATTTCTTGACTGTTGGGTGCGAAATAGTCGCGAAGCCGACGGAGTTCATTTCCAAGCAACCCATGTCCTCCTGTCAGCAAAATCATCTCGATACCCCCTTTGGTTGTAATCTTTGTATGTCTAAGGTTGTAGCACACAGGTTGTACATCGTCAAATATGGGGTATTTTGAGAGGGTGTTTCCGAAATATGTAAGAAGGAACATTGTGCTTTGTCGGATAATTGGATAAGCTGTATAATCTGAGAGTGGTTTTCTAGAATTATTTGTTTTGTTTGGGGGCTATGGCAAAGTTAGGAGTATGGGTTAGACGTATTTTGATAGGCAGGCCACTTCCTTCTTGGAGAGCAATGCATGAGCGCCTGCCTAAAGTTTTGGCGCTGCCAGTTTTTGCATCAGACGCAATGTCATCTGTTGCGTACGCGACAGAAGAAATCTTGATTGTTCTAGCACTTGCTGGAGCAGCTGCTACACAGAATCTTATTTGGGTTACTCTAGCCATTGTAGCGCTACTCGCAATAGTTGTTACTTCTTATAGGCAGACTATCTATGCATATCCTTCAGGTGGCGGGTCATATATTGTTGCTAAGGAGAATCTGGGTGTAATAGCTGGGCTGACTGCTGCCGCTGCATTGCTTATAGATTATACCCTTACAGTTGCAGTTAGTATTGCCTCTGGCGTTGCTAATTTGGCCTCTGCGTTTCCGGTGTTGGTTGGCCATCAGGTTGAGTTGTGCGTGGCCTTCATAGCATTTATTTGTCTTGCTAATCTGAGAGGGCTTAGAGAATCAGGTACGCTTTTTGCTATTCCTGCTTACGGGTTTATATTTAGTATGCTCGTGCTAATTTTTACTGGTGTCTACAAGATTTTGACCCACCAGCCGGTAACAGTTTACCATGAAGGAGTAGTAATTCCCCAACAACCGCTGACCATATTTTTGTTGTTGAGGGCATTTGCGGGAGGATGTTCCGCAATGACAGGAACCGAGGCTATATCAAATGGTATACCTGCTTTTAAATCACCAGAATCGAAAAATGCAGCTATTACCTTAACCATTATGGCAGTGGTGTTGGGTGTATTGTTTTTGGGAATCTCGGGACTTGCACAGTATTTTCATATTTTACCAAAAAGTCATGAAACAGTAGTTTCGCAGGTTGCCAAAAGTGTATTTGGACGTGATTGGTTCTACTATGTTATTCAGATTGCGATCGCATTAATATTGCTAATTGCTGCCCAGACAAGTTTTGCCGATTTTCCGCGGTTGTCATCTATTTTAGCAAGAGACCGTTTTATGCCGCGTCAGTTAGCAAATATTGGAGATAGATTGGTATTTAATAATGGTATTCTTGCGCTGTCGTTGTTGGCAAGTTTGTTGGTCATAGCTTTCCAGGGAAAAGTTCATCGATTGATACCGCTATATGCTGTAGGTGTATTTCTATCTTTCACACTCTCACAGGCGGGTATGGTGGTTCACACACGTCGGATTAAGGAAAAAAACTGGAGGATGTCTGCTGCTATAAGTGGTATAGGTGCATTTGTCACTGGGATTGTTACCATCGTAGTGGCGGCTGCTAAGTTTTTGGATGGCGCATTTGTTGTGGTGATTCTTATTCCAACGCTGGTCATGATCTTTATGAAGATAAATCACCATTATCGAACTCTTGCAGATCAACTGCGCCTTCCACCAGGCGAACCTAAGGAATTGATCGCTCAGGAGATTCATAACACAGTACTACTGCTTGTTCCTG
>Ga0078972_1001103_pt1 | contig 105887 bp, 87 predicted proteins | sample YelNatPaOPGAMG01_FD_67568 | JGI IMG/M metagenome (GOLD analysis project Ga0078972, IMG submission 67568) | Hot spring thermophilic microbial communities from Obsidian Pool, Yellowstone National Park, USA - OP-RAMG-01 (SPADES assembly) (version 2) | ecosystem: Environmental > Aquatic > Thermal... | reverse complement strand
ATGCACCTCCGCGGGGAGTTTGATAGACTCCCCGTTGGAAACTATTTACAAGGAGGTGCACGAATGAATTATCTTGGTATTGACCATCATCGTCAATACTCGCACATCACCTGGCTTAATGAGAAAGGCGAGGTGGTGAAGTCAGGGAGAGTGGCCAATCGTCGGCGAGAGTTGGAGGGATTCCTCCAAGGGGCAAGGGATGTCAGAGCGGTAATCGAAGCGGGAAGGTCCAGTTACACGATGGTCGATATTTTGGCCGAAGTGGGGATTGAGACGGTAGTGGCGCATCCGAAGCAGGTGAGAGCGATTGCCAGGGCCAAGGTGAAGACGGACGAGCGGGACTCCTGGAAGCTGGCCCATCTTTTACGGACGGGATATATTCCTGAGGTGCACAAGCGATCGCGGGAGAATCGTTCTTCGCAAAGGGTGTTACGTCAACGGGCCTTTTACGTAGGCAAGCAGACATCGGTGAAGAACCGGCTGCGGGCGCTATTAGCCCAGCAGGGGGAAGAGATACGGCAAGAGGTAGAGCGGGTGGAGAATCTTTTCACCGACAAAGGGATGAAAATCCTCAGGGGGCTTGCCTTGCCGGAGAGAGAGGCCAAGCTGGTAGGAGCGCTCGTTCGGACTTATGATCATCTCGAGGAGCGCATCAATGAGACAAACGCTTTGGTCAAGCAGTTGTATGAACAGATGCCCTCGGCGCAGCTGATTCAGACGGTTCCTGGGTTTGGGGTATTTTTAGCGGTATTGGTGGCGGTGGAGGTCGAAGATATCGGAAGGTTTAAAGAGGTGAGCCAGTTTCATGCCTATGCGGGAGTGATCCCGTCGACTTACAGTTCAGGGGAAAGGACCTGGCATGGCAAGATCATCAAGGAAGGGAATCGCTGGTTGCGCTGGGCGGCGGTGGAAGCGGTCTGGCCGGCTATGCGGGCGGATTTTAGTATCCGCTGCTTTTATGACAGGTTAAAAAAGAGGAAGGGGGCGAACTCAGCGAAAGTGGCGACAGCCCGGCGGTTGCTGACCATCATCTATCGGATGCTCAAAGAGAATCGTCCCTATATTCCGTATAAGAGATGATAAAGAAAACGAATCGGCTGCCTTCGTTATATCTTAACGGACCGATGAGGTTGCGTTCGCAATAAGATTAAGGGGCCGAGACCTGATGTCAGCGTGTGTGCAGACTTAACCTTCGGGTTAAGGGCACGGATAGAAGAGTGGTTCACAAGACCCAGGAAGAAGGAAAGAAGAAGAAAAAGAAAGGAGGCTATATAGAAAGTTCTTGCATCACATCATCATAGAAGATATAAAATTTTAGGCGAGCCATAAACGCCTTCTTAAATTGAAGTATTATTCATTCTCATTCTCAGCCATAAAAAGAGACCAAGGTTGGGCTTTATAAGAGCCGTCTTTTACCCTGATTAAAGAGCTAATAAAGGCCAAAAAAGGCTAAATATTCACGATAAACAAGCCCTGGAAGCGCCGCACTTCTTGAAGATGAGCATAACTTTGTGCGCCATCCCGGGTTTGGCATTCAAATTAAGCCAGGGCAACATATGAAATCCACTTATTGGCCTTCTTTTCTCTCCGGCCTAAGCTATTTTTTGCGGTCTAATCAGTGGTTTCAGTTTTTATCTGATAAATTCTAACCCGCTTATAAAACCCTTCGCCCAAGCTTTCCGTGCTTAAGCCAGGAATCTGGTTGACAGTCAAATGAACGATGCGTCGTTCGTAAGGATTCATGAGGTCGAGAATTTCCTCTTGGCCTGTGTCCAGAACCTGGCGAGCTAACTTTTCCACCATTTCTTTGAGTCTTTTTTCTTTGCGCCGCCGGAAAAATTCACAATCAACCTGAACTTTTCGCGAGGAGATTTTGTTGAGGAGATGCTGGATAGCCAGGAGAAGACTTCCTTCATGACGGAGAAGTAACCCCCGGTCTGGCCCGTTAAAAATAAAATATAAAAAATTATTCCTTCGTTTTACTTCAAAGGTTAATTCGAGCGGGAAAAGGGCTAAAAATTGCTGGAGAAAAGCCGTCACATCGCTGCTCTCGTCTTCCTTTTTTGGCCAGGCCCGAATAACAATTTCCTTGCCCTTCAGGCCAAAAAGCTTAGTCTTCTCCGTTACCACCTCGAAGGAAATTTTGTCGCGAGGCAATTTCAGGCCATGTTCAGCATTGCTGAGGGCCTCGTCTAAATTTCTCCCTTGGAATTCCTCCCAGGCCTCATTTTTTTGATCTTTTATCATGGACTTGACCTTTTTTATGGCGCATCATTCGGTTCATTACATATTGCTGAGCAATTTGCAGGACATTATTGGTAAGCCAATAAAGGACCAGGCCGCTCTGAAAATTAAGGAAAATAATGGTCATGAAAAGGGGCATTATCAAGGTAAGCCGTCGTTGGGTAGGGTCAGCGGAAGTAGGGACCATGCGCTGACTTATATACTGGGTAATTCCCATGAGAATGGGTAAAATGTAATAAGGGTCACGGGTGGAGAGGTCTTTTATCCAAAAAATAAACGGACTGCGGCGAAGCTCAATAGCGATGACCAACAGCCGATAAAAGGCGATAAAAACCGGAAACTGAATTAAAATCGGCAGGCAGCCCGCAGCCGGATTAATCCCATGCTCCTTATAAAGTTTCATCATCTCTTCGTTCATCTTGCGCCGCTCTTCGATGTCTCGTTTGGCCTTCTTATACTTAGCTTGCAGAGCTTTGATTTTCGGCTGCAGCTCCTGCATCTTGGCCATTGATTTAGTGCTGCTATAAGTCAGGGGAAAGAAAAGGATTTTGATAATTAAGGTCAAAAAGATAATCGCCACCCCCCAATTGGGAACAAAACGATAAAAGGCTTTGAGACTCACCAGCAGGACTTCAACGATCGCTCCAAAAAAACCAAAATTGATTAATTTCTTGGCCTCATGGCCAAAGGCCTTCAGCTGGTCTATCTCCTTGGGGCCAATCATTATTATCTCAGGCGAAGACACCCCAAGGAAATAAGTGGGCTGGGGCTCAGCGGTTTCGCTGGCCGGCCGGAGATCCTTAAAAAAGACTGCTCTCCCCTTGAGCGGCGGAAAGACGAACAAGGCCGCCGTATAATTGTCTTCATAAGCCGCCCAGGAAAGGGAGCCTATCTCCAGCCTCTCCTCCTTCAACTTTCTTTCCGCCACCCGGATAACCTTAGGGGGAAGATAGAAGGCAACGCCGCCTCCGGCTGTGGGTTGCCGGGCTGGAGCCGATAAATGACGGCCAATGCTTGGCCCCCAGACAATTAGAAAATTAGCCGGCACTCCATCCTTGATGACGGTAATAGCTGCTTTTAAATCATAAGAGCCGCCCCGAAAAATAAACCGCTTGCTGACAAATACACTTTTCCCATCGGAATAATCAAATTTAAGCTCCCCCTCCTCTCCCGAGGCCAAGGATAGCGACGGCGAAGAAACCTGATAAAGGCCATGGTTTATGGCCTCTTCTGCTGCCTTATCTTCCAGCTTCAAAGAAAAAGGGAAGACCTTTAACTCCTGGCCAAGGGCAGAAACAAGTTCTAACCCTTCGTTGGCGGTCTCTAAATAACGGGTTAGCCGCCAACTTGTCAGGACGGCCCCGCGATTAGACCATTTAGCACTGTAGAGAGGCGTGGTTACCAAAATTTCTTGTTCGGTCTCAGCCACCAAAGTACCTGGTAAAGGGGAAACAGGCTGGGGGGAGGGCGTAACCTCAGTCGTCGCCTCCTTTTTGGGTTCAATCAATGGGGTTTCTTTCATCTCTGGCGGGAGAGGCTGGGTTGTTTTGGCGGGCTTAATAAAAAGGGCCTGGTAGGCGAAGAGCACTAATATAGATAAGACCATAGCCAGAATTAACCTTTTTTCCATCTACCTACCTTTCAGGGAACTGGGTCCAACCCGCCAGGGTGCAAGGGATGACAGCGAAGCAATCGCCTCAACCCCAAAAAAAGCCCTTTGACCAGCCCATATTTTTGGATAGCTTCATAAGTATAGGCCGAACAAGAAGGGAAAAAACGACAGCGAAGGCCAAGGAAAGGAGAAATGGCGCGTTGATAGATTTTAATCAGCAATAAAATTAACGCTTTCAAGGGCTTTTCTCGCCTCGATTTATCCTCTGGATGGCCTGAAAATATTCCTCCCGGAACTCCACCCAAGTCGTTGCCTCTAACCGGCGAGTGGCGACCACCAGCATGTCAACGGGAAAGGGGAGTAAATTCTTATTCCGCCGAAAGAGCTCCCGCACCCAACGCTTAATTTTATTTCTTACCACTGCCTTGCCGATTTTTTTACTAACAACTACGCCCAGCCGAGAAAAACCAACCGAATTTTCGTGATAAATCACGTTAAAATGTTTGACCTTTATTCGGGTGCCTTTTCGGTATAAAAATAAAAAATCTTTTTTTTTCTTGATTCTCTCTCGAGGCTTTAACCCCTCGCCCATTAAACCGTCAGCCGCTTCCGGCCTTTCTGGCGACGTCGCTTCAGGACCTTTTGCCCGCCTCGAGTCTTCATCCTCAGGCGGAAACCATGGGTCTTTTTCCGATGACGGAGGTTCGGCTGAAATGTTCTCTTCATCTTTCACCTAAAAAAGGTATGTTAATAAACCCGACCTCATCTGTCAAGTTAACCTTGGCTCATCCTTAAGAAGAGCGGTGGTTTCACCTCTTTTCACCACGAAAATTTGGTATCTTTTGCCTAAAAAAGCCCTTTTTAGGCAGAAATAGTGTTTTTTATGGGGACTTAGCTTAGTCTCCTTTTTAAAGGTTAGAATGAGAATAAATCATCCTTCAATTTTAGAGGGCATTTATGGCTCGCTCAAAAACTTATATCTTCTTGGTTTTAAATGAAATACGGCCAGTATAAGCCCAATAGGTCACCACAATTTTTACAGAAGAGCCAATATCTTCTTGTTTTTAAAAGAAATACAGCCGATACCGGCCTAATAAATCGCTCTTCTATTTTCGAAATAACCATAATTCCTGCTAGGGGCGATTGAGGGAGCAACCCCTTTTTAGTGGTCGGCGCTGAAAGCCTCTTATTTGGCTCGTTGGGTGGCCTGACTGCGTCTTGAAGCTACAATAACACAACGAAGAATAATTGGCTTCTCTGGCCACACAAAATGACTGCACCGGTTCCAAGAATCGAGCGGGGCAAACGACGGCTTCCAGCAATATAGGTAGGTTATTTACCCACCAAATCTGGGATCTCTTATGTCGTCAATTTATTTGATTTGTTCATAGAATGGCTGAGCCGGGACGAGCTTCTCTTCCTCCTCGGAGACGGTGATGGCTAAAAGCCGCAAAGCTTCATTTCGAGGTAGGGTAATAGTTTTGGCTGACCCTTGGGTCTCGATAACATAACCAAAAAGATAGCAATAATTATAAGGTTCGTTAGTCCCGTCGACGTGGTGGCGATGGGAGGCAAACCAGGCCACTGGCGCTGGCTTGATATATCCAGGGGCTAAACCCGCAAACTCCATTGATTCCCTCACTTGGGGCACCGCGGGAAAGAGAATCCTGTCTAACCTGGAGCTAACTTGGGGCTCTCGAGGCGGCAATAACTGTTGCTTTACCGTCCAGAGACGATTATCCCATTGGCCGATATAGCCACTCCAGCTCTGAACAGTAAGCTCCACCGGCCTGTCATCCACCCAGAAAACAGCCCGCTGGTCTCCAGAGGCCGAGGCCATCAGGAGGTAAAGGCGTCGATTCTTGCCTTCCGGCAAGATAATTGTTTGCCCCTGCGGCACAACCGCATTCAAGCCCTGTCTTGGTCCCAAGAGGAAACTGATACCAGCAAAATCAATTTCTGCTGGGAGGAGCTCAGCGGGCAAAGAACGGCCGGCGGCGTCAAAGCCGCGCTCGTTCATCGACCCGTCGGGTGAAGCCACCGCCAATTCGTAAGCTAAGGGCACAACCTTATACCTTGGCGGCTCCAGCTTGAACTTAGGCGGGCTTAATTGTACGGCAAAACTCTTCACCTCAAACGGCTTGAGGTCGAAGAGCAAACTGCCACCCTTTGTTGGAATATTCTCGAGATGGTCCTCGACACCGTTCACTTCCCTCGCCTTTAAAATGGGAGCAGCGAATTGCAGGCTTATTTGTCTGGCTGGTCGGCCATCCATCTCCACTAAGCGGACAATGACTTCGTCCGAGGCTTCGGCCCTTTTTAGCGCTAAAACTCTGACCCGAGCGGAGTTCAGGCGAAGAAAAGAGAAGCTTCGGCCTAAAGGGCCGGGATGAGCGGGGCTAACAAAAACCAGCAAAGGCTGGTTAAGCCGGTAGGCGTGCCAATCGGTCTGGTCGTTCTGGTACTCGCCAGCATGACTCATAAGGCCAAAAAGGATTTCATGACGGCCCCAATCTTGAGTGGACTGGTCACCGTAAGCTTCCCAGCCCTGGCTAATTCCAGGCGTCCGGAGAAGAGTCAACCGGATAGTATGGTCATCCGGTTTATCGCTACCAAGCTTATAATCAGTCAGGATAGTCACCCCAAAGGTCCGGCGGCTATCGGTGAGGTCTACCCATTGGTGCGAAGGAACTTCAAATTGCTTCTCTGTATTGGTCGGCCGCTCTACCGTGCCGATATCCCAGTTATAAGTGGCCTTTAGGTTTCTGGCTGTCAGCGGGAAAACCGCTTTCAGGTGGCTTTCGGCTGTCCGCCAGTCAATCACATTATAAAACTCGATTCTGTTGCCCGCCTCGCCCGCGGCCAAACGAATAACCTGCTTAAACTTCGACCCCTCTGCCTCTCGACTGACCTCTAAGGCCACCCGGGCCGGGCCAGCTTCGACAATTCTGACCTTGGCCGGACCCTTAACGTAGGCTCTGGCCGGTCTTATCTGGTCTTCCCAGTCCATGTTCCAAGCTGGCCACTGGGCTGGCTTATCAGTCTTGATTTCTAAGCGGAGCGGCGCCGCCAGAAGCTCCTTTTTGATTTTTTTATCGAAAATACTCTGGACATCGCCGTTTTCGTCTAAAGTCAGGCGGTAACGTTCGTTTTCTATGCTATTCTCAGAAACTTTAAGGGGTGAAGGAGCCGCGGTTTCCGCCGGCCGAACTTCATAGACTGCCACCCCTAAGGGAGAAACCTTGGCAAGAAAAATTACTTTGTCCTCGCTAAGCTGGGCCGGAACCTCTCGACCATCCGGCCCCAAAACACGCACTGCCTTGGGCTTGGTGGCAGAGAAGGAAACCGCTGCTTCCACCACTTCTTCGCGGGCAATATTAAGCGGGTTATAAACAATTAAGGGAATTCCTTTGGCTTGCGTGTCCAGTTGGGAGGCCACGGCTTCTAAGGCGCTTTCGATTACTCCTGAAAAGAGATTCATGGCCAAAATCTCGTCATTCCAGGAATATTCATAGGCCTTAGGAATACTTGTTCCAGGAAGAATGTCATGAAACTGAGCTCCCAGAACCAAACCCCAGGCGTCATTAATTCTCTTCTGAGGATAGGCGCGGCTTCCCAGCCACGTGGCCATCACTGAGGCTTTCTCCGCGGCTTCGGCCAAAACCTCGTTCATCCGGTTCCATCTTTTCATGTAGGCCTGGGAAGTAATCGAACCGGCCGAATGATTGGTTAACTCCAAGTCGCCTTTATACCGAGGTAGCGCCGGTATCATGTCTGGTGTTAAGTCCAGAAAGAGCTGGTCAGCCCGGGCCGAAATCACCCTCACTGGTCCGTCGCCCACCTGGACTTCAGGCAGGGGGGCGGGTTTGGTTGGCGGCTCGGCCGTCGGCAGCCTTCTCAACTCTAAGGGGGGCAAGACAGTCTTAGCCTTAGTTACGATGGCCTCGAGGAGCCTAATCGAGGCTTCTGACGGAGAACCTCCGGTATCGCCTGTTCCGTAATACATATAATCAGCCATAATACCGCTTGCCTGACCGTTTAGTTTAAGCCGCGAAGGCCAATCAATCAGCGGTCGTCGCGGCTGTTCTCCGGCTGGAAGGGCGGGAGGTGTTTTACTCAGGTCATAAGTGATATTTTGGCCATAGCTTCCGGGGTTTAAGGCCGCCACCACGCCCTTCCCGTCCGGGCCTTCCCAGAAACCCACATTAAAAGGTATGCCTTCGGGGGTCTTTTCGGGTGAGTTAGGGCCGCCCACCGCCGCGTTCGAACCCCAGGTCAGCTTCTGGGTGGAAAAACCTTTAACCCCGCAGTGGGCTAAAATGCTCGGCAGAGAAGCGGGAAAACCAAAGCAATCTGGCAACATAAACTCAGCGCTCCGCTGCCCCAATTCTTGCTGGAAAAAGTGGGTGCCGTAAAGAATTTGCCGAATAATTGATTCCGCCGAGGGAGCATTCACGTCTGATTCTTCCCAGGAAGAGCCACAGGGAAACCAGCGGCCTGCCCGGGCTAATTTTTTGACCCTCTCAAAATCAGCGGGATAATATTCCTTCATCAGGCGATAACGATTAGCCCCGCTGAAATTGAAAATATAGTGGGGATATTTATCCAGAAGATAAAAATTAAGCCGCATCGTCTTGGGAATATATTCTTTTATGGTGGTGACGTAATCCCATCGCCATTGCGTATCGAGATGGGCATAACCAACTGCATAAAGGGTTGGCTGTTTTTTCAAGTCAACGGCCGGCGTCTGGCCAGAAATGGCGAATAACGAAGCTGCGCCGCCCCAGATACCTAAAAGAAGAGAAATAACCCATGAAATCTTTCTCTTCCTCATTTTAACCTCCTGGCCAAGATTATGGCTTTTTCAATATAAAATAAAAATCTGGCGCCAAGCAACTTAATTGGATTTATTCGGACATGCAGGCAATTTGAATTCTTTTCTGTTTTAAGGTAAAATAAAAACAATGGACTCCTTCAAAATAGGTGATAAAGTAATTTATCCTAACCAAGGCGTCGGGGTCATAGAGGATATCAAAGAGTCTAATTTATTCGGCGAAACTTTTCGCATTTATCATGTCCGTATCTTAGCCAATAATTCGCTGGTAATCGTACCTGTGGCCAACACCGGTGAAATTGGTTTGCGGCGGCCAATTTCCGAAGACGATATTGACGATATTTTCGAGTTTATCCGCCACAGTCCCATCGACCTCCACCGGGATTGGAAGGAAAGGTATAAAGAGCATCAGAATCTGATGAAAACCGGAAAAATATTCGATGTTATCCAGGTTCTTAAAGGACTCTATTACCTTAATCTCCAACGCAGCCTTTCTTTCCGCGAAAAAGCGATGATGGAAAAAGCCCGCGAACTGGTGGTCACTGAACTCGCCGAAGCCTCCTCGCTCTCGGTCTTAGAAATCGAGCATCGCTTGGAAGATTGCCTTACTAAGTGTTTTCGACATCTTAAGAGCGAGCCTCAAATCTAAGGCCGAAGGCAATGATTTTGACCTCAGCCGCTCTTTTTGTCTTATGCCTCATTTTAAGTGCTTTTTTTGCCGCCGCTGAAACTGCCTTTATTGCCTCTAATCCTTATAAAATCCGCTTGTTAGAGACAAAGGGTTCACGCCGAGCCAACCTGGTTCTCAAAATGAAGGAAAGAGTCGACCGGCTTCTGAGCACTATTCTCATCGGCAACACTCTGGTCAACATCGCCGCTGCCTCTTTGGCCACCTATCTTATCGTTTCTCTCTGGCCAGCGCACCAAAACAGGGCGGTTTTAATAGCCACCGCTTCCACTACCTTCCTTATTTTGCTTTTTGGGGAAATTGGGCCCAAAACTTTGGCGGCCTATCATCCTCTTCGCTTAGCTCTAAGCTTAGTTCACCCCTTGCGTTTTTTCTTGACCCTTTTCTCCCCTGTTTCCAGGGCTTTAACCGGAATTATCAACCTCCTCGTGCCTTCGGCACGGAGCCCTGACCTGCTGAGCGAAGAAGAGATGAGGCTGATGCTCATGACCGGCACCCATGACATGCCCGCGGAAAGAAAGCGGATGCTCTCGGCTGTTTTGACCATTTCCACTCGCCCTTTGAAGGAGATTATGGTGCCCAGGCCCCAGGTTAAGGCCATCGAAATTAGCTCCCCGCCAGAGCAAATCTTAGAAACTATTTTGAACTCAGAGTTTTCTCGCTATCCTGTCTTCCGGGGCCGAATGGAGAATATTGAAGGCATCCTCCACGTAAAGGATATCCTGCCCCATCTTGTGGCTAAAAAGCCCTTCTCCCTTCCCGAGCTCCTTCGGCCGGCCCTTTTTCTTCCTGAATCAGCCTCGCTGGAGACGGCGCTTCGCGAAATGAGAGATAGGGCAGTCCACTTAGCGGTGCTGGTGGATGAATTCGGGAGCGTCGAGGGAATCGTCACGCTCGAAGACATCCTGGAAGAAATTGTCGGCGAAATAAGAGACGAAACCGATGATTCGACTGAAGAGAGCTGGCTGGAAAGAAAAGAAGGCCACACCTATTTTCTGCGCGGCCGGGCGCCGATAAAGGAAATCCGCGAGCATCTGCGAATCGACCTACCAGAAAGCCGGGAATACACCACTCTGGCCGGTTTTCTCCTTTTCCATTTGGGCCGTTTCCCTCAGGAAAAGACTTCCCTCGATTATGGACTTTACCGGTTTACGGTGGAAAAAATCAGCCGCCGTCACCTAAGCCTGATAAAGCTTGAGCTCCAGGAAAAAAGGAAATCAGAAGATGAAGATAGTCGCTGAGAATAAGAAAGCCTTTTTTAACTACGACCTCCTCGAAAAGTTAGAGGCGGGCATTTCCCTTTTGGGCAGTGAGGTCAAATCAATCCGGGAAGGCCGGGTCAGTCTTAAAGAAAGCTTTGCGGAAATCAGGAACGGCGAGGTTTATCTGCTTAATTGCCATATCAGCCCCTATGAGGCGGCTAATCGCTTCAACCATGAGCCGCGGCGACCGCGAAAACTTCTGCTGCACAAGCAAGAAATCAAAAGGCTAACCGGAAAAATCAAAGAAAAAGGCCTAACCTTAATCCCGACCAAAGTTTATTTTAACGAGAAAGGTAAAGTAAAAATTGAAATAGCTTTGGCTCGAGGCAAGCGAGCCTTTGAGAAAAAAGAAGCTATTAAGGCCCGCGACGTGGAGAGAGAAGTCAGGGCGGAGATGAAAAGATTAAGACGTTAGCTGCGCCGCCATCCGGTGGGCTAAACGAATAGCGGCCATCATACTCTTCTCGGAGGCAATCCTTTTGCCGGCAATATCAAAAGCTGTCCCATGGTCAGGCGAAGTCCGGATAAAGGGAAGGCCAAGGGTGAGGTTAACGCCGTCAGCGAAAGAAACCAATTTAAAGGCAATAAGCCCCTGGTCATGGTAGAGAGCTACGACCAGACAATCCCGCCGGCCGAGGGCCTGACGAAAAATAACATCAGGTGGATAAGGGCCAGAAAAGCTTAAGCCCATCTGGCGAACTTCGGTAATAGCGGGAGCTATCTCTTTACTCTCTTCCTCGCCTAAAAGCCCGGCCTCGCCAGCATGAGGGTTAAGCCCGGCGACTAAATACTCCAGGCGCCGTCCATAAACCCGACTCAAGGAAGACTCAAGTCGCCGGAAAAAATTAATCAGGTTTTCGCGAGTGATTCTTTTTTGAGCCTCGAGGAGGGGAAGATGATGAGTAAAGAGGGCGACTCTCAGTCTTCGACTCCAGAAAGCCATAATTGCCTCAGGATAAAAATTTTCTAAGTATTCAGTATGGCCGTGCCAAGGTATTCCCGCCAAAGCCCAGGAAAGCTTAGAAATGGGAGCAGTCACCATCCCTTCTAAGAGCCCTTGCTGGGCCATGAGAAAAGCCTGGGAAAAGGCCTCGAAAGAAACCCGGCCCGCAGCGGCTGAAGCCCGGCCTTTTTCCACCAGTTCTCCGCTGGTTTCAAGGGGGAAAAGGAAAAACCCCGGCCCCCTCGCCTTTTCCCAATCCGCAAAAGAATGAAGCTTAAGCTTAACCTTGAGCGCCTTGGCCTCAGCCTCAAGAAAGGAAGGCGGACTGAAAATCAGATAAGCGGCTAAGGGGAGAAGTTCTTTTTTGGCCAGGGCTTTAATTAATACCTCTGGCCCGATGCCTGCGGGGTCACCTATGGTTAGGCCAAGCCGAAGCCAGGGAAATTTATTTTTTCCGGGCTCCCTGTCCCTGGGAACCATGCTTATTGTCATTGAGCTTATACATATATTTGATACTATTTTTAAACAACAAAAGGTTGGGCGCGTCGTCTCGATTGAGTTTAAGGCAATAGCGGTCGTACCATTCGATATAACCCCGCACCTCTTCGCCGTCAATTAGCACGACCGCCATAGGTGTCTTTTTGTTCATCTGCTTAAGATAATAGTAGTTCTCAGCATGAGTTTCGAACGGAGGGGGCGCCTTTTTCCGCGGCGCTGAATCCTTAGTCATCTTCTCCTTGACTTCAGCCAAACTGGGCCGGATAAGCTTTCTGTTCATAATCGATACTCCCGCCGCAAGATAATCTCGTGGGTACCAAGATATTAATTATATTTTATCATCTTTATTCGCTAATAAGCAAGCGCTTTTTTATGAAACCCCGCAGCTAAAGACTGTCTACAACCTTTCCGACACCTTTAATCCTTCTGGTTTGCCCCCAGCAAGCCCAGAAGAACCAGTAGTAGGCCTAATTCATCAAAAGGCGGCCAAAAAGTCCTTTTATTCCCCTGCTTAACTCCCCAATGGTCTATTTGACTTTTTAAATATGGCTCTTATCCAATTTAGTTGATGAAAATGTAACCTGGGAAAAAGAGAGGAAAAAGTTTCAGGGCTACTTATCCAGGCTAAAAAATTTGGCCGGGAAGAAAATTATCAGCGCTATCTGAGGTGTAAATAGGGCAGAAGCGCTTGGAACCAGGCTCGGGCCATCTCCTGGTAGCCCTCGGGATTAGGGTGGATACCGGGGAGAAGCTCAGGCCTCTTCATAAAGATTTCCCAATTATTAACTACCGGCAAGTTTAGCTCCGAAGCTAAGCTTAATATTGCGGGGTTAATTTCTGTTTCCACTCTCTGCGCCGATTCCTCATTAAAAGGATAGTTAGCCTCTGGCTTGATGGGCGGGACGAGACCGAGGAGAAGGCGGGGCGACTGGCGCCGTCTTGTCGGCAATTGGCTCAATAGGCTGATAATTTCTTTCATGTTGGCCTTAAATTCTTCGCGGGAAGTTCGGTCGCCATCAGTCCGAACATCATTAGTGCCCAACTGAAGAAGGATAAAATCAGGCTGGAAATTTCTTAATTCATTGGCGTGGGCCCTTAAATAAGCCAAATATTCGGCTGAGTTGTAGCCGCTCCGGCCTTTGTTATAAACCCTCACCCGAAGCCCCTCTTTCTTCAGCAGCCGACGCAAATAAACAGGATAGCCCTGCTCAGTCAAGCTATCGCCAGCACAGAGAAGGATATAACTGTCAGGCTTTGGGGAGCAGCTCAAGCTCAACAGCCAGGCTATTCCCAACAAGAAGAAAACGACAACCCGTAAGCCAAAACCCTGCACCTGGCTCAACCCTTCTCCCAGATTAAAAGAAAGCTTTTTATTAGGAAACAGCGGTTAAATTCGCCACCAATAGGAAAATTTGACGAAAATTGCCGGGCCAGGTCTCTGGAAAACGCCTTCTTCATCCTTGCCCCGAGTCTGGTCTATCCCAAAATAAAAAACCGTTCCTGGTCGATATTCATAACTAAAAAGAAAGCTGAGAAAAAGCCGGTCATAATAATCGTTATATTCGGTGATCAGCCGGAGCGAAGTTGTCTTAGAAAGCTGATAATTTAGTCTCTGAGAAATAATATTAATTTCATAAACCTTTTCGCCTCCCCGTTGGCGATAAAACTCGTTGTTCTGGAGATTATAAGCAAGGCTAAGATTGCTGAAGGGTTTAAGCGTGGCTCTTAGCGACCAGGAAGTTTTAAAACCCAAATAAGGGTCATCGGAATAATAAATTGCCTGCCCCAAGCCGTAAGAAATGCTACCGGTCAACCAAGAAAAGGGTTCGGAGCTAAGATGGACGTCGAATTCGCTTTTATAAAAATCAACTTCGTTATATCTTTCCAGGCCGGTACTAAAAGAAGCCCAAAACATGGTCTGCCGCCAGCCGGAAATAAACAGAGAAAAATCGACTTCGTTATCAGTGAGGGTATTACTAAAATCATAGACCCGGCGGTACTCAACCGAGGGCCGAATCGAAATAACATATTCGTTTTCAGGGAGAATGACATATCCCAGACGCGTGTTTAGGGATTTAATGTCCAGGCGCCGGAAAAACCCGAGGCTACCCTCGAAATCAGGGGGAAGGTGGTAATAATCTACAGACAAGTTAAAATGACGAGTCATCCGGCTTAAATTCAGGGAGAATGCCGGCACCACTTCTGTCTCGTGACCTTGAACTTTGGTCTTAGCCCCCAGAATCTGGAAGGAAAACCGGTTATAATCAAGAAACTTGAAATGACCATCAATTCCCGCTACTCGGTTATAATCTGAAAATATTTGGCTCAAGGAAGGCCCCACCTCTTTGTCGGTGAAAATAATTCCCACGTGGGATTCAGAGTAAAGATCCTGGCGCCAGCGAAAAACATGGACTAAGCTGCGGGCCGAGGTTCCTTCGATACTTTCTAAGTCAGCGTTAGGGATCGTTATAGCCACCGGATTGGTATCGAGAGCGCTAAGGAAACCAAGAGCTGCTCCCCTAATTTTCCCTGAAAGCTTAAAACCCCAGAGGGGGTCAACAATCCGGCGGGGATAGAGTATTTCCAGCGGCGTATCAAAGATGTCTTTACCTTCAAGGAAAAAGGGCCTTTTTTCGGGATAATAGAGAGCATAACGTTGATTAACGTCAATCTGAGGCATATCAGCCTCAATCTGGCTGAAATCAGGATTAAGGGTAACATCAGTGGTTAAATCAGAGGCTATCCCCCATTTAAAATTAACTCCGGGCTGGGGCGAGAATTTTTCCTCATCACTTCTTAGCCCGGTAACTACCGGCATAAGTTCAATGTTACTTCCTGAGCGAAGGCTCCCCGGAATTTCCAACAACCCGGCCTGAACCAAAAAGCCGTTCACGCTTCGAGAGTAAGGCGGCCAATAGAGTTCTTCATTCTTTCTACGGATGGAGCGCTGGAGAATTATTCCCCACTTCTGGTTCTCGACGTTAGGAAAGCGGAGGCTTTTAAAAGGTATCGCCATTTCCACGGTGTACCCTTGCTCATCCCGCCGCGCCTGGGCTTGGAAAAAAGTATCCCAGCTCCGGTCAAAGCGTTCAAAGCCCATCATCCCGCCGCCACCTCCGCCTCTGCCGCGGCCTCGTCTCGTCCCTTCAGTGTAAACCCCGTCATTTTGAATCCCACAGGGGTTAACTTGGAAAACGAAGGCTTTTTTCCTATCGTTAAAGGTGTCCAAATAAACAGTGACTGAATCATCGCCCATGGCCCGGTCTCTTTGGGTCAGACAGGCGCGAATAGAGTGCGGGTTAGAATCAAAACAGCGGAAAGCGATATAGAGATTATTCTGGTCAAAGCCGATAAAAGCTTGAGTTTTTTCTGAAGGGCTGGCTCCTTCCTGGGGTTCGTATTGGGTAAATTGCTCAATTATCTTTCCCTGGTCCCAGAGGGGATTTTCCAAGAGGCCGTCGATTTTGGGGGGATGAGGGAAGGGAACAGCTTGGACCAAATAATCCTCTCGTCCCGCCGCCTTCAGCCAGGCAACAAAAAATGCAAGAAAAATAATAAAAAAAGCCAGCTTCCTTCTTTTTATCATCTTAAGCTGCGCCAAGCCTTCTCTTAATTATGGTTTTTATATTATAGCGTTTATTGTCAGAAATAAAATATATCACCTTTAAGACTCATAGGAATTTTTGTTGGCCAGCAACGTCGTCATTCATTTTGCCTAAGATACGCCTTTCGCTGGAGGCGGAAAAAACCGCCCGGGCCTTTTCCTTAGGACCCAAGCTCTATTACTCCCAAAGCGTGATTTATATCTCCATTAACTAAGATTTTAATTAGCCTAAAATTAAGCTTTAACACTATGGCCGCCGCCCTAATTATCAAACCCAACTTAGATTTCTGAGCCTGATTTAAAGTTAATGGGCGACGCAAATGGAGCTCAATCTCGTTTTAAAAAATCCATGAATTCGATATTCTTGGTTTTGAGGGTAGTGCCCAAGACGCGGTCTAAGTTAGCCAGGGAAAGGTTGTAGTCAATGATGGCTTTGAGCTCAGCGGTACGCTGATTAGCTAAATCTCGCTGGTAGGTCAGGACCATAAAATTAGTGCTCAACCCCAGCCGTAACTTCTCCTGCTCCGCAGTGAGCTTTTTCTCGGCCAGTTCCCGAGCCACTTTATAGGCCTGAACGCGCTGGTAGTTGGATTGAACCGCTCGCACCGCATTCTTCACTTCCAGGTAAATCTGTTCCTCTTGGTTCTTTAATCTTAAAATCGCCTGTTCTAAATTAACTTTGGCTTGAGCGTAATTCGCCCGGGAAAAAACACTGGTTAAAGGAATGTCAAGAGTCAGACCAAGAGACCAGTTGCGGTACTTGAAATTAAACGAATCCTTTAAGGCCCCTGAAGCGCCGCCGGGAATTGTCCCGATTACTACGCCCGTGAAAGGGTTATCATTAAGGTAGAGAAGTCTGTCGCCAGAAAGGCCCGGACTCCAGTAAGAGGCGGTAAGGGAAAGGTTCGGCAGAAGCTGGTTGCGCGCAATGCTCAGGTTAAACTCCTGACTTTCCACCTGAAGGTGACTCGAAGCTAAGTCAGGACGATTCTGCAGAGCTATCTGTAAACATTCTTCCAAATCAACTTTTTGTTCGACAAAGCGCGGTTTATCCACCGGTTTTATTTCAATAACTGCCGCTTCCTCTTCCCGGCCGATGTTCAAAATGCGCTTCAATTGGTCCTCAGCATTCTTAACCTGGGTTTCAGCAGCAATGATATCCGCCTCCCGGCTGGCGACTTCAGCTTCGGCGCTCAAAACTTCAAGCGGCGCCATAGTGCCGATTTCCACGGCCAGTTTATTTTTTTCCAGGAGTTCCTTGGCTAACTGCAGGGCTTGACGTCTAACCTCTAAATTCTCAATGGCATAAACCAAGTTCCAATACGCATCCTCGACTGAATAAATCGTATCCATTATCGCTTTTTTCAGGTCATATTCGGATATTTCCAGGCTGGTCCGAGCAGCAATTATTTCTCGGCGGCTCATTTTGAAACCGAAATCTCGGAGCAACGGTTGGCTGAAGGTAAAACGAAGCGTGCTCGAATAACGAGGGTTAATCGTTTGAAACCGGGTTGTGGTGTCAGTCCGGTCCCAGTTCAGAGAAATTCCCAGGCTACCACCAGTGGGAATCTGCTGGTTGATTTGAGTCTGATAACTCTCCGTATCAGTCAGCGTCCTATCGGTAGCTTCCAGCCAGGAATAGGAAGCCTGAGCTGTGCTCCGGCGGCTAAAAGAAAAGCTCATGGTGGGCATAAACTTTTCCTTAGCTCGAGAAACAGAAATATCGGCCAGCTCAGGGCTAAGGATTTGGATGGCCAACTGCAAGTTATTTTTAAGGCCACGAACTACCGCTTCTTCCAAGCTTAACGATAAAACTTGACCTTTTTCCTCGGATTGGGCCAAAGCCATTAAGGGCAAAAGGAAGCTAAGTAAAATCAACGCGGTTAAAAAAACCTTGACTTTTTTCATCAGGACCTCCTTCCCAATTTTCCTTTTATTAATCAAGACGAAGGGCTTTATTCCGGTTTATCACTCATAACGAAGGGCTTCGATTGGGTCGAGCTTGGAAGCCTTGCGGGCGGGATAAAAGCCGAAGAAAATACCCACGGAGGCGGCAAAAAAGAAGGCTAAGAAGATGGCGTCAGGAGAAACGACTGTCCGCCAGCCGGCAAAGCGACTAATGAGCCGAGAGGCAACAAAGCCCACCATGATGCCAATCAGCCCTCCCATCAGACAAAGGGTCACTGCCTCCGCTAAGAACTGGAGGAGGATATCTCGCTCCCTGGCGCCAACAGACATTCTGATGCCAATTTCGCGAATTCTTTCGGTTACCGAAACTAACATGATGTTCATGATGCCGATGCCGCCAACCAAAAGGGAAATTCCCGCAATGCTCCCTAACAGGATGGTTAAGATTTTGGTGGTCTCTGTGGCTGACTCCATCATCTCAGTCATGTTGCGCACGTTGAAATCATCCTCGGCTCCGGGCGCAATGCGATGACGGATGCGCAGCAGGTCTTCAATCTGAGTTTTGGCTTCCTGAGTCCTGGTGGCCGAGACTGCCTTTACATCTATGGAACTGATAAAATCCTGTCTGACCAAGCGCATTAAAGCCGTGGTGTAGGGAACGATAATCATATCATCCCGGCTCATCCATCCTCCCGACTCGCCTTTGGAGCGCATAACTCCGAGCACTGTGAAGGGAATCTTTTTAATGCGAATAACCTTGCCTACAGCATCCTCGTCCTCAAAGAGGCTCTTCTTCACTTCGGAACCAAGGACACATACTTTAGCCCCTGAGCGAACCATGCTGTCGTCAAAAAAGGTGCCAAATTCCACATCCCAGCTTCTGATGAGCGGAAATTTTTCATTGGCGCCGGTGATGCTGGTATTCCAGTTTTTATTGGCATACACTACCTGGGCTCTTGTCTGTACGATGGGCGAAGAATAAAGGACAGCATCGCATTGTTCTTCAATAGCCAAAGCATCTTCAACCTTAAGGGACTGAAAGCCACCAAACCCGGTGTGTCGTCCCTGGACTGAGCGGCTTCCTGGGCTGACAAAAAGAAGATTGGTGCCCATCGACTGAAATCTCTCTTCCACCGCCGACTTGGCTCCTTCACCGATGCTGACCATGGCAATAACGGCCCCAACTCCGATGATAATGCCCAGGGTAGTTAAGAAAGACCGGAGTTTGTTGCGGGAAAGGGCCCGCACGGAAACGCGCAAAATACGCAGGTAATTCATTTCCTCCTCCTTACGAGGTCTCCTCGCGGATAATCCGGCCGTCGCGCACATAGATTCTCCGTTTAGTCATGGTGGCGACATCCGGGTCGTGGGTAACAATACACAGGGTAATGCCTTCCTCCTCATTCAACCGTTTAAAAATGGCCATGATTTCTTCACCGGTCTTAGTATCAAGATTTCCCGTTGGTTCATCGGCTAAAATAAGGCTGGGGTCATTGACCAAGGCTCGGGCAATGGCCACGCGTTGCATTTCTCCGCCAGAAAGCTGATTGGTTTGATGGTGTTCTCGGCCTTTCAAGCCCACCGCGGCCAGAGCTTTCAGAGCTTTCTCTTTGGCCGCCTTGTGAGGAACGTTGGCATAAAGAAGGGGCAGCTCCACATTTTCTAAAGCTGAAGTCCGCGCCAACAAGTTAAAATTCTGGAAAACAAACCCGATTTTCTGGTTCCTGATGCGGGCTAACCGGTTGCGGTCAAGCCGCGAAACCTCTTCCCCGTCCAGAAAATATTTCCCCGCGGTGGGCTTATCGAGACAGCCGATAATGTTCATCAAAGTCGATTTGCCGGAACCAGAAGGGCCCATGATGGAAATAAATTCGCCAGGTCTGACGTTAAGGGATACCCCTCTTAGGGCATGAACCTCTGTCTCGCCGACTTTATAAATCTTAATTACATTATCCAAATGAATCAGGTTTTCGTTCTGGCTATTCATGATTCTATCCTGCCAAACCTAACGCCGGATAAACATCATCGGACCTGGGCCGCCAGGCCCCATCGGCTGAGTCCGAGACTGGGAGGTGGAGGTGGGGTAGGCGAGGCCAACAATAATTTTTTGCCCCTCCTTGAGCTCACCCCATTTAATTTCCGTATAAGAGTTATCGTTAATTCCCGTGCGGACAAAAATCGGCCAGAGTTTACCTTTTTCATCAACGGTCCAGACCCGCGCCATCTGCTGGCCACGGCCACCCATGCCTCTCCTCTCGCCGGCGGGGAATTGGCCTTCCTGACCTGCCGGACCGGCCTGGCCAACCGGCCTTCTCTCGCCTTGCGGGAAAGCAAACCGAGGCTGTTGAGTTTCACCGCCCTGACTTTGACGTTGGGCCTGAAATTGAGCCATCATTTTTTCCCGGACTTCCTTGAGCAGCTTGTCCATCTCCTCCTGGCTGATTTCTGGGGAGAAACGGAGGGCCGCATTAGGCACCCTCAATACCCCCTTAGCCTCGCCCACAGTTATGGTCACATTAGCCGTCATTCCGGGCAGAAGCTTTAACTGCGGGTTATCGACGTCGACGATGGTAGTATAAGTAACGACGTTTTGGACGGTTTCGGGCGAATAGCGGACTTGCCGGACAACTCCGTGGAAGGTTTCTCCAGGATAGGAATCCACGGTGAAGCGCACCGCCTGCCCTTCCTTTACTTTGCCGATATCAGCTTCATCCACGCTGCACTGCACCTGCATTTTGCTCAAGTCGGTGGCTACTCTAAATAAAACTGGCGCCTGAAAGCTGGCCGCAACGGTCTGGCCAACGTTGACGTTCCGAGCGATTACCACCCCGTCCACCGGCGAACGAATAACCGTATAAGCCAGGTTCACTTTGCTGGCTTCGAGCTGGCTTTTGGCTTGTTCTAACCGGGCTTCAGCCGAGAGAACTTCGCTCTTAGCGTTGAGATAATTGGCTTCAGCCGCTTCCTTCTCCTCGAAAGAAATGAGGTTTTTTTCGAAGAGGCTCAAAGACCGCTGGTATTTTTTCTCGGCAATTTCCAGCGCCACCTTGGCCCTATCCAAAGAAGCGACCGAGCTGCGGTAATTAGCTTCATCCTGCTGTAACCGGGCAATAAAAGAATCCTGTTCCAGCTCGGCCACAATCTGGCCCGCCTTAACCGGCGAATTAAAATCAACGTAAATCTTGGCCACGCGGCCGGAAACCTGGCTCCCCACATCAACTACCGTCACGGGGTTAACCGTGCCTGAGGTAACTACCGTTGCCTCAATATCACCCTTAGTGACTGCTTCTAAGCGGTACTTTGGGGTGTTGTTCTTGCCGCGCTTCATCATTCCGTAGCCAACGAAGGCTCCGACAACAACGAGGACGATAACCACCAAAACAATCCATTTTTTCTTCATTTGGCTTCTCCTTCACTCCTCATTTTTTATCGGGGATAATCCCTTTTTCTTTCTGGGAAGCGCTCTTTTTCTGGCGCTCTCTCCCTTTCTTTCTTTCTCTTGGCTATATGCTCTTGGATCATAGCCTGGAGCTTCTCCCTTTGCGCCTCAGTCAAAACCGCATCAATCTCTTTTCTAATTTCGGCCTGGATAGCCCCCAAATCATTATGAAACCTGGTACGCAGTTCCCGCATCTTTTCATCACTGCGGCGGAAAATCTCGCGAATTTTTTCTTGCTGCTCAGCACTCAAATTGAGGTCATGGGCCCACTTTTCAAAGGAGGGGAAAGCCGGTCCTTCCCGCCGCGGCGGGAAACCACGGTGGACGATAATTCTTTCCCCAAAAAACCCAATTAGTCCTCCAGCCACAAACACCAGCAGAAAAGAAATAATAAGCCAGAACTTAAAGCGAGCGGTCATGGGAAATACCTCCTGGAGAGCTCTCGAACTTCAAGCGAAGAGAACATCAGCCGGAGGTTGCGCTGTTCCAACTGGGCTTCGTTCAGGATTTGCTGGACTTCGGGGAAAGGATTTTCATTTTGAAAAACAAAGGCTTCACTCTGACTAAGAGCTGGGGCTTTTCCAGGTAAAAAGAAAATCATCAGTCCGGTGAGGATGATGAGCCCGATAAGCGCCAAAGTAGCGGCCCTCACCAGAATCGGTTGCCAGAGAATTTCCGGCGCTGGCCGTCCCAGGCTCGCCAGCTTTTTCTCCAGCCTTTCGCGAAAGTATGGCAGGGGTTCCATTGCTTCGGCTGGCTTCAAAAGGGGCAAAAGTAGCTTATAATCAGCCTCCAGGCGCTGACAGCGGGAGCAGGTATCGAGATGACCCCTTAGCTTCTCTCTTTCTTCGGCTGTGAGTCGGCCGTCAAAAGAGCGGAGCAGCCATCGTTCTGCCTGACGGCAATTCATGGCATCCTCCCTTCGAGCCTTAAATAAGGCTCCATTTTCTCCCGCAAAAGTTTTCGGGCCCGGTGAAGACGGGAATCAACCGTGCCCAAAGAAGTGCCTAAAAGGGAAGCAATCGTCTCATAGGCTAAGCCTTCGACGTCCCGCAGAGTCAAAACAATTCGATACTTCTCGGGTAAAGTGGCCATTACTTTTTCTAAAAGCTGTCTTCTTTTTTCCATTAATTCCTCTTCTTCTCGAGCTTCTTCTCCCTCGTCAGGCAAATGCTGGACTCTAACTTCCTCTAAGGGTGCTTCCCTCCGGACCTTTCTTTTCATTTTCCGCAAATAATCCTTAATATGGTTAATGGCCAGGCGATAAAGCCAAGTGGAAAACTCCGCCTTCCACTTGAAACCAGGCAAGGCCAGGTAAGCCTTGAGAAAAATTTCCTGCGCCAGGTCGTCCGCCGAGGCTCTGTCCCGGGTAAAACCCAGAGCCAGGTGAAAAACGCGGTTTTGATAGCGACTGACCAGTTCCCCAAAGGCTTCGCTCTCTCCTTCCGAGGCCCGGCGAACCAGCTCTCTTTCGTCCATTCAGTCTTCACCTTAAGCTTCCTCCGCACACCATTATTTAGACGGAGGTAGCCCTTAATTCTTCCCTTTCATTCTACCATTAACTCCAAACTTCATCCTTAGGATGCAGCTAAAAAGTATAAAAAAGCGGTCTTGGCCCAACATTTAAGGTTGTCCCCAATTCTTATTATCGCTTCTGCCATCTAAGGCTTAGCTTTAAACCTGACCTCCAAAACGGCCAAGAAGAATTAACGGGTAAATAGACAAGATGCAGGCTATTTAAAAACCTGGCTAAAAAGCGGCAGAGAAGAAAATATCGCCACCAAGACAGGGTAAAGAGGTGAGTTCTCACCCTTTTTTGACCCCTTTTTGTATTTTGATTTAGGCTTGGTCTTAGCAGGGCAAAGAAAAAATAGGGTTCTTCTGGGTTTGGTGTGGGTAAACCTGGAGAATTAAAGGCGCCAGAAGGGCAGTAGACAGCCTTTAGATGCGGATTTTTAGAAGAAATTCTCTTGGCCTGGTCTCTTATTTTATTGTTTTATATTCATCTAATCAGCTTCATGGACAATAAACCCGCCTGAGGCGAGGTAGCTAAAATGTTCATCAGAATATTTTATTTTTACTCACAAGAAAGTCGGAAGAGCCATAAATAGTAAGACCCTTAAGATGTAGCTTGGTTATCAGATGGCCCCTCTTTTTATCTTTTGTCTTTTGCCTATTTTTATAAAAAGAGGCCAAAAATAAAAAGCTGGGGGCGGGCCATCTTGCCCGCCCCCTAAGGGGAACGGTGGGGAAAGAAAGGAGGATGGAGTTTGGGCTAAAGGTTAAATTAGGATTTTCTGGTAGCCGTCCACTGAATTGTGCCGAACTGGCCCATTTCAGCTTCGCCTGCCAGATGGTCCTTGTCTTTGATTTCCCCTTTATAGGTGGTAGTAAATTCGCCTCGAGGCGTGGACCGGGTGATAGTCCATTCAACTTTATTGCCTTCGACCTTACCCTCGCCAGTAATCTCGCCCCGCTGAGTCTTAATGGTTACTGTAAGCTTGACGCCTTCCTGCTTGATTTCCAAGTCTGATTTCATTTCACCCCGAGGGCTTTGGGAAACTAATTCCCAACTTCCTGTCAGGTTAACCTCTTGAGCCAAAAGAGAAGCCAGAGGAATGACAAGCAAAACTCCCAAGATTAGCCCGAGAACCTTTCTCATGTACTTACCTCCTTAAATTCTTGAAATCGGAAACCAGATAATTATTTTGGCTTTAATTACCTGGACTCCATCCACCTTTATTTTGACGAAACTCGCTTTTTTTTCTTCCTTTTTTTTTCGGCGCTCATTGGCCTGCGGGCTAAGCCATGAGACCTCCGGAATGACTTCGCTCCTCCCCAGGTTTTCCCGGCCGTTCTCTCTTAGGCCTTCGCGGCGTTGAGGGAAGCCTCATCTCTGAACACAAACTCGGCCGGGCCACCCGGCTTGGCTCTGCTCCCATTTAGACTCTTCCGGCCAATTCCTGCCGGCGGAGAAGCTGACGGGTTTTTGCTCCGGCCTTGGCTTCAAGACAGCCTTCAGGCTGCCCCATGGTCCAAGCGGCAAAGCTTTTTTGGCTCTTAAATTTGGCCCTGGCCGCTTTTCAGGCCATTAGCTCTTATTCTTGGCCGAGAGCTCCTGGAGAAGGCGAAGATAGTCCCCGGCTGTATCCAAGTCCACGGTCACTCCCGCCTCTTCTACGGGAAGCTCAAGAACATCTTCTGGATGTTGCCAGAGCAACGACCTTAGCCCGGTTTCAGGGTTGAGCTGGGTAATTTCCTGGCGATACTTAAGGTCAATCAGCACCGGGTGGCCTCTTTTCCCTTTATAAGTAGGCACGACAATGCCTTTCGCCTTCACTCGATAGCTGACAATAAGCGCATCAATTAGGGTGGAGGTAATCAAGGGTTGGTCGCCAAGAAAAACTACCCCGGCCTCAGCTTCTGATGGTAACCGGGAAATACCAGCAATTATCGAGGAAAGCATGCCTCTTTCGGGCTGGGGGTTGATAACAATTTCCAAGGAAAGGCGCCGAGCCAATTCGCTGATAACCTTGTCCTTTAAATTAACTACCACTAAACATCCCGTCAGCTTGGAAGCTTTGATTCTCTTGAGGACGTTCTCGATGACTGTTCCTTCGCCCAAGGGGAGAAGGAGTTTCGGCCGGCCCATCCGCTGCGATTCGCCGGCCGCCAAAACCAGGCCATAAATCACCTAAGCCTTCTCCTTTTTCCGTCTTACCGCTATTATCTCCGCCATAATACTCACAGCAATTTCTTCCACTGTCTCCGCCAGGATGGGGAGGCCGATTGGCGTATGAACCCGTTGCCAATCAGCTTCGCTCGCCCAGCGCTGGTTGAGGAACTCCTGCTTCATCAAGGCCGCTTTGCGCCGACTGCCGATCATGCCGATATAAGCGGCTTTTTTCTTCAAGGCAACTCTTAAAACTTCAGCGTCATGCATGTGAGCGCGGGTGACGATGACAAGATAACTAAAATTGTCCGTGGGCCATTCAGCCAAGCTCTTAGCCATATCGGCGACTACAAGGTTGACGCGGCTGGAGAGGTCGCCAGGAAGGGATAGGTCGGCGCGGTCGTCGAAAAGAAAAACTTCAAACCCTAAGAAAATCCCTAAGCGCGCCACCGCCTGGCCAACATGGCCGGCACCAAACACCAGCAGGCGAGGCGGAGGAAGAATCGGTTCAGTAAAAAGATAATAAATTTCCCCTTCTGGAGTCGCCTCTTTTCTTAGGCTCGGCCTCTCGCCTGGCAGAAGAAGCCGCAAGTCCGGGGGAGAAAAAGGCGGCCCAACCGCCCGCAACGGCGCTGCGGTTAACCTCTTTGCCCCTTCCTTTTCTTCCTGCTTCTTTATTTCCTCTTCTGGTGGGGCCGCAGCTTGAAAAAACCTCTCCACCTGGACCACTTTTCCCCCCGACGGCTTAATCAAAGTTATAAGCCCTCCCTGCCGCCGCTCTCGCCAACAACGAGCCACCTCTTCTAAAGGAAGCCGGGTTTTTTCAGGAGAACCATCTATTAATACCAAGGCTTCGCCGCCGCACAGAGAACCGGCTTCGCCCACTTCAGCGGAAAAAGACCAGGTGATGAGCTCCGCCTGCCCTGTTTTCAAAAGTTCTTGACTCCTTTTAATTAATTCCGCCTCGAAGCTCCCTCCGCCGATAGTCCCGCTATCCAGGCCGTTGGCGGTGATCAGAGCCGAAGCCCCTGCCACCTGAGGAACTGACCCTTTGGTTTCTAAAATAAGGGCCAAGGCAGCTTTTTCCCTGGAAAGCCAAAGCTCGTTTAAACGAAGATAAGCCTTTCCCGCGTGGCTGGCCGTGCGCAGTTCCATGGTCTTCAGCTCTCCCTTGAAATCTAATTATAATCAAATAAGCCTTAATACGCCTCAAAAAATTGTCGAGAGAAAACCCAAACGCCCCAAGATAGAGTGGAGGCCCCCAGCTCCTATGTTCATTTTTCGCGGCCTCTCTCTTATCCAACTTGCCTCGTGGCCCTTGGTGCTCCCTCCGGACCGCCAGGAAAATCTACGCCTTACTTAGATTAATGAAGAGGGCAATAGAGACAAAATATTCTGATGCTATGTCCAATAAAAACACATGACACCCCACCTCTTTACCTATTTCCTATTGAAGATAAAGCTTTATGAATCCTGGTTCTTCCGAGTTCTTCGTGGGTAAAAATAAAATATTTCGATGCGCGTTAGTGAATTCACGTCAGGAGACCTTATTGTCCATGAGCCTAATTGAATGAATATAAATAAAATACGAGAATAACCCAAGAGAATTTTTTCTGAAACTCTACATTGAAAGGCTCCCGACAGGCCTTCTCGTGCCTTTAATTCTCCAAGTTTACCCTGCAAAAAACCCGGAAGAACCGGAAGTGTTTTACCTCTAAATAAGGTTTAAGGCCGGCTTAAGATGCCCCATAAAAATGGCCAAGAAACGCTAAAACCATTTCCCCTTCTTATAACGAGCCTCCCCGAAAGGCTCCCCCTCCAAAAGTTTGGCGCTTCCGGGGCTTTTTTCCTCTATATTTAGCGTTTTTTCGGCCAAAATAACCCTTCTATCTGGGAAAAAGGGGGTTTAAAGGCTTATCTTAGCCCCTTTAAAGATTGGGATAAGAATAAATCCTCCCCCATTTTAAATTGAGTTTATGGCTCGGTAAAAATTTTCTATTTCCTTGTTTTAAAAGAAATACCGCCGCTATGAGCCTAATCAATAGCCACCCTTTTTTGCCAAGGAGCCTCCGAGGAATTGACACCCGCCAAAATTTCAGGGAAAATACCTCGAGCGGGAGGCGGTGAGGAGGAGAAAGACAAATAAATGAAAATTAATATGTGGCCGGAGATGGCTTTTTCAGCGATGAAAAAAATCAATTTTATTTAAGGAGAAAAAGATGGCTTCGAAAAGGCTTGGCCGCCGCGATTTTTTCAAGATAGGGATGGCCGGAGCAGTTGGCTGGTTAACCTCTGGCCCCTGGCTTAAAGGCGAATCCAAGAAAACTCTGGTGAAGCCCCAACAACCGACGACAACTGATAAGCCTAAGTTAATTTACCGGACGCTGGGGAAAACTGGCCTTAAGGTTACGGCCGTTAGCATGGGGGTGATGAATGCCGATAATCCGGACGTGGTTCGGGCCGCCCTGGATTCAGGCATTATCCTCCTGGACACCGCCCATAGTTATCAAAGGGGCCGGAACGAAGAGATGATCGGGTCGGTAATCAAGGGAAGGCCACGGGATTCTTTTCTTATCGCCACCAAGATTAACCCACCCACTCGCGACCGAAAAACCGGCGACTTTTTCCCGGAGACGACAGCCCAACAATTCTTGGAAATGCTGGACATAAGCTTGCAACGTTTGGGCCTCGACCATGTTGATATTCTCAGCTTGCACAACACTACCAAGAAAGAACATGTTCTCCATGAGGCCATTCTGGAGGCCCTGCAAAAAGCGAAGCAGGCCGGCAAAACCAGGTTTATCGGCGTCTCTACCCATGCTGGTCAACCCGACGTTATCCGTGGGCTGCTGGAGGCCAAAGTTCATGATGTGGTCATTGCCGCTTTTAACTTCCGGCAGGAAAATAGAGAAGAAGTGCGCCAAGCTCTGAAAGAGGCGGCCGCGGCCGGGCTGGGAGTAATTGCTATGAAGACTCAGGCGGGCGTTTACTGGGATAAGGAAAAAACGCAAAAGATTAACATGAAAGCCGCGCTCAAATGGGTTCTCAGCGAGCCAGCGGTTCACACGGCTATTCCTGGTTTCACCACTTTTGAGCAATTGGAGGAAAATCTTTCGGTTATGGCCAACCTGAACTTGACAGAAGAGGAGCGTCGCGACCTCCGGCTGGGCGAAGTCTATAGCGGCGGTCTCTATTGCCAGGGATGTCTTAGCTGCTTGCCATCTTGTCCCGAGTCGCTCCCCATCCCCGACCTGATGCGAAGCTATATGTACGCCTTCGGTTATGGCAACCTTGCCGCCGCCACTGATTTGATCTCTTCCCTGAACCTGCCTTCGCCTCTTTGCGCCAGTTGTCACTCCTGCCAAGTTCGCTGCGCGCGGAATTTCGAGGTAAAAGAAAGGCTTAATGAATTAGCCTCGGTCATCCCCTCGCTAACTGTCGCTTAAACGTGAGCGACAAAGTCACGTTGGAATTTTTGCGCAGTCGGCCGCAAGCAGCCAATTTTTTTCATTATATTTAGCTGTTCGCTCGCCGCTCTCCCTCGCCAAAAGTGTATGGTTTGTTGGCCTTAATCGGCCCTATTTCTTTAAAAAAAGATATAAGATTTTAAGCAAGCCAGGGATGCCTTCCAGAAAAAAAGAGGTTTTATTGGCCTTCTAACTATTAAAAGGAGGCTAAAGTAAGTCTCGAAAAAACCTTTTTCCCCGAGAGAAGCGGCCTTTTGGCCGAAAAAAGGCTGAATATTCATGATAAGAAAGCCCCAAAATGGCCTTACCTTTTAAGGATGAGCTGGTCATCCGAGGCTTGATTTTTTGTCGTTTTATGCTATAATACCAATGTTATTCAGCATATCTAATATATAATTATTTTTCTATATTCAAAAAAAGGGAACATTTTTCACCCAGCTTACGTTTAAATAAGTGAGGATGCAGTTAGCATCCCCAACTTTTCAGGAGGTAAAGAGATGAACTTCAAGACTAAGGTAGCGATCATGCTGGTCGCCGTGCTGCTGACCCTCGCTGGTTTTAACCTGATTATTTCATCCTCAGCTCTGGAACTGGCCAAGGTCGGTAAGCAGGCAGGGAGCGAGATCATCGCCAATTATTTGGCGAGGGTCGAGGCGGCGACGCCCAAAGCCCCGGCCATTAAGGGCTAAAACGGGGCCGGCAATGCACCGGTTCCGTTTACTTCCGGATTTCCTTCCGGAGAAAAAAACTCTGGAGGCTGCCAGCGTGAAAAGCAGCCTCTTTTTTTTATCCAGTCTTTTATTCCCAGCTTTTTTAAATATTTTTTTTATATTATATAATTTATATATATCCCAAAGCTTAATTCAGTCCCGCCTGTCTCCTTCCTCTCATTTGCCTCCAAGCCCCCAGCCATACCGCCTTGATGGGTCTAATTATTTCTTGTTCCCACCCCAACCCTAACCGAAATCATCTTCTCACGATAACCAGCCTCGGCTTGGTCATTAAGCCCTAAGAGCCGGCTCGCCCTTGGCCATTAAAAGCTGTACTTGAAACGCCAGAAGAATTCATCCCGGTCTTTGAGGCGGCCGAAACTGTTATCTCCCCGGCCAGTAATTACTCTTAGCCCGGCGGCAATTGCCGCGTTGGGAGCGGGGAGGTACTCGAAGGAGGGCATCCAGATTAACGTCATTTGGTCTGGCCACTGTCGCCATTCGCTGATTGCCAGGCACCCCGCTAAGGGAATTAACTTCAGTTTATCGTGGAAAAGTCGCCATTCGACGTTAACCAAAAAATAATCACTCAACTCTGAGGCCCCTCGCTCGTGGAGGAAGCCGTGGGCGAACTGGCCGTTGAGATAAATTCCAGAAGGGAAGGTGTAGTCAGCCCCCAAAACAAATTTAGAATAAGCCTGGTTTCGCAGGGCTACATTCCTCTGGCGAATAACCCCCAAATTAGGCACAGGAAAGACATATTCACCTACTACCCGCTCGGGGAAAAAGACCGCGGCTTCTGCCCAGAGACCCACGCCAGCTAAAGCGCCTGCCATATCCAGGCCGAGGATATTCATCCGAGGATAAACCAGTCGGGCTAAAACATCGGCTGTATCTCCGCTTATATTCTCCACAATCACATCTCGAAGGAGCGGCAGGTCATCTCGACCACGAACATAGCTCAGCGAAAAATCGTACCCCCGGAAATTAGAGGCTATTTTTAGGCCAGCCAGAGAAGAAGACTTTAAATTGTTAGCGGGCAGGATAATTTCATTCCTCAACTGGCCGATTTTTAGCCCTGGAATGGCTAAGGCCGGCAGGAAGGCCTCGGCCCACTCGGGTAAGGGCGGGGAAGCGGGCGTGAAATTGGGAATGAAAACACCCGTTAAGGTGAAATTACTCAGGTAACAAGTCGCTTTAAGCGCATCGGAGCCGAGGTGACGGCCAAAATCCCAGATATCTTCCAGGTCATCGGGGTTGAGGTTATCAGTGGGATTAACCCGGTCAGCCGTCCCCCACGCAATCCTTTGACGGCCAACCCTTAAATCGAGCCAGGGGAAAAGAAAACCGTAGAGGTCAACATAGGCTTCCCTAATTTGAGCTTCAAAGGGAGTAGTCTTTTCCCGGACGAAGAGGTCGGCAGAACTCTTAACCGACGTAAAGCCCAGGGAACGAACCCAGAGCGTGCTAAAAAACTTAGTTTTTTCTGTTTTGGCTTCTGCTTTGAGCTCCAGTCGGTATTCTTTAAAAGAAAAGTTTTGGGGGGCTTTGGCAAGCAGGCGATGGTCCAGGAGCAATACCCCGCCCCAGGTTAAGCCCGCCTCATTCTTAGCCGTGTCCTTTTCATCCCGGGCTGAAAGATAAAGGGGCATCGGCCCATTTTGGGGCCATTTAATTGAAAATTTGCCTTCCTCCTTCGATTTAGCGGCCGCCTCTGTCCTCGGTTTTTCCAGCTGAGCCTGGTCCCTATCTTCATCGTCAATCGCTGCCAGGTTAAGGAAATCTAAGTTGCGGGAAACATTAAGTTTTGCCGCCGGTTGTTCTCCAAATATTTTCTGCCGCGGGATGTTTTTGTCGTTTACCTCCGGCTCCAGGCTGGTGCTGGCAGAATCATAATAAGCTAAGACTTCCCCCGCCGAGAGGCCGGAGGGCCGGAGCCAAGAAATCAATAATAAAATTAGGCCCATAATTTTTAACCAGCCAGTTAGCCTTGTGACCAGCTCCATCGCCTCCTCCTGCCAAAGGGCTTTTTTCTTTTACCTCATGAGAAAGCGCTCGGAAAAAAATTCGTCGGCCAAGCCCGTGTCAAATTTGACCTCTTCCAGCTCCAAGATGGTGTGCCTCTTTTCTTTTAAATCCTCCATAATCAGCTGACGGCTAACCCAGTAGGGGCCAATTTTTTCTACCTTTTCCAGCCGAAGAATTTTATAAAGCCGGTTAGCCTGGTCATAAAGTTCGGTCCGGGCTGGATAGAAATTTTCCTCCCTGACCCACATCACCATTCTTAGGTACTGAGATTTGGTCCCCTCTTTTGGCTTTAACTCCAGAACATATTGGCCGGCCTCTTCCCTCAGCAACTCGGCAGTCCATTTTTCCGAATAACGGACTGCTTCCATGTCCTCGTAGGTGAAATCAGTCCCGGCAAACTTCGTATTCCTGACATGAGAGGCTATCCGTCGGGTTCGGCCGTAAGCTGGCAAATAAACATACATAAGCTCCTTAGGGAGGGAAAGAAAGCCTATTCCTTTATGTTCAGCCGGGGCCGTAAATTTGACTAAGCGGCGGTCACTTCCCTTCTGATAGCTGAGCATTTCTCTTATTTCTTGCCGACCTTGGCTGTCCACGATGGTTACTTTTATTTTCGCCTCCCGGTCCCGGGCGGCGTTAACCACTTCATCCACTTTGGATAAAATTTCGTTCGCCGCAAGCTTTTGGGCGGCAAAAACATGGCCGGCCCAGAGAATTAAAAAAAGAATGATAAGAAGAATAATTATGCCCGCCAGTATCCAAGACCAAGAAAGTCCCCAGGGTAAGGGAAGGCCCTTTTTTACTTGCTTCTTTTTTAAGTCCGCCATTTTTACCTCCTAAAAAATTTATCACTGCTGCCCTGAGCTGGAGCTGGCGCCTCTAATCTTGGGCGGGAGGGTTTCTCCCTTGCCATCAAGGCGCCTAATCCTTCCTTTTCTTCGGGAAAATTTCTTGCCCCTAAAAAATTTCCTTCTCCTTTCTCCTCACTTGTCTGTTTCCGGCTGCCTTAGCACCTTCCAGAGCTTTAAGAATATTTTTATCTTTAATGCCTCCAGGCCCATCTCCACCTTGTTTCCGCTTTTCTCTATTCAGGTTGAGCCAGCGGGCTTTTGTCCCGACCACCACCGCCGGAAGAAGCGTCAAGGCTCCCAACCCTGAGCTGAGCATGGTCACGGCGACCAACAGGCCAAACCGACGCAGCGGGATTAAGTTCCCCAGCAACAAGACTAAGAAACCCAAGGCCACGGTGACCATGTTAATAAATATGGCTTTGCCAGCACTCCGCAAGGTTTTCTCAACAGCGGCGATTAATGGGGAAGATGCTGACGGGGATGGTGACCCTTTTTTCGCCGCCGAGGCCAACGGCAAAGAGGGCGAAGGGCCACTGGCAGCAGAAAATTCCATCCCCTTATCGGCTAAATGCTCTAAGGAGGATAAAAGCGCGATTTCCCAGCGGAAACGGTTGAGCCAATGGAGGGCATAATCAATACCAATACCGATAGAAACACTCCCCACCAACACAGTGGCTATGTCCAGCGGAATGGCGGCATAGCCCATGAGACCAAAAACCAAAATTAAAGTAAAGCTGATGGGAAGCATACCTAAGAGGGCGGCGGTGGGGGAGCGAACCAGAAAGAAAACGCAGAGATAAATCAAACCCAGGGCCAGAGCCAGGCTGAAAAACTGGCTTTGGATTAAATTGCGGTCGAGGTGGATATAAACTAAGGGGGAACCGGAAAAAGTCATCTTCACGCCTGGAAGCTGAGACTTTTTTATCCTGCCTTCGATGCGCTTCACTAACTCTTTCATCGCTCCGACATCCAGACTGGGGATGGTGGCCTGGATTACCGCCTCGGTTTTGTCGGCCACCAGGAGCTGGTCCAACCCCTCCTGTCCCTCGAGTAAAAAAAGGAGATTGCTAACCTTCTCGCGAGTCTCGGGGGCCCTTTCCCCTTCCCCCATCAGGTCATTCATCTCGGCCAAATAATCGGCAATGGACATGGGGTTGTGCACTGCCGGGTCTTTTTCCAAGAAGGCTTCGAGCTCTTTCATCTCGCTGAGAACCGCCGGATTCTGGATATCACCTTTGATTAAAATATGGACGGGAATAGAGCCCCCAAAACGTTTCTCTAAGAAATCTTCGCTCTGGCGAACGGTCGTCGAGGCCTCAAAATAATCCAACATTTTGGAATGTCGTTTGACCTGAGGTAAGCCTAAAAGAGCCACCACAATTACTAAGGAAAATACGGCCAAGGTTAATTTAGGGCGACGCAGAAATGCCAAGCTCCATTTTTCTAAGCGCCGGAGGAGGGGAGAAATTTCTTTTTTGGGGGCCGAATCACCAGGCCTTTTAGGTTTCCAAGAATTAGTCAAGGAAAGGGCAGCAGGAACAAACGTTAAAGACAAGACTAAAGCCAAAATAATACCAACAGCCGCAAAAACGCCAAATTCCCTGATGGCGGAAAGATAGGAGCCAAAGACAAAGGATAAGAATCCGGCCATGGTGGTAAGCGCCGCCAGCAACACAGAGGTAGAAACATGGGCCAAAGCCCTTTCTTTTTGGCCAGCAGGAGCTTCATCAAACCGGCTTATGACATGAATACTGTAGGCGCTCCCTATGGCCAGAAGGAGGACGGGAATAGCATCAGAAATAATGGTCAGTGGCACCCTAACCAAGCTCATAATGCCGAGTGTCCAGATAGTGCTCAGGCCGACGGCCGCTAAAGAGATGAGAACGCGACGCCAGCAGCGAAAGCTCAAGTAGAGACAAAGCAAAACGACCACCGCCACCACCGGCGAAAGAACCCTCAAATCTTTAATAATATATTGACTTATTTCGTGAAGCTGGAAAGGTAGACCGGCTAAATGGAGGCGACCAGGCCAAGGTCTTTCGTGGATAATACCTTCTATTTGCCCTATAACCTTGGTTTTATCAGCTCCCTTACGGAGAGCCACAATTATCAGAGTCGACCGACCATCAGCTGAGACCAGACGGCCACGAAAGCGCTTTTTCGTCAGCACATAATCCCGCAGCACCTTGGCCCTGACCCCATCAAAGGGAAAGTCCTCTTCATTAATTAATTTTCCGATTTCTAAACCTTCCTCAGTTTTTTTCAGGTCCAGAATATTAGTTAAGCTGGTTACGTAATTAACCCCGTCTATCATTTGCAGCTTAACCGTGAGGTCGTGGATGCTCTCCAAAGTCGGGGGAGAAAAAATATCTTCGGCTTCGAGGGCAATAACGGCAAGAAAATTGGCGCCATAAGTGTCAGCCACATGCTCTAAGGTTTCAACCGCCGGGTCAGTGCGGGGAAGATAAGAAGTTAAGTCAGCATTGATTGAGAGCCGTTGGATTGGCCAGCCCAAAAGGAAGGTAAGGACCAGGCAGACGACTACGACCAACCAGCGCCAACGAAAAACCAACCGGAAAAACTTCATCGCCTTGCCTCAACGTTTCATGATGCCATAAAAAAGAACGTGGATAAGGGTCTCTATGTCCCGTTCAATTTTGGCCGAGTCGGGCGCCACCGCCCAGGGATATTCAAAACCCTTCATGGCAGTAATAATCGCTACGGCCGTAAGCTCCAAATTCGAGACGCTGAATATACCGGTTTCTACCCCTTCGGCCAGAATGCTCTTGATGGTTTCAATCTCATAACGGTCATAATCCTGACGAATTTTTTGGATGAATCCATAGGTCTCGAGATATTCTTCGCGGAAAGCGCGGTAGAAATTGGCTAACCGCCGGAGGGCCCTCATCCTAATTTTAACATAGGTTTCGAGCTTCTTGGCAGGAGAGCTCTGAGCGGCCAAGCCTTGCTCAATCTCCTCTTTAACTAACCGAGATTCCTTCTCCACCACCGCCCGATAAATTTCTTCTTTACTTTTAAAATAATGATAAAGCGAACTTTTGGCCTTAAAAACAGCCTGGGCAATATCGTCCATGGTGGTCTTTTTAAACCCTAATTGGGAAAAAATCCGCTGGGCGGTCTCGATGATTTTTTGCTCGGCTGCCTGATATTTATTCATTTTTTCGACCATTTTGTTTGAAAATTCGATTTTACCCCTGTTTTATTATTCTGTCAAGAAAATATATGGGGTCCAGGCCTCACGACACTTTTAACCTGGATTTTTTCTGGTCAAGCGCTCTTTTCGTCGATCCCTGAAGCTCACTGCATGAGTCGTACTTAGAGCTAAGAACTTAAAATTCTCTTAGGCGAAAGGAGATTAACGTACGGCACTACTGGAAGGATTATAATGTGTCACTAATTTATCTGACCCAGCACAGAAAACAGTGTTAATTTATAAAAAGCCTTATCCAAGACAGCTCTCTTATCCACGTTCAACTTTGGCCCGCAAGAAAAATAAACATCGGCGACGACCACGAACCATGGCTGAAAGGAATTTGGCGGCGGCAAAAGCCATCCCATTGAGTGGCTAAAAATCTTTGTGACGAGGGCAGGCCAGAGACATTCTTGCCTCAGCCTCAAGACAGGCAAAAACGCCAGATAAAATTAAGGCTTTACTGAGGAGTCGATGATTCCTCCTTCGGTCGATTTAGTTTCCACTTAATTGCTGACTGCTTTATAATGAATTCGCTCCCAAACCAAGGAGTCCGGAGGTAAAAAAATGCAATTTAAGACATTATTTTTAGCCCATGCGCCGGACGCCGAGGCCAAAAAGCATCGGGCGACGCTCGAAACCTCTCTCTACAAACTGTTGGTCGTTATCGTCCCGAACGAGCCGCAAGCAGTGCAAGTAGCGAAGGAAATGGTAGAAACTGAAGGGATTCATTCGGTCTTGCTTTGTCCTGGCTTTACTCACGCCGAGGTGGCGGAAATTCAGGAGGCGGTAAAAGGCCGGGCCGGCGTTTATGTAGCCCGAGGCGACGGCCCCAGCGCTAAAATGGTTCAAAAAGTGATGGAGGAGGTCGGCTGGTTCAGGCGATGAAGCGTCCTGCCATATTCCTCGACCGAGACGGAACGCTAATCGAAGATGTAGGTTATCTGCGCTCACCCGCCGAGGTCCATTTCCTGCCCGAAGTTTTTTCCAGCCTAAAAAGAGTCAAGGATACTCATCTCCTTTTTATCGTCACCAATCAGCCCGGAGTTAGCCAGGGGTGCCTCAAACCAGAAGAGGTGGCCGAGGTCAACGCCTTTATCCTGAACCGCTTAGCCCAAGAAGGAATAATCATTCAAAAAATTTATGTCTGTCCCCACCGTCGTGAAGATAATTGCCTGTGCCTTAAACCCAAACCTTACTACCTCTTTCAGGCGGCTGAGGAATTTGGGCTGGAGCTTCTAAGCTCTTACGTCATCGGCGACCACCCCAGCGATATGGAATTGGCCAGCGCCGCTGGCGCTTCTGGCATTTACCTCCTTACCGGCCATGGGCCGAGGCATCTCTCCGAACTTCGACCTCATTTTCGCGTCGTGAGTAACCTGAAAGATGCCGTTAACTTAATCCTTCAGGATAAAGAAGCCATAGCCGAGGCCGCGGCCGTCATTCAAAGGGGTGGAGTGGTTGCTTTCCCCACGGAAACTGTTTATGGACTCGGAGCGGACGCCTTCAACTCCGTAGCTGTCGCCCGGGTTTTCGAAATAAAAGCTCGGCCCCATTTTGACCCCCTTATCGTTCATATCGCTGAAATCGGCGATTTGAAAAGATTAGCCCGCGAGATTCCGGCTAAGGCGGCTCTTTTAGCCGAGCGCTTCTGGCCAGGTCCCCTCACTTTTATTCTCCCGAAAAGGAACGAGGTTCCGGACATTGTTACTTCGGGTCTACTTAGTGTGGCCGTGAGAATGCCCCGGCATAATCTTACCCTGAGGCTAATTCGGGAAGCGTCATCACCTATGGTCGGACCAAGCGCCAATCCTTTTGGCTATCTCAGCCCCACCACGGCCCAGCACGTCCGTGACCAGTTGGGCGGAAAGATAGATTTTCTTCTGGATGGCGGGCCCTGCGAGGTGGGAGTGGAATCAACGATTATCTCTTTTTTGACCGAGCCGCCGCAGCTCTTAAGACCAGGCGGCGTCCCCTTAGAAGAAATAGAAGCTGTTATCGGCGAAGTCGCCATCTCCCCGCGGGCTAAAGAAAGGCCCGAAGCTCCTGGGATGTTGCCCCGCCATTATTCCCCCCGAACGCCGACTCTTTTGAGCTGGCAGGAAAAGGACTTCTGGCGATGGAAAAAGGCGGGAAAAAGGCTGGGTCTTCTTTCTCTCTCAGGAGAAAAATCCCATTTGCCCTTCGACCAAACAGAAATCCTCTCCTCTCAAGGCGACCTTCGTTCGGCCGCGGCCAATCTTTTTTCGGCTCTTTATCGTCTGGATAAAGCTAATTTAGACCTGATTTTAGCCGAACCAATTCCCGAAACTGGACTGGGCCGAGCCATTATGGACCGTTTGCGCCGCGCCAGCTCCCCGCGGCCGAGCGAGCCCGAATCAGATTCCTTTACCCATCTTCCTTAATCCGCCCCCCTATAAGAAAACAGGTCTGACGTTGAAAAAAACGGTCAGAAACAAATTAAACTGGCGGAGGGAAAGGGTTATGGATAATAGCCCAAGAGTCTCAGTAAGATAAGATAGAGTAAGATAGGATAGTTAATAAGAGAGGGAAAGGGTTATTGATAATAGGCCAAGAGTCTCAGGCTGGCGGCGATTTATGTCCTTCAGATAAAAGACAAACGGCCCAGCAGGCTATCGCCTTCAACCGGCCTATTTCCCCCAGCCCCTCATTAGTCTTGGCCTTTATTCCCAGGTTACTCTCGGCAATAGCTAAGACCGGGGCCAAAGTTTGTTTCATTCTGGGAATATAAGGCGCCATTTTGGGCTTTTCAGCGACAATCACTGAGTCCACACAAACCACGGCCAGACCTTTTTCTTTCAAAAGCCCCATTACTTTTTCCAGCATAAGGGTGCTTTTTATTCCTTTGAGCTTCTTATCTGAAGGCGGAAAATGCTGGCCGATGTCGCCCTCGGCCGCGGCTCCCAATAGGGCATCGATAATCGCATGAATAAGACAATCACCGTCAGAATGCCCTACCAGGCTAAAATTAGCAGGAATCTCAACCCCGCCGAGAATCAACGGCCCGCCCAATCTTAACCGATGGATATCATAGCCTATACCCACCCTCATTGAGCCAAACCTCCGCAATTTTAATATCTTCCGGGGTAGTAATTTTAATATTCCTCTTATCGCCAGGGATAATTACCACCTCTTGACCCAGCCTTTCTACTAAGCTCGCCTCGTCAGGACCATAATAGCCCTGTTGAAAAGCTTGGTTAAACCCGGCCTGAAGCAATGACCGGCGAAACCCCTGGGGTGTCTGGACCCTCATAATTCTCTCCCGCTCCAAGGTCCGAAGAACTCTTTGCTTTTCCACTTCCTTAGTCGTGTCTTCAAGCGGCAAAGCGGGAATGGCGGCCCCATATGTCTGAGCGGCTTGAATTATTTTCGTAATTAGTTCGGCTTTGACCAAAGGTCTCACCCCGTCATGGATGAGAACTATTTCTATGCTTTCCGAAACAGCTTCCAGGCCTCGCGCCGCTGAATCCTGGCGCTCTTTACCCCCAACGACGACGGCTTTCACTTTGGCCCACTTCGTTTTTATCGCTTCTGCCGGCCTTGCCTCGGGTAAGACCACCACCACCTCGTCTATCTCCGGATGGAAAACAAAAGCCTCGATGGCCCACTCCAGCAGCGGCTTTCCAGCCAGGAGCACAAACTGCTTGGCCGCACCAAATCTCTTTCCCTCGCCCGCGGCCACGATTACCGCGGCCACTCGGCCTGGTGAGCAACTTTTTCTGTTCCCCGAGGTCAGAGGTGTTTTAGTCGGCATGGTCTTAAGTTTCAATCACGAGTCAAAAAAAAGAAAAAGCCCTCGAGAGCCAGTTTCTCTGCTCCGGCCGGGCAAAAAACCACAATCTTCTGTCGCTTATTTATCGTCCTCTTTTTCTGAGCTCGTAGCTATTATGCTCCCAACCAACCAATTTTCCATATCGCCAGCCATCTTATCGTTCTTTCAAAAGAAGAAATCTCTGCCTCCAAGATTATCGGCGTCAGTGAATCTCTTCGTTGTATCGACCGAAAATCATCTTGCCGACAGTAGTTTGCAACACAGAAGTCACTGTTATGTCAATAGTCTGGCCGATCATCTTGCGCGAATTATCTACTACGACCATCGTGCCGTCGTCCAGATAGCCTACCCCTTGGTCTTTTTCCTTACCTTCTTTCAGAATAAAGACCTTCATAGTTTCTCCTGGCAAGACAACCGGTCGCAAAGCATTCGCCAGTTCGTTAATGTTGAGAACAGAAATGCCCCGCAGCTTAGCCACTTTATTTAAATTGATATCATTGGTGATAATCTTGCCGTCGAGCTGACGAGCCAGCTCCATCAACTTCGAATCAACGTCCTTGACTTCGGGGAAATCAAGCTCGGAAATTACCACTGAAACCTGGCTGGAGCGCTGCAAGTGGTCCAGGATATCCAGACCGCGGCGGCCTCGCTGCCGCTTGAGCTGGTCCGGCGAATCAGCTATCTGCTGCAGCTCCTTAAGCACAAATTGCGGGACCACCATTGTCCCCTCGATAAACCCCGTATCGCAGATGTCGGCAATCCGGCCGTCAATGATGACACTGGTATCGAGAATTTTATAAACCCGACCGACACTCTTCTCCTGAAAAAAACGGAAAAGATAAGCCGGATTAAGCCAGTCCGACTTCATCGTGCCCACTAAAAAACCGATGTAAGGCATGATGATAAGAAAGAAAGTCCGCAGAAAGGTGGTCGTAGCCGAATCACTGGCAATAGACCGATAAATCGAGCCCAGGATCCAGCCCAGAAAAACACCGGCAAAGGTGCCCAAGGTTGAACCCCAGATGACCTTGAACTGGGTCTTGCGAACCCTGGTTTCTAAGTACATGATAATGAGACCAAGGCTCGATGCCACTGCCGCCGCCGCCGGCCGAGACAAACCAAAAAAAGGGAAAAAATAGCCGGCTAAGGTAATAAAGGCAATAATCACCAGCCTAAAAATTAATAAAGCCATCCTGCACCAATCCCTAAAAAATTATATTAATCGCCTCCCGGATAGTGCCAACACCCAGGAGGCGAAGATTACTCGACGCTTCCTTTTCGACACCTCCCAAATTACCTTGGGGGAGAAGAACTCTGTCAAAACCCAGCGACTGAGCTTCCTTCACCCGACTCAGGGCCTGCCCCACCGACCTTACCTCGCCGCTCAACCCGATTTCCCCAAAAACCGCTACTTCCCGAGGCAAGGCCTTATTCTTAAGGCAAGAGACGATAGCTAAGGCTACGGCCAGGTCAGCCGCCGGTTCCTCTATGGTCAGGCCTCCGGCTACATTAACATAAATATCGTCAGTTGCAAAGCTTCGTCCTAAACGTTTCTCCAGGATAGCCAGAATCATAGCCGCTCGATAATGGTCTAAACCCACGGCCATACGCCGGGGGTTGCCCGAAAAAAGAGTGGGGGAGACAAGAGCTTGAATCTCAGCCAGCATCGGCCTGGTGCCTTTGATTGTGGCCACCACCACACTGCCCGGTTCGCCTACCGGCCTCTCTTTAAGAAAAAACTCCGAAGGGTTGACAATAGCCTGGAGCCCGGAGGAAGTCATCTCAAAAACGGCCAGTTCCGCCACAGAGCCAAACCTGTTTTTTAAGGCCCGGAGCACGCGGTGGGTGTGGTCTCTCTCCCCTTCAAAAAGAAGGACAACATCCACTATGTGCTCAAGAGATTTAGGCCCAGCAAGGCTTCCCTCTTTGGTGATATGTCCGATGAGGAAAGAAGCAATCTGGTTACGCTTAGATAAGCGAAAGATTTCATTGGCCACTTCCCGCACCTGGCTAATAGTTCCCGGGCTGGAGGTTAGTTTGGTGGAATAAATAGTCTGGACAGAATCAACCACCAGCACCCGGGGCTGAAGCTTCTCGGCCAAGCTTAAAACTCGCTCCAAGTTGGTCTCGGCTAAAAGAAAAAGCTCGCCGTCTTTAATCCCCAGTCGGTCGCCTCGAAGTTTAATTTGCTCCAAGGACTCTTCGCCAGAGACATACAGAACCCTTTCGCCGCGCTGCGATAAATCGCGAGAAATTTGGAGCAGGAGGGTGGATTTGCCAATCCCCGGCTCCCCGCCGATAAGAACAAGGGAGCCCACCACCAGCCCGCCGCCCAAGACCTTATTTATTTCTTCGGCCGGAAGCGGCAGCCGGGGCTGGCCAATTTCCTTAATATCCCGATAAAGCAACGGTTCCTGAACAGGAAAGGAGGGTTCAGCGCTGCGAACCTCTCTTTCTTCCAGTTCTTCGACAAAGCTGTTCCATTCACCGCAAGCCGAACAACGGCCTAACCATTTGGGCGACCGAAACCCGCAGCTCTGGCAGATAAAAACCGTTTTCTCCTTAATATTCATTACCGGCACCAAAACCAAGAATCAGGCTGCGCTGCTTGGTTACGCCAAAATCATCAACTCCCAAGATAAGATAAAAGTTACGGAAAAATTGGTAGCGCGAATAAAGACGCCACTTGGGGCCATGGCTCCGGTTAAAAGCAAAGCCTTCCAAGGTAAAAAAGAGTCGCTTAGTTACCGCCTCTGTCCCAAGACCGACTCCCCATTCAGATTCAAACAGCCCGGCCCTCACTGCCCAACGACCAATTTTGGCGCCAGCCTGAAGATTCCAAATAAAACCTTCTTGCCGCGGGTCCCGGACCAAGCCTAAGGAAAGCAAAGTATTACCTTCTTTTCCTTGTGGCCAGAGGGCTAAAGAAAACTGGCCTCGCCATTGGGCGGGCGAAAAAAGGTAATCCATCCTTAGAGCCGGGTTCCAGCTCACTGCCCTCACTTTCTCCGCAACTGCGGCCACCTGAGCCACCGCCTTTTCTGTTTTTTCATAAAGCTCGGGGTCTTGAAGCAGCCGACCGGCTGTCCCCTGGCCCTTCTCCAAACGTTCGAGGATGCGGTTTAAAGCCTCGCTCGTGCGGCTAATTTGTTGAGTCAACTCACCCAGCCGGGAAAGATTCTCTTTGACTTCATCCTGGTTAGCCTCCAGGAATTGCTCGAGGGAAGAAGCCACCTCTTGAAGTCGGGCCGACAAGTTCTTAACCTCCTCACTGATTCTGGTTGTGGCCCGAGAAAAGTTCGCTACGCCATCCTGAATCTCCGGCTTGGAGGTGGCTAAAAAATGATGCAGCTCCTCGCTGACAGAGGCTAAGTTCTCCAAGGTCAAGCTGATATTTTCTTTTTCTTTTGGCCCTAACAACGTCCGGAGGGATTGACTCACGGCTTTGATTTCATCGCCGATCGAAACCAAGAGGAGACCAAGTTGGTCAAAGCTAACCGAAGGCAGGGAAGGGAGCTCTTCTCCCGGCTCGTAAGCGCTAACCTCAGTGCCAGGAAAAACCTCGATATATTTCTCGCCAAGAAGCCCCAGGCTGGCCAAAGCAGCCTTAGAGCCCCGCGGCACTGCCACCGACGGGAAAATGTCCATAGTTATCAAGGCCTTATTTTTAACCAGCCGAATATTTTTCACGTAGCCGATCTTAACTCCAGCCATGCGGACAACGGTGTGGGGCTCCAGGCCCAGGGCGGAATCAAAGGAGGTCAAGAGAGGATAGCCAGGTCGCCGGAAAAGCCGGCTCATGTCGCCAATCACAAAAATAAAGGTGGCGAGGATAAACAGCGTTACCCCCAAAAACAAACCAATTTTAGCTTCTCGACTTAGTCTGACCATGGCTCCTGATCAATCTTTATTTATTCTTTATGACTTTATCATATTCTTGGCTTGGCTTCCATCCTTCCTCGCCTATCGACTGGCGAAAATCCGATTGATTAAATTAATTAATTTTTCTCCGCAGCGCCTTAAAGTCCTGAATTCCTTTCTTTCTCTCCTCCGCCTGCCTCTTTTTTGCGCTACATAGAATAAATCTTATAATTCATATCGATTTTATCGAAATAATATAATTAATGCCAAGGTTTTGATTTCCTTCCCCACCGTCTTTTCTCCACGGACTGTCCTTCAAGAAACTTTAAGCTGCCGCCAAGAACTCTCTGGCCGTCGTCCAAGGGTGAATTTCCCCCTCAACCTAAGAAATTCTTCAGGATTAATCATGGCGCTCCTTAGCCTCCTCATCACCAGCTTTCGATCGGGCCCCTGGCTTCTCCTCGAATAAACTGTTGAACAACCGGATTCTGGCTGTGACGAATCTCCTCGGGGGTGCCCACTTCAAGGATGCGGCCGCCATAAAGCATGGCTATTCGGTCCGCCACTCGGAAGGCACTGGCCATATCGTGGGTAATAACAATCGAGGTAACACCCATCTCTTTTTTAAATTTATTAATCATTTCGTTAATGGCGTCGGCGCGGATGGGGTCAATCCCCGTGGAAGGTTCGTCATAAAGCATTATCTCTGGCCTGTAGGCAATGGCCCTGGCCAGGCCAACCCGCTTTTTCATCCCGCCGCTCAGTTCATGCGGCATCAGCTGCTCGACTCCTCTCAGGCCAACCAGATTTAGCGCTTCGCTGACCATCTCCCGCACCTGCCTTGCTCCCAGCCGCCGGTGCCGCTCCAAGCCAAAGGCCACATTTTCGGCCACCGTCATCGAATCAAAAAGCGCCGCCCCCTGAAAAACCATCCCGAATTTACGATTGAGACGGAGCCTTTCCTCCTCGCTAAGGCCGGTAATTTCTGACCCGTCGATAAGAATTTGTCCTTGGTCAGGTTTCATGATGCCGATGATCAGCTTGAGAAGAACGCTCTTGCCGGCGCCACTCTGGCCAATAACCACCATTGTCTCTCCCCGCCGGACTTCGAGGTTAACGCCGGCGAGTACTTTTTTCCCGCCTAAGGATTTATGGAGGTCAATTAGGTTAATCATTATCTGGTTTTGAGGTCCCCTCTTCTCCTTAGCTAAAAAATCTGCCGGCTCCTTCATCACCTTATTTTTCTCCTCAGGTCTTCAGCGTCCGGTGAGGCTGGCCGGCATGGCCTTGCTCATGAAAAAATTGATAATCAGGATAGCAATCGAGCTGAAAACAACAGTTTTGGTAGTCGCCCGGCCAACCCCCTCGGCTCCTCCTTCCGCCTTTAACCCCTGCCAACAACCAACAATAGCTATAACCAGGCCAAAAACAGCCGCCTTAATCAACCCGCTCACAATATCCCAGAGCTCAAGAAAAGTTAAAGTTTGCGTCACATAAATGGACCGATTCACACCCATTAAAACGACGTTATAAAAATAACCACAAAACATGCCGATGATATCCCCATAAAGAGTCAGGCAAGGTAAGGTAATAAAAGCCGCCAGCGTGCGGGGAACCACCAAAAAACGGATGGGGTCAGCCCCTAAGCTGATAAGGGCATCAATCTGTTCGGTTATCTTCATCGTGCCGATTTCCGCGGCCATGGAGGAACCGACTCTTCCGGCCACCATCAAACCGACCAGAATCGGGATGATCTCTTTACACAAACCAAGACCTATGGCCGGACCTCCATAGGCTTCTGTGCCCGGGCCGATATAACGATGAAAGCCGATATAAGTTTGCAGCCCGAAGACCAGGCCGCCAAAGGCAGCGGTAAGCGAAACTACGGGCAGGGATTTGACCCCAACCTCTTCTAATTGATACAGAAAATTTCGTTTTTCCCAGGGCCGGCCAAACAGGGCCCGGAGGGTACGGCCGAACATCAACCCCACTTCCCCTAAGTTGAGGACAAAGACCTCTATGGGCCGGGAAACTCGCTGACGATTCATCTTGGCTCAGACTGGAGTATACTCAGGATAACCAAGCTCGGCGTCGGCAAACCGGGCGTACCGGCTGAGAAAAACCAATTTTACCGTGTCTGTCGGCCCATTCCGTTGTTTAGCCACATGGATTTCCGCTACCCCCCGCAGGCTTTCTTCGTGGGGCCGGTACATCTCAGGCCGGTAAATAAAAATGACCACGTCCGCATCTTGCTCGATGGCGCCAGACTCGCGCAGGTCAGAAAGTTGGGGCCGCGGCTCTTTTCTCATTTTCTCCGGAGCCCGGCTGAGCTGGGAAATACCAACCACTGGTATCCGGACCTCTTTGGCCAACTCTTTCAGAGAGCGTGAAATGAAGGACATTTCCTGGTTGCGATTCTCAAACCGACCGCCAGTTCTCATCAATTGGATGTAATCGATAAACAGGAGGTCGAGCTTCTGTTCCAGATGGAGCCGTCTGGCTTTAGCTTTCATTTCCATGACGGTTAAACCTGGGGTTTCGTCAATATAAATTCGAGCCTGAGAAAGAGTTTCAGCGGCTAATCTTAGCTTCTCGAATTCGCGCTCACTGACAAACCCGGTGCGGACGCGCTTAATATCCAGCTGACTTTCAGCACAGAGCAAACGCATGACAATCTGTTCTTTGGCCATTTCCATCGAGAAAAAGCCCACTGAATAGTCAGTCTTCGTCCCCACATATTGCGAAATATTTAAACAGAGGGCGGTCTTGCCCATGGATGGCCGGGCCGCCACCACGATGAATTCGGAGGGATGAAAACCGGCCGTCAGCGCGTCTAAATCCCGAAATCCCGTGGGCACGCCCGTCACGGCATCGTGACGCTCGATGCGCTGGGCAATCAAATCTAAAACTGGCCCCGTTAGCTGTCCGACAGGAATAAAACCGGGCTTAACCCGCTGCTCGGCGACTTCGATTATCTCTGATTGGGCCTCGTTGAGTAATTCGTCGGCATCCTCTTTCTCCTCATAACCGGCAGCGATAATCTTGGCCGAACTCATAATCAGCCGCCGCAACAACGACTTTTCCTTAATGACCTGGGCATAATATTCAACATTCAGGTTGCGATGGACACCGTCCAGCAGGGATGAAACATAGGCTGCGCCGCCCACCTCTTCGAGGAGCCCAGCGCGTCTTAATTCTTCGGTTAAAGAAATCAAGTCAACCGGCAACCCTTTATCCACCAGGTTGATAATTCTTTCTAAGATTTTGCGATGGGCGTCTTTGTAAAAATCGTCAGGAGAAATAATCGATAAAACCGCATTAAGGGCGTTGTTATTGACCAGAATGCCGCCGAGCACTGCCTTTTCCGCCTCTAAGCTGTGGGGAGGTGTCTTTTTTAAGAAGAGCAGGTCGACGTCCACGGCTTTATCGCTCCTGATTAAATAGGCTCAATTAAAATCATTAGCGGCTCTAAATCCTGTCAGAGGGAATGACGTCACAACGCCTTCCCCCTCTCACGTTTCATCCTCCATATTAAACACTACTCCAGCATTAATTACAAGCCTTGTCTAAGCCTAAAGACAAAGCTGATCTTACAGCCGTCAGATGCAGCTACCTTGAGTCGCCTTAAGGCGGTCTTCCAGGAACCTATCCTCTTAGTCCCACGGCCGAGAACCTGAGCTGGCACTTGGTTAGAGCAGCTTTTGGGCTCTATCCAAGCCAATCGCCAGCCGAAGCAAGATTATAGCCGCTCCCGCCAGAAATTGGCCGGTCCTCCTCCGGAGAGAGATTTTCTCTCCGGCCGTGGTGGCTCTCTTGCTGCTGGGAAAGAAAACGCAGGGTGAGGCGCTTGCGGCCGGAGACTTGTCTCTTATTAATTTCCTTCGGTTGATAGCCTATGTTAAAATGTTGGCTTTGGAGGAAAAGGGATTGACCCAAAGAGTCATCGCCCTTTTTTTAGCGGGAGCTTTGTTTTCCTTGCTGGCCGCTGCTTGTGCTTTTGTCATCACTTACGAAGAATATAAAAAGCATTTTCTCGAAAAGCGCCGCGCCCGTTTAATGGCCTGGCGAATAGGAATAGTCACCTTTATTTTCTTCATGCTCTTTGGGCTTTTGTTTGTCTTGATAAGTCCCAGAATACTTAATTTCAAAGGTTGAAAAAATTATTGCCGGCTTACATATTGACCAAATTCTTTCTTTTTTTATTTTTTGGTTATTCCGACCCTCCTGTGGGTAAAAATAGGATATCTGGAGCCGCCTGTTAGCGAATTCGCCGAAATCGTTTTTATGACCAAAAGGCTAATTAGATGAATATAAATAAGCTATGACCGCAACCCAATAAAGTTTCCTCTAAAAATCTAAATCGAAAAGTGGCCCACGGGCTTTCTTGCGCCGTCTATTCTTCAGGGTTACCCACACCAAACCCAGAAGTTCCTATTTTTTATTGCCCGCAATTTTAGACCACTTGGCAAGATAAACCGGCGACGGCTGAAGCTGTCATAAGAAGTTCCGGCTTCAAAATAGTGGAGCCTTTGAGATTGGGCTGTTTTTTATTTCTCCCTTCCTTCTGTTTTCCCTATGGCTATGGAGCCTAATTTCTGGATGGCCAAAGCGACGGGTTAAAATTTTTCCTTCTCTGCTCTTTATTCGAGCCAACGTCGAGGCGCCGAGGATATCTGAGCCTTAAAGAGACGAACCAAGATGCCAAGAGGGACGAGGTAACTCCGGGCTATGTCTACGACCGGGAAGGCAAATTCTGCCGAAGAAGGCCGAAAACGAGACGGCGCTAAGAACCTGAGGAAAAGCGACGCTATCCCCGCCGTCTCTGGGCCTGATGTCAGCGAGATGGAAGGGCTTCGAGAAAAAACAGGTCAGTTCGAGGCGGACTTTTCGGTTTCTTCTTCTTTGACCACTTCCAAATGGACCTCCGCCTTCTCTTCATGGTAAACCTTGATGGGGATAACATAATGACCCAAACGGCGGATTGGTTCTTCCAGCTGAATTTTCTTCTTATCGATAGAAAACCCGAGCTTCTCGAGTTCGTCTCGAATATCGGTGGCGCTAACCGAGCCAAAAATCATATCCTTTTCTCCTGCCTTACGCTGAAAAGTGAGCCGAACTTGATTCAAGCGGTCGATAAGCTCCTTAGCGCTCAACTTCTCCTTTTCTATCTTTTTTAGAAGAGCTCGGCGCTCCATCTCCACGAGCTTCTCGTTGTCGGCGGTGACCTCGATGGCCAGCTTGCGGGGAATCAAGTAATTCCGGCCAAAGCCGGCCGCGACATTAACCACATCGCCTTTTCTTCCCAGTTTTTCCACATCCTGTTTGAGCAAAACCTTCATTCTTACCTCCCTCTTAAGCGCACTTGGCCAGCCTTCAGTCGGCCACGAAGGGCAAAAGGGCCATAATCCGAGCTCGTTTGACTGCCTGAGCTAATCTTCGTTGGTGAAAAGAACAGGTCCCGGTTGTCCGGCGGGGCGACAATTTGCCTTTTTCTGGGACATAACGGCGCAAAATATCGACGTTCTTATAATCAATCTCCCGGACATCCATTTGACAAAAACGGCAGACCTTTTTCTTGGCCGGGAAAAATCTCTTGAACTGAGCCTTTTCCGCTTTTTCTTCTTTGGCCATCAGAGCACCTCCTTGCCTTTGTCTTTGTCTCTGTCTTTTTCTCTTTCCTTAAACTCCGCCCCGCTCTCTTTCACCTTCGTCTTTTCTTCGTCTCGGCTTTTTTCTTTCTCTTCGGCCGCCTCCACTGCGCTCTCACCAAGCTGGGGAGCTTCTTCCGCCTCCTTTTTGCCTTTTTTCAGGCCGCGGCGTTGGCCTGTCTCTTTTTTCACTGTCAGGAAGCGCAGAATCTGGTCGCTCTGTCGAAATCGCCTTTCCAGTTCAGCGGGCACGTTAGCCTCGGATTCATAGTGCAGGAAAACGTAATAGCCGTCGGAAAACTTCTTAATCGGATAGGCCAGTTTCCTCTTACCCCACCTTTCCTCGCGATGTAAATTGCCCTTCATCGAGGCAATAACTTCCGCCATCTGCTTAATCTGCTGGTCAATTTCTTCGTCAGAAAGGTTGGGGGCGATAATAACGCCCGTTTCATAATGTCTCATCAGACCTCCTTATGGTTATGCTGTCTCACATAGCCCCTCCACTACGAGCAGGGGCAAGGAGATCAGGTTTGTTGGCGATTAAAAAGGTTCATCGCCTGGTAAATTGCGCCGTCAAGAATCATCTCGACCGCCTGACAGGCTGCCTCCAGGCAGGGTTCGAGTCTTTTAACCTCTTCAGCGGTAAAGGGTTCCAGCACAAATTGGGCCGGGTCAGCTTCGGCGGGTAAAGGCCCTATCCCCACCCTAACTCGGGGAAAAGACTCGCTGCCGAGGGCGGCCACAATCGACTGCATGCCCCGGTGTGTTCCCGGCCCGCCCTCTTTTCTTACCCGGATTGTTCCTAAGGCTAAGTCAAGGTCATCGTAAGCCACTATTAAACACTCCACCGGCAATCCTAACCCCGTCCTCAGCGAGCTCACGGCTTCCCCACTACGATTCATGAAGGTTTGAGGCAAAACCAGATAGACTGACTCCTGGCCGCGGTGGCCGTAACTCACCTTGGCTAAAAACCGCCTTTTCCACCGCTCAAAGCCCCAACGAGCAAACAATTTCCGCACTACCATGAACCCTACATTGTGGCGACTGGCCGCATATTGACGACCGGGATTGCCTAAACCAACTACTGCCCACACCAATTACTCCTCGCTTTGTTCTCTATCTTCTTTCCGACTTGATTATTCCTCTTCCTCTTCTTTCTTGGCTCTTTCTTTGCGGATAAGCTCAGGTTCCGGCGGTTCCACCACCAACTCCTCGGCCGGAGCAGCCGCTGCTGCCGCCGCCGCTACTTCCGCTTCGGGCAAAGCGATAGTTACGATAACTGTCTCCGGGTCCTCGATAAACTTCACCCCTTCTATGGGCCGAATATCACTCACTTTAACTGCTTGGTGGACATGGAGACCAGAAATGTCGATAGCGATGTGTTCGGGAATAAGGTGCGGCAGGCATTCTACCTTAATCTCCCGGGTGATAAAATCGACCAAACCCCCTTGGCTCTTCACCCCGATGGCTTCTCCTTGAAGGAGTACGGGTACAGAAACTTTAATCGGCCTGTCCATGGCGATCTGCATAAGGTCCACATGCAGCAGACTATCAGTTACCGGGTCAACCTGAAGCTCTTTAATCATGACATTTCTTTCTTCCCCGTTAAAGGCTACCTGGAAAAGGGAGCGTTCCCCGGTTTCTGTCTTGAGAATAGCGATAACATCTTTTTTATTTAATACCAAAGGCAGACTCTCCATTCCGGGTCCATAAAGAATTGCCGGCACCTGCCCCTTAGCCCTCAGACGCCGACAGGCATTCTTACCGAGGTCAACCCTCTTTTCGGCTTTTATGATTTCACTCATCCTTGCCTCCTGGCTTCAATTCTTCATCATTAGTCTCTTATATTGCGACTGGTGTTATTTTAAGCTTCTTCACTCCATTAGCTCCTGATTCCCTTTACCCAAAGAGGGAGCTAACTGAGCTCCCTTCGTTAATTCTGCGGATCGCCTCGCCAAAAAGCTCGGCCACGGAAAGCACTTGAATTTTGTCGCAGGAACGGGCCGCCTCGCTAAGCGGAATGGTGTTGGTGACGATAAGCTTTTCTAAGCCCGACTGTCTGACCCGCTCCACCGCTGGCCCAGAAAGGACGGGGTGGGTGCAAGCAGCATAAATTCTCCGGGCGCCCTCCTTCTTCAAAGCCTCAACGCTTAAAACCAAAGTACCGGCCGTATCAACAATATCGTCAAAGATGACCACGTCTTGCTCCCGGACATCACCTATAACATGGAGCACCTGAGCCACGTTGGGCGCTGGCCGGCGTTTATCAATAATGGCTAAGCGGGCATTAAGACGGCGAGAAAAGGCGCGCGCCCGGGCAACTCCGCCAGCATCCGGAGAAACAACGGTGATATTATTCAGGTTTATCGCTTCTAAATGGCGAGCTATGACCGGTGCCGCCATAAGGTTATCAACCGGGACAGAAAAAAATCCCTGAATTTGGGGAGAATGAAGGTCCATGGTCAAAATGCGGTCCGCGCCGGCTCGTTCTAACAGGTCGGCCATCAGTCGGGCGGAGATTGGCACTCGAGGCCGGTCTTTCCAGTCTTGCCGCGCATAGCTATAATAAGGAATTACGGCCGTAATTCTCTCGGCGGAAGCTCTTTTACAAGCATCGATCAACAAAAAAAGTTCCATCAAATGAAAATTGACGTCAGGAGAGCCGCTTTGGATAATAAACACATCCTCCCCGCGAATACTTTCATCGAGATAGACCCGAATTTCTCCATCGGAAAAACGGCCAAGAACACACTGACCCAGGGAAACCTGAAGATAGGCGGAAATCTCCTGGGCTAAGCCCGGGTTAGAAGAACCCGCAAAAATTTTCATTTTAAGCCTCGCTCCAACCAAAAAGTTCTGGCTTCATCTATCTCATAACTGGGGCGGGAGGACTCGAACCTCCAGATGACGGATCCAAAGTCCGTTGCCTTACCAGTTTGGCTACGCCCCAGCAGCGCTCAAGGGAAAAACTGCCGATAGCGCTCCCGAGGCCAAGTCTCGGTCAGCACTGCCTTGGCCCTGGAACTGATAACCTTGGCCGCTCTGGAGGCACTCTCTTTCTCCCAGAAAAGGCCAAAGACCGAACTGCCTGTCCCGCTGACCAGAGACACAACCGCCTCCGCTTCGACGAGCAGGCTTTTAACCTCTCTTAACCCGGGGTAAGCCTCGAAAACGGCCGTTTCGAGCTCATTCTCCAGGTGAGCCAAGCGACGTCGCTCTAAAAACTCTTTAATTCTACCGGCTCGGGGTGGCTTAGTCAAGGAAGAAAGCTCATCATAAAGCTGGTAGACCTCAGCGGTGGAAATGGGGAAGGAAGGTAGGGCAATCACGCAGGGCAGAGGCGGGAGTTCAGGCAAGGGAGTTATGATATCCCCTCGCCCCTCGCCCAAGCAAAGCCCGCCCGTCAGAAAATAGGGGACATCCGAGCCGAGGGTGCGAGCCAGTTCAGTCAGAGCCTTTAAATCCAGACGCAAGTCCCAGAGCCGATTTAAAGCCAGGAGAGTGACGGCGGCGTTGGAGCTCCCGCCGCCGAGACCAGAGCCAGCAGGGATGCGCTTTTTAACCTTGATGTTCACCCCTGCCGGAACCGAAAAACGCTCTCGCAGCAGGCACGCTGCCCGATAAATCAAATTTTTCTCATCCCAGGGAATGGTGGGGTCGTCTCCTTGCAGGCTAATTATCCCCGAAGAGGTAAGGACAAATTCCAAGGTGTCCCTAAGGTCGACAGTCTGAAACAAAGTCCGGACCTCATGATAGCCATCCTCGCGCTTGCCCACTATTTCCAAACCAAGGTTGATTTTGGCCAACGAAGGAAGCCTTAAAACCTGCCGTTTTCTCTTCATCGCTCTACCCGCTCGAAAACAAGAGTCCTCTTAAGACCAACGAGCTGTTACTATTGCCGCTGGCTCTTCGCTCGTGTCTCATTAATTTTATCCCAATTTCTGGCTTGAGCGAAAGATTATTTGAGCGGCGTATCTACCCGCTTCTTGCCCTTTCCTTTCTGACCACCAAAGAACTGAAGCTAAGAGAAGCCGCCACCGGAAGCCCTGCCTTTTCCAAGAGCTTAAAAGACAAGACTCGATGACACCGCAAAATTGAGCTTAGCCGATTTTATTCCAGCCGGAGGATTGTCTCCAGCTCCTCCCAGGTGACCAAGCGATAACCGCTATTTTCAAGGAAAGCCAACCTGAAGCTCTGAGCCGCCACCGGACGGTTAAAAGCGAGGCCGAGCAGGGTTAATCGGGCTGAAGCGCGGGAATGCAGTAAGGAGATGGAGCGAGCCACCTGGCTTTCGGGGGAGCGCTCGATAATTGTTATCTTCAGGTCACCCTTTTCACCCCGCGAGAGTCTTCCCTGTTTGTCCCGTTCCACCTGCCATCCGGCCAGAATATTTCTGTCAGCCAAGTTATTGGCTGGCCAGAGTGCAGGCTTTTTCCAGGTCTCATTGGCGGCTTCTTGGCTGGCATCGCCTTTCCCCTCTCCGGCGAGCGGTTCTAACCCTTCAGTCCGGCCTACAATCCAGGCTAAAAGTTCCACGGGCTCCAAGGGAAAGCCCAAGAGCTTGGCCACCAGGTCCGATTCATCCCGCCTTCCTTCCCAGTAAACCTTCTCCCGCGGCACGATAAGCCAATCTTGCTCATCCATCCAGATAGCTATCATGGCCAGGCGGCCAACAGGGTCGAGGATTTCGAGACGGCCTTGGCCAGGCGCTAAAAGGAAAAAGGCTTTGCCCCGTAATCTTTCTTGCTCCCTCTCTAACCGGAAGGCCAAGTAGCCAGCGACGGAATTGACCAAGCTCGGGGCCGGCGAAAGTTGATTTAAGCCCGGAGGAGGAGACAAAAGGGAGCAGCCGGCGATTAAAGCTAAGAAAGGCAAGAAAAATTTAATTAAACGACAGGATAAATGAGTCTGAAACCTTTGCCGGGATTTCAAGGGTCCCCTTTTCGCTTGGCTTGGACCCTTTTGGTGATGGAGGTAATTCTTAGCTAACAATTCTTTTTAGCCGACCTTTTTAGCCGACTTAAATTAAATGAAACATATTCAATCTCACTAAACCCGACCGACCCTATCTGTAGCCTGCATCTCGTCATATCTTCCTTTTTATTATACATCTCTTTTTCTTTAATTAACTTGCTTACTTTATAATAGCCTGCATTCTTTTCCAAAGCTGTCTGGTCAACTTTGCTCCTATTGTCTCAGCCAACGGCAAGTGAGGAAACGTTACCTCCCTACTTCCGCTTCTCACCCAGATTTCCGACTCATCCGGTTTTGCCACGGCCGACCAGTCCGAGCAGTCGCTGTTTCTTCTTGAGCTCGAATCGCCTTGGTCGCAAAGCGATGGCGAGGTCGATCTTCTTCCCCTCTTAACCGACTTGCTTAACCGAAGTTTGGCCAATTCTTGAAAAACCCAAGCAGAAGGCAGCCCTTGTCTCTGGTTTTGACTTCGGCTCGCAGCACGGAGTGGGGCCTTAGATTTTAATCTAATTTGAACCCGTAATCTTCGGTTTTCTGGGGTTTCTTTTGGGGCGTCAGGGGCTGCCCATGGGCTGGCTTTCGCCCCTCGCCGGAAGAAGGAACAGCCTTGGTCTCTTGCGCCTCGGTCCCTCTGGGCGAGGCTTTGGTCTCGTCTTCAGAAAGGCGAAAACCGTAGTCTTCAGGCTTAAGCTGGCTCTTGCCCTTGGCGGCCAGCATACGCCGGCGGCGCAAAGGATAAAAGGGCGAACGCAGCCGACGACCGAAACAGGTCAAGTTGGGGTTGAATAGCAGAAGCAGAATAAAGGCCACAAATAAGGCGATGAGGACAATTAATCCAAAATTCATCGACTTTCCTTAACAAAATATCCTTTTTCTATTTTATCATCTTAGCCCAAGCCCAGCAATAAGGGATAAAAGCCAAGAGAAAGTAGAAGCTATATCTTAGACACCGTCTCTGTGGCCGGAGAGCTTTGCTGGCGCTCTCCCTCAGGCCGGAAAGGGGGCCAAGAAGTCGCTTTAGATGATTCTCCCGCTCTCTCTTTCCCCAGCTCAATGTTCCCAAGAGTGGCTAAGCCCTTAAATTCCTGGCCTCGGAAAAAAGAACCGGCCGGCTAAATATAAAATTTTTTTATTATTAATCGATTATCTTAGGCGTTAATAGTTGACTTTTTGCCGTTTTTAATTAAAAATATATAATGAAATTGAGGTAGGCAAGCATGAAGACCTTCTGGCGAACGCTGTTTTCCCTCGTTATTATCTTAGGGGCTTTTTTCCTGGGCGTTAATTTCGGCAAGAAGCGGCTCAAATCCAAGATCCCCAAATTTCAGGAAGACATCGAAAGCAGTTATTAGGTTTCTTAGCCGGCTTGAAGGTTCAGTGGGGGGTTGAGCGAAGAGAAGTCATATTTTCGCCCGGTTAAAAAACTGCCGGGAGAAAAGCCTGATAGTAGGAAAAGCGGCGACCACGTTTTTTTTCTTGACCAATAACCTTCCTTGTCTTAATCCCTTCGCTGGCCATCCACTGTCGCATCGAGGGCGAAATAAAATAAACAGAAGTTAAAAGCTCTGCCTTTTTCGACCCGACCAAACCTTTCCAGAATGTCTCCACCAAAGAAACGGGGGGCTGGCCGCGGCCGCAATCAGGAAAGAGCCAGCACTGAAGAGAGGCGTTTGACCGCAGCTCACGATTGAGCTTGCTTTTGACTTGCGGCAGCAAGGCCTCAGCCGGGTCGAGCTCAAAATGGAGCACCAGCGGCTGCGGATATTCCACCCAATGCTTATAATTAACAAACATGGACTCATGGTAGTTATCGGTTAAGATGATGACCACCTGCTTCGCTGCCAAGGAATCAAAAAGGGCGTTTAGCCGGCCATCATAATTAGTGACCCCTTTTAAATTAGCCTGAGGGAAATTGCCTATGGCTAAGGATAAAGAAGATGCCAAACAAAAAAGGGGGACGGCCTTGGCCACTAATCTTGAGACCAGCCGCCTTTGGCCCACCAACGTCTTAAAAGATACTAATTCTGCCAATCGCTGCCAGCCAGCCCCGAGGCCCAGAGCCAGACAAAAATAAACTGGAATAAAAAAAACGGCGATATCAGGGATGTCATAATTGAGGATAAAGATGGCCTGGCCAAACATAAAACAGAATAATAAGCCACTAAATGCTCCATTGGCTCGAGCCAGCCAGACCAAGCCGATGAGGATTATCAAGAGCAGTGGCCAGGTCCATTCCTTTTCTATTTGCTCTAAAAACCAGGGCAAGCGCACCGTCGCTAACTCTTTCCAGCTAAAAGCAAACAGGGCCGATTGAAATCTTCTGGCGGTCAAAACTCTTATCAAGTCGGAGAAATTTCTAACGGGAGCTTCAATATAAAGGGCATGCTGGTGGGTGCGGAGGATAACATAGACATAGGGAATAAACCCGGCCGCCAAACTGCCTAAGCCAATAAGCCAGGTTTTGATTTTCCATAATTCCTTACGCCGGACCAGCAGCAAGAAAAGAAGAAATCCAGGGAGGAGAAGAAACATAGTCAGGTGATGGGCTAAGCTGCAGCCTAAAACAAGGGTGGCTAAATAAAAAAAATGCTGCCGACCTGTTTGCTGCCACTCCAACAGAAAAAAGAACACAAGCGCCAGAAAGAAGCTATTGAGGGTATAGACTTCAGCTACCAGACTTTGCTTCCAGAAAGTAACTGTAAAGGCAAAAGACAGAACCGTGAGCGCGGCCAAATGGTAGGCAATTCTCAGACGAAGCAGGATAAAATATAAAAAAATTAGGGACAGTAAGCTAAAGAAAAGCGACATCAGGTTGGCCCGAAAGGACACACTGCCTACCGGTATGGTGATAAAGATTCGGTTGAGGAGAACATAAAGCGGATATCCGGGCGCATGGGGTACCCCCAGAATACGACCCACGAACTGGAATTTAGCCGCATCTCCGGAATAACCCATGCCGGGAAGAATAGTGTTCAGGTAAACAGCCGCCGCGGACAAGAGAACGAGAGCCAGAGCGATTCTTGGCCCCAGAGGAAGCGACGTTATCTTGGCTGGAATAAGCTTAAAATGCGCCATTCTTAACTCCCTTACTGCTTTCAGCTGCTGAGCCCGGTCAGGTTTCCCAGCTATCTCCTGCCTTTCGGTCACAAAACGCCGCTTAGGTTTTTAACCTGGCCCTCGCCGCCGCGGCGAGCGTAACCTCTCTCCTTTAGCTTTTCTTCTTTCACACCGCCAATTCTTTGGCCATCATTTTATTTCTTTTGCTGATAAATAAAAATAGCGCAAACCTCAGTCTGGTGAAAAAATTCATCTCTTAAAAGAACAGGTTCTTCAGACTTTTTTATGGGTAAAGATGATAGATTTTAAGTCCCTTAACAGCGGATTGAATCTGGGCCAGTTCGGCGTGGCAGAGGACGATTAGAGAAATATCAATAAGATGCCCAATATTTGGCTTCAACCCGCCTGTAAAGACCCTTATCTGCGCGTTCTGTATAGGCTGTCAGAGATTGATAATTCTTTAGGTGTACCCATTAAAAACCTGGAGGAGCCAAAAAAAATAAGGAGCCGTAAAAAGAGCAAAAAAGGAGCTCCTTTGGCCGAAGCTACAAAGCGCCGCTGTTTAACCACCGGCCAAACTGGGTATTGAACAGTTGGGCTATGTTTTTAAGCCAGACTTTATTGGTACTTGGGTTTTAGGCCCATATTATAGAACATAAAGGCCCAAACATCAGCCATCTGGTCAATAGCCTTGATGGTTGAACTTGCACCGTGACCAGAACGAGTTTCAATGCGAATCAGCACCGGATTTTTCCCTTTGTGCTTCTCCTGGAGGGTAGCAATGAACTTAAAAGAGTGGGCGGGAACGACGCGGTCGTCATGGTCGGCCGTCATGACTAAGGTGGCTGGGTAGTTTACTCCGGCTTTCAGGTTATGGAGCGGCGAATACGCATATAAATTCTTGAAGTGAACCGGGTCGTCACTCGAGCCGTATTCCACAACCCAGCCCCAACCCACGGTGAATTTATGGAAGCGCAACATATCCATCACTCCGACTGAAGGGAAGGCGACTTTGAACAAATCTGGCCGTTGGGTCATGGCCGCGCCGACCAGCAGGCCGCCGTTAGAAGCGCCAGCAATCGCCAGATAATCAGGTGAAGTATATTTTTCTTGGATCAAGAATTCGGCGGCGGCGATGAAATCATCAAAAACATTTTGTTTGTTAAGGAGCATGCCCCCGCGATGCCACTCCTCGCCGTATTCCCCGCCCCCTCTCAAGTTGGCCACGGCATAAATGCCCCCGTTTTCCAGCAAGATAACATGGCCGATATTAAAACTGGGAGTTACGCTGATATTAAACCCCCCGTATCCATAAAGATAAACGGGGTTGCGGCCATGGCGTTTTAGTCCTTTCTTGGCGACGATAAACATCGGCACTTTCGTGCCGTCGCGACTCGGATAGAATACTTGTTGACATTCATAATCCTCAGGCTGGAACTGAGGTCTCTTGGTCGGGGTAAAATAGGGCTCGGCCTTGCCCGTAACAATATCATAAAGATAAATGGTGGTGGGATAAGTGAAAGAGGTGAAACTGAAGAATGTGTAGGGGTCATCCCGCCGGCCAGTGAACCCACCGACTGTCCCGTAGGTTGGCAGCTCAATCTCCTTTTCTCTATGACCTTGCAGGTCATATTGGTAAACCCGGGAGGAAACATCTTTCAGAGTAATAACGAAAAGTTTCCTCCCCACTAAGCTCACGCTCTGAATAGTTTCATCGGCCATCTCGGGAATCAAGTCGGACCAGTTTTCGGGCGCTGGGGCCTTCGGGTCGATAACCACTACCCGCCAGCGCGGCGCGGCTTTATCTGTCAGGACTAAAAAGCGGCCATCAATTACATCAATTACCTCAGCGTTCGCTTCAAACCCTTGGATGAGAGGCTTAAAGCCATAAACCTCTGGTGCCTTACCCGAAGCTTTACTCTTGCCTTTCTCTCCCGTCGGCGTCGCACCGGGTCTCGCTTGAGCCTCTCTTCCTTGGCTCTCTGAGCTCAAGCGGTTTCTTTCTATACCCTTGGGCGGCCCGACAATTTCCTGATAATAAATTTCGTTGCCATGAGTCCCTTCGGTGACGTAAAGAAGGAGATATTTTTCATCCTCGGTCACAGCAACCTGATGGTAGCGAAAAGGATGCTCCCGGTCTTCATAGATGAGAACATCCTTTTCCTGGGGGTCACCGACGCGGTGATAAAAGATTTTCTGGAAAGCATTCTGAGCGGAAAGCTCTTTACCGGGTTCAGGCTCGTCAAACCCACTGTAATAAAAGCCTCGAGCCACCCAGCCTACGCCGCCGAACTTCACCCAGCGCAAGCGGTCGAGTAGCTGGCGCGCCGACTCCACCTCCCAGATTCTGATTTCCGCCCAATCAGACCCGGCCTCCGAAATAGCCATGGCGACTAAGCTGTTGTCGGACGAAAAACCGAGAAGGCTGGCCCGGGTGGTGCCGTCGATAGACAGGTCATTGACATTCAGGAAGGCGGTGGAGCCGCCTCGCAACCCTTCCTGCCGATAAATTATGGGCTGATTCATCAACCCTTCGTTATAAGTATAAAAATGATAGCGGCCCACTTTTTGCGGCAAGCCAAAGCGCTCGTAATAATAAAGCGCCAGAAGCCGCCGCCGGATAGCTTCACGATAGGGAATGCTTTCCAGATAGGCAAAGGTCAGCTTATTCTGAGCTTCGACCCAGGGTCTAAGCTTAGGGTCATTCTCGTTTTCCAGCCAGCGATAGGGGTCCTCAACCATGGTCCCAAAATAGTTATCCACCACTGCTACCTTTTCTGTCCGCGGATATTCGAGGGCTGGGGTGGCTGGTCTCTTTGCCCGGCAGCCAAGGAAAATAAAGCTGCTCAGGACAAAGCCCAAAAAAATCCATGACCAGAAAGAGACAAGCTTTTTTTTAAGCAGCAACGATTTCCTGGCCACTTTTCTCCTCCTCCAGAAAAAATAAATTGGCCTTCCTGTCTTCAAGCACCGCGCTCCTCAATTAAAGGCCAAAATTAACCTTTCCTTTTCCTTGGTCAAACCTTTTCCTCCTCTTAATAATGGCCGACGCTGGCAGCGACCAAGCCCGGTTCCTTAAGAGGCAAACTGGATATCATATTGGGAACAACGCAATTTATAATTTAATTTATAATGATATTTTATAATGACACCGCCTCCCTCGCCAATTATGGTATCGCCGAGCGAAGCTGGAATCAACAGCCTTTTCCTCTCCAAGGCTAACGCCACGACCAAAACTGGCCATTTTGCTTGGCTTCTTTCTTATTATAAGACGTCCTTCCCCCTCAGTTTTTCTCAGGAGCCGGTTTATATGAAGCCGCGGTTATCTATCTAATTGAGCCGGCTTTTGTTCTCTTTTTATCGACAATGGTTCTCCTCCCTCTTATATGGGTTAGACAATGAAGCGTCAGGAATAGCCTGGCCTTCTTTACGTTTCTCCCGCTATTTCTCATCGCCCTTCTCGGCACCAGCGGAATCTACTTAGCTGGTTATAAACGCTGCCTTGCAGTCTTTGGCGCTTGTCTGAATTTCCCTTTATCCAGTTTCAGGGCAGACATCCTCGGCCGGCCGAGCCTGGCTGGAAAGCAACTCGAAAGGCCGCAAGCCTCCGGGCATGTCTTCGACATTGCCGGTCTTACCCCTAACCATAACCAAAAATGGAGAGAGGCGTCTAAATATAAAATAAATATGTAAGGCGGCAGGGGTTTAAAAGCCGAAACCCCTCATAATATCTTTGGTCATTGCCAGATAATCCCTGAACCCAGCCTAAAAATAGAAAAAAGCAAAAATTAAAATAAAGGCGAGAAAAATTAGGTAAGAAATTAGGTAAATATATAACGCTATCCCAATTTTACCAATTTTTTGTTATTCCCACCAGCCCTGACTGCGGATTCAAACCAAACTCTACCCAGTCTCAAAGACCTTAAGAAACGATCATAATCTGGTGGCTTGTTCTCTTTCTCTCTTGGTAGGCGCTAAGCAAGCTAAAATTAACCGCTTCGCAGAAGGAGCACGGTGGGGCGAATTTTTAGATATCTGTCCTGACTGGCTGGTAATTTTTAATGAAAAACCAGGGCCTCAAAAACAAAAAGCTCAGCCTCAGCTCGCCGCCAAGCCGCAGGGGGGAGTCCCGCCTTCAAACAGACCTGCTCCAAAAAAGTTTCGCGGTCCCAGCCTTCCTCCACCGGGACCTGGGGTAACAAAACTCCTTTTCTTCCACTCATCGAGATTATTAGCCCGTGGCGGCCAACCACGACTTCTCTCGGATTACTGACCTTCCGCGGAGTGGTCAGGACAGAAATCTCATACTCCAGGCTGCTTAACTCCTTGGTCTCCACAGGAGAAAAACGCGGGTCTTCGCTCGCCGCCAGGATAGCACAGCGAATAATGGTCAAGTAAAGCGGCAGGACCGGTTCAATGTAACCAATACAGCCCCGCAATTGACCTCTTTTTTTTAAGGTCACGAAAGCTCCCTTCTCTTCCCAGAAGCGAGGGTTTTCAGTATGGTAATTTAGAATTTTTCCTTCCCGGACATAAAGTTCTACCGCCTGCTTGGCTAAGTTCAGCAGCTCCCGCTTTTCCTCTTGGCTCAAGGAAAAGACCATTTCCGTTTCTTTTTGACCGGAGGTAGAGGTGGAGGAAGAAAGGTTTTCCTTCTTTGGCTCAGGTTTTGCTTCCGACATAATAAATCCGACCGCGGCCATATAGCCTACCACCTGATTCTTGGGTCCCCCGCCTTCACTGGAGTCGGCATAGCGAAGCACTTGAAGGCGAGGCTCACCCAGCTTTTGCAGATACAGCAGGCTGGCACAGACACCGCCGCCGCCACAAAGAACATTCTCTCCAGAAATGACCTGGCGGAGCAAGGGCTCGACCTGCAAGGCTGAGATTAAATTCATAGTCTTCTGGTCCACTTCCTTCGCTTCCGGCTGAGGTAAATAATGACTCATATCAGTGGAAATGACTACCAGGGCTTTTTTGCCGCTTAGGGCTGCTAACAGACCGTCGGCTAAACGTTCTATCAAGCGCCTTGTCGGAAACCCCATGACTATAGGCACCAGCTTAGCCTGAGGAAGCACTGTCTGCAGAAAGGGTACCTGAACTTCCACCGAATGCTCCTGAGCATGAGCTTCGGGAATAAACTCAAACCCTGTCGCCTTCATCAATCGAGAACAAGTCTCTTCGTCTACTGGCATCACTCCTAAGGGAGTGGCGAAGCCGCCTCGAGGCCAAACAGAGCAGCTGTTAAAGCCATAGTGGTGGCTGGGTCCAATAACCACCACAGTGTCATAGGCCCGTCCTTTAACCAAAGCATAGGCGTAAGCGGCGGTTTGGCCAGAATAAACATACCCGGCATGAGGGACAATAATGACTGCTGGGTCGCGCGAAATGGTGGGCAGCTTATCTACTGCCTGCAGAAAAACCTCAATCCGGCTCGACAGCCGGTCGGCGTTGGCCTCATAAAATTGACCGGCATAAACCGGTGGACGGACCTCTTCGCTTTGTTTATCTGGCTGGGCCAGTAAAGCGGCGGAGAGGCAGCCGACCAAAATGAAGGTTATAACGCCGCTTCTCGCCAATGAAACCATGGCTCTTTTTATTGTAACAAAAAAACGAGCACCGGAAAACGGTTGCTTTAGCCTCACCTTCTGCTAAAATGTATTATTCAAGCCCGGTCATCTCTTTGGGAGGTGAAAAGATGCCTCTTTATGAATATCGTTGTCGCCGCTGTCGCTCGCGGTTGGAAATGCTCCAGCGAGTTAATGAACAACCTCTAAAAACATGCCCCAAGTGCGGGGGAGAGCTGGAAAGGCTGGTCAGCCCGGCAGCCATCCGTTTTAAGGGGTCAGGCTGGTATGTGACGGATTATGGCCGCGCCAACCAGGGAAATTCCCAGTCAAGCGGCAATGGTAAGGATAGAGAGGCACACTCCAAGGAGAGCGAACCAGCCGCCCCCAAGACCACCAAGGAGGCCTCTCCTTCTAAACCTGATTCTTCCGATTAAGCGCCGGCTCTTAGCTACATAAAACATTATGGAACTTCCGGGTTTTGTAGGGTAAACCTGGAGAATTAAAGGCCCAGGGGGAGCCTTTTAAGGAGCAGCTTTAAACGAGTTTAAAAAGCAAACTGGCGGCGTCGCTCTTATATCCTATCGGTTTTCTCTTAATTAGCCTCATGGGCAACAAGCCAGCCTGAGGAAAATGCGCTCAAATGAACATCCAAATATCATATTTTTATCCACAAGAAAGTCGGAAGAACCAACATTATTAATCATCCAAACGTTTATTTCTCCTGGAGGATTTATTATCCCAAAGATTGGGTGGCGGGAAAAACTGCGGTAATTTTTTTCTGATAAGGCGTCGTTTATTTGAACCTTCAGGAATTAAGAGTAGCCAGGACCCATTTCACCGCTTCCAGAATATTCAGGGCCACATAAGCCGGCTCCAAGAGCTCCCTTTTGAGGGGGATATCTTCGGCCAGGATGAGCTGGTGGGAGGAGGCATCAGAGGATAACAGCGGCTCTTCACTGTCGTCTTTTAACGGCCGGTTCTCTCCATTAGAGCCGGGTAAGGGTTGAGATGACGTCGGCGAGGATTGACTGCGGTCTTTATTCTTAAACCAGCTGATTGTCTCCAGCGTCTGTCTTCCCTGACCAGTAAGCACTAAGATTGACCTGGCGCCTAAGCGACGGCCAAAAAGAATATCATCAAGCTTATCGCCGATCATAAAACATTGGTTAAGGTCCAGCTGGAAGTCAAGGGCCGCCTTTTCGCCCATCCCGACCCCAGGCTTCCGACAGGAACATACTTGACGGTATCGAGGGTCAAACGATTCTATCCAGTGGGGACAATAATAAAAAGCGTCTATTCTGGCGCCCCGCTCTTGGAATATAGAAGCCATTTTTTGGTGGATGGAAACGAGCTCTGCCTCAGTCAATATACCCCGACCAATGCCTGATTGATTCGTCACCACGATGACTAAAAAGTCCGCCTGGTTTAAGAGTCTTACCGCCTCAAAACTCTCCGGAAAAACGTGAATCGCTTCGAAGCGACGAGGGTAACCAACATCCTCGTTCAGCGTGCCGTCACGGTCCAAAAAAACAGCCCGTCTCATTCGGGTCTCGACCTTCCTTTTTTGCATTCTGTGAGCAAGGCAAGCGAGGCTTGGGTCACCTCTTCTACCGCTATGGCCCGAAGGCAACGGTGGTCATAAGGACATTGCCGGTACCAGCAGGGCCAGCAGACCACTTTTTTATGGAGAACCAACGCGGGTTGATGCCAGGGCCGGGTGCGGCGGGGGTCAGTTGGACCAAAAATCGCTACGACTGGCACCCCAAGGGCGTTAGCCAAATGCATTGGCCCGGTATCGTTGGTGATGAGCAAGTCCGCCAAGCTGATAATGCCCGTCAACTCGCGAAGCGTCGTCTGGCCCGAAAGAATAAGGGGCTGACGACTGCTCCCATATTCCAGGGCCGCAGCCGCTACTTCTTGCGCCAATGGTATCTCTTCGACGGTGCCTATTATTGCGGCCAAAGCCCCTTTTTGTTTTTCCAGAGCGGCCGCTACCTGCCCAAACCTGGAGGCTGGCCAACGTTTGGCCGGCCCATAGGAAGCTCCAGGGTTAAGAAGAACCAGCGGTTTGGCCTCCGCTGCCAGTGATTCCAGGTCCATGCCGGCAGTGGCGAGTTGCCGCCGCGCCGCTTCTTTCTCGGCTGCGGTCAGGACGAGGGAAATCTGGGGACTTTCCGGGGTCTTGATTCCCAAGCCCTCCAACAGACGAAGATAATAGAGCGTCTGATGCTCCACCGGCTTCTCCCAAGGCATCTGGTAAGCCTCGCTATGGGCGGCTTTTTCCTTTTGCCCCTCGCTGCCATTTTCTGCCTTCTCTCTTGAGCCCACGCCAATTCTCTTAGTCAGCAAGAGCGACCGGCCATCTGTGGCATAGCCCCAACGTTCGGGAATACCGGCCAAAAAAGCGAGGAGGGCCGAGCCGAAGGAATTGGTGAATAGCAAGGTCAAGTCAAAATGCAGCGCCCGCCAGCGCCGGGCCGTGCGCCATATTTCCTTTACCCCCATCGCCTCGGGAATTTCCAGCACACCAGCTACCGATGGTTCTGAAGCTAATAACTCGCTGGTTCTCTGGCTGGAGGCTACCCATATGTCGGCGGGAGAAAAATGCTTGGCCACAGCTCGCAGCGCCGGCAGAGCCAGCACAGTATCCCCCAGCCAATTGGGCACCCGGACAAGAATTTTCATGCCTTCATTTTAGTCGCTCTTGCGTCCCGTGTAAATTAAAGGAGTTTTTTAACCCGCTTTGAAGAGTAACGGCTTGAGCCCAAGGCCCTTTAGGTGTCATAATATTAGCAGGGTCTGATGATTCGTTTTGATGATATCCTGGAAAAAGTGACTTCCTCCGGTCTCCTGACCGAAAAGGATATTCTGCAGCTTAAAAAAGCCTATGTCTTTGCCGCCGCGGCTCATAAGGGCCAGGTCAGACGTTCAGGCGAACCTTACCTGTCCCATCCTCTGGAAGTAACCAACCTTTTAGCCGACCTTGGCCTTGACACCACCACGCTGATTGCGGGCTTGCTTCACGACGTCCTGGAAGATACCGAGGTGACAGTAGAAGAACTCCAAAAAAATTTTGGCCCCGAGGTGGCTCGCTTAGTGGAAGGCGTGACCAAAATCACCCGAGTAGAGCAAAGTTCTCCTGAGACCCGGCAAGCCGAAACTATTCGGAAAATAATCCTGGCCATGACCGACGACCTCCGGACTATTTTTATCAAGCTCGCTGACCGCCTCCATAATTTGCAAACGCTGCGTTTTCTGCCTGAAGCTAAACAACGGCAAGTGGCTCGGGAAACCCTGGAAATTTACGCGCCCATTGCTAACCGCTTGGGTATGGGCCGGATTAAATCGGAGCTCGAAGATTTAGCTTTTCGGTATGTCGCTCCCCAGGAGTATTTCCGTATTGCCGCTATTGCGGAACCGATGAAACAGAAAGCCGCGCCTTCCCTGCAGCGCTTCCAAGAGAAGTTGGAAAAACTCTTGAGCGAAAATAATATCCCCGCGGAAATCCACGCTCGAGTAAAAAGACTGTATAGCATTTATGAAAAGATGAAGCGACGGGGAGTTGGCTTTGACGAAGTTTACGATTTCTTAGCCCTCCGCATCATCACTGATAGCATCCGCAACTGTTACGCCGCCTTGGGCATTATCCATCAACATTGGCCGCCCATACCCAACCGGTTTCGCGATTTTATCGCCGTTCCTAAACCCAATCTTTACCAATCGCTGCACACCACAGTGATTACTGAAGACAGGCTAACCGTTGAAATCCAGATCCGGACTCGCGAGATGCACGCCCTGGCTGAAAATGGCATTGCGGCTCACTGGCGCTACAAGGAGGGACCTCAGGCTGAGCTTATCCAGGAGGATAAGCGCTTAGAATGGTTACGAGAGATGATGGAGCTCTACCAAGAGCAGAAAAACCCGCTGGAGTTTCTTAAAGTGCTCAAGACCAACCTCATTCCTGAAGAAATTTATGTTTTTACCCCTAAGGGTAAGGTAATTGCCTTACCAGCCGGCGCTTCTGCCCTTGATTTTGCCTTTAAAATCCACTCCGAGATTGGGTTGCATGCCTCTTCTGCCCTGGTCAACAGCCGGCCAGCGCCCTTAAAAACGTTGCTGAAACCGGGCGATATTGTCGAGATTCTAACCGCGGCTGAAAGACAACCCAGGCGTCAATGGCTGCGCTGGGTAGTAACGTCTTCGGCCCGCCATCAGGTTAAGCGCTGGCTGAGGCAAAAAGAAAGAGCGAGGAGTATTGAGCTGGGACGCCGCCTCTGGGAAAGAGCTCTTCGCCGAGCGGGGTTATCTTCAGACTGGCCATCCGGGACCAACGGCTTGGTGGAACGCTTGGCAGCCGCCAGCGGCCTGTCTTTCCGCCACCTGGATGACTTTTTTGCTGCAGTCGGTTTTGGTCGGTTGATTATCGACGGCCGTTTCTTGGAAAAGCTTGGCTTAGCCGCAGGGCAATCAAGACCGAAAGAGAAGAAATCGACCCTGGCGGCGGCAGCCGCTTCTGGTGCTGGTCAGCTCCCTGAGAGCCGGGCCGCCGACACCACCGCTTCTCCTTCAGAAACCAAGCCAGCCCAAGCTCCAGAGGTTTCCAAGCCACAACCCAAGGCCTCTATGATGAAAACGGAGGCTGAAGAAACCTTAGAAACCGGGAAAGGGCCAACTTCAGCCACACGCCGGCCGTCCTTTCCTGCCGCCATCTTGGCTCGAGTCGTAGAAAAGGTGAAAGGGGTAGCCGCCAAAACTGCGGGGTCGCAACTTGGGGTCATCGTGGGCCGAGGCGAGCAGGAGGGGGAAGCGGAGATGCTCACCCTGGGCCGATGCTGTCAGCCGATCAAGGGCGAACCAATCATTGGTTATATTACTCAAGGGAAGGGGATTACAGTTCATGCCCTGCGCTGTCCTCTGGTCGTCAAAGAGGTCCTGGCGCCGGAAAGAATCATTGAAGCTTCCTGGGCGCCGCAGGCCGCGGGCATTTACCGCGCTTCTCTGCGCATCCGGAGCAGCGATACCCCTGGATTATTAGCCAAAGTGGCTTCCGTTATAGCGGAATTAAACGGCAATATCACGCGGGCTGAGGTCAAGACTTCGGCTGAAGGCAAAGCCAGGATGGACCTGGTTTTAACGATTAACGACTTGGCCCACCTCGAAGCGATAATCAAACGCCTCTCTGAGCTGAAAGACGTGGAAGCCGTGGAAAGAGTCTAAAGGGCCTTTTCTACCTTGCCTGACCGCAAGCACCGCGTGCAAACCCAAAGGTAGCGATGTCCTCCGTTGTGCCGCACTTTGACCCGCTGCAAATTAGGCTTTAATTTCCGGCTGGTTACCCGGTGGGAATGGCTAATGCTGCGGCCAAAGGTTGGCCCTTTAGCACATATGGCACAAACCTTAGGCATTTTTTCCTTCCTGATAATTATTAATTTAAAAGAATTCTTATTTATAGCACAATTCCTCTTTTATTTCTATGCTCAATTGGCTGGTCCTTAAAAAGGGTGGGGCTTCCAGCTCCTTCTTTTTATCGCTATTAAGCGTTTTTTCGACTTAAAGAAATCTTCTATCTGGGGAAAAACGGGGCTTTATAAAGCTCTCTCTTAGCTCTTTTAAAGGTTAGGATGAGAATAAATGGTCGGGCAATTTTAAAATACCTTTAGGGCCCGGTTAAAATCTTATATTTCCTTGCTCCCAAAGGAAATAAGGCCGCTATGACCCTAATAAATTACCACACTTTTGGCGACCGGGCCGGCTCATTCGGCTTAGCTCCAAAGAAAAGAGGCTTAAACGGCTCTCTTAGCTCTTCTGAAGGGGAAGAAACGACGCCTCCGGGATGGCGTCGCCCTCTCCAGGAGTAGGGCCCACCAATCAACCCTCATAATATAGAAGCCGATTAAATTAATGTCCTGGGAATAATTAGCAAAATAATGGCGACTTTGGCCCGGCTAATTTATTAACTTAGCCGGTGAGCAGTGGATAGAAAATCAAGGTGGCTGGACTGGTTTTCTCCGTTCAGCTTAAGACCCGCCGCCTTTTAAAGGCCAGCAGGGTGTTCCGCATCAACATGGCTACGGTGAGAGGACCGATTCCCCCGGGAACCGGGGTTAGCCAGGCGGCTTTCTCTTTGGCCTGAGGATGAACATCTCCGATAATCGTATATCCTTTTTCTTCTAAATCCTGCTGCCGCTTAGGGTCAGCGCCAAAAAGACTCATAACCAGGTCTCGGTCAGCTACATAATTAATGCCGACATCCACCACTACCGCCCCCTCCCGGATGAAATCGGGCCGAATAAAAGCAGGCCGCCCCAACGCCGCGACTAAAATATCCGCCCGCGAAGCGACTCGGTTTAAATCTCGGGTGCGAGAATGGCAGATAGTGACGGTGGCATTTTCATTGGTGAGCATGGCCGCCAAGGGCTTGCCAACGATGAGGCTGCGGCCGATTATGACCACTTCCTGTCCCTCAAGCTTTACTCCATAATGTTTCAATAGTTCTACCACACCCGCCGGCGTGCAGGGCCGCAAACCCTCTTCATTCATTAATAAACGGCCGAGGTTAAGCGGATGGAAGCCGTCGACATCTTTGGCCGGAGAAATGGCCTCAATCACTTCATTAGGTTGGAAATTGGCCGGTAACGGCAATTGGACCAAGATGCCATCGAGGTCATCGGTCTCATTGAGAGCCTGGATGCGGGCAATTAGCTCCGACTGGCTGAGGGTAGCCGGCAGCCGGAGGATTTCGGAATTAATTCCCAAGGACTGGGCTGTCTTCTCCTTGGTCCGGAGATAAATCTCCGAAGCCTTATTTTCACCCACCAGAACTCCGGTCAAACGAGGCGTTTTCCCCGTGGCTTGCTTTAAACGCTCCACTTCTACTTTTACCTCGGCCTTAATTTTTTCGGCTAATGGTTTACCTTCCAGGAGTTGGGCCATATATGCCTCCTTGAGCCATTAATGATTCTTTAAATCGGCGAACCAATTACCCATTTTACTGCCTGGGCTCATGCCAATAACTCAATGATTATATAGGCTTTTAGCCCATTTATCTATAACCAGTATGGGGTCCGTACATCAGTGACACTTTTAACCAGGACTTTTTCTGGTCAAGGCTCTTTTCGTCGATATCTGAAGCTAACGTCGCAAGTCGTGCATAGGGCTAAAACTTAAAACTCTCTTGGGCGAAAAGAGATTGAGGTGCGGCACTACTGACAGGATTATGATGTGTCACTAATGTCTCTGACCCAGCAAATAACCTGAACTGGGCCACAACCTCCGAGACCCTGGCTGGGGTTTTTTGGCTGTCACAGGCTATTTAGCTCTGGCCCCAAAATTCTGGCAAGATATTAGGCTCATATCGGCTGTATCTATTTTAGAAGCCAGAAAATATAAGATTTGGCGCGCAAAATAAATGCCATATAAATAAGAAGGAGGATTTATCCTCCGTTTAACCTTTAAGGGGACTAAGTCCCCATAAAAACCCTGTTTCCCCCAGGAGAAGGGCTCTTGGGCAGGAAAGAGGGCTAAATATTCCAAAGATAAAAGGCCGCGGAAACCAACCCGCTTGTTAACGACGAGCCGAGCTGTTCTCGTGGTGGGTCAGGCGCAAGACATTGTAGTTTTGATGAGGAAAATGGCCATTTTTTAGGCCGCCGGCGCCTCTATCGAGCCGAATAACTCTGAGCGTGCTGAGAAGAATTCTAAGGTTTCCCTTATTTCTTTGACCGGTTCATCGCTTACAGCCCCCGGACAAATCATTGACGAAGGACAGTCGCTCTTTATGGATAACCCTGGGCAGTCTGCATAGTATCTTAGAAGCAGCGCTAATTCTAACTGCCTAAGTAATTATGGCTCTTTCGACTTTCTGCTGGGCAAAAATAAGATAACGTGATGACGTGATGCCCCTCTCAACGAATTCACCTCAGCCGGGTTTATCGGCCATGAAGCTAATTAAAATAAAAAGATAAAATATGAGAGCGACACAGCCAATTAGCTTTTAAGACTCGTTTAAAGATGCCCACCAAAAGGCTTTCCAGGGACCTTTAATGTTCCAGCTTTATGCCCACTAAACCCGAAAGTTCCATAATTCTTAAATCAAATTTGCTATAATAGTTATATCGTGGTCAAAGGAAAAGCCTCTCTTTTGCTGATGTGGTGGGAAGTAAGAACTGGGCATCCACGCTTCATTTTCTTTTTAAGGCACAGTTTCCGTTCCCTCGGTTTTCTCAGTTTAATTTTTTTATTAGGGTTCTTAATGAATTGTGCTTCTCGGGGTGAATGGAGCCAGCTGCGAGTCGGCCTTTGGGCCGCCGAGCATGACCTTTGGGACGAGGCTATTTTTCGCTGGCAAAAGGCGCTGGAAAAGATGCCTAACTCCGCAGTTGTCCATAACAACTTAGCGGTCGCCTACGAAAAGAAGGGCCTTTGGGAAAAGGCGCGGCAAGAATACGAGTTAGCTCTTAAATTAGCTCCAGAACACCAATACATTAAGGCCAACTACCGCTATTTTCAGGAAAACCTTAAAGCCGCGGAAAAGCCGGAGAAGACGCCGGAAGAAAAGAAGGCCGAGAAAAAAGAAGGCCGCCCCCCTCATGCTGCGGACCGCGGCCCAATCACTCTCCTGAACGAGCCTGAACGACCTGATTACCCTGATTACCTCTTGCGAAATCACTGACTATAGCGCCCCCATGCGTTGGCATAAAGGGCTTTTAATATTCTTATTTCTGGGGCTCATAGCCTGCGGTTCCGAGATGCACCAAAAGATAAAGCTGGAAATTCCTGCTTATTCCCCCCTTAGGCTCGATGACTATAAGACAATCGTCCTCATTCCCTTTGTCTTGAGCGGCGAAGAAAAAAAGACGGAAGCTGAGGCCGAAAAAAAAGGGGAAAGTCAGGAGGAGGCCAAAGAGCAGGTTAAATCCAGGAAAAACCTCCCTCCGCCAGAGAAGCCAGCCGTCGAAGTGCAAAAAATAGCCCAGTCCGTGGATGTCCAGGGAGAGCTCATGGCTTATTTTGCCACGGAATTTGGCCGACGGTTTAAAGGCCAAGTTAAGCTCGAAACAGCGCCTCTTCCTTCCCCTGCCCTTATTCACTCCCCGGAATATTGGCATGCCTGGTCCAATCAGGAAGACCCAAGCCTGGTTTTCACCGGGGAAGCACGTTTTCAGCAGGAAATCCGCAAGGCTATCCTCTACCGGCAAGAACCGGAAGAAGAAGATTTATTAGGGCCAGAAAAAGGATTGGCGGCCCGGGCTGTTTTTACCTTAGAATTGAACGTGGCCTTGATCAAGCTACCCTCGGGTGAAGTGGTGTTCGAAAAAAAATTTAAGGAAACCAAAACTACCTCCGATGTAAAATATCCGGCCCGCTTTGCTCTTTATGAGCTCAGCCAGCGCGCCAAGCTGGTCCTTTTCCGGTCGATTTTTGGTGAGGCCAAACCCCAGGAGAGGTATTTGCTTATTAGATAACCCTGGCCCAATGGGGCGTCGAATGAATAGAGCCGTCGTCATCGCCACTTTAACCGTAGGGCTAATTTTCAGCCTTTGGCCTGGTCTGGCCGCCTCAGCCCCTGAGCGTTCCTGGCCGTCCCTCTTTTTTAGGCCGGGCTTAACCCAGCAATATTACTACCCCTATTATGGCAAAAATAAAATAAACTACGAGGATTTTCAGTGGAAGACTTACCCGACGGAGCATTTTACCATCTACTTTTACATAGAAGACGTGCGCTTATTAGCCAATTTAGCTACTGCGGCCGAAAGGGCCTATTTTCGTGTCTCGGAAACCCTGAAACACCAGCTCCCCAAGCCCGTGCCGCTTATTTACTACCGCACTTATACTGATTTTGAACAGACCAACCTGTTTCAGGTTTCCGAGGGTGTGTTGGGAGTAAGCGAACCGGTTTTACACCGTATCGGTTTGCATGGGGATTTGCCCCTCGACGAGTTGCAGGACCTGGTGGTCCATGAGTTAACCCATGTTTTTCAATTCGATTTACTCTGGGGTAGGCAAGCAGCGGCGCTTTATTCAGTTATCGAGCCCCCTCTCTGGGTTTTTGAGGGACTAAGCGAGTATTTGACTGGTCGGTGGTCTCCCTGGTCTGCGCTTATCGTTCGGGACGCCGTGCTGAATGACCGCATACCCGAGCTCACCGAAGGGGGCGAGCTGGCCTCCCGTTATCCTCTGCCTCGCGACCCGGCTTATGATTTTGGGCATGCTCTTTATGAGTTTATAGAGCATCGTTTTGGCCGTAATGGGATACGGGAGTTTTGGTCGAGCCTGCGGAATATGCCCAGCATAGGTTTAAGCCGACCCGACCCGCTAAAGCGCAGCTTTAACCTGAAAACGAAGGAATTAAATCAGGCCTTTAAGCGATATTTACGGGAAAGGGCCAAACCCTTCCTGACGAGAGAAAACCCCGAGGACTATAGCATCACCCTGGGTCCGGAATTCCCGATGAACCCCTATTATTTTGCCTTTAGCCACGCCCTCTCGCCCTCCGGCGATATCGTGGCTACGATTACTTATAATGCCAAAGCTGAAGATATTGACATTGTGCTGATTTCAACGAAAGACGGTTCAATTATTAAAAATATCACCAAGGGCTATACCAGCCGGTATGATTATATTCGCTTCGAGGTTGACCCTTCTTCTGGTCCTGGCCTGGCCTGGTCTCCAGACGGCGACCGCATAGCTTTTTTTGCCCGCGACGGTCGGCGTCATTCCCTTTTCATCATCGACGCCTTCAGGGGGTCAACCTTAAAGAAAATCGTTCTGCCCTACGACCAGCCTGCCTCGCCCTGCTTCGAACCAGACGGTCGCGGCCTTCTCTTCACCGCTTTCCAGCTTGGGCAGCGGGACATTTTCCGGGTTGATTTAGAAACGGGGGCTTTAACTAACCTGACTCAGGATGACATCTTTGAAAAAGCCCCATCCCTATCTCCCGATGGAGCCTGGGTGGCTTTTTCAGTCCGGGAGGCTGGTTACGACCATCTTTTCCTCGCTCCCCGTCACGACCTTCACCAAAGGCGCCGTCTGACTGAAGGCAGCTGGAACGCCATCACGCCCATCTTTTCTCCAGACGGAGAAAGCCTCCTTTTCTCTGGAGATAAAAGAGAGGCCTATAACATCTATGCTCTAAACCTCAAGACCAACGCTCTTCACTGTCTCACCGATGTCCGCACCGGCAACTTCTTCCCCTGCCCGCTGCGGAATGACCCGAAGCAAGTGGTCTTTGCCTCTTTTAATAAAGGCGCCTTTCAGCTGTTTAAGGCCGAGTTAGTCCCACCGAAAGCGGAGGTTACACCAAAAGAAGACCTCAAGGAGTTAAAGCCAGAAAAGAGCTGGCCGGCACCAGAAGCCACGCCTGCCGCCGAAAATTTAACTCAAGAGGAGGAGGCGATTAGGGTCGAAATTGACCCAGCCAAGATTCAGGAGTACAGGGGCTTAGACAAGCTTTTTCTGGCTAACCGGCCACCCATAGACGCCGCCGTGACTACTGACGGCTCTGTTTTTGGCGGCTCGATGGTCACGCTTTCTGACATGTTAGCTGACCACACTTTTCTTTTCATGGCCAGCCAGGTGCGCAGCTTTCGCTCCTATTTTATCGGCTACCTGAACCAAAAACGCCGGCTGCAGTTTATGACGATGGCTTATGATTATACTGAGTACTACTATACGCCCTATTCTTATATTGACCCGACTCTTTATTATTATGATTATCTTACTTATCAGGACGCTATGGCCACGCGCCAAATAACCGGCGTGGAATTCTCTGGTTATTACCCCTTCAATCGCTACCACCGCACTGAGTTCAGTTTCGGAGCCTATCATTTCGAAGAAAATTTCCTCGACCCCTTTACCCTCCGGTTTTTCAGTCCCGGGACTTACGGCCTTTTCTGGAACGGGAACCTTCTGCGGGCCACAGTGTCCTTGGTCGGCGAGACCACCCATTTTAAATATTATGGCCCGGCCGCAGGTCATACCTATCGCTTCACTGTCAGCCAGGCCATCCCCATTTCCGCCGCCTTTTTTTCCAACACCACGGTCGAAGCTGACCTGCGGAAATACTTCTATTTTGGCGAAGACATTCTGCTGGCTTTAAGGTGGGAGGGGTGGCTTAGCCGCGGACGGGACCCCTGGGTCTTTTATTATGGCGGCAACAATCAGGTCAGGTCAGCCAATTATTATAACCTCCTGGCAACCGAAGGTTGGTATCTTAACGCCGAGTTGCGCTTTCCGCTGGTCAATGCGGCGCTGACTGTGCTCGGTCAAATCGGGCCAATCAGGGGGGTTTTTTTCTTCGACCTCACCCGCTCCAAGGTTAAAGGCTTTCCCGCCAAATTCTACCGGTTTCGTGGCGATTATTTTTCGCCCATTGTCTATGAGTTTGATGCCATCGGTTCTTATGGCTATGGTTTACAGTTCTTTCTGCTTGGTCTGCCCGTCCACCTGGAGTTCGCCAAGCGCTTGGAATTTCCTTCACTGCGCCGGCCTTTTGATTTTTCCAGTTATGGCCGGTTTGAAACTAAGTTCTGGATTGGTTTTGACTTTTAGCTCTCAGAGTCCACGGCCGGGCTGCTTTCTCGCTACAGGTTTACACGAAAAAATTTAAAAATTTTTTGTCTCTCTCTTTTTTCTTTGTTTTCAATAAATTACAAATGGCCAAAATTAATCTATCCTCTTGAAATCCGCTGAGCTCGATGTTATATTCAAGAAAGCTTACCCCCAGCATTAATGTTGACGGTAAGCGTGTCTTTTTCCACAGATGTGGAAAAATATGTGGAAAAGTTGGGAACAAAATGGAAGAAGAAATTAAGAGCAATTGCTGGGTCCAGCTGCTGGCCGAGATAAGCAAGCGCGTTGAGGCTAACGCCTTTGAAACTTGGTTTGAACCGACCTCATTTATCGGCCAAGAAAAAGATTGCCTTTACATTAAAGTCCCCAATTCTTATTTTCGGGATTGGCTATCTTTCCACTACACAGAAATAATCAATGAGTGTTCTAAGGAGCTTTTTGGCCGGACCTTTGATATTAAATATATTTTTGACGAAACTCCCAGTCCTTTTATGCGGACCTCGCCTGAGGAGCGGCGGGCCCAATACGGTTCGCTCCTTAACCCCAACTTAAACCCCAACTATACCTTTGACAATTTTGTGGTCGGAACCTGCAACCAGTTTGCCCATGCCGCCGCCTTAGCCGTGGCCAAAAACCCAGCTAAGGCTTATAACCCTCTTTATATTTATGGTGGCGCCGGCTTGGGTAAAACCCACTTAATGAATGCCATCGGCCATTATGCTCTCAACAAGAATCATAAGCTGAAGATACTTTATGTGACCACCGAAAAATTTATGAACGACCTAATCAACCATCTCCAGTATGGCAAAATCCTTGATTTTCGCCAAAAATACCGCAGTGTCGACCTCTTGCTGATGGATGATATCCATTATCTTTCCGGCCGGGAAAGAACCAAGGAAGAATTTTTCCACACTTTTAATCATCTCTACGATAATCAGAAACAAATCGTCATTTCCTCGGATTGCCCGCCGAAGGATATCCCGAACTTAGAAGACCGCTTTAGCTCTCGTTTCGAATGGGGACTTATTGCTGACCTTAAACCGCCTGACATTGAAACGAGAATTGCTATTCTCCAGAAAAAGGCTGAGGTGGAGGGGGTAAATATTCCTGAAAGCGTGGCTATATTTATTGCCGATAAGGTTCATTCGAATATCAGGGAGCTGGAAGGATACTTGCGCCGCGTTATCGCCTATGCTTCGCTAAAAGGAGAAATAATCGATTTAGAGTTAGCCCAGGAAGCCCTTAAAGGCCTTCTGGATACCACCACTTCAGCCGTTACTGTGGAAAAAATAATCCACGTTGTTTGTACTCACTTCAAGATTAAGCCAGCCCAGTTAAAATCCAAGAACAATTCCCCCAAAGCGGCCTTTCCTCGCCAGGTGGCTATGTACTTAGCCAAAGAAACCGCCAAGCTGAGCTTGCCGGAAATAGGTAGGAAATTAGGTGGAAAACATCACACTACTGTCCTGCATAGCATCAGAAAAATTGAACAAATGAAAAGGAGAAACCCAGAATTCCACAAAGAAATCAACAACCTAATTCTCAGACTTCAGTAGAAGAATCAAGATGATAGCCACAATTTACACATTTCCAATTGATTTTCTTCTTATTCTTCTTTAATCTCTATAGATGTATTAACTAAAAATAAAAAAAAGGTGGAAGAAAATGAAATTCAGCGTCGCTAAAGGAAAAATCTTAGAGGAGCTTCAGCTGCTTCAAGGAGTGGTCGAAAAAAGGACAACCATGCCTATTTTGGCGAATATTCTCATTGAGGCCAAGGGCAACAAGGTGGAGTTAATCGGTACTGACCTGGAGGTTGGTTTTAAGACAATTATAGAAGCGGAGGTCGAGGAAGAAGGGGCTTTAACGATTTCTGGTAAAAGAATCTTCGACATTGTGAAATTATTACCTGAAGAACAAGAGATCGCTTTCAGTGAAAACAAAGACCTTATCATGGAGATAAAATGCGGTAAGAGTCAGTTCAAAGTGCTTTGTTTAGCGCGAGAAGATTATCCGTCCATTCCTGAAGCTAAGTTTGAGAAAGGAATAGTTTTGCCCCTCACCGCTTTTCGCGAGATGATTGACCGGGTTTTTTACGCTATCGCCCAAGAGCAGCGTTATTATCTAAACGGCGCTCTTTTTATTATCAAAGATAAGGCCATAGAACTGGTGAGTACTGACGGCCATCGCTTAGCTTACACCTCTTATGATGTGCCTTCTTTAAATACGAACAGTGAAATTCGGGTAATTATTGCTAAAAAAACCTTGGGTGAATTAAGGAAAATGGACGATAGCGATTTAGAGTTTGATTTAGACGAGAACAATCTTTTCTTCCGCTCGGGCCATAGAACCTTAATCTCTCGGCTAATTGAAACTAAGTTTCCCAATTTTGAAGCGGTCATCCCCAAGGGTAACCCGATCGTCCTTCATCTGGATAAAGATTCTTTCATCAATGCTCTCCGCCGGGTGGCCTTACTGTCGACGGAGAGGTCTAAGGGGGTAAAACTGAATATCGAGGCTGACCGCTTGACCCTTTTCTCTTCCAACCCCGAAATCGGCGAGGCCAGGGATGAAATTGAAGTAGCCCATGAAGGGGCGGACCTGGAAGTTGGGTTCAACTCTCAATATCTACTGGATTTTTTAGCCACAGTCGAGAGCGCCAAAGTCAGGTTTGAACTTAAAGACGAAAATAGCGCGGCCTTGTTAACTCCCGAAAACGACGAAAAAATGCGCTATCTCTATGTTCTTATGCCGATGAAAATTTAATTCCCCAGGCCCTTATTCCCAGCCAAGACTGCTATTACCATTAAAAACATTGATGACAGCTTACATATTTACCTATTTTTTTTTGACCTTTGGCATCTTTTTTCATGTTTGGGCTGACTAAAATGGTAAGACCAGGAAGGCGGAGGGGGAAAGGTTTGGCTTTTGGGCCTCGCTTATTATTCTGGCCTATGCAACTTACCTAAAAAAGAAATGTCCTTATTTAACTAACACGGCAATATCAGAGTGGCTCTTCCGTAAATATGGTGGTGATTTATTGGGCTTATAACAGCTGTATTTCTTTTAATAACAATAAAATATAGAATTTTAAGCGAGCCAAAAAGGCCTTTCAAAATTAAAGGATGATTTATTCTCATTCTAACCTCTAAAAAGGGACTAAAGAAGGGTTTTATAAAGCCCTTCCTTTACCCTGATACAAGCGCTCATCTAAGCGAAAAAATGGGTAAATACTCATGATAAAAAAGCGCTAAATCCACCACCCTTTTTAAGGATGAGCCTATCAGAGGGCAATCAGAGGGAAGCAACCCCTGTTTTTTCAGATTTAAAACCGGTCTTCTCCTTAGAGATAGATTAGAGAGGCTTTCAAGATGTGTAGATTCGACATATTTTCCCGGCAGCCGGGGTAAAAAACCCGGGGGAGATGAAACTCATAACACCTGAGATTATAATGCACATATACAGGTTTACAAGAAATAGCTCATTAAGGGTCATAGATTAGGAGGAAAAACAATGAGGCTCCATTCTCTTGAACACGAGCCCTTTGAAGGTCTGGCAAACATAGCTGTCTGGGCTAAAAATAAAGGGCACAGCATCACCAGAACTCTGCTCTTCCATTATGAGAAGCTTCCCGATATGAGCGAGTTCGACTGGCTGGTGATAATGGGCGGCTCTATGAATATATACGAGGAAGATAAATACCGATGGCTCAAGGAGGAGAAGAATTTCATTGCGGAAGCGATAGCGAATAAGAAAATAGTTCTTGGAGTATGCCTTGGCGCCCAGCTAATTGCCGATGTTCTCGGCGGCCAAGTGAGCCGGAATCGGCACAAAGAAATAGGCTGGTTCCCGGTAAAGTTGACCAAAGAGGCGAAAAACTCCGCGATTTTTAATACTCTGCCTAAGAAATTCATTGCCTTCCACTGGCATGGAGACACCTTCGCGATACCGCCTGGGGCATTGAAAATAGCTGAGAGCGAAGCCTGCGCTAACCAGGCCTTTGAGCTGGGAAAAGTAGTCGGGGTGCAGTTCCATCTGGACTACAGCGTGGACAGTATTAATTTAATGCTTAATAACTGCCGCCATGAGCTGGGAGAAGAAAAATATATACAGAAAGTCGATGAAATTATGGCGCGTATAGATAACGTAACAGAAACGCAGAGATTGCTGAACTTACTCCTTGATAACATGGAAAGGGAGTTGGGATAACGAGTGCTTAACGGGAATCAGCAATGAGCGAAAAAGGAAAGGTTTTCCCGACAAAAGAGAGGGCACCCTCGCTGTTGACCACAATCGCTCCATAATCAGGATAAAGCCGGAGAAGCGGGGTAGCATCATCCAAAACAAAGATGGCCGTAGCCAGAGCGTCACAAATCGCCGCCTCCGGGCCAATGACGGTGACACTCTGCTTTCCCTGCGCCGGGAAGCCGGTCTTGGGGTCAAAGATATGGTGATAGCGAACACCATCTACCTCGAAATATCGTTGATAATCACCCGAGGTGGCCACGGCCGTATCCGCCAGCTCCAGAACGCCTAAAAAGCCCGGCTGGCGGGGGTGTTTCAAACCAATCCGCCAGGCCCTTCGTTCCGGGTTTTGCCCCCAGCATCTAAGGTCTCCGCCAGCATTAATGAAACCGCTCTTTATGCCTTGTTTTTGCAGGGCTGAAAAGGCCTTGTCCACACCCCACCCCTTGGCAATACCGCCCCAATCCAGCTTGACTCCGGCGGGAATAATCAGTTCGCCTTGGCGCTCGGTAATTTTCTCCAGGCCGACCATCATTAAGGCCTGCCGTAGCTCTGACGGTTTTGGCACCCGATAGGTTTGGGAAGAGAAACCCCAGAGGTCAGTGAGTACCCCCACCGTGATATCAAAGGCGCCGCCTGAGTCCAAATAAACTTTTTTGGCTGTCTGGTAAAGCTCCAAAACCTCGGGCGAGTGGAGGTCGGAAGCTTGGGGCGAAAAGAGGGCTTCTGTCCGGCTAAAAACTTCCCGGACTTTTTCGGTCGCCACCCGACATTCCTCTGGCTGGCCGTAAAGTTTGAGGTCGCAAATGGTGTCGAAATAGAGCAGAGAAACCTCGTGCCAGCCTGAATGAGGCCGGCAGGCGGCGAATAGCAAGACCGAAAGGATGGTCGAAGCGGAAAATAAACAAGGCAAGAAAAATGAGAAGGGGGCAGGGCCGCGCTTTGCCTTCAAGGGTAATTAGCCGATGACGGCATCAAGCCAGGTGTCGCCCTCGAGTTCCAGGAGGAAATGGTTCGGGGCGCAAATAATGCGTTCTCCTGCCAGGCTAATGGCCGCGGAAGCGACGCAGACGCGGTGACGACAAGTGGATTCCACTACCTTAACTTGGCCGGCGTCCACAATAAAAGTTATTCTTCCTGAGCCAGTATCGACAGTGCGGCGAGTCGGCCGCTGCAAGGGCAAGCGTTCTATTACCTCCCCCCGGACCCGGGCGATGAGAGTCTTGGCTGGCCGAGGGGAAACAAAGGCCGCAAGGAGAGAGAAAACGGTCAGGCTGGCGACTGCGGGTTGGGCCTGCATTTTTTGCCACAGAGAATAAAGTCTTGAAGAGCGCAGGTCGCGAATCCGTCCATCCTGGATGAGGGTAAAAGAAGGTCGCGCCGGTTGCTGGAGATAAGCAAAATTTATTAAAAGCTCAGCCTTATTGGGTGAGGCTTCTTTCCAGCCACGGGCTTCGAGGACGGCTTGGAGCGCGGCTTGCTGCGGATGAGCCGAGGCGAAGGCAAATCTTCGGCCGCGCAGGAGGCGCAAATTATTAAGCTCGTCGAGCAGGGTCGGCAGTTCCTTCTGAGGAGAAGCCGAGATTAAATATAAACCCAGTGTCGGCTGGCCCATTTTTTGGCCTATGAGTAATGGCGCCGCCAGGGAAGTGGTGAGAACCGTTTTGATGAAATCTCTTCTATCCATGGAGACCTCCGTGGTTGAGAATTGTCGTTATAACCGGAAAAGGCCGACGTTGGGGCCGGCGAAAAAGGCTCCAGATAAGTAAGCCGGCGGTTCCCGCTCCGAGGAAGAAGCCCAGGGCGCCCCCGGCGCTCGCGGCTATGTTGAGCCAAGGGGCTAACTTGGTACCCAGGCCTGCCCCCAGAACCGTGCCCAGAAGCAAAATACCAAAAATTTGGATAAGATGCCGGGCGTAAACTTGTTCCGGCACTTCAATTTCCACCCAATCGCCGGGTTGGGCGGCCACGGGGTTGAGAACCCGTAGCCGGGCCTCGCCCGCTTCGGTCATCGAGCACAGCGCCCTCGAGGCACAACTGTGACAGGCTTCCCGGCTGCGCACCAGGACCTCAGCAAATTGGCCTTCTGTCATCTTGACTATGGCTTCGTCTCTCATGCTTCGGCTCTTACCTCGACAGCGGCTTTTTCTTCCGTTTCCTTTTTTAGTCGGCCAATAGCACCCGTCGGGCACTTTTCAATAGCTGGTATTTTTTCCGCCGGAATTTTCTTCCAGTCAACAATCTTGGCCAGGTTATCTTCCATTATTATAGCTTCCGGGCAAGCCCGAACGCAAATATTGCAGGCAATACAAGCGTTGCGACAGACCTTGCGGGCCACAGCCGGCCGGTCCTTAGAGCGGCAGAAAACGAGAATGTTTTCTTCAATAGGATGGAGCTCGAGCAAGCCGCGCGGGCAAGCCTCCACGCATTTCCCACAGGCAGTACATTTGGCCTCATCAATTATGGGTAAGCCATCTGCGCCGAGGCGCATGGCGTCGAATTGGCAGGAACGAACGCAATCGCCGAGATGAAGACAGCCATAGGTGCAGAGTTTGTGGCCGCCGATAAGATGAGCGGCCCGGCAAGTGCTGACGCCCACATAGTGGCTTCGTTGCGGAGCGGCCTCATGCGTGCCGCGGCAATGAAGACGAGCCACCTTTTTTACTACGGCCTGCGCTTCAACGCCAAGAATAGCCGCCACCCGTGCCGCCACCTCGCTTCCACCCACAGGGCAGGCGTTGGTCGGCGCTTTGCCCGCCACCAAGGCTTCGGCCAGAGCCTGGCACCCCGCGAAGCCGCAGGCCCCACAATTGGCCTGGGGCAGCGACGCAGCAATTTCTTCGATTCGCGGGTCAATTTCTACTTTTAGCTTACGATAAGCCAAGGCGAGCCCTAAGGAGAGCATAAAACCTATTGCTCCCATCGTAATTATAGGAATAATAATATTATTCATTTAATAATTCCTGAAAAACCCATAAAAGCTAAGGCGATGATGCCGGCCGTAATCAGGGCAATCCCCGCTCCCTGGAGCGGCCGAGGTACGTCCGCCAAGTCCAGCTGCTCTCTGATGGCCGCCATCAGCACAATGGCCAGAGTGAAGCCAATTCCGGCGGCCACCCCAAAAACAAGGGTTTCGAGGAAGTTGTAGTTTTTCATGGCCGCCAGCAAGGCCAAGCCCATGATGATACAGTTAGTAGTGATTAGAGGCAGATAAATACCCATGGCCTGGTAAAGAGGAGGACTCACCTTGCGGATAAACATTTCCACGAGCTGCACTAAGGCGGCAATAACCAGAATAAAGGAGACAATCTGCAAATAATCGAGCCCGTTAGGGAGGAGAATCCAATGATTGATCATCCAGGAGCTAACCGCGGTTAGGCTTAAGACAAAAGTTACCGCCAGCCCCATGGAAACTGAAGGGCCAATTTTACGGCTGACACCTAAGTAAGGACATAAGCCAAGGAAATAATAGAAGACAAAATTGTTGATCAAGACCGCGGAAATAAAGATGACCAAGAGGTTCATCCTTGTCTCCTTCGTTCTTGGGCTTTGAGGTCAAGATAATTAGAAAGAGAGATAATAAGGCCGAGCATAATAAAGGCGCCGGGAGGAAGAAGCATCACTACCCAGGGCTCAAACCAGCGGCCCAAAATTGGCTGGCCTAAAATACTCCGGCTCCCCAGGAGCTCGCGGATGACACCCATTATAATTAGAGTGAGCACATAACCCCCGCTCATCCCGAGGGCGTCAATTGTCGAGCGTCCCACACCGTGTTTGGAGGCGAAAGCCTCGGCTCGTCCCAGGATGATGCAGTTGACCACGATGAGGGGAACGTAGGGTCCCATAGCCTTGGATAAATCAGGAAAATAAGCGGCCAAAACTCGGTCAGCAATGGTGACAAAAGTGGCGATAATCACGATATACGAAGCGATCCGGACCTGATTCGGTATGAGCTTGCGGACTAGCGAGACGAGCAAAGAACTGAACACTAAGACGAAGGTTACCGCCAGCCCCATGGCAATGCCGTTAATCACGGCGTTGCTGACCGCTAAGACCGAGCAAATGCCCAGGAGCTGGCGCGTGACAGGGCTCTCGCTCCAGAGCCCCTTGGTCAATTCCTGGGTGATACTTTTCTGGGCCATGTCTATTTCTCGCTACCTAATTTACCTTCTTCTCGCAGTTGCCTGACTTTAGCTATGGCCTGATTGACAATATTTAGCACCGACTTAGAAGATATAGTGGCGCCGGTGATGGTATTGACTTCATTCGCCGCCAAGGACTTCGGGTCTTCCACGGGCGGTTTACGCAACTGGAGAGGCTGGGTGCAATCACGGTCCTGCCAGAAACGAAGAAAACTGGCCTCATCCCTGATCTTCGCGCCTAAGCCGGGAGTCTCTTTTTGGTCGATAATGGTTAGGCTGAAAAGCTTTGTCAGTTCAGGGTTAACGCCGACTTCCAGGACAATTTTATCCTGAAAGCCAGTCCCAGAAGCCTGGATGGCATAACCCACAACGCCACCTTGTTCATCCTTTTCTTGGAAAACAGTAAAGTCGCGTTCTTCGTAAACCGGCTGGAGAGATTTGGCCCCTGGCACCACCCGCAGCGCAGCTGCCTCTATTTCTCGTTTTTTATTGAGCACAATCCGCTCTTTGGTAACCTGGCCAACTATAGCCAGGAAACTGCCGGATAAAAGACCGATGGCCGTGAGGACAACCACCATCCGGGTAGAAAGGCTCATTGTTTTTTCCTCCTTTCTCCCAGGATGCGCGGTCGGAGGTAGAGATTAAAGAGGGGGACAAAGGTGTTCAGGAGCAGGATAGAGTACATCACTCCTTCGGGTAGTCCACCAAAAAGGCGGATGACACCAATAACCAGGCCGATGCCCAAGGCATAAATCCAGGTGCCAGCCGGCGTAATGGGCGAAGTCACCATGTCTGTAGCCATAAAAAAGGCGCCGAGAATAAGCCCGCCGGCGAGAAGATGGAACTGGGGCGGCGCATAGACCCGCGGGTTGGCTAACCAGAAAAGGCCGGTAAAAAGGCTCAGGGAGAGAATAATGCCGGCAGGAATCCGCCAATCAATTGTCTTCTTGATTAAAAGATAAAGGGCGCCTAAGAGCAAAGCGGCGGCTGAAGTTTCTCCCAGACATCCGCCTACATTCCCCCAGAAGAGGTCGCGCAGGGGGGTCAATGTTCCCTGGGCTACCGCATTTTGAAACTTGAGATTACCCAAAGGGGTAGCAAATGTGGCTAAATCGACTTTAATCATAAGCGGCGGAATCCAAGTGGTCATAGCCACGGGGAAAGCCGCTTGTAAAAAAGCCCGGCCAACAAGAGCCGGGTTAAAAATATTATGACCGAGGCCGCCGTAGACCTGTTTACCTAAGCTGATGGCAATGACCGCGCCCAGAAGGGCCATTCCCGGCGGAAGAGAAGGAGGCAAGGTCAGAGCCAGAAGAAGGCCGGTGATAGCGGCTGACCCATCGAGTACGGCCGTCACCGGCTTTCGCCTCGCCAGCAGGAAAAGCGCTTCGGTGACCAGAGCCCCCACGACCGAAACTAAAATCAAGACTACGGCTCGCCAGCGGAAAAAATAAATTGAGGCCCCTACGGCTGGCAATAAGCTCAGGATAACGCGGTACATTATCTTGGGCGTGGTGTCCTTAGCCCTAAGGTGAGGCGATGATTCCACGACAAAGGTGGGCTGAAGGAGAGTTTCTTTGTTCTGACTGGTTTCTTTCATCAAGCGCTCTTCTTCCGCTTAAGTTTAGTAATAGTATTTTTGCCTAATCTTATCCAGTGCACCAACCGAATCCTGGAGGGACAAACAAAGTGGCAGCAACCACATTCCACGCAATCCAGTGCTCCCCAGGCTTCGGCTTCTGGCCATTTTTCTGCCTGGATGAATTTAACAATCTGGGTGGGGACGAGTCGCATCGGGCAATGGGCGACGCACCGGCCACAGCGGATACAGGAGAGTTCTTCCTCAGGCGGGGTCGCTTCGAGAGCGATAATTCCTGAAGTGCCTTTAATTACGGGTATCTCCAACGACCACTGGGCCAGGCCCATCATCGGTCCGCCCAAGATTAGCAAGTTAGCGCCGTCGTTCAAACCGCCACAGAAAGCAACCACGTCGGCCAAGGGAGTTCCTAAGCGCACCAGCAGGTTTTTAGGTTCTTTAATCATCGGGCCAGTGACAGTAATGGCCCGCTCGATTAAGGGCTTCCCTAAGGCACAGGCTTCCCAGATGGCTTTAGCGGTGCCAACATTCTGGACCAGGACGCCGACATCAAAGGGCAATCCGCCTCGCGGTACTTCTCGCCGCAGCAGCGCATAAACAAGATTTTTTTCGGCTCCTTGGGGATATTTAGTCTTGAGAAGGGCGACTTCTGCTGGATAGTGAGCTAAATGCTGGCTTAAAGAGAGAGCCGCGTCGGGCTTGTTGTCTTCCACCGCGAAAATTATCCGGGAAGCGCCAACAGCCCGGCGAGCCAACTCCGCGCCTTTAATTATTTCTTCGGGCGACTCGAGCATGAGCCGGTGGTCGGCTGTAAGAAAAGGTTCGCATTCACAGCCGTTGACGACCAGCGTATCGACGGGTTTATCCTTAGGCGGGGAAAGCTTGACGGCGGTGGGGAAGGCAGCCCCGCCTAAGCCCACCACCCCTGCTTCTTTGACCTTTTGTTTAATCTCTTCGGGCGAAAGCGAGAAAGGGTCGTCATTGCCTTTTATTTCTGGACTTGGCCGGTCCTGACCATCGTTGGCGATAATTACGGTGAGCGCAGGATAGCCGTTAGGATGAATATAGTCCTCAACAGAGAGTACTTTGCCCGAAACGCTGGCGTGCACTGGTGCCGAAAAAAGCGCCTTGGCTTCGCCGATTTTCTGGCCCAAGAAAACCTCGTCACCTTTTTTGACCAGAGCCGCCGCCGGCGCACCGAAGTGCTGCTGGAGGGGAAGGAAAACCTTTGCAGGCGGGGGTAAGACTTCGATGGGCTTGGCTTCTGTCAGTTCTTTATTTTCAGGTGGATGGATGCCGTGGGGAAAAGTTTGTTTTCTGGCCATCTTTCATCCTAACCTATAAGAAATAATCAATTATGCCATTTTCCTTCGGGTTGTCAAATTTTTCGCCCCCCTTGTGGACAGCCCATCGCTTCAATGCTAAATTAATAGCGAAGGATATTTTGATTTCCTTCAAGGCTCACCGCCTGTGTTTTTGATTCAAACAACAGTATAAGGTGAGCCTTCCTTTATTCCATCACGGTTTTTGAGCTGCCTCCCCCCTTGCCAAAAGGGTGGCAATTTAATGGGCTTTTATCAGCCGGCTTTCTTTTAACAACGAGAAGGTTACAAGATTCTATCCCGGCCATAAATTAATCTTGGTTCTTCCGACTTGCTTGTGGGTAAAAATAATATATTTTAATGAACCTTTTACCACGATCGCCTCAGGCGAGTTTATTGTCCACGAGGCTAATGAGGCTAATTAGATGATTATAAAAATATAAATAAGATACGAGAACGACCAAAGAGAGTTTCTTCTAAAACCCGCATATAAAGACTGTCTACAGCCCTCCTGCCGCCTTTAATACTCCAGATTTACCCACACCTAACCCAAAAGCACCTGAATTTTAAACAGAGGGAGGGTTTATGGTCATTCTTACCTTTAACGGGTGATCAAGGTCAGGCCTTATGAAACGCTATGTTTCCCGGATAGAAGAAATCTTTTAGCCAAAAAGAGGGCTAAATATTCCTAATAAGAAGCGCTGAAACCACCATCTTCTTTAAAGATGACTGATTTTGCCCTAAACCAAACCAAAATAGTGCAACCTTAGCGACTCTAATAGCGCAGCTATTTATGCTAAAATTATTAGAGCTGACAAATGAGGTCAATTTTTCTGCCGCGGCGCTTTAGCGTTTCTCTGAGGTATGAACTCAACCTCGCCCTTTTCCTCTTTGGGTTGCCGCTATTAACCATCCCCTCTGCTTATTCTTTACCAGCTGAGTCGGCCAAGACTCAGGAGAAGCCAGCTTATAATGTTACGGTGAACGCGATAACGCTGGCGGTTACGGTTCAGGACAACAAAGGGCGCTACATCAACAACTTAGAAGCCAAGGATTTTCTTGTTTACGAGAATAATGAGCCCAAAGCCATAACTTATTTCCAGCATGACCAAAAGGCCCCTTTGAGTCTAACGGTTCTTTTGGACGTCAGCGGCAGCATGGCTCTGGAAAATAAGTTTTTAGACTGCCGCCAGGCGCTGCATTTTCTGGCAGAAAAACTTTTGGCTCCCCGCGACGAAATTGCCTTGCTTGTCTTTGCTGACGGTCAAGTGGAAGTAGCCGCGCCTCACTCCCTGGATAAAGCGCGATTCTTGTCGGCCCTGGATGAGGAAGAAGCCTACGGCAAAACAGCTTTAAACGACGCGCTGGCTGTCTCCCCGGCGTATGCGGTCCGGGCTAAAAACGAAAAGCGGGCGCTGCTGCTTATTACTGACGGCATTGAAAATGACAGCCAATCCTCGGCTAAACAGGCCTTGGAGATTGCCCGCCGCGTCGAGGTGCCGATTTATATCATCGGTTACAAAATTCCGCTGGCCGAGGCTAATTTAGCCCAGTATAAAAGGGCGACTGACCTGACCCCCTCAGGCATTGTTGACAATCTAACCAGTTTTGCTTTGGCCACGGGCGGGAAAGCCTTCTTTGTTAATAACGTGGAAAACCTGTTAGCGGCCGTGGCCGAAATTAAAAAGGAGCAAAGTCATCAATATCTGATAGGCTATACTTCCTATAAAGAGGATGACCGCTACAGAAAGATAAAGGTTTCGACGGTTAAAGGAAAATATCGGATAAGGACCAGACAGGGTTACTGAAAACAGAGGTATTAATATGTTAGAGGGATGGAAAAAAAAAGAGGGCAGCGATTTGACCAGACCATTGGGCCGTAGCCATCTTATGATGTTTCCTGAGGCGCCTTGAAGGGTAGCAAGCCTTGCGGCTGAAGGCCTTCCTGTTGGTGCAGTCTGAGGCCGCGGCGGCCTCGCTGAAAGCGCTCCTGCCGAGGGAATGAATTAGGCCGGGGTGCGCGGGGCTGCCCCCATTATCCAATCTTAACCCTAAGGCTTAGTTGCGGCCAGAATGTTAAGCTATACTGACTCGAAGATTTCAGGGGTGCCGGAGAAGCCTGCCACCAGGCACAACCTTAATTTCTGTCGGCCAAGGGTAGTTTTAATTTCCCTTATCCAAGCTAATTAGGTCTTGGGCTACTGAGACCCACGAGAGGGCTGATAACGGCCGTAAGACCCTAAGAAAAAGTATCGCTGATGTCTTGAACATATCCATAGCCTTTGAAAAAAAGAAAGTATTTGCTATAATTAGAATTTAATCTGAAGGCTAAAGAAATTTTAAGGAAGAAAGGCAAGCCAATCAAAGGGAACGCCCGCTAAGCAAGGAGGCCGAAATGAAAAGAATTTTTCTTATGGGTGCATCGAGTCTACTGGTCGCTATTCTTTTGATTTTAGTCGCTGGTTGTGCGACTAAAAAGTTCGTTAACACCGAGGTCGCGGCAGTTGACCAGAAGATTGCCAGTGTCTCGACAGAAATCGAAGCTGCCCAGAAGAGGATTAAGGAGCACGACGAGAAACTGACCACTATTGGCGAGCTTATCAAGCAGCATGATTCTAAGTTCCAGCAGGTTGACGGTAAGATTGAGGAAGTAAAAACTCTAATTCGTGGCAACTTAGTAATGAAGGCCACCCTGCGCAGCGACGAGGCCAAGTTTGCTTTTAACAGTGCTGAACTCAAGCCTGAAGCCAAAGCCGCGATTGACCGGTTCGTTCAGAGGCTTATCGAAGAAAATAAAGGAGTTTATATCGAAATTCAGGGACATACTGATAGCACCGGTCCGGAAGAAGTTAATATGGCTTTAGGCCGGAAGCGGGCTGAGGCCGTGATGATGTATCTTTATCAGACCTACCATATTCCGTTGCACCGGATGGCCGTGGTTAGCTTAGGGAGCTCGATGCCCGTGGCGGATAACAAAACTCAGGAAGGCAGGGCGCAAAACAGGCGCGTCGAAATCCTCGTTTACGAATAAAAGATAAAGGGGTTGCCTTTTTTCGTATGGCCATAGGCTCGGTTGGGCACTTCATTCCTGCCGCGAGCAGAGGCCACAGTGTTTATCCTTCCTAAGGGGATAAAAATACGCTGCCTTAAAAACTCACTAAAAGGCTGACCGGATATTTTGGCCACAACCAGGCCGAGCACCCCATAGCCGGAATTGCTATAAACTCAGCGAGAGCCAGGCTCGAACTGACCAGCCCTTTGTGGCAGCAAGAGGGATAAAACCTGGTCCTCGCTAATTTGCCCTTTTCGACCGGTTTCGTTTCGTCATCAGGCGGCATGAGGTCTTCATAGTCAGGCAGGCTAAATTTTAGCTCGTCGCTTCTGTCTCTCTAATTTAGGCCTCATAGCCACCAAAGCTATTTATAGCTCACTTAAAATCGTAATTTTCTTAAAAGAAATACCCCTATATCAGCCTAATAAACCACCCCTCTTTTTTCGGAGGTCCTTCGGCCACTTGATTTTTATGAGGATTATGGGATAAAGTGAGTTAATAAAATACCTGGGAGGGAACGATGGCCTTAGAAATTAAAGAGGTGGCCTCAGCTCGCGACCGTCACACCTTTATTTATCTCCCAGAAAAAATTCATCGAGGCCATCGTAATTGGGTGCCGCCGATTTGGCTGGATGAAAAAAAATATTTTAACCCCAAGAAAAATCGGGCCTTCTCTTATTGCGACACGATTATGCTTTTAGCTTACCGCGATTCAGTGCCGGTTGGCCGCATCATGGGCATCATCAATAGCCGTTACAATGAATATCGTCAGGAAAAAACAGCTCGTTTTGGCTATTTAGAAACCTATGAAGATAAGGAAGTTGTTCAGGCCCTACTGGGTCGCGTGGAGGACTGGGCCCGCCATAAAGGGATGCTCAAAATCGTTGGCCCCTACGGTTTTTCGGACCAGGACCCGGAGGGATTTTTAATCCAAGGTTTCGAGAATCGAGCCACCATCGCCACCTATTATAACTTTGAGTGGCTGCCCAGGATGGTGGAAGAGTTGGGGTATACCAAAGACATCGATTATTTTGTTTATAAAATTATCATTCCCAAGGAGCTGCCTGATTTTTATCAAAAAATCTACGACCGGGTGATGAGACGAGGCGGTTTTACCATTCTGGAGTTTAAGAAGCGCCGAGAAATAAAGCCCTGGATAAGGCCGGTTCTCTCCCTGATGAATGAGTGCTACCTGAGTGGCGAGATCTATGGCTATGCGCCGCTGGACGAGCGGGAGATGGATGAGTTGGCGAAGCGTTATCTGCCGGTTATTGACCCGCGGTTTGTTAAATTAGTGCTCAAAGACAACGAGGCGGTAGCCTTTATTGTGGGCATACCTGATATGACTGAGGGAATTCAAAAAGCGCGGGGGCGTCTTTTCCCTTTTGGTTTTATCCATATTCTCCGCGCCGCCCGGCGCACCAAGCAGCTGGACTTACTTCTTGGGGCGGTCAAAGAAAAATATCGCGGTATGGGCTTGGATGTGCTTATGGGCGTGAAGATGCTCATGTCAGCCTGGGAAGCCGGGTTTGAAATCATCGATACCCATCATGAAATGGAGACTAACGTGCGGGTGAGGGGGGAGATGGAGAGGATGGGCGGCCAAATCTACAAGGTCTACCGCGTCTACCAGAAGCCTCTCTAATTTGGCCTGGATTAAAACTGGCTCCACGAGAAGTGATGTCTGTCATTAGATTATAACTTTCAGAAGAGGTCATCTTCATCCATCTATCTTTATCAAGTTAATGGACAATAAACTCCCGCGGGATAAATCCGCTTATAGGGCAATCGAAATATCTTGCCTTTACCCATGAGAAAATCGGAGGAACCTTAATTTGCCCGGGGATGAAGACAGAGAAAATGGTCTTCATGGGTTTTTTAGAAGAGCAATTTTTTAACCGAGTTTTGGCCTGATGCAAGGCCAAAGCTTAGCGCCAACCTAATAGAGCGAAATTTATCTTAGGTTGTTTTCCGACTACGGGCAAAAACGGGAACAACTCATTTGATAACCCGAAGATTTGGTCAGGGTGGGCCTAAGATTTAGGACTAAAATATCAGGTCAAGGACGGAAAAAGGACGTTTTCCTTGGTTTGATCAAGTCGATTATGGCCAAAAGAAGAAAACAATTTCTCTTCTTCACGAAGATTATATTGGCATTAACTTTATTGCAGAAGAGTGTTTTTATAAGGCCAGAGAGCCGGGCTGGAAAGTCTGGGATAGACAAGACGCCTTGGCTCAGTAGGGGGAAACCAGGCTTGACTTTAAGGCTTTATCAGCAGTTATAATGCTTAGGACATTTTTTATGATTAATATGATTAATAAGGAGGCAAAAATGGAGCGATGGTCTATTGCGGGTCTGAAAAGTCTAATAAAAATTTCTGTCTCGACCTTACTTTTTTGCGGCCTATTCTTAATCCCCACGTCCTTTTCGTTTAGCCTGCCAGCTCAAGAAGAGGCCAATCCTTTCTTCGGTCCTTACAAAACGCCCTTCGAGACCCCGCCCTTTGACCGGATTAAAAATGAGCATTTCCTTCCGGCTATTAAGAAAGGGATTGAGCTGCACCAAGCAGAGATAGACGCGATCGCTAATAACCCTAAGCCGCCGACTTTTGAGAACACCATTCTCGCCTTTGACCGCAGCGGCCAGTTTCTGTCGCGGGTCTCGATTGTTTTTGGGTCGCTGCAGAGTGCCCTGACTACCCCCGAGCTCCAGAAAATTGCCGAGCAGGCTTCGCCGCTGACCACTCAGCATCGCTCCAATATCTATCTCAATGAAAAGCTCTTTGCCCGCATTAAAGCTGTCTATGACCAGAGAAATAGGCTGAAGCTGGGCGAGGAAGAGCGCTTTCTTTTGGAGAAAATTTATCAGGACTTTGTCCGTCAAGGAGCCTTGCTGCCCGCAGCTCAAAAAGAGAGGTTGCGGCAGATAGACCGGGAGCTTTCCCTTCTCTCCTTAAAATTTGGCAATAACCTCCTTGCGGAGATAAATAATTTTAAGCTGGTCATCGAGAACAAAAAAGACCTGGAAGGTCTACCCCAAAACATTATTGATATGGCCGCGGAGACGGCCAAAAAATTGGGGCTGGAAGGCCGCTGGGTTTTTACGACTCAAGTGCCGAGTATAGTGCCTTTTCTCCAATACGCTAAGAATCGGGATTTACGGCGCCGACTTTTCCTGGCCTATACGCTGCGCGGGGATAATTACAATGAATACGATAACAAGGAAATAATCAAGAAAATAATTGCCTTGAGGACAGAAAGAGCCAAGCTCCTGGGTTATCCAACTTTTGCCCATTATGCCATCGAAGTTAACATGGCTCGAACCCCAGAAAAAGTAGAAGAGTTTTTGCTCCAGCTCTGGAGTTATGCTCTGAAACGAGCCCAAGAAGAGCTGGCTGAAATGCAGCAGATTGCCGACGAAGAAGGTGCAGGCATTAAAATCGAGCCTTGGGACTGGTGGTTCTATGCGGAAAAGCTGCGGAAGAAAAAATACGAATTAGAAGAAGGCGAAATCAGACCTTACTTTTCTATCGACAATGTCAAAAAAGGCATCTTTACTCTGGCCGAGTTACTCTACGGGCTTAAGTTCGAGAAAAGAAATGATATCCCTGTTTATCATCCGGAAGTTGAAGTTTATGAGGTTAAAGAAAAAGATGGCCGGCACGTCGGCTTGCTTTATCTCGATTTCTTTCCCCGACCGACCAAGAGAAGCGGCGCCTGGTCGGGCTCGCTGCGGCGCCAGACCTATGAGGCTGGCCAACGGATAGCGCCGCTGGCCACCATTTGCGGCAATTTCACCCGGCCGACGGAGAAGACCTCTTCGCTTCTCTCCCTGGATGAGGTCAGCACTTGTTTCCATGAATTCGGCCATTCCTTGGCCACCCTGCTCTCTAACGGCAAATATAATAACCGCTTTGTCCCCCGCGACGGAGTCGAGCTGCCCTCACAGGTGATGGAAAACTGGGCTTTTGAGCCTGAGCTACTGAAGCTTTATGCTAAACATTATCAAACTGGAGAAGTGATTCCTGAAGCCCTGGTGAAAAAGATCAATAATAGTTCGCTTTTTAACCAAGGCTTTGCCTCCACCGAATATTTAGCTGCCTCCCTCCTCGACCTCTATTGGCATAAGACCATCTTTGACGCCGAGATTGATGTTAATCAATTTGAACGCGAAGTGATGCAGAAGATAGGCCTGATGGCAGCGATTGTGCCTCGTTATCGCAGCACCTATTTCCAGCATATTTTCTCTGGTGGTTATTCCGCTGGTTATTATGTCTATATCTGGGCAGAGGTTTTAGATAGCGACGCCTTTGAAGCCTTCAAGGAGAAAAGCTTGTTTGACCAGAAGACCGCTTCCTTATTCCGGAAGGAAATTCTGGAGAAATACGGGACCGTCGACTTTTTTAACCAATATCTTAAATTCCGTGGTCGCGAGCCTCGGTTAGAACCTCTGCTCAAAAAACGCGGCTTCCTCAATTAACCCGGACACAATACATGTTCTCTAAGGCACCTCGAGTTTAGTGTGGGTGAACCTGGGGAATTAGAGGCGTCAAAAGGGCTGTAGGCAGCCTTTAGATGCAGAGTTTTAGAAGAAAGTCTCTTGGTCCGTGCTTGTATCTTCTATGATGATGTGATGCAAGAACTTTCTATATAGCCTCCTTTCTTTTTCTTCTTCTTTCCTTCTTCCTGTCTTATTTTATATTCATCGATTCTCTTCCTTCTTGTATGGGTTAGGCTCAGAGACGTTCGGGATGTCCTCGCTCCCCCTCAGGTTTTTAAGGCCGTTCCCTCTTCGCCTCACTCCGAGCCTGCGCAACTTGCCTCCTCGCTCCTCAATGTAGCCCAGGAGTTTCCTGCCGCCTTATGGCCTCGCCATTTCGTCTTCGCCGTTATCGTTACGGGCGGAATCGCTTCTCTGGCTCTACAGGTAATATTATAACTAACTATTTTCTGTCGGTCTTTTCCTTTGCCTTGTTTTATAAAAATTAGGCGAATAGGTGAGGTGGCACCAATTTTTCGAACTCGCCTCCTTGATCACCCAAAGTCCGGAAGCCTTTTGCCCCCCTTTGGCCTCTCCGTTTGTTTTGTTCAGGCTCAGGCATCCTCGGCGCCAGAGGTTCCCTCGAAGGCCGATTCGGGAAGGCTAAACCTTCCCTGGTCACTTCGGCCCTCCCGAAATTAGCCCTCAAACCAGCTCATATAAAATGGGAGAGAACTTATTCATCTAATTAGCCTCGTGGGCCATAAACCAGGTGAATTCGCTAAAAGGCACATCCCCATATCTCCTTTTTGCCCATGAGGAAGTCGGAAGAACCTTCTCTAATTTTTGGAAGGCAGAGAATCCTGGGGCCTCTTTTCTCCAACCTGAGGAGACATTCGGCCCTTTAAAGCATCGGCATCGAAAAAAGATGTTGCTTCGAGCATGCGTCTACTTCCCATGCTTCAAAAGAAAATAAAGTCGTTTTTTTATCTGGGAAGAGGTTCCCGCTTTTTTTTATCTTCGAAATAAAATAATTTAGGTGCCTGAAAATCCACACAGAAATCCCTTATTCTCTTTTCAGCTAATCTTACATAATTCTCATTTATATCATACCCGACGTAATGTCGCTTGGTTTTTATAGCGGCAATAGCTACCTGTCCACTTCCCATGAAAGGGTCTAAAATTATCTCACCCTCGAAAGTATATAATTGGATTAATCTATAAGGCAGTTCAACAGGGAATGGGGCCGGATGACCTATTTTCGAGGCCGGCTCAGCCGCAAAAGTCCATACGCTCTTAGTAAATTCGAGAAATTCTTCCTTAGATATGGTGCTTTTTCTCCGATATGGATTGGGCCGGGAAAACATCCCTTTCGAAAAAACTAAGATGTACTCATGAATATCTCTCAAAGTTGGATTTTTGGCTGACATCCATGAACCCCAGGCAGTTGATGGGCTCCCGCTTGAGGCCTTATTCCAGATGACCTCTCCCCGCATTAAGAAACCTAAATCCTGCATGTCTTCAACTATATATGCATGCAAGGGAATATAAGGCTTTCTTCCGAGGTTAGCAATATTGATACAGGCCCTGCCGCCTGGAACGAGGACCCTTTTAACTTCTGACCACACTCTTTTCAAAAAGGTTCTATATTCTTTGAGAGTTAGGTTCTCATCATATTCTTTTCCCACATTATAAGGAGGGGATGTAACCATCAAATGAATGCTGTTATCAGGTAATTCTTCCATTTGCTCACTTGTCTTGCAGAATATCCTATCCAGGTGATTTGAAGCGACAGGGTTTTCTGCGTATTTTTCCAATTTCTCAATTGGTAAACCCTCATATAGCCTGCTGCTATAAAATGGGGTAGAATCATGATTTATCCTCCCCGGAGAACCAAAAGAGCTCGTCTTGGTGCCTATTTTCTTTCGTATTAAGCCCACTTCAATCCTCCCCCCAGAGTTCTACCCACCTCTTATAAGAGCTAAATTCTATTTCTGTCTTTTGCCAATCGATGAGGATATTCTTTGAAAGATTATGGCCAATAACCTTAGTAAGAGCCTCCTTAGCAATTTCTACTCCTCTGGGATTTGTGCCTGGCTTAGGAAGCTTAATATAATTATTGCGGCCTATTTCGTTGAATATGCTTATTTGGGCTTCTTGAGGCAGGTAGTAAAATCCGCCTTTTGAACCCCAGTTGATTTGAACTAAAAGCATATCATATTTAGGATAATATTTTTGGCTGAATTCCTGTGCTTTGTGCGGGTCTACTGTCCATACAAGTTTGACTCCACTTAGGGCTTTCCCGGTAATCGTTTTAATTGAAATTGGCTCGCCAAAAAGCTCGGCATCTACTTCCGGTTCGGTTATCGGAATGTCTGTTAATACATTTTCCTCGCCAAATTTATATATAAGAAGCGCTACAATAATCTTTTTGCGAAGCGAGCCCACTTCCATTCCGGCTTTGCCTGCTCTGGAACTCTCCAATTCGGCGAGCTGAAAGAGATAGGGAAGCTTTTTCTTAATTTTTTCTTTAAAGGCTTCATCTTGAAATATCCGGCTCAGGTGACTGCTCATAATTCATATCTCCCTGTTTAATCTATACTGTCTGCTTATTTGTCCTGCCCTCTCTCCAATGGACGAACTAATTATATTATATCTTTATCCCGATAATAAACTTTTTCTCTAATTTAATAGAACGCCTGGTGGCAGCTCAGGTTCTCGTGATTGGCGGTTATTAATAAATATGCCTCTCTATCCTTTTCAGGGCGGCGAGGAAACTTTTAATTTCCTCCATCGTGCCGATACTTACCCGAAGCCAGTTTCTCCCGCCAAAGCTAAAAGGCCGGACTAAGACACGCTGCTTCTCCAAAGCTGTCGCCACCTCCTTAGACTCCTGATGAACTTCGAAGAGGAGGAAATTCGTCTGCGACGGAACCCGATAAAATCCAAGCCTGTCCAGCTCCTTCTCGAGATAAGCTTTGACCCACTTATTTTTTTCCTTTACCGACCGGGTAAATTCTCCATATGTGTAGGCGGCCAGAGCGGCTCGCAAGCTCGGATAGGCGATAGAAGCAAAGTTCATCTGGACCTTTTCAAGCTTTGCAATGATTTCAGGATGGGCCATGCCGTAACCGACGCGCAGGCCAGCCAACCCAAAGATCTTCGAAAAGGTTCGGGTTACCAGTATTTTTTTCCCCTCCCTGACGAGGCTGACCATGGAGGAATAAGAATTATCCTCCACATATTCATGGTAAGCCTCGTCGACCAAGACAAGCGCCTGTCGGGAGGCCTCTTCACAGAAGGACCGAAGATTTCCCCCGGCAATTATAGTGCCCGTCGGGTTATTGGGGTTGCAGATATAAATCAAGCTCGTTGTGGCCTGGATTTGGTTGGCCATTGCCTCAAGGTCAATTACGAGGTTTTCATCAACTGGCACCGAGCGGATAACGCTACCTGCCTGTTTCGCGTAAAAGATGAAATCGAAGTAAGTTGGGTCAGATGTCAGCACTTCGCCCTTGACTCCGTAAGCAAAAATGGCCATATTCATGACCTCAGTCGAGCCCGCCCCCAGGATAATGTTCTCTGGCGCAAGGCCTTCTTTAGCCGCGATCATCTTTACCAGCTCAGAGTAGAGTCGATGGGGGTAGCGGTGAGAACCTCGAATGGCCTCAACAATGGCTTCTCGCGCCTGGGGAGCAACCCCGTAGGGATTTTCGTTATTATCTAAGCGGAGTAAGTCGTCCTCGGAAAAAATGAGAGGCTGGGGCCCCTCGCGGCGACAAGCCTGAAATTCTGAACTTACCCACAGCCAGGTGGCTGCAGCGGCCGTGGCCTTCATCCATTGACGCCGGTTTAGCTGAAGAGCCATAAGCGCCTCCCTCAAAGGATGTTTTTTCCTAAAATAATTAAAAAGACTATCTATTACAATAACCTAATGACTGGAGGAATTTTGCCTATCCATTGGGTTTGATAGCTCGGCTGGTAAAAAATGAGAAATCAATCCCGGGACCTTAGGCCATTAAAGCCCAAGGAATTGGACGGCCAGGCCGGAGAGGAAAATAATTGCGCCCGCCAGGGCATGAGAATACCTTTCCCAGCCTCCCAGCCGGATAAAACTCAAGCCCCAGGAAGAAAGGCTAATCAAGGTCAGCATCGTAAGAATTGTGGTCGCGCCAAAGGCGAGGGTCACCAGAAATATCCCACCCCAAGAATGCCGCGCGGCCGGAAACATGACCAGAGGGATTAGAGGTTCGCAGGGTCCAAAAACAAAAATGATGAATAAAATCCAGGGAGTAAGGTTCTTTTTTTCTTCCAGTTCATGAGGATGGAGATGCTCAGCTTCATGAACATGCGGATGGCTATGAATGGCCCTCTTTAAAGAAGATTGCCCGGCTTCTTCAAAGGGGGAGCGATTTTCAGCCGTCAGATGGAAATGAGGATGGTCGTGAGGCCTGCGCCGCAGACCACGGCGAAGACCCCAGATGCCATAAGCAAGGCCGAAGCCGATCAGCAGCCAGGAGGCTAAGCTGCCGCGCGTTGACTCCACCTTTTCCAGATGGCCAACGGCCAGGCCGAGGCCTATTCCGACCAACCCAAGGACGACAGAACTGAGAACATGGCCCAGCCCGCAGAGAAAAGAAATAAATAAGGTTTTGGAGAGAGGCCACTGGCGAGCCCGGCTGATGACGATAAAGGGAAGATAATGGTCGGGGCCGATGAGTTTATGGAAAAAACCGATGGTCGCGGCTGTGCCTGTCAGGAGCCAGATTGAATCCATCTCGTTCCTTTTCCTTTCTTATTCCATCTATTTCATTCTATCTGGTATTTATTTTTTCGCAACCTTTTTCCCTCTTGGCTTTAGGGATGTTTATCTTTGGCTATGAGGTAATCTTTAAAAAATCCCTCTCTTGGCCCCACTGATTATTTAGTGGCTTAGGCTACTTTAAATTTCAATTTTTATTACTCTATTTGGTTCCCTTCCATTTTATATGGGTTGGTTCGAGGGCTAAGTTCGGGATGGTAGAAGTGACTATGGAAGGTTTAGCCTTCCCGAATCGGCCTTCGAGGGGACCTCTGGCCGCCGAGGATGTCTGAGTCTGAACCGGACACAGGGGGAGGCTAAAGGGGGGCAAGGGACTTCCGGGCAATGTCTATGGACAGGCAGGTGAGTTCCGCCGGCGCCGAGAAAGGCGAAGAGGGAACGGCGGTAAGAACCTGAGTGGGAGCGAAGCCATCCCGAACGACTCCGGGCCTAACCCCACAAGATGGCAGAGAATTTTATAGTTTTTTGCTCCTTTGAGAGCCGGCATATTCCAATGATTCCGGCCACCGCATCTGAATGAAAGCGGCCATATGTGGGAGCGTAGCGACGCTGGGCATGTTCTTGGGATCCTAGTGGCCGGCTTCCCCCACTAAAAACCTCATCGATTCACCTGAATTTAACTTTTTAATCCACCAGGTTTTTAGCGCCCTAATTTTCTTTTCTTGGCTCCCCGGCTTTCTCCTTGGCGGTGGCCTCTGCGGCCGCCTGGAGCTTCTTCACCCTTTCTTTAAGATGGTCTTTTATTTTCAGATAGGGGATACCCTTTTCTAACCACTCGGGCGCCGCCGCCCCTAACAAGAAATGGTCAAAGAATTCTTTCATCCGTACTGTGTAATCCTTCTGGTTAGCCGGCTTGGCTAAGGAATGATTTTCGCCTGTGTACTGAAGCATAACCACTGGCTTTTTCAGCCGCCGTAACGTATTGAAATATTCGATACCTTGGTTCCAGACCACCGCGCCGTCTTTATCGTTATGGAGAATAAGCAGCGGCGTTTCGACCTGCTTAGCCCAGTAGACAGGTGAGTTACGGGCATAGGCTTCCAAATTTTCCCAGTAGCCTCCGGTAAAGCGGCCCTGGCTACTTTCAAATATTGGCTGATTGGCTGACCCCGTGTTCCAGTAGATGGAGCTGTACATCGAAATCATGTTGGTTAAAGGCGCTCCGGCCACTGCCGCCTTAAAGGCCTTGGTTTGGGTAACCAGAAAAGCCGTTTGGTAACCACCCCAGGAATGACCGTGCAGGCCAACTCTTTCCGGGTCGACAACCCCGGTGTTTATAGCCGCCTGAAGCGCCGGCAGGACGCACCACACAGCCGACATTCCCGGTTCATTCAGGGTATAAACTATATCTGGCATCAAAACCGCATAGCCCTGACTGGTATAGACCGACTTGTTAAAGCCGTTGGCGTTAGGGAGAAAATAGCGGTTTAAATTCTGGGAAAGTTTTTCGTAGATATAAACGATGGTGGGATAGCCTTTGCCTGGCTCATAATTTGCTGGCAGGAAAAGGGCAGCTTGTAGCTTTTTCCCCTTGGCGCTCTGATAATCGATCAGCCTGGCGCCCGCCGACCAGAGAAAATTCTTCTGCTGCGGGTTGGCTTCCGTTAGCCGCTGCGGATTCCGCAGGAAAGCGTCGTAAAATAGTAATCTGGGAAATCTTGCGGCGTCTCCTTGGTCAAGAGATAGACTTCGGCTTTTTTGGCTTTAAGCAGTCGGTTGAAGACAGCGTCTGCCCACAGCAGTCGCTGCGGGGTGGAAAATGTCCAATTTTTTGTATTAACTTCCAGCCGGACTACGCCCGCTTTCTTCGTCCATTCGCCATAAACGGAAAAGTAAAGAGGTTTAGTAAGGTCAATCCCTTTCTCCTCGGGGTCAAGCTGGAAGCGCCGCTGATAACGAATTTGTTCCTTTTGGCCGTTGGACGTGAGGTTAACAAATTTTTCTCCATGGGCTGCGACTAACCAGATATCCCAGTTGTCTGAAAGGAGGGCAAAACGGCCGTCGCTACTCCAGCCAATTGGCCGCACCGGCGGTTTGGAGACATTGTGGTCGTCTTCCTCGTCGTAAAAAACAGCTGGAATCTTGGCCGTTAAATTATAAGTCTTGCCCGTGGCCATCTCATAAGCGTAAAAGTGACCGTCCTCATAGTAGAGAAAATGGGTGCCGTCAGGCGAAGCCTCGTAAGACCAGCGGTTCTTTTTTAAAGCCAATTTTCTCTCGCCAGTGAGCAGATTAATTACGTAAATATCGCGGTATCTCTGGCCGCTGAGGTTGGCGTCGAGCTCATAGGGATTGGAATCATAACCAATGGCCCAGGACTCTTTTGGGGCTATCTGGACATCGCGGAGGCTATCATCGGCTAAACGCAGAAATTTTTTTTCTTTAACCCGGTAAAGGGCGAGATAGCTATAGGTTGAGTCCCGCCTTTCTTCTACTTGCTGCTGCGACTGGAGCCGCGGGTCAAGCCAGTGCCAGATAATGAGGTCAGGCATATCCTCTTCCTCCACGGCGTCTGGTCGCCGCTGGGCTGCTTCCTTAGCGGCGGGAACTTTTTCCGCCTCCCCTTTTCCCTCGACGGCCTTGGTCTCTTTGGGCTTCAAAGGCTTCAGCCCGAAAATGAGGCTTTGCAGGTCTTCGCTCCAGGTTGGGCGGCGGTCCGGGCTTATGGTCATGGCCGGCGGAAAGTCCTTTTCCCCTGTCGGGTCAAAGACCACCTTTTCTATTTTTTCGGGCGAAGCGAAATGGCGGAAGCCGATAACCGCATAGAGTTTGTCTTCATAATTCTTATCTTCTTTGCCTTTAAGGACGGCCAGGCCATCACCCTCTTCAGTCCAGTTAAGACTCTTATAGACGGCTTTATCACTATCGAGAACTTTGACCGCACCCGTCAGAAGTTGCCTGATTTGGACGCCGTTACCCGTTTGACCCTGGGCGTCAACAATCCAGGCAAGATAATGGCCTTTGCGGTCAAAGGAGACTTCAGCCACGTTGCCGATATTAATCTCAGTCTGTTCTTTAAGGTCAAAGAGAAGGAGGTCAGAGCCAGACCATTTTTCTGCTTCCTTTTCCTGAGCTTCGGACGGTAAGCGGTGGAGGGCCAACCAGTTAGCACTTTCGCCGGAGAAAAGAATTCTTTTAATCTTTGGCCATTCCTTTTTCTGGCCAGTCGTCAGGTCAACCAAGCAAGCATCAGGCGCAATCCTCTTTTTTTCGCGACGTAATTTCTTAGCTTCGCTGGCCTTGGGATAAACAAGAAAAGCCACGTAGCGGGAGTTTTCCGCAATGATTATTTCTGCGCTGGCTGGCGCTCCCTCAGCGCCTCTCATTTGCGGCCGCGGCACTTCTCCCCGGGAAAAGCGGTATTCTTTTTCACCCCTAACTTGGCGCATTACCACTTCGCTGTCGCCTTCGTTCGGCGTCAGTTGGTAAACCAACCAGTGGCCATCAGGGGTTAGGGCCGCATAGCTAATGTTTTTCCAGGCGAGAATATCAGGAAGCTCTATGGGCTTGCGTTGGACCGCATCTTGGGGCAATTTTTCGTTGGCTTGATTTTTCAGACCATGACTTACGAGGTTGCAGGGAGAGGGACTTAAGCGGTCAGTTTTTGCCTCTGGGGTGTCGGCTGCTGGAGGCAAGGCCTTGCCCGTCCCGGAGAATGTTAGCAGGAAGGAAAGGAGGAAAAGTAAGCTGAGGGGTAGAATTTGGCCAAAAACTGGAAAGCGCTTTTGAGGCTGCTGAGCTAACCCGATGAACTGAGAAGCGGGCCGAGACAATTTTATTATTTTTTTAAGGCCGATGGCCTTCTCGTTTTGCTTTTGCTGGCTGGTCATAGATTGCCTCCTTATTTCTGAATTTCTCGAGGATATCGTCAGTGTAATATTTTTTGGTCAGAAGATAAATAGAAGGTTAAAAACCTTTCTTTCACCTTACCCAACAAAGTTGGCCTGCTTTACGACATCAGCAGCGCCCTGGCCAACGCTAAGGTCGGGATTGACGCCATCTACGCCTATGAGATGGAAAATAGGGCTTGCTTTATGCTCGCCATTGATAGTCCGGCCCGGGCCCTGAAGGCTTTGGCGGCGACGGGGGCTGAAATCAAGGAAGAAGAGGCGGTAGCGGTGGAGATGCCCCACCGAGTGGGTGAGCTTATGAAAGTGGCCAAGAAGCTGGCCGATGCTGGGGTCAATATTAACCTTATTTATGGAACCACAGGAACCGGAAAGGCGGGAACGTGCCTCTTCAAGACCGCCGATAACAAAAAGGCGATAAGGGTAATTAATAAGTAACCAGCTTAGTTTGCCGGTTTCGGTTTAAAGAAGCCAAGGTGGGGGTTGATTTTTTTAAAGAGGAAACGAGCAGGCTGCTAATTCTTAAAAATTAAGCTGTCTTTTGACCAAAGGGAAGCAAATTTGATTGAGAGGAGATTATCGGGCTGGATTTCGGAGAATATTCCTGATAATTCCTCAAAGGACCGCGGGTTCGAGGAGCTCGATAGTCCCCACTTCCGCCTCAATTTTGGCCCGGACGCCAACGGGCACCGTAAACTTCAGCGGGATGTGGCCAATCATGGACCCGTACCAAGCGGGAATGCCTAAGGGCTTAATGTGGTCTTCCAGCACTTGCTCTAAGGTAAGGGAGCCATATCCCTCACCTGGATTACAATCGGTGCAGCGGCCAAAAATAAAGCCCTTTATCTGCTTGAACACGCCGGCCAGGCGGAGATGGGTCAGCATCCTGTCGACGCGATAAATTTCCTCGTTAACATCTTCGACAAAAAGAATGGCTTCTTTCCAAGAAGGGACGAACTCCGTGCCAAGAAGGGTGGAAATGATGGAAAGATTACCGCCCATAAGAATTCCTGTGGCCTGACCGGGAGTGATGGTCTGGACCCGGTTTTCCCTTTGAACTAAAAAATCACCCTTTTCCTCGGGATTCGCCAGAACCAGGGTCTCGGCCTCCATGATGAGACGACGGAAATAATTGACGGTAAAGGAATTCCAGGGGTCAAGCCCGATGGGACCATGGAAGGTGACCAAACCAGTTTTAGCATAAACAGAAAGCAGTAAGGCGGTAATATCGCTATAACCAACCAAAGCCTTTGGGTTTTTCTTGATGACTTCAAAATCCAGATAAGGAAGGAGGCGGGCACAGCCCCAGCCTCCCCGCAGAGCGATAATTCCGGCCACTTCGGCGTCAGCAAACTGGGCCATTAAATCCGCGGCCCTGTCCTCATCTTTGCCCCCGAGATAGCCATAGCGGTCAAAGACGTGCTGGCCCAATTTAACCTTAAACCCCAGAGCTTCCATGCATTCTTTGACCAGCATGATTTCAAAACGGGTGGCGGTGGCTCCAGAAGGCGCTACTAAGGCTACTGTATCTCCTGGTTTGAGGCGGGCTGGTTTTATGGCTGCAGGGGAAGTCGATGGGGCAGAAGTATTTGCAGGCGAAGGACTACTATGGGGTGAGTAAGGCCGAAACAGGGGACTCGTCACCTTCTCATTCTCTGGGGAAATAGGGGCCAAGGTTTTCTTGTCTAATTTAGCATTAATCAGGAGGCCCAGACCTGAGGTGCCCAGGGCATAAAGGAAATGTCGTCGCTGCATTTTCCCTCCTTTTTCTTAGATTGGAACTAATAATCCCTAAAATAATCAGTCTAAGCGAATATAAAACAATAAGCTTGCCTCTAAATCAAGGCTGATAAATCAATTCATTATAAGCTCAGGTATAGACTATCTTCCCAAAAAATTGGGTTAACTAGACCATCAAAATTTATTTTTTGCCCTTTATTTTTTCGGCCAGAGTCGCCACCTCGCCCAGGCAAAAGTCATGGCATTAGGCTGGCCATTTTTATCGTAGGAGCCAATCACCCAGACCGGCGAAGGAAGAATTGTCCTGGCCCCCAGAGATTTCTTCTTCGGTTCGGCGGCCTGGCCACGGGAAACTTTAAGGTCTAAAGAATTATGGCTCAGAGACGTAGGGTCAAGCTTTGTCTCAGAGCTAAAACCAGAATTAAGGCGCACCCAGGTTAGAATTGAAGCTAAAAAGAGCGTGACGAGAAGAAGCATGATGATTTTAGATTTTTTCATCTTTCCCTTCTATTTAATGGGCTGATGTTTAGAAATGGTCGCAATTTGATTTAGAGGCGAGAGCCCTCGTCATCTCCCCTTTTTAGAATAAAGACTTTGTGCGAGCAAGCTTCCAGCGACGATGGCTCAAAGGGATTATAGGGCGTTATCGAAGAGATGGTTCACAGGAATTTTGTTAGAGGAGGCTTCGCTCAAGTCGAGTTTAGGGCGGTTGTTATCAGAGCTGATGAAGGCGGAGGCAGGAGTTCGAAATGGGAATTAGATGACGGCTGTTTTGATGGATATGCTCAGGCGGCAAAAAAAGCACACCCAAGCATATGAGGAAACGGGGCTATGAGCTATAGACGAAGATAAATAAGAAGAAGAAGGAGGTATTCGACGCCGCGCTTTTAAACAGGCGAAAGAAAGTTGGCCCCCCTTCTCTTGGGAAGCCAGTGAAATAAAAAAATTCCCGTTATTTATTCTATCAAAATTAGGAGGGATTAATCAGCCTGTTGGGACTGTTACTTTAATATCAAATTTGCTCTAACATCCAAAAAGTTTTTAATGCACATCATTGGTTAGTTTTATAAAATAAGTCAGGAGAGAGATAAGTGATCAAAGGAAGTTTCAAGCTTTCTCTCTTGGCAAAGAGAAAAATTGAGTTCGAGAAACGCTCGGTATCTTTTCTTATAGGCCTTTTTATTGGGCTCATTCTTTTTTTTACTCCCGGCTCGGTAGAAGCCTGGAAGCCTAATACTCACGTTTATCTGAGCTTGCTCTGTCGCCAGGATGCGCTCGACGACGGCCGATTAATCATTTATGAAATGGATTATGAAAGCCGACAGATCCTTCGTGATGCGCAGGGAAGGCTGGTGGAGATAGGCCGCTATGAAGTTGACCCCTTTATTTTGCGGGCAATCCGCGAGTACCCGGAACATCTTAAAGCCGGGGCTGTTGGCACCGACCTTCTACCTGATTTAGTTACTGCCCAGACAATTGTTCATCCTGATAACTCCAGCCTGGGAAAGATCATTTCTGATCAATGGCTTACTTTAATCTGGAAAGAGGCCAGAAAGAGCTATTCTCCTCAGGCTATCGCCTTTGCTGCTGGATATCTGGCTCATGGAGCGGGTGACCTCTTCGGCCATACCTTCATTAATCACTAGGCTGGTGGCCCCTGGCAATTGGGGCCAAATGCTCTCAAGCATATTTTTCTTGAGGCTTATCAGGACAACTTTAAGGGATTTTAATCGTATTGTCCTGAAGATTGGTGATACCGGGTATGCATCGAGCGAACCCTATGATTGGCTGAATATTCCGGCCATGGTTAATACTGTGAGCATGACCAAACTGGCCTGGCTCAGTGAAAACGGCACGAGGGAGCTCCTAAGAGATTTGGAGGAAAAAGGCTACACCTCAAATACGTTAACTCCCTTAATTAAAATTGGCGATAAGGTTACGCCTCCAGTTCTGGGTTTTATCAGGTCTCTGGATCACAGCAATCAGTGGTGTGAGGGGCAGAAGCTTCTTTTTGTTCTTGACCCCTGCGTTTACCGTAAACTTTTCCTTAAACAAATCGGCGAGAGCATTCCTGGCTGCTTGGGTGAATGCGAAACGCCGCCTGATGGGTCAATCATTAAATCTCAATTCACCTTTCCTTTAGCTCCTGGCTTTACAGATTTTGACGTCGCCGTGGATAAAAAAGGTAGGCTTT
>Ga0078972_1000976_pt1 | contig 105915 bp, 91 predicted proteins | sample YelNatPaOPGAMG01_FD_67568 | JGI IMG/M metagenome (GOLD analysis project Ga0078972, IMG submission 67568) | Hot spring thermophilic microbial communities from Obsidian Pool, Yellowstone National Park, USA - OP-RAMG-01 (SPADES assembly) (version 2) | ecosystem: Environmental > Aquatic > Thermal... | reverse complement strand
CAAAAGCGGACCGAAGAGGCGCTGAAGAGAGATGAAGCACGATTCCGGTGTTTCGCCGAGATCATCCAGCACCCGGCCGGCACGCTGAAGGAGTTTTTGGGCTTTGCGCTCGAGAGAGCGGTGGATCTGACCGGCAGCCGCGTGGGCTTCCTTTTCTTTTACGACCCGGAGAGCAAGACGTTCACGCTGAACACGCATTCCAGCCAGGCGGAACGCGAGTGCAAGATCCCGGTTTCCGGGCCGGTTAAGCATCTGGACAAGACCGGGATCTGGGGTGAAGCGGTGCGGCAACGGCGGCCGATTATCGTCAACGACTTTCAGGCGCCGAATCCCCTCAAACGCGGTTATCCGGAAGGGCACGTTCCCCTGGAGCGCTTCATGGCGGTGCCGGTGTTCCGCAATGGAGAGATCGCCGCGGTGGTAGGCCTGAGCAACAAAGCAGAAGACTATGGTCCGAGCGACGTCGAGCAGCTCCGGCTGCTGATGGAGATGATCTGGAACGTCGTGGACCGCCTGAAAGCGGAAGAGGCTTTGCGCCTCAAGAGCCAGGAGCTGGAGGATTTCTTCCAGTCCAGCCTGGACCTGTTGTGCATCGCGGATTTCGAGGGCCAATTTGTTCGGCTGAACCCGCAGTGGGAGAGCGTACTTGGGTACGGCCGGAAAGAACTGGAAGGACGGCTGTTCTTCAATCTGGTGCATCCCGAAGACATTCCGGCCACCCGCGCCGCGATGGAACATCTCAAACGCCAGCAGCCCTTGCTGAACTTTGAGAACCGGTATCGCTGCAAAGATGGCAGTTACCGCTGGATTGAATGGCGGGCGCAGCCGCGCGGGAATTTGATCTACGCCGCGGCGCGGGACGTCACCGAAAGAAAGCGGATGGAACGAGAGCTGCGGGAAGCCAACCTGCAACTGGAACAGGCCATCGAACGCGCCAACCGGCTGGCGGAGAGAGCGGCGGCGGCGAGCGCGGCCAAGAGCGAATTTCTGGCCCACATGAGCCACGAGATCCGGACGCCGTTGAACGGGGTTTTGGGAATGCTCCAGTTGCTGATGGTGACCGGGCTCGACGAGGAGCAGCAGCGGTTCGCGCAGGCGGCGGCCTCCAGCGCGGAGAGTCTGCTGGCTCTGCTCGAAGACATTCTGGATCTATCCCGGATCGAAGCCGGCAAGCTGCGGCTGGAACCGCAGGATTTCGAGATCCGGAACCTGCTGGAGAGTGTGATGATGGTGATGGCGCATGGCGCCGCACAAAAGGGGCTGGGCTTGCATCTCGAGGTGGATCCTCAATTGCCGCGGGTTCTCCGCGGGGATCCAAAGCGGCTGCGGCAGGTTCTCACCAATCTGATCAGCAATGCGATCAAGTTTACGCCCGCCGGCCAAATCCGGATCTCGGCTGGGCTCGAGTCGGAAAGGGGTGACGAGGTAGTGCTGCGCTGCTCGGTGAAGGACACGGGCATCGGAATCCCGGAGGAAAAGATCGGACTGCTGTTTCAGAAATTCACCCAACTAGACAGCTCCACCACGAGGAACCAAGGCGGCGCGGGGCTGGGACTCGCCATTTCGAAACAGCTCTGCGAGCTGATGGGCGGAAAGATCGGCGTGACGAGCAAGGTAGGGGAAGGTTCGGAGTTCTGGTTCACCGTGTCTCTGGGGAAGGCGGCGCAGAGGGGCAGCCAGGAAGTCAGCGCGCCCGCCGGGCGGGCGGCCGAACCGCAAGAACCGGGGACCGGGGAAGGGCGGCCGACGCTGGGCGTGGAGGGGATGCGTGTGCTGGTGGTGGAAGACAACCGAGTGAACCGGGAGGTCGCGCTGGAGATGCTGAAGCGCCTGGGTGTGGCTGCCGATGCTGCGGAGAACGGCCTAGAGGCGCTGTCCAAACTGAGGGAGCGGCATTATGAGCTGGTGCTGATGGACGTACAAATGCCTCTAATGGACGGCTATGAGGCGGCGAGGCGAATTCGCGCGCCCGGTTCCGGGGTCAAGAATCCAAGCGTGCCCATCATCGCGCTCACGGCCCATGCCCTGACGAGCGACCGCGAACGGTGCCTTGCGGCCGGGATGAACGATTACCTCTCCAAACCACTGCGGTTTCCGGTGCTTGCGGAAACGGTCCAGCGCTGGGCGGGCCGGCCGTCCACGCCGGCGGAGAAGGTGGGCGGAGAGGGCCGCCGTGAATCACGTAGGACCCGGCAGCGGCAGGCGCTGTTGGCCCGGTTTGCCTACGACAGGGAGTTGGTGCAAACCGCGATCGAAGCCTTTCTGGCGGACACGCCTTGCCAACTGCGCGCCCTGCGGGCGGCTTTGGAACGGCAAGACCGCGCGGAAGCCGAACGGGTGGCGCACACCATCAAAGGTTCGGCGTCCTATGTGGGAGGGGAAGGCCTGCGCGCCGCCGCCGCCCAGGTCGAACAGGCGCTGCACTCCGGCGGCTGCATGAAGCCAGAGGAGTGGCTGGCGGAGCTGGAGTCTCAGTATGCTTGCCTTCGCGCCGAGTTGAGCAGCGAGCGGTGGGAAGACGCCGGCGGAACGGAGGCCGCGACGGAAGCCTTTGACGCAGAGGAAGCCGCGCGCCCGCGGGCCGATTGAGCTCAACCCAGCAGGAACCGCCTTCGCAGGGCCCGGAGCCGAGCATAGAGGGAGGGGCAATACTGGAAGAAACGGTGACGGGCGCGGACATGGGGGTGCACATAATTCCGCGCGAGTTCACGCGCCTGCTGCTTTTCGGGGCCTTCCTGCCGCCGGGCCGAGGCGAAGATTTCGGGCAAACACTGGCTGTTCTTTCGCCAGTCCCACGAGGTTTCCGCAAGCTGCCGGGCGGCGCGTTTGCGGGGTGGGATCTCTTGCGGATTCTCGGCGCAGCGCCGCACGGCGCCGGCGAAGGCGGCAAAGTCCGGTTCGCACTGGGGCCAGTAATAGCCGTCGGAGCGCTGCGAAGCGGAAGCGGCCGGAACGAGCCAGGAGCAACTTGAGTCCGCGAATTCATTCATGGGCGGGACATCGGTGGTGATGACCGGAAGCCCCGCGGCCAGCGCCTCGCATAAGGTCAGGCCGATGCCATCCAGGCGGGAGGGGTAAAGGTAGACATCACCCCGGTGGTAGAAGCCGGGAAGCGGAAACGTGCCCGTGATGAGCTCCAGCGTGCCGCTGTCTTCCAGCCTTCGAATCAAACGGCGCTGGGAAACCAAAACACGGCGCAGGTTGACCTGGGAGTGCACGAGGAGGCGGGCTGCGCCGCTCAGCGGTTCGAAAGCGCGCAGCACGAGGTCGGTTCCTTTGCGATGCGGATCCATGCCCGCAGAATGAAAGAACGTAACCCTGGGAGGGTTGACGAGTTCGAAGGTTGCGGGCCGGATGAGATCGAGGTCCGTTCCCCAGGGGACATAGTGGCAGGCGGGATGCCATTCGAAGACGCTATGGTGGCGGCGGGTGTTGGCGATCAGAAAATCGTAAAGGCCGAACAGAGGAACCGTGGCGCGGGTGTAGTAGTCGAGGTAGCAGCCGGTCACGATGCCGAGCTCGTCGCACCACTGCACCGGCGGCCACCAGCGCTGTTCGTTAAAGAGCACGACTTCGATGCCGTTGGACTGGATCCAGCCGAGAAAAGACTGCCGGTCGAGGGCGGTGGGGATTAAGAGAGACGAGCCGGGATCCCATGTGACGAAAGGGCCATCCCAGCGGGGATCTCCGCGGCCGCTCAACTCTCCGCCGCGTCCATAAATGAAAACCTGGTGGCCGGCTTGCAGCGCCTCCCGGAACTGGCGCGAAACGTAAGCCGCGCCTCTCTCAAACCAGGTGGTGACTATGCCGACTCGCCGCATGAAAATCTCCAGATCAGCTTATCGTCCCAGTGGTTGCGGGACGATAGAGCAGGGCAGTTGCCGTTGGCGGCCGGGCTGTGGTCTCATGTCTTTTCCCATGGACGCCGCCAACGCAACTTTGCCTCGCGCGGAAAAACCCACGCGGTTTCGATACTGGGTGATCCTCTTCTCGGTCACGCTGGCTGTTTTAGCATACACCGACCGGGCGTGCATCTCCATCGCCGCGCGTTTCATCCGTGAGGACCTGAACTTGACCACGGTCCAGATGGGATGGGTGTTTTTCGCTTTCGCGCTGGCCTACGCCCTGTTCGAGATCCCGGGAGGCTGGATGGGGGACTGGCTGGGACCGAAGCGGGTGTTGATCCGGATCGTGCTGTGGTGGAGTTTTTTCACAGCGGCCACCGGCTGGGTCTGGAACTACGCCTCGCTGCTGGTCACGCGGTTCCTGTTCGGGATGGGAGAGGCGGGCTGCTTTCCGAACCTGACCAAGGCCATGACCATCTGGCTGCCGCAGCGGGAACGGGTGAAGGCCCAGGGGATCATGTGGACCTTTGCGCGCTGGGGCGGAGCGTTCACGCCACCCCTAATGGCAGCGACAATTATGTGGATGGGCTGGCGCTGGTCGTTTGTGTTTTTCGGGAGCCTGGGACTGATCTGGTGCGCGATTTTCATCGCTCTTTTCAAGGACAACCCCCGGGAGCACAAGCGCGTGAATGCGGCGGAGCTGGCGTTGCTCGAAGGGGCGGAGAAGGTCGCCACGGGCCATGCGCGGCCTCCCTGGCGCAAACTGGCGACTACCCCCACGGTCTGGATGCTCTGGGCGCAATACTTTCTCATCTCGTACCCGTTTTATTTCTACTTGACCTGGCTGCCGACCTACTTGATGGAGGGGCGGGGACTGGACTTGGCGCAGGCCTCGAAGTTCGCCGTCTTTCCGTTGTTGTTCGCGGGGGCAGGTTCGCTGTTTTCCGGGATGATCTCGGGCCGGGTGGCGCAGTGGCTGGGCAGCGTGAGCCTGGCCCGGCGCACGCTTGGCTTCACCGGCTTTCTGGCCGCCGGGCTGTTCGTACTGCTGCACATTCAGATCGAGAGCATCTGGCTGGCGATGCTGGCGCTGGGGGTGGCAACTTTTTTCCACGACATCACGACGCCCGGCGCCTGGGGCGCCTGCATGGACGTGGGGCACAAGTACGCCGGGACCTTGTCCGGCTCGATGAACATGATGGGGAACTTCGGCTCGATGATCTCGCCGGTGGCGATGGGCTACATCCTGCGCTACACGGACAACAACTGGACCATCTGCCTTTACAGCGTCGCGGCGGCGTATCTGCTGGGAACCCTGTGCTGGCCCTTCATGGACCCGGTAACTCCGCTGGAGCAAAGGGGCAAGCCCGCAGCGGGCGGCCGCTGAGACGGCGCGCGGATTAAGTCATTTCTCCCCAAAGGCTGTGAATTCTCTCTGGCGTAGGCCCACAGGCGTGCGGTTCGCTCCACGCTCAAATTGCGGCTGGCAAGGTGAGTCTAAGAGGAAAGCCCCACTCCGAAGGCGCCGAGTGATGCCCGCGCGCGGTCAGCGAAGCAGGCGCCGGGGCTTGGGGACTTCAACCAGCCGGGAGGACGGGGCCGGTTCGGGCAGGGCGGCCGCTTCGGTCACCATGTCCAGCTCGCGCTCAATCCACTGCGACAGCGGGATGTTACGGAAACAGACCCGCTCTTGCAAGACCAGACACTTGCGGTGAGCGCCGGGCGCCTCCAGCTCCCGCACGAAGCGCCGCTCCTCGACCCGGACATCGGCCAGAAACTCGTCCAGGGCCTGTCTGCGCGCCTCCGCGCGCGCCGCCCGGAGGCGGTCCTCAACTGTCTTCTGCTGGTTGAGCAGCTCCGTGCGGACTTGCGCCAATTGCTCCCGCTCGCGCGCCAGAGCGGCTTCATGCTTGGCTTGAGCCACGATGTAGGCCAGCGCGCCGGAGCCAAGCGCCGCCACAAAGGGCAAGGCGATCCACAAGAGATCCGTCATAGGACAGACGGGCCCTCCCTGTAGTAGATCGGACGCGGCGGCCGGCCCCGAATACAGGTCAGTGAGATTGAAGGCCCGATTCAGGTGTACCACTCAGAGACCACCGAGGCTCCCGGCCGGCGGTTGGAAACCGTACGCCCGGCGGCCAGGCGCAGGGGGGCATTTTCCAACCCAAGAATGATCCTGAAGCGGGGGAAGGAGGCATGGAGGAAGGGGGCGGCGCCTTTCAGTCCGTGGAGCTTGGGCCCGGGCGTCATCATGTGGTCTTTGAATTCCGTTCCCGCGGATTCCGGCTTGGGTTGGGGATCAGCTTTGCGGCGTTGCTGGCTTGCGTTGCGGTTGCGATGAAGGCAAGGCGGCGGAAGAAGCCTCGGGGGATGTTTGACAGCTTGGCGGAATTATAGACCTCTCTGGGAGCCGTCGATTTTCTGGCCGGTGACGAAATCGGCCAAGAGGGCCAACCGGAAGGAGGTGTCCCGGAAGGTCACAAGGCTCAGGAGCGCGCCGCTCAGAACGCGGGCGAGGGCGCGCAGGCGGAACTTCCAGCCCTGCCAGGCGCCGTAATGTTTGCCGGTCCAGACGGCCGCGCCGAGGAAGCGGTCCGCGGCGAGCAGCGCACGAATGGCGGGGGAGGGCGGGGTTTGGCGCTCCTCAGCCGCGAGCCGGACGGGGAGGGAGGGAAGCAGCAGGATTTGCTTTCCCGCTTTCCGGAGGTGCGTGCAGATCTCGAGATCCCACCAGTGCTCTCCGTAACGCTCGTCGAGAAAGCGGATGGCTTTGAGGAAGTAGGCCCGGACCAGCAGAATAGGAGGATGGAAGAAGTCGACTTCGGAGGAGCGGTCCGCTGGGGGAACGGCCCAATCCGCGAAATCGCCTTCGTTGCAGGCCCGGAAGAGCTCGTTGGGGAGGGGCAGCGGATGAATTCGGGTCAAAGGGCGGCCTTCCGGCGAGACGGCCAGAGGGCAGATGGCGGCGGCGCCGGCTTCTTCCAACTTCGCGAGCAAGGCGGGGATTGTGCCGGGATCCACGAGCGCCGGCGGCTGGAGGATCAAGAAGAATTCCCCGCGGGCGGTGCGCATGGCGATATTGAGCGCTTTCACCATGCCGAAGTTGCGGGGCAGCCGGTGCAGATGGAGAGATGGGAACTCAGCGTCCAGCCGCGGGCAGTCGTCCAGAGAGCCGTTGTCGACCAGGAGAATCTCCAGTTCGGGGCGGTTGGCAGAGCGTTCGAGGGACTCCAGACAGGCGCGAATGGCGGGGGCGTTGTTCCGGGAGACCAGGATGACGGACACTCGGGGTGAGGCGTCTTGCGCGGGAGTTTGTTCCATGGGAAGAGAAATGATACCGCAAAGGAGAACCGCTTGAGGCTGGACCGGACGGGGCGGCATTTGGGACGTTGGGCCTGCTTGACCGTCTTGGCCCTAGCGGGAGCGGCCCCAAAGGCGGAGGCGGGCTCTGGAGCGCAGGCGGTCCGGGTGGAGAATCCGGCGGGCTCGATTTCAGCAGCGCCCACGCCGGCGGATCAGGTCAGCTACCGAATCGATCCCCCCGAGGCCCGCGCAGCCTGCCGGGAGCAATGGCTGGAAGAGCCGCAGACTTTGCTTGTGCGATGCCGCGAGGGAGGGCCGGCGCCGAATGTGGCGGTAGAGCTGCCCATCGGGACCGCATTCGCCGCCGTCACGACGAGCGGCGCGATCTCGTTTCGGGGTTTATCGCCTGAAGTCAGTTTGAGCACGGACACTGGAGACCTGCGCATCGCCGTACCTTGGTCGCTGATGCGCTTGAGCGGGTTTTCCCTGAGCCGTCCCAAGCGCATTTCGGCGGCACGCGGGATCTCGGTGCGGACCTTCGATCAGCCGGGACAGTGGTTGATCGTCGCCGGCAGCAGTCCCAACCCGGAGCTGCCGCTGGAAGGCGGGTTTTTTGGCGAGATCCGCATCCGGGGAGGATCGCCGGGCCGGCTGGAACTGGAGCAGATGGCGGCGCCGGCCTACTCCTGGGTCAAGCCCCCCTCGGAGGCGGTCCAGATGCTTCAGGCTTGGCTGAAACGGGGAGCACAACCAGTAAAGCGGGGACAGGCTGCCGCGCCCCCGCCCAGACCCTCCGGATCGGGCACTGATTCGGGACTGCCCGTTTTCTCCGCCGAGGTCCGCATGGTGAACCTCACGGTGTCCGTGACCGGCCGGGACGGCCGCCCGGTGACCGGGTTGAACCCGGAAGACTTTGAGGTTCTGGAGGACGGGGCTGTGCAAACCTTGGCCTCGGCCCAGTCCGGCGAAGCGCCGTTCAACCTGGCGCTGCTGTTGGACTTGAGCGGGAGCACCAGGGGCTACCGGGAGGCGATGAAGGAGGTGGCGCGGCGCTTTGCGGGCATCGCGCGAAACCAGGACAAGGTGGCCGTCTACGCTTTGGGCAATAGCCTGTTTTATGTTCTGTCCCGGCTCACCAGCGACCGGGAGGCGCTGCTGGAGAAGATTGACACGATCCCGCCCGTGGAGGGGCAAACGCCGCTGTATGACACCATCTATCTGGCGTGCGCCGAGGAGCTTTTGGAGCGGAGCTCGGAGCGGAACGCGCTGATTGTGATCACTGACGGCGTGGACAGTTCTCTGAGCAAGATTCCGTCGGCGGGCCGGTCGCGGATCGCGCCGGCGGCGCTGAGAGACGCGGCCGCCCGGATGAATGTGCTGATCTATCCGGTGCTGACGGGCACCGACGATTGGCCGCTGTTTGCGACGGCGGCGCGAAGGAACTTGGTTCAGTTGGCGCAAGCTTCTGGCGGACGAACCTTTGAGGCGAAATCCGTCGAGGCGATGGATCCGGTGTACGCGCAGGTGGAGGAAGAGCTGCGCAGCGTCTACACGCTCAGCTACTACCCGCGGAATCAGAACTTTGACGGGCGGTGGCGGCGGGTCCAGGTCCGGGTCAAAGTCCCGGACCTGAGGGTGAGGACGCGGGACGGGTATTACGCCTGGTGAAGGCGAGACCTACTTCACGGCCAGAACGGAATCTTCGGGATCGAGCAGTACAGCCTGCGGCGCCTGCCGTACCGTCAGCGAGAGCGTCACCGGCTCGCTATCGGTGCGGACCCAGCGAGTGAGCGGCTTGGCGGCCCGGAAGCGGACCTCGAGAGGAACCAGGGCGCTGAAATCCTCGTCCACGCCGGACTGCGTCACCTTGATCTCCAGCCGCAGCGCCGGCGCCTTGCCGCGCAGGTTGTATGCCAGTTTGATCGTGGGGATCCCAGTGGAGTAGACCCAGTTCTCAAAGAAATTCTCGAGGCTGGGGTCCGGGTCGCCGGGCGGGGTGAACTCCGCCGCCAAGGCGCGGAACTGCTCGGTGGAGAGGGAACTTTGGCGGTAGCGTTTCACCAGCTCTCCGAGCATCGCCAGGAAGCGTTCATCGCCGAGGCGGCGGCGCAACATATGCATGATCCAGGAGCCTTTCTCGTAAGTGATGGCGCGCCAGGCATCCGGGGCCGTAGAGCTGACCAGGCGCGGCCCCCACACGATCGGCCCCATCGACTCCAGCGTGCGGTCTGCTTCCACCTTGCTCAGCAGGCGCTTCCTGTACTCAGAGAGCGCGGTTTCGACAGCTTTGGGACCGCGGCGCTTCTCGAGATACAGCAGCGCGGAGTAGTTGGCCAGCGCCTCCATGATCCAGGCATCCTGATCACTGGCGGAGGCTACCGTATTGCCCCACCACTGGTGGGCGATCTCGTGCGCCTGGAGGATATCGGAGTAAAACAATTCCTGGAACTCGCCCCGCGCGCCGGCAGGGCGCAGGTTGGGATGGAGGTAAGAGACGGTTGAGAGATAGACCAGCCCGGGGAAGCCTTGTCCGAAGGCCCCGGGGATGGGCGAGACGGTCAGGGTGCGGGTGGGCGGCGGGCCAAAGACGGAGGCCATGAACTCGAATGCCGCAGCGACTTCCTGAGCCAGCTCCCTGAGCCTCGCCGCCGGGTTCGGCAGCGGCGCCGGAGGTGCAATGACATCGACTTGAACAGGGTTGCGGACGCCAGGCCGGACTGTGGGGGGCCAGGCGGGCGTCAAGACTACGGTCGGGGGCGGGGCGGGGGGCCGGAGACCCGGCTCCACTTTTTTGTTGGCGTAGACTTCGATGCGGTAGGAATCGCGGTTGAGGGTGACGCGCTCGTAGTCGCCCAGGTTGAAGCCGAGCACCCGCACTGGCGTGGACAAGACGCGCCGCACCACGTTCCAGTCGCCTTCTTCGCGCTCCTCGGCGACGTCGCCCGCCACTACCAGATTCAAACCCTTCGGGTAGCGGAAGGTGACGTCGTATTGGGCGAAGTGCGCCATGACGTTGGGATACCAGTTGTCGCGCGAGCCAACGTAGAAGACGTTGTTGCCGGCCGACTGGATCACCGTGCCTTCGTTGCGGAACTCGACCTCGTAGGCGCGGCCGCGCTCCAGCGGAGCGTCAAAGACGAGCAAGAAGATGCCTTCCCCGCCCCGGAGCAGGTTTTCGCGGACCGTATCGCGCTGCACGAACTGGGCGGGGCGGCCGTCCACGGCGGCCGCAGTGAGCTGCATGCGAGGGGACAGCGTGAAGGCGGCTACACGGAGGCCGTCCACAACCGGGGTGAGCCGGACGCGGGTGTGGACCTTCAGGACCAACTCCGTATCAAGGACCGCATCCAGCCGGTAGTCGCTCAGTTGAAAAGATTCCGGCGCGCGGGCGCGGGCTTGCTTGCGGAACGAGCGGGATTCAAAGCTGGTCCAGATGTCGAAGAAGGGGTAGTTATCGCGATAACTGACGCGGCCTAGTACGATTTGCTCACGGCGCTCCGGGTCGTAGATGACGTCGAAGTTCCCCAGGGCGTCGCCGCTGATGGCGGCGTAAAAGAAGCCCCGCTCGGGCGGCGCGCCGCCCAAGGTGTCGTACAGGATGCGGGTATGGAAGCTAGAGGTCAGGTTGCGGAGCACGCCGTTCCAGCGGTCCCGCAGCGTGTGCCCCATTTCGGGGCTTTGGATCGGGCCGCCGGCGTTGTGGATCTGCCGGAGCAGCAGCTCTGCCGTATCGTCGGTGAAGAGCATGAGCGCCGTCCGGAAATGTTCGTTGAGGTTGGGCGAGCCGGTGGCGCGGGCCAGACTGAGCCGCTCGCTGCGGGTGGGAGGGAAAAGCAGGATCTCAGCGTCCCCACCATCTTCCTGAGCGACGAAGACGGCGGAATAGCGGCGGCCGTTGATCTCCTCGCCGAAGGCCAGATAGCCGTCGGTGAGGTAGATGCGGATGTCCTCCTTGGCGAAGTTCAGCTCGCGGACGCGGTAACAGTGTTCCGGATCGATTCCAGCATCGCGAATGCGGGCGGCCACCTCTGCCGCATCCGGCTCGGAAGCCAGCAGAAGCGGGCAGAGAGCGAGAAGCGACAGGCCCAGCCACCTCATACCTCCAGTGTAGCGGAAGCGCCCATTCTGAAACGTTCAGCGCCAGAATGACCACCAATGGCGGCGCGCGGGGTTGACGGGCAGGCGGCCGGCAGAAATGGGTTCCCCAGAAAGCACTGCTGCGGGATGCTCGACAAACAGCCGCGTGGCGGTGGCTTCGCCCAGTTCTTTGGAGACCCACTCGAAAGCCTGATCCAGCCGCGGCGGACGGCGGCGCAGGTCGTGGCCGTCGCTGGCCACAAAGTGAACCAGGCCCCGGCGGAGCAGCTCGACCGCGCAGCTTTTCGCGTTCCGGCCGAAGACGCCGAACAGCGACTGAGCCGTGACTTGCAGGAAGATGCCTTCCTCGACCCAACTGGCGAGCACGCCCAACTGGCGCCGCAGGATCCCGTTGCGCTCTGGGTGCGTGATGATGACGAACAGGCGGGCCGCGACAAGCTGGCGCAGGGCCTCTTCGGTGCCACGGATGGCCAGCAGATCGGAGAGCTCCACCAGCAGGTACCGCTTGTGGTTTACAGCGTACTTGGCCGGATGGGCGACGGCGTCTTGTACGTTCTCATAGTGGAGATGGAAGTCGCATCCGTAGTGGATGCGGAGCGCGCCGGCGCAGGCTTGGTTCAGCTCCTCGATGCCCGCCTCCACGACGGCTGGGTCGAACGAATGTTGAAAGTCGCAGTGGGGTGAGGCGACGATGTCGGTCGTGCCATGTTCGGCGGCCAGCCGCGCCATGCCTACGCTGGTTTCCAGGTCTGGCGAGCCGTCATCCAGGCCGGGAAGGATGTGACTGTGGATATCAACCATCCGAATGGCCGTCCGCGGCCAGGGTGGACCTCAGATGAACATCTCTTCGTCGTGGGTCGCCCGCTCCACCGAAATCCGCCGGCCCCGGAACAGGACGCTTAGAGCGGTCGTCAGCCCCGCCGCCACCGCATTAATCTCGCGGATGGGCCGCAGGATCCCTTTGTTCAGCAGGGCGATGGTCTCCTGAATGCGGCTCATGCTGTCGTCCAAGACCATCTCCACGCGGTCCATTTGGATCCGCGCCCGGCTGGTGGCCTCTTCCAGCACTTCGTCGATCCGGACGAGCTGTTTGTGCGCCAGATCCAAGACGGTCTTGGACTTCTCGCTGATTTCCGAGATCTGCTTGCGGCTTGCGGCCAGAGTCTCCTGGGCGGAGGCCACGAAAGACTCCACGTGGCCGGCGACCGCGTTGACCTGATCCCGGGTGGCGCGGGAGGAACGGTAGACACCAAACAAGAACAGGGCTTGCAGCACCAGCGCGAGCGCGGAAACGACCACGGCGCTGGTGATCAGGTACAACAAAACATCGGGGCTCATCTGGGGTCCGCGGTCTCCTGACTGGAGGAGGGCTTAGCTCAACCTTCCGAGGCTTGAGGCTCGCCCGGAGCCTTTTCGGCCACGGCTTCCCGGTAAGCCTGCTTGCCGGCTTCGACGGCCGCCGCCAGTTGTTCCTTCTGGCGGGCCAGAGTCGTCTTGCCCTTCTCCACCATCTCCGTGGCGGACTCGTAGAGGGCTTCGCCTTTTTGCTTCAGGTACTCGGCCCCCTCGCCGGTTTTGGTCCGGATCAGGTTCCGGGTCTGTTCGCCGCTCTGGGGCGCAAACAGTATACCGACGGCCACGCCGATCCCAAAGCCCAAGAAGAAGTAAGGAAACTTGCTCTCTTCAGCCATGACAACTCCTTTCTGTGCCGCTTCCGGCGCCTCCATCCGCATACTAACATAGAGAAGCTCACCATGGCTCAGCGAAAAAGCGCGAAACTGGCGGGGGAGGCGTTGTGGCGGTATGCTCTCGGCGCGCTGGGGCGGCGGGCTCATTCCGTGGCCGAGCTGCGGGATAAGCTGCGCGGCAAGGCCGAGAGCATGGCCGAGGCGGATCAGGTGCTGCGGCGCCTGAAGGAGGCGGGCTACCTCGACGACCGGCGTTTCGCGGCCTCCTTCGCGGAAGTTCGCTTGACCTCCCAAGGGCTGGGCCGCAGCCGGACGCTGCGCGAATTGCGGGCGCGCCGGGTGGCCCCGGCGGTGGCGGAGCAGGCCGTCCGGGAAGCTTACAAGGACGTGGATGAAGTGGAGCTGATCCGGAGTTTCCTGGCGCGGAAGTTCCGCGCCGTGCGGCTGGAGGAGCATTTGCAAGACCCTCGCCATCTGGCCGCGGCCTACCGCAAGCTCCGCCTGGCCGGCTTTAGCGCGGGCAACTCCATCCGCGTGCTGAAAGAGTACAGCGAGGAGGCCGATCGGCTGGAGGAAGCAGAGGAGCCTGGTCCGGAAGGAGAATGACGGCCACCGCGGCTGCTGGCCGCACGGCTACTTCACTTCGATGCGGATCGGGATCTCCTGCTCGGCGGGCGTTACGGCCACGACCAATACGGCCGCGCCGGGCTTGCTGTCCGCCGCAGCCAAGTAGGTGATGCTGAGCGTAGCGCTCTCGCCTTTCTCCAGATTGTCTTTATCCAGGGAAAGCTCGAAACCCGGGAGTTTGGGGGGGCGCAATTCCAAACGCACCCCGCCGGGGAGCCGGTTAGACAACCGGATGCGTTCCGTGCCTTTGTTGCCCGCCGCAAACGTGACCGAGGTGCGGTCCGCGCGCACGGCGTTCTGAAGGGTCTCCAAGTCCAAGAGCGGCGTGAACGTGATCGGCGGCCCTGGCGCGGGCGGGGCGCTTGGCGCGCCCGCGGCATTGGAAGGCGGCGCGGCTGGGCCCGGCACGCCGAACATCGAGTTCAGCTTCGAGCCGGGCGGGGCCGGCTCCACATACCAGTACCATTCGCCGTTCTCCACCTTCCACAGGCTGCGAATAGGCATCTTGATGGGGATCAGGCCGACCGGGGGCATCATCATTTCGGTGTCGCAGATCACCATGGCCGAGGCGCGGGTGAAATTGTCGGAATAGGTGATCTTGGCAATGGCAAAGGAGCGGCAGCGTTGCTTATCCGCTCCAAAGAAGACGTCCTTGCTGTCTTCGGCGACCAGCGCGTCGGCTGCGCGGAATTTCCCCTCGACGTGATACTGGTAGAACTTGTTGATGCGGGCGCGCAGGGCTTCGTCGATGTCCGGCGGGGCCTTTTCAAACAGCTCCGCGGGATTCTGCCCCCACGCCAAAAGCGCGCCGGCAAGAACAATGCCAACCACTGCTGTTTTTCGCATCCTGAACAGACCTCTAGCTTCGATTGTAGTAGACGCGCGGCGGGCTCAGCGGGTTAGCCGAATCAGAGCCACTTCCGGCGGAGCGCCGAAACGCACGGGAATGCCCACGGTCCCGAGCCCGCGGCTGACCCAGAGCTGCGCGCCGGGCAACCGGTAGACACCGTACACGAACCGGGTGTAGAGTTCGGCGACGTTGAACGGGAATCCGAAGACCTCCACGTTGATCTGGCCGCCGTGGGTGTGGCCGGCGACCACCAGCTGGTGTCCCTGGCGCGCCGCAACGGGGAAGACATCCGGGTTGTGAGACAGCAAGAGGTTGAACGCGTCCGGGCGTGGGAGCCAGTCCAGCCCCTGAAGATAAGGCCCGCCCATCTTCTGGTAATCGACACCGGCCAAGTTCAGCGTTGCGGCGCCGAACCGCAGGACGCGCTTCTGGTTGCGCAGCAACTGAATCCCGAGGCGGCGGCCCTCGGCGGCCGCGTAGGACTCCACGCCCGCATAGCCTTCGTGGTTGCCCAAGCAGCCGTAGATGCCGGCCTCGGCGCGCAAACCGGAGAGCAACCGCAGGCAGGCGTCCAGCGGGTCGGAGCGCTCCGAGATGAGGTCGCCGGTGACCAGGCTGATGTGCGGCTGAAACTCGTTAGCCATCGCGATGGCGCGGGCCAGTTCCTTTTCGGATAAGAACGGCCCCAAGTGGATGTCGGTCAGTTGGGCCAGCCGCAGGCCGTCCAGATCCGACGGCAGATCTGGAAAGCGCAGATCCAGCTCACGGGCTCGGATGGCCGAGCGTTCTACAAAGGCGCCGAAGCCTCCGGCGAAGACCGGCGCGGAGGCCGCCGCCAGGCTGGCGGTCCGCAGCAGACGTCGGCGCGAGGGCTTGAAGGCCGGCGTGAGACGCCAAATCCACAGCATCAGCGCCAGTCCAAAGGAAGCCAGCGACCAGGTCATGGCCGCCGCGCGCACCCAGGCCATCCATTCGCCTTGCGGCAACAGCCGGATTACGGTATTGAAACCTAGCAAGAAGCCTGCCGTCAGCAGAGCGGTCGCCAGCAGGAGCGCTGCCTGGAAGGCAATGCGGCGGCGGGCCTGGCTGGAGAGCGCCCGCCACATCCAGAAATGCAGTCCCATGACCAGCAGATAAAGGGCCAGCACGGGCAGATGGCGGGCGTAGGCGAGCATGGCGGGTTTGCTTCCATTCTAGCGTGGCATCCGGCGCGCCCCGCTCGGATACAATCAAGACGATGTCTCTGGTCGTGGTTGGTTCCGTGGCTTATGACGGCGTTCAAACGCCGCGCGGGCGCGTGGAGCGGATGCTGGGCGGGGCGTGTACTTATATCGCGCTTTCCGCCAGTTATTTCACCCAGGTGCGGATCGTCGCGGTGGTGGGAGAAGACTTCCGCGAGGAAGACGAAGCGTTGCTCGCGGACCGGGGGATCGACCTGGCCGGGCTGGCGCGCGTTCCGGGCAAGACTTTCTATTGGTCCGGCGTCTACTCGGAAGACATGAACGACCGGACCACGCTCCGGACGGATCTCAACGTCTTCGCTGAGTTCCGCCCCGAACTGCCCCCGCACTACCGGCAGGCGCCGTATTTGCTGCTGGGCAACATCCAGCCGTCTTTGCAGCGGCAGGTGCGGCGGCAAATGGACGGCGTGCGACTGGCCGGCGGCGACACCATGAACTATTGGATTGAGGGGCATCGCCAGGAACTGCTGGAGACGATCCGTGAATGGGACTGCCTGCTCATCAACGACAGCGAGGCGCGCCTGCTGTCGGGGGAGAAGCTGTTGCGGCGGGCGGCGGAAGCGATTCTGGAGTTGGGGCCACGCGTGCTCGTCATCAAGCGGGGCGAGTACGGCGCGGCGCTGTTCACTAAGGAATTCCACTTCGCGATCCCGGGCTACCTTCTGCCGGACTTATGCGATCCGACCGGGGCGGGAGACTCCTTCGCCGGCGGCTTTTTCGGGTATCTCGCCGAACAGGGCGCGCAGGGAGGCGGCGCCGAGACCGACGCGGCGCTGCTGCGGCGCGCCGTGGTTTACGGGTCCGTGATGGGCAGCTTCTGCTGTGAACGGTTCGGCGTGGACCGGTTCCGCACGCTGACCCGGGCTGAAATCGATGCAAGATACCAAGAGTTCAAGGCGCTCACGGGTTTTTGAGTCCCTGGCGGTGCTGGCAGCCGTGGCGGCGTTGAGCGCGGCTGCGGTCTGGTGGTTCTACTCGCACGGCTACACCCTTTACTACGGCGACGCCGAAGCCCATTTGAATATCGCCCGCCGGATCGTCGATTCGCGGACGCCGGGCCTGTGGGGGATCGGCACAGTGTGGCTGCCGTTGCCGCACCTGTTGATGGCCGCGCTGGTCTGGCACGACGGGTTGTGGCGCAGCGGGCTCGGTGGGGTGATTCCTGTAGCGGCCTGTTTTGTCGCCGCGGCAGTTTTCTTGTTTCTGGCGGCCCGCCGGATCTACGGGGACCGCGCGGCGGCGCTGACTGTGGTCTGCCTGTTCGCGCTCAATCCCAACCTGCTGTATCTGCAAGCCATTCCGATGACGGAGCCGGTGTTTTTCGCTGCTCTGGCGGCGCTGCTGTATTGCGCGGTGCGGTTCCGGGAGTCCCAGTCCATGGGCTGGGCCGCCGCAGCCGGAGCGGCCAATTTGGCCGCGACGCTCACTCGCTACGAAGGCTGGTTTCTGATCCCGTTCGCCGCCGGTTTTTTCTTCCTGACCGCCCGCCGGAGGCGTGTAGCGGCCGCTGCCCTGTTTGGGAGCATCGCCTCGCTGGGGCCGCTCGTTTGGATGGCGCACAACTGGTATCACATCGGCGACGCGCTGGACTTCTACCGGGGGCCGTACTCGGCCAAGGCGATCTATCAGCGTGGACTCGAGAAGGGTTATGAGCGCTATCGTGGGGATCACGACTGGGGCTACGCCTGGCTTTACTACCGCAACGCCGTGCGCGTCACCTTGGGATGGCCGGTGATTTGGCTGGGAGTGGCGGGCGCGGTGGCGGCGCGGATCCAGGGGAAACTGTGGCCGTTGGCGCTGCTGGTTCCTCCGCCGCTGTTCTACGTGTGGAGCATGTATTCGGGCGGCACTCCGATCTACATGCCGCACCTGTGGCCGTTCAGCTACTACAACACCCGCTACGGGCTGGAGGCGCTGCCGGCGCTGGCGCTGGCCTCGGGCGCTCTGGCGGCGGCGACAAGGCCGAAGTGGCGGCGCGTTGCGGCCGTCGCAGTGGTGGCCGCGGCTGTGCTTCCCTGGGCTTGGATCCCTCGGCCGGAGGGCTGGATTTGCTGGAAGGAATCGCAGGTCAACTCCTTGGCGCGCCGGGCCTGGACGCGCGAGGCGGCGGAGTTTCTGGCTGCGCGCTATGTGCCGGGAACGGGCGTGTTCCTCCCGTTCGGCGATTTGACGGGGATCCTGCGCATGGCGGGCATTCCCTTACGGGAGGCTTTGCACGAGGACAATCCTCCGGACTGGCTCATGGCGGTCGCTCTGCCCCAGGTTTTTCTGCGGCAAGAGTGGGCAATTTATGACAGCGAGGGGGTGATGTCCAAGCTGGCCCAAAAGGCGGTGGAAGGCGGGCCGCGGTACCATTGTCTGAAGGTTATCGCCCCGAAGGGCGAGCCGGAGATTAGGATCTATAAAAGAAACTGATGCGGATTTCTTTTACGAAAGCGCACGGCGCTAAGAATGACTTTCTCCTCAGTTGGGACAGCGAGGCCCCGCGGGAAGGTTTGGAGGCGGCGGCCCGGGCGATCTGCGACCGGCACACGGGCATCGGAGCCGACGGGTGGCTGCTGGTGAAGTTGACGGCGGAAGAATCCGGCTGCGACGCCGAGATCCGCCTGTTTAACGCCGACGGCAGCCCGGCGGAGATCTCCGGCAACGGAACCCGCTGCGCAGCGGCCTTTCTGGCCGAGCCGGGCTTGGCGCGCAGCCCCGTGCGGCTGCGAACCAGCGCCGGGGTGCGGGAACTACGGCTGGTCAGCCGGAAGGGACTGCGGTTCCATTTCGAGATGGATATGGGGCGGCCCACCTGGCGGCCGGAGGAGGTCCGGTTCGCCTTGCCCCTTCGTGAAGGGCCTCGGGAGGTGACGATCCTGAACGCCGGCAACCCACAGTGCGCCGTATTCGTGGAGGATTTCGGCTTCGACTGGGCCGCAGTGGGGGCCGAGATCGAATCCCACCCTCACTTTCCGGACCGGACCAACGTCTCTTTTGTACGAGTGGTGGACCGGCACACGCTGGAGGTACGGTTTTACGAGCGTGGCGCGGGAGTGACCCTCAGCTCGGGCACCGGCTCGGCCGGGGCGGCATGGGCCGCAAAGTTGCGCGGGTTGGCCGACAGCCCGGTGCGGGTTGAGACGCCGGGCGGCGCGCTCGACGTGCGCTGGGAAGAGAACGTATGGCTGACCGGGCCAGCGGAGATCGTCGGCCGGGGCGAGTTTTACTATGGTTGAGGCTTTACTTAGATGGACTTTTTTAAGACTTTAGAGAACAAGATACGAAACCGGACCGCCCAGGTGGGGGTGGTGGGGCTGGGCTATGTCGGCTTGCCGCTGGCGGTGGAGTTTGCGCGGGCCGGTTTTGCCGTCACCGGCATCGACGTGAACAAAAGCAAGACAGCCCGGGTCAACGCCGGCGATTCCTACGTCACCGACGTGCCCTCTGAGGCGCTCAAACCTCTGGTGGAGGCTGGGAAGCTGCGGGCGACGACAGACTTCGGCCGCATCGCGGAGCTGGACACGGTGAACATCTGCGTGCCGACGCCGCTGCGCAAGACCAAAGACCCGGACATGAGCTACATCGTGTCGGCCTGCCAGCAGATCGCCAAATACATGCACCCGGGCATGTTGATCATCTTGGAATCCACCACCTACCCGGGCACGACCGATGAGCTTTTGCTTCCGATGTTCGAGGGCGGCGGGCTGCGGGCGGGCCGCGAGTTCTTCCTGTGCTTCTCGCCGGAACGAGTGGATCCCGGCAACCCCACCTATCAGACCGCCAACATTCCCAAAGTCGTCGGCGGGGTGACGCCGGAATGCACCCGGATGGGGGCTCTGTTTTACGAACAGGCGCTCCAGAAGGTGGTGCCGGTCAGCTCGACGCAGGTGGCGGAGATGGTGAAGCTGCTCGAAAACACCTTTCGGATGATCAACATCGGCATGGTCAACGAGCTGGCGATCATGTGCGACCGCATGGGCATCGACGTTTGGGAGGTGATCGACGCCGCCGCCACCAAGCCCTTCGGCTTTATGCCCTTCTATCCGGGTCCCGGCTTGGGCGGGCATTGCATTCCGGTGGACCCGTTCTATCTTTCCTGGAAGACGCGGCAAGCGGGGATCGAAGCGCGGTTCATCGAGCTGGCGGGCTACATCAACGGCCAGATGCCGCATTACGTCGTCGACAAGATTCAGAGCGCACTCAACGAGCGGGGCAAGGCGCTCAAAGACGCCCGCGTGCACGTGCTCGGCGTGGCCTACAAGAAAGACATCGACGACATACGCGAATCGCCGGCTCTGGATGTGATGCACCTTTTGATGCGGCGCAAGGCCCGGGTGAGTTACTCGGATCCGTACGTGCCGGAGTTGGTCTCGGACAGTTTGAACCTGAGGGCCGAGCCGGTGGAAGAAGCGGTTCCGAAAGCCGACTGCGTGGTGATTATCACCAACCACTCGGCCTTTGACTATGCCCGCCTTCTGGAGCAGGCGCAATTGATCGTCGACACGCGGAACGCCCTGAAAGGCTTCCGGTCGCCGAAGATCGTCCGCCTGTGAAGATTCAAACCGCGGGCAGCTTCAGGAAACGCTCGTAAGCTTGCTCCCAGGCTTCGGAGGGTCTGGGTTCGTAGAGGCTTAGTGGGAGCGAGCGGCGGACCACGGCGCGGGCTTCGGCGAGGTCCTTTAACAGTCCGGCTCCGATGGCTTGCACCAGGACGTTCCCGGCGGCGGTGGCCTCAGCCGGGCCCGCCACCACGATGCGGCCGGTGGCGTCGGCGACGAACTGGTTCAACACGCGATTGCGCGAGCCGCCGCCGACGATGTGGATCACCTTCAGGCGCCGCCCCGTGACGGACTCCAGGCTCTCCAACACCTGACGGTAGCGCAGCGCCAGGCTTTCAAAGATGGTGCGCGCGAACTCGCCCGGCGTCTCCGGCGCGCTGCCGCCGTGGCTGCGGCACCAGGAGGCGATCCGCTCCGGCATGCCGCCCGGGTGCAGAAAAGCATCCGGGTGCAAGATGGCTTTGAAGGGCGCGGCTTCCGACGCCATTTTGGTGAGATCGTCGTAGCTGTAATCCGTGCCTTCCTGGGCCCAGGCGCGGCGGCACTCCTGGAGGAGCCAAAGCCCGGCGATGTTCTTGAGAAACCGGATGCGGCCCCCGAAGCCGATCTCGTTGGTGAAATTCAGCGCCAGCGACCGTTCGTTGATAACCGGCTCGGCCAGCTCCACGCCCATCAAGGACCACGTCCCGGAGCTGATGTACACCCAGTCCTCTCCCTCGGCGGGGACGGAGGCGACGGCCGCGGCGGTGTCGTGGCTGGCGGTGGCGTAAACGGGGACCGGCCCCAGGCCCGCGTACTCCGCGACGTGGGGGAGCAGCGGGCCCAGGAGCGTTCCCGGGGGAACGATCTCCCCCAGAATTGAGACCGGCAGGCCGAGAGCCTCAAACAGCTCCGTGGCCCAGCGCTTCTGAACCGGATTGTAGAACTGCGAAGTGCTGGCTTCGGTCAGCTCATTGCGCTGCACGCCCGTAAGCCAGTAGTTGAACAGGTCCGGCATGAAGAGCAACCGCGAAGCCGCCTCCAAGCCGGGGGAGCCGCCCAGTTTCATGGCGTAAAGCTGGTACAACGTGTTCAACTGCATGAACTGGACGCCGGTTTGCGCGAAGATCTCCTCGCGCGGCAGCACCGCGAAGGTCTTTTCCAGCATCCCGTCATTGCGGGAGTCGCGGTAGTGCATGGGGTTGGCGACCAGGGAGCCGTCGCGGCCCACCAGCCCGAAGTCCACCCCCCAAGTATCCACCCCGATCCCGCTCAGGGGGACCTTGCGATCCCTGCCGGCGGCCGCCAGTCCTTGCTGGATTTCGTGGAACAGGCGAAAAGCGTCCCAGTAGAGGCCGGAAGGGATCCGCACGGGCGTGTTCAGGAAGCGGTGGAGTTCTTCCAGCTGAAGGCGGCCGTTGTCCAGAGTCCCAAGGATGGCGCGTCCACTTTCGGCGCCGAGATCGATCGCCAGAAACCGATTCATTGTTGTCAGCGAGAGCCTCCTGTGTTGGGAAATCCAGGCCCCGGGAGGTCAAGTTCACAACCGCACCGGGCAATGTCCCGTTCTTGAGCCCGCGTCCTGCTGCGCTTAACCAGCTCCGCTGAGAAATCGAGCGGTTGCGGCGGCGCGAATCAACATTATACGCGCAGCTCGTAGCCGGCCTGGCGCATGGCCTCGATGATGCGGCCGCGGATGGCGCCCACTTCTTCGCTCGAAAGGGTATGATCCGCCGCTCCAACCGTGAGCCGGAACGACACGCTCTTGACGCCTTCCGGAAGCGGAGGGCCGCTGTACTGGCGCAGGAATTCGACCGAGATCAGCTCCGCGCCGCCAAACTGCCTGAGCAGCTTCTGGATGTTTCCCACCGGTTCCCGCAGGCCAGCCATCACCGACAGATCGAAGGCGCTGGACGGGAAGCGCCGCAACGGGGTGTAGCGCCGCTGTTGCTGCGCCGCAAGACGCTGCAACTGGGTCAGGTCCAGATACAGCACCGCGGCCCGGCCATTCTCCACCAGCGACGGGTGGAATTCAAACAGCCTCCCGATGCAAGTCCCGTTCCACCGCGCTTCCGCGGCGCGGGCCGGATGCTCATACGGGCGGGCCTCGGCGTGCTGGAGCTCGCAGCCCGGCATCAAATGCTCCGCCACGCGTTTCAGCTCCATCAGCCCCTCGAGGCCGTCGTCGCGGCCGTAAATCACCGCCGCCAAGTGCGGGATCTCATCCGGCAGGCCCTCGGGCTTCTTGCGGATTTCCGAGCCGATTTCGAAGAGCCGGAAGCGCTCGAAATGCTTGCTGTTCTCGGCGATATTGCGGAGAATGCCGGGCAGCAGGCTACGGCGCAGCAAACCTTGGTCCGAAGAGATGGGATTGGCCACCGCCAGATGCTCCGCCGGATCCATGCCCAAAGCGCGAAGCTCGGTCTCGTTGACGAACGAATAGTTCATCACCTCGGTGAAGCCCAACTCAACCAGGGCGGCGCGGATGGAGCGGTGGAAGAGGCGCTCCTCATTGCGCGGGGGTGGGAGAGCCTGCACCAACGGAGCCTGGATGGGGATCGAATCGTAGCCGAGCATGCGCCCGACTTCTTCCACGAGGTCGTCCTTGATGGACACGTCGCGCGTGGCGCGCCAGCTCGGGACCGTGACGGAAAGTAACCGCGGCGAGCGCTCCTCGACGCCGAACTCAAGGCTGCGCAAGATGCGCGCGGCCTCGGCTGCCTCGACTGGACGGCCCAGTTTCATGATCAGCCAGTCCAGGGGCAGCTCGATCGGCGCGGGCGCCTTCCACCCGATCCAGGCGTCCGCCAATCCGCCCACCAGCCGGATGCCCGGGGAGACTTCCTCCAGCAACTCTATGGCGCGGGCCAATCCGCGGAGCGTGTTGTGCGGATCCTGCGCCTTTTCGAAGCGCATGGAAGCGTCGGTGCGCAGCTTGAGGCGCGAGGAGCTCTTGCGGATCGAGGAAGCCTGGAAGTTGGCGCTTTCCAGCACCAGCCGGCGGGTGCCGTTGTGGATGGCGGTATCCAGGCCGCCGATGATGCCGGCGATGGCGATCGGCCCGCGCTCGTCGGTGATCAGCAGGTCGCGCGGGTCGAGCTGATACTCCTCCTCGTTGAGAGCCACGATCCTCTCGCCCGGCCGGGCGCAGCGCACCCGGATGGCGCCTCCGCGCAACAGATCCCAGTCAAAGGCGTGCATGGGCTGGGCGAGTTCGGCCATGACGTAGTTGGTGACGTCGACAATGTTGTTGATCGGGTTCAGGCCGATCGCCATCAGGCGGTACTGGAGCCACAACGGCGAGGGCCGGACCGTGACATTTTCGAAAGCCAGGGCGCTATAACGCGGACACAGGTCGAAAGACTCGATCTCGACTTTGATGGGGGGCGGCGCCTTCGGAATGCGCTCGAGCCGGACCGGGTCTTTCAGCATCCCGCCCAAGATGGCGGCCACCTCCCTGCCCAAGCCGTGATGTCCCCACAAATCCGGACGGTGGGTGATCGACTTGTTGTCGATTTCGATGATGCTGTCGGGCGAGCAGCCCGGGATGGCCGCACCCGGCTCCAGGTCCAGCTCCAGGATGCCCTCGGCGTCGCGGTTGATCCCGAGTTCCGCGCCGCTGGCCAGCATGCCTTCGCTGGCGACGCCGCCAATGACGGCCACGCCGATTTCCCGATCGCCCAGGCGTACCCCGGCAGGCACGTAGGCGGAGACCATGCCTGGGCGGCAGTTCGGCGCGCCGCAAACCACCGTCTTGACGCCGTAGCGGCCGGTGTCCACCACGGCCTTGACGTTGTGGCCGCCCATCGGCTCGACCGACAGGATGCGCGCCGCGCAGACCTCGGTCAGGAAGTCGCCGAACGTTTGGACGCCTTCGCACTCGGCCGTCTTCATGGTGATCAGGCGGCCGAGCTCCTTGGGCGGCACATCGATGCCTTCGACCAGTTCCGAGAGCCAGTTGAATGAAAACTTCACGTCCGCTCCTTGCCCCCTAGAATTGGTTCAGGAACCGCAGGTCCCCGCTTTGCAGGTACCGGATGTCGTCGATGCCGTAGCGCATCATCACCAGCCGGGTCAGCCCCAAGCCGAACGCAAAACCGTTCCACTCGTCCGGATCGATGCCGCTCATGCGCAGCACGTTCGGATGGACCAGTCCGCAGCCGAGCTGTTCCACCCAACCGCCGTATTTGCAAACCGGGCAGCCGGCGCCTCCGCACAACAGGCACTGGACTTCCAGTTCGAATCCGGGCTCGACGAAGGGGAAGTATCCCGGGCGCAGCCGCACGGTGACCTCCCGGTGAAACACGGCGCTGAGCATGGTCTTCATGAAGTAGACCAGGTGGGCCACCGACACCTCGCGGTCGATCATCATGCCCTCGAGCTGGTAGAAGGTGTGCTCGTGGGAGGCATCCACCTCTTCGTTGCGGAAGACGCGGCCCGGGGCGATCATGCGCAGCGGAGCGCCGTGCTTGAGCATGCCGCGGACCTGCACCGGCGAGGTGTGCGTGCGCAGCAGGTTGCCGTCGGCGAGCCAGAAGGTGTCCTGCATGTCGCGGGCGGGGTGGTCGGCGGGGATATTCAGCGCATCGAAGTTGTTGTACTCGGTTTCGACCTCCGGCCCATCGAGCACGGTGAAGCCGAGCGAAGTGAAAACATCTTCGATCTCGGCCTGGATGCGGCTGATGGGATGGAGATGCCCCAGCGGGGGCGGCGGGGCCGGCAGCGTGAAATCCACCCACTCCGCCTGGAGCCGCGCCTGCGTTGCAGCCGCCTCGAAGGCAGCCTTGCGCTCCTCCAGAATCTGCTCTAGGGTTTGCTTGACCGAGTTCAGGAGTTTGCCGACGCGCGCCCGCTCCTCGGGCGCGAGTTTGCCCAAGCCCTTGCTGATCTCGGCGAGCTCGCCCTTCCGGCCGAGAACTTCGACGCGCACCCGCTCCAGCTCTTCCGGCGTGGACGCGGCTTCGAGTTCGCGCCGCGCACGGCCTTCTAGTTCAGACAGTTTGGCTTCCAACATGCGAAGGAAACCCCCTATTCTAGCAGCAAGCTAGCGCCGGAACGCAGACATGCCCCGGCATGGCGGGGAGTCAGGGCATCGATACCGCCCGCCAAAGCCAGATTAGATGTGGATGTTGGGCACGCGTAGCGGACCGCTGCACGGCCTTGCTCGAACTGCCGTTGCAATAGTTTCGCGTCAAACCTACAATGCGGATTGAAGGGGAGGCAACAGCGGTCAATCGGATGAAGAGCTGAAGCCGGTGAATCACCAGCGGGAGGCTTGAAAAGCTTGGCTGTGTTGTGCCCCCTCCGGAGGGTGGGCGCTGGCATGCGAGAATTACGTATATTGGCCGATAGAAACAAAGAGCGTCGATGAGAAGACGTGTGTTCGAGCCAGAGCTATTGTTTCCCGAATTCGCCACAGGTCCGGAGAACCCTTGGCTTACGGCCGCTGCCAAGCGGCAACAGCGATGGGAACATAAGAGCAGTGGCCTGACCACACTCGAGGTCTGCGCTGGAGCAGGCGGGCAAGCCTTGGGCTTGGAATGGGCCGGAATTGACCACGCAGCGTTAGTGGAAATCGACAAGAGTGCGTGCAGCACCCTTCGCCTGAATCGGCCGCAGTGGCGCGTTCTGGAACAGGATTTGAACGCCTTCGACGGGGCAGCATATAGGGGCGTTGACATCATTTCGGGCGGACTGCCCTGCCCGCCGTTTTCGGTCGCCGGCAAGCAATTAGGGCCCCATGATGAACGCAACCTATTCCCCGCCTTGATCCGTCTCGTGGACCAGATCCGGCCCAGGGCCGTGATGATTGAAAACGTCCGGGGAATCTTGGATGCTGTGTTCCTCGACTACCGGGCGTACATCAAGGAACAGCTCGTTAAGCTCGGGTACGCACCAGGTTGGAAGCTGATGAGTGCCTCTGATTTCGGAGTTCCCCAGTTGAGGCCACGGGTGATTTTCGTAGCCGTCTTGAAAGAATTGGCCGACCAGTTCTCCTGGCCCCGCCCATCGGGTATTCCACCTAGAACTGTTGGGGAAGTCTTGCTTGACCTCATGGAAGCAAGGGGCTGGAAGGGGGCGAAGGACTGGGCGCAAAAGGCCAACGAGATCGCCCCAACTATCGTTGGCGGTTCTCATAAACACGGCGGTCCTGATCTTGGCCCAACCAGGGCACGGAAAGCGTGGGCGGCGCTTGGGGTCGATGGTTTGGGAATCGCCGACGAAGCTCCTGGCCCGGATTTTAGGGGCATGCCCCGTCTTACAGTGAGAATGGTCGCGCGCCTCCAAGGCTTTCCAGATGATTGGCATTTTGCCGGGAGTAAGACCCAGGCTTACAGGCAGGTGGGCAACGCCTTCCCCCCACCGTTTGCTCAAGCAGTTGCAGAACAGTTGCGGGAATGCCTCACAGTTCCACGGCTTGTGAGGGCCGCTGGGTAAAAGGGATCATGCCAGCCGGACAGCGAAAGGGTGCGCGAGCCAAGCTCCGGGCTCATTTTCTCGCCAATATCGGCCGGGTGATGGGCTCAGATGAGCTGCGGAGAGTTTCCGGAAATGTGAGCGAATGGGCACGCCGGGTACGGGAACTCCGGACGGAGGAAGGTTATCAAATCCTGACGCATAATGACCGCAGTGATCTCAAACCGGGTGAGTACTTGCTGCTCAATCCGACGCCAGCTCCCGCCTTTGAGCGGACCATTTCGAAAGAGACACGGGCATTTGTTCTGGACCGCAACGGATTCACATGCCAGATGTGTGGGGCGGTGGCCGGCGAGCCGCACCCTTACGACCCCAGCCGAAGGACGCGTCTCCAGATTGGCCACATCATTGACAAGTCTATGGGAGGCAAGGACGACCCGTCAAATCTCCGCGCAATCTGCTCTGTGTGCAACGAGGGTGCAAGGAACCTAACGCTGGACCGCCCTTCGCTGCGAAAACTCTTGATCCAAGTTCGGCGCGCAACGGGAGCGGATCAGCTTGAGGTACTCCGTTGGCTGGTTCGGAAATTCCCCAAGCACGCAGAACGTTTTCTCAAGGGGGTTCGGGCATGATCAACGCACTGATTGGATGCCCGCCTTGTGCCAACTTCGAGAAGACTTGTTTCGCCACCGGGTATGGGCCAGGTTGCACTGATGTGTTTCCAATTTTCAAATGTTGGCTGCCGGACCGGGCCTTTTCACTGGGCTTGGCTCCCAAGATGCCTCTGACGAGGGCATGGACAAACTGAGCCCAGAGCGGCGTTCCGCCAACATGCGTCAGATCCGGAGCAAGCATACAGCGCCCGAGATGGCTGTCCGCCGTTTGGTTTTCCAGATGGGGTACCGTTACCGGCTACACGTGAGGACTCTCCCGGGCAGCCCAGATTTGGTGTTCCCCCGGTTGCGCAAAATTGTGCTGGTGCACGGCTGTTATTGGCACCCGCATCGAGGGTGCAGCTTCTCACATCAACCGAAATCGCACCAGGACTACTGGCTGCCTAAGCTCAGCCGGAACAGGCAGCGGGACCGGCAAAACATCCGCCGCCTAACGAGATTGGGGTGGACGGTTCTGGTAGTGAGAGAATGTGAAGTTCAAGATCGTGCGGGCCTGGCCCAGAAGCTTTCAGACTTCCTCAAGGGCGAGCTAAACCGGAAGAGCCGCTGATAGCGGCGGGGTGCGGGTCGACACCGCTCCGTGCCGCTATTCGGGTTGATAGTAGTCCGCCTTTTTGTCCAGCTCCCAGGCGAGGTGATTGATGTAGAAGGCCAGCGCGGCAGGCGGGAAAGCGTCTTTGAACTTCTCATACACCCGCTGCTGCCAGCCGGGCGTCAGGTACGCCGAGGCGTCCAACTGCTTGTCGAAGAAGCCGTTCTTATGGGGAATGCCCAGGAAATCGAGCACCGCGATCACCAAGTCCAGGTGAGCCACCAGTATGGCCTGGGCCAAATCCCGCGCCAGATCCTCGCCGCTTTCCGGGAGCCGCTCGTACAGGCGCGGAATCGCCTTGCGCAGGCTCTCGGCGTTGAGCTTGTGAACGCGGGAGTGCGCCTTGAAGGAGTCAAAAAGCTGGTAGGTTTTCAGCTTGCCAATGGAAATCTTCCCGGCCAGGGAGGCGAACTCCTCCGGGCCGAGCTTCAAGAGTATTTCAGAAAGCTGCATCGAGGCCAGAGTAGCACAGCGCGTGCGCTACAATGAGGGGTTTTGAGATCACACCTATGAGTAACCTTGTGGTTGTCGGCGCGCAGTGGGGCGATGAGGGCAAAGGCAAGATCGTCGATTTGTTCTCCGAAGGCTTCGATATTGTGGCCCGCTATCAGGGCGGGCACAACGCCGGCCACACCGTGCGCATCGGCGAGAAGCGCTTCATCCTGAAACTGATTCCCTCCGGCATCCTGCGCCCCGGCGTAAAGGCCGTCATCGGCAACGGGCTGGTGGTGGATCCGGCCGCTCTCATTGCGGAGATCGAGGCTCTGGAGGCCGCCGGCATCGACGTCGCCTCCCAGCTCGCCATCAGCAACCGCGCCCACGTCATCTTCCCGTTCCATCGCCTGGTCGAGAAGATTTCGGAAGACCGCAAAGACCGGGTCGCTATCGGCACCACCTCGCGCGGCATCGGCCCCTGCTACGAGGACAAGATCGCCCGGCGGGGAATCCGCATGGCCGAGTTTGTAGACCCCAGCGGCTTCTCGCGCCGTTACGCCGATCTGGCCGAGGACAAGAAGATTCTGGCCAATGCCTTCCACGTCGGCGAACCGCTGGACTTCGCGCGCATCGAAGAGGAATACGCGCGCCTGGCCGAGCGCATCCGCCCCATGGTCTGCGATACGGCCTTGCTGCTGAACCGGGCCATCGATCAGGGCAAGCGCGTGCTGTTCGAGGGCGCGCAAGGCTCCATGCTCGACGTGGATCACGGCACCTATCCTTTCGTCACTTCTTCCAGCGCCACGGCCGGCGGCGTGTGCACGGGCACGGGCGTGCCGCCTTCGCGGATCGGGGCCGTGGTGGGCGTCACCAAGGCCTATACCACCCGAGTGGGCGCGGGCCCGTTCCCGACCGAAGCCCGCGATGAAAGAGGCGAAAGCCTGCGGCGGATCGGCAACGAGTTTGGAGCGGTGACCGGCAGACCCCGGCGCTGCGGCTGGTTCGACGCGCCGCTGCTGCGCTATACCGCCATGTTGAACGGCTTCGCCAGCCTGGCTCTTACCAAGTTGGACGTGCTGGACCAGATGGAGACCATCCCGGTTTGTGTGGGCTACCGGCTTCACGGCCGGCCCATCGAAGCGATGCCCGCTACGGCCGAAGAACTGGATGCGATTGAGCCGGTGTATGAGATGCTGCCCGGGTGGGTGATGCCCACCGCCGGGATCACCTCTTATGAGAAACTTCCCGCCCGCGCCCGCGACTATCTGGAGTTTTTGGAACAGCAGTCCGGCGTGGAGATTGGTTGTATCTCGACCGGCCCGGAGCGCAGCCAGACCATAATTCGCTCTGGCTCCCGGCTGGAAAAACTGATACACTCAGTTTCCGTATGACCGATGGATCATTAAGCCAGGATGAGGTACTGGCCCGGTTTCAGCGGTTGATCCGGGAGCTATTGAAGGGTGAAATCAAACGTAATACATTTCAGCCTTGGGAGATTGAGCTTCTTTTGGACATCGAAAGTTGCAACCTCCGCTTACCTAGCCGGGAGAATGTGCTGCGGCGCTGGGAGAAAGCCGTCGTGCGGCAACTGGAGCGAGGCTCCGCCACCCTCCCCATGAAGCTTTCACAATTCTTGGGCCGCAAGCCGTAGCCGCGGCCGCTGCGCTATCCTGAAAGCGTAGCTACGATTCTCAAGAGAGGGATTTTGCATGGGTAACGCCCCCCGCAAAGTATTCTGCGTCAAGTTTCAGAGGGAGATGGAAGGCTTGAGTGAGCCGCCTTTCGACGGCCACCCCCTGGGCCAGAAGATCTACGAGAACGTTTCCAAGGAAGCCTGGCAGCTCTGGGTCGAGCGCATGAAGATGATCATGAATGAATACCGCCTGAACCTGGGCACGCGCGAGGCTCAAGAGTTCCTGCTGCGCCAGATGGAAGAGTATTTCTTCGGCGAGGGAGCAGCCTTGCCTCCGGACTACGTTCCGCCCGAAGGCGCGCATTAAGCATCTCCGCCGGCCCAGTCCTCACGACCGCGCGAAGTACAGCTTCACGGCGCGCTCCAGGTCGGTGCGCGTCAGGCGCGCGGGGCGCTCCTCGTACTGGCTGATCGACACCAGAATGCGGCAGATGTCCCCCGGGTAACAGGCCCGCAAGACGGTGCGCCCGCCGCTCAAGCAGAGCGAACGCAGGTAGTCCGCCATCTCTTGGTCGTAAGGGATGTTGCGGGCCAGGGTCACGCGCCGCAGGATCTCGTCAAACACTCCCGGTGAGATCTCCTCCACCAAAATCTTGTTTTGGATGCGGCGCAAGAACGCCTCGTCGGCCAGGCTGCCCGGATCCAGGTTGGTGGCGAAGACCACCATCAGGTCAAACGGAATCTGGAACTTCACGCCATAGCGCAGCATGAGGTAGTCCACATGCCGGTCCAGGGGGACGATCCAGCGGTTCAGCAGATCGCGCGGAGGGATCAACTGCCGGCCAAAGTCGTCGATCACCAGGATGCCGTTGTTGGCCTTCATCTGGATCGGAGCCGCGTAGGTGCCCGAGGCTTCGTCCATGCGCAGCTCCAGCATGCTGGGCACCAGCTCTCCGCCCACGATGACGCAGGGACGGCGGCACCGCACCCAGCGCGGATCATGTTCGGGCTCGATGTCCTCCGGCTCCACCCGCTCGTGCACGACCGGATCGTAATGGATGATGATCTGTCCGTCGACCTCGATGGCGTACGGAATCAGCACTGTGTCCTCGTACAGCCGAATCAGCCGCTCGGCCAGCGAGGTCTTCCCGTTGCCGGTTGAGCCATAGAGGAACAGGGCGGCCTGCGAGATCATGGCCGGGCCTAACTGATCCAACAGCGCGTCGGTCAACACCAAGTCGGAGAGCGCCTTGCGGAGCTTCTCCCTGTTGACCGACACCTTGGCCCTTTGCGCCTTCACTCCCGCATGAAACTGAGAGAGAGACACCGGACAGGGCCCGGCGTACTGCGACATCTGGAACCGCTCCTGGGCGAGCTGCCGCCCGGCGCCGGAGAGCATGAACGAGTAGTCGTTGCCCACCATGCCCAGCACCTCGATGAGTTGCCGGTGCCGCAACTGCCGGAATACGGCCTCGACGATGTAGGGAGGCAGCTTCAGGGTCTTGCTGAGCGAGGTGAGGGTGCTGGTGCGCTCGATAAAGACGCGCCGCAGGATCAGGTCCTGTACAAGGATGTCGGGGATGCCCAGTTTGTCCAAAGACTCGGGGATGGGCGGGAAAAACGACGGCCGCTCCGCCGCCTTCGGCGTCTGACTCATACACCTAATCTACTCCAAGTTCCGGACGGGGGCCTAAATCGCCTGCACGCCTGGGGGCTTGGGGCCGTCCTGAACTTTGTGCGGTGGATCTACGCCTGCGTGCTGAGCGTCTTAATGTGTGTCCCGTTGGGCGCCTCGCCCGCCGAGGCCAAGCGCATCGCTCAGCAGGCCGAAAAAGCCGCCCGCGCCGGGCGGATTGTGGACGCCTATCTTCTTTACTCCAAAGCGGTTGTTCTTGACCCGCACAACCCGGCCTGGTGGGCCAAAGCCGAGGCATTGCGGGTCCGCGCCACGCTGATCTCCCAGCAGAAGCTGGCCGGGCTGCCTATCGCAGGCGCTCGCCCGGAGCCCGCTCCCCCGCTTGGCGCCCAAGCGGAGACCCTCCCCCCCTCCGAACCGGTCCCGATCCTTGAACCGCTCCCGCCGCCAAGACTGCGCCCGTCGCCAGGCGCAAGAGATATTGATTTGCAAGGCGACGCCCGCGCGCTTTTTACCGGACTGGCGAGGCTCTATCAATTAGAAGCTGTCTTCGACAGCGATTACCCGTCCTCTCCGCCGCTCCGGTTCCGGCTCGAGGGCGCCTCGTGGATCGAAGCGGTCCGGGCGCTGGAAGCCGCAACCGGTTCGTTCGTCGTCCCTCTTAGCGAACGCCGGTTTCTCGTCGCTCGCGATACACCCCAAAAGCGGCAAGAGCGCGAGCCTCACGTCACTCTAACCGTCCCTGCGCCGGACCTGATTACACCCCAGGAGATCCAGGAGGTCCGCGCCGCCGTGCAGCAGGTGATGCAGATCACCCGGATCGCCTTCGACCCGGCCCGCCGCCTGATGGTGCTTCGCGACCGGGCATCCTTGGCCGAACCGGCGCAACAGCTCCTGGCTCAACTGCTCCAGCGCAAGCCGGTGGTCTCGATCGAGATCGAGTTTGCCGAGGTCAACCGCCAGATCACCACCGCCTACGGCGCTTCTCTGGCGACCTCCTACCTGTTGTCCGCTTTCGGCCGCCCGTGGAACTCCCCGCCTCTCACGCCGCCCGGCCTCACGCAGTTCGCCGTGTTCGGAGGAGGGAAATCCCTGCTCGGCTTTGGCATTCCGGACGCGCAGATGCTCGCTGAGACCAGCCGTTCCCGCGGCCAGATCCTGTTCCGCGCCGAGCTGCGGTCCCTCGACGGTCAACCCGCCAGCCTGCACGTGGGGCAGCGCTACCCCATCGTAACGGCCAGGGAAATCCTTCCGGATCCGTCGGCCCCACAGATCTATCCGCCCACCTTCGTATTCGAAGATCTCGGTCTGGTGATTAAGGCCACGCCCCGCGTACACGGAGCGGACGAGATCACCTTGAGTCTGGAGACCACGTTCAAGGCCCTGACCGGCGAGATCGTGCAAGAGATCCCGGTGATTGCCTCACGCAGCTACCAAACCGAAGTCCGCCTCCGCGAGGGCGAGTGGGCTGTAGTGGCCGGTCTGCTGAGTTCCAGCGAAGCCCGCACCATCACCGGGCTTGCCGGGCTTACCCGGATCCCCGTGCTGAAGCACCTGCTGGCCGCAAACCAGCGGGAGCGCAGCGAAACCGACCTCCTCATCCTGCTGCGGCCGCGGCTGCTGAGCCTTCCGGCCGGTTCTGAACCGGCGCCCGCCATCGCCACCGGCTCCGAACTACGACCCAGAATTCCGCTCTGAGCCCGCCGCTACTCGTACCGTAGCGCTTCAATCGGATCGAGCAGCGCAGCCTTCCGGGCTGGATAGTAGCCGAAAAGCACCCCGACCAGCGCTGAGAACAATGAGGCCAGAACCACGGCCTGCGGGCTGATGAGAGTGGACCATCCCGCCAGCCTTGAAATCAGCACGGACGCTGCCACGCCCACCAGGATCCCCACTGCCCCGCCCATCACCGACAGAGCGCCCGCCTCCACCAGGAACTGCGACATAATGTCATGCGTCTTGGCGCCCACCGCCAGCCGCAGCCCGATCTCCCTCGTCCGTTCCGTCACAGAGACCAGCATGATGTTCATAATCCCGATCCCGCCCACGATCAAGGAGACCGAAGCGATCGCGCCGAGCAGCAGGGCCATGACCCGCGCCGAACCTTCCTGCGCCTCGAAGACTTCGGAGAGGTTCCTCACCGTAAAGTCGTCTTCCTGGTCCGCGGCGATATGATGGCGCTGGCGCAGCAGACCCTCGATCTCGCGTTGCGCCTCGTCCATCTGGTTCGGCGCAGCCGCCTGCACCATGATGACGCCGACCGCGCGGGCGTTGGCGCGGTTGATTCCAAGCACTCCCCGCTTGGCTGAGGAGATCGGAATGATCACCACGTCGTCCTGGTCCTGCCCGAACGGCGACTGGCCTTTGGCTGTGAGCACGCCCGCCACGGTGAACGGCACGTTCTTGATGCGGATGGTCTGGCCCACTGGATCGCTGTCTCCGAAGAGGTTCCGCACCACGGTCTGACCGAGCAGCGCCACCTTGGTGGCCGAATCCACGTCCTGATCGGTGAAAGGCTGTCCGGAGGAAAGCGTGATGTCCCGGATCAGAAGATAGTCGGGCGTCGTTCCTTGAATGCTGGTGGCCCAGTTGGAGTTTCCGTACATCACCTGGGCTCCGCCCCGAACCAGCGGCGCTGCGGCGGCCACCGCGGAGCATTCGGCCAGGATCGCCTTGGCGTCGTCCTCGGTCAACGAAGCGCTGGCGCCGCTGCCCAGCCGGATCCCATTGCTGGTGATGCTGCCCGGCAGCACCATGATAATGTTGCTGCCGATGCTTTGAATCTGCTGCTGGATTCGCGTGGTCGCCCCGGAGCCCACTGCCACCATGGCGATGACGGCCGCTACGCCGATGATGACGCCCAGCATGGTCAACCCGCTCCGCAGCCGGTTCACCCGCAGAGCGCGCAAGGCGATACGGATGCTTGCCAGTAGCTTCATTGGATGAATGCCTCTCTGCCCGGCTCCGCGCCGGGCCGCCAGGAAAGTCCCGCCGCAGGCTGGCGCGGGTTTTCCAGCCGGAAGTCGTCCACCACGCGCCCATCGCGGAACTGAATGTTCCGGTTGGCGAACGCGGCAATGTCTTTGTCGTGCGTGACCACCACGACAGTAATCCCCGACTCGCGGTTCAGCATCTGGAAGATCCCCATGATCTCCAGACCCGTGGCGGAGTCCAGCGCCCCGGTCGGCTCATCGGCCAGCAGTAGTTGCGGCCCGTTAATCAAAGCGCGCGCAATGGCCACCCGCTGCTGCTGGCCGCCCGAAAGCTGGGTGGGGTGGTGGTCCGCGCGGTCCGCGAGCCCGACTTGCGAAAGGGCGCGCATGGCGAGTTCCCGGTGTTCGCGCATGGTCCGTCCCGAGTAGAGCAGCGGGAGTTCCACATTCTCAAGCGCGCTGGTCCGGGCCAGCAGATTGAATTGCTGAAACACGAACCCGATCTTGCGGTTGCGGATCTCAGCCAGCTCGTCGCGGCTCAGGCCGGAAAGGTTCACGCCGTCCAGCTTGTACTCGCCGGAAGTGGGCCGGTCCAAGCAGCCGAGAATGTGCATGAAGGTGGATTTGCCGGAACCCGATGGCCCCATCACTGCCACGAAATCGCCGCGGTCGATTTCCAGGGACACGCCCTTGATCGCATGCACGATCACGTCGCCCACCCGGAAATCCTTCACCAGATCGCGGACCTCTATGATCGGCGCCATACTCAGAACCCCATGCCGCGGCCCCGGCCCGGCCCCGGCCCCGACGGAGTCTGGCTCGCCGCGCTCTTCTCGTTCAAGGCTGCAATAATCACTCGGTCACCCTCTTTCAAGCCACCTCCCGTGACTTCGCTGTACCGCCCGTCGGTAATGCCGAGGCTCACGCGCACGGGCCTGGGGTCCCCTTTCGCGTCCAGCACCCAAAGCGGCGGTGATCCGGCGCCTGGGGACCCGCCTGCGGCCTGCACCGGCCGCCTGCCGGCCGCGGGCGTGACCGCCGGCGTGACCGCCGGCCGGAACCGCAGCGCCGCGTTTGGCACGCGGAGCACGCCGTCGCGTTCGTCCACGAGAATCCGTACGTTCGCGGTCATTCCTGGGAATAGCTTTAGGTCCGGGTTCGGAACCGCGATGACCACATCGTAGGTCACCACGTTCTGAACGTTGATCGCCGCCTTGCGGATCTGCGTCACCGTGCCGTGAAACACCTGCCCTGGGTACGCATCCACGGTGAACGTGGCCTCCTGTCCCACCCGCACATGCCCGATATCCGCCTCGGAAACGTTCGTATCCACCTGCATCTTGGTGAGATCCTGCGCAATCTCGAACAAGGTCGGTGCTTGCAGGCTGGCCGCGACCGTCTGGCCGACGTCGACATGACGGGCCACCACGACTCCATCCACGGGCGCCGTGATGTAAGTGTGGGCCAAATCCAGCTTGGCCTGCTCCAGCGCCGCCTGCGCCTGCTTCACCTGGGCTTCGGCGCTAGACAGTTGCGTCCGGGCCACCTCCATATCGGCGCTGGCCGACAAGACCTTCTGCTCCGCCGCCTCCTGCTCGGCTTCGGCCGCTTGTTCGGCCGCCACTGCGCTGTCGTATACGGCCCGGGCGGAGTCCAGATCCTGCGGCGCGCTGACGCCGCTCTGCACCAGACTCTGCTGCCGGTCAAGTTTCAATTTCGCGTCTTGAACGCCGACCTTGGCCTTCATGACGGCCGCCCGGGCGTCCGCAACCCCAGCCTTGGCGCTGGCTAGCTCCGCTTGCGTCTTCTGAACTACGGCTCGGGCGTTGATCACCGCGGACCGCGCTACGTCCAGATTGGCGCTGGCTTGCGTTACCCGGGCCTCGAAAGCCTGAGGATCAATGCGCGCTACGAGCTGGCCTTTCTTGACCCGTGTATTGAAGTCCGCGTACAAGGCCATGATGTTGCCCGAGACCTGGGAGCCCACCTGAACCGTCACGACGGCGTTTGGGCTGCCCGTGGCGGAGATGGTGTACGCGATGTCCCCGCGGTCGACTACGGCCGTCCGGTACTCCACATCGCTGTGCCCCCTGAGGTGTGTCCAGCCGCCATAGGCGAGCAGCGCCGCCCCGGCTCCTACCCAAATGAGGATCTTGCTCTTGCGATGGCTCATGTTGTGCCGTCCTCCACCACTACAGATGCCCACGCCCGGGGAACCGTTTACGCCTTTACAGCTTCTTTACTTCTTTGGTCCGCCGGCGGCTGTTGGGGGCATTTCTGACGGCGGGCGCCGCAAGCTCTGTGGCGCGCCCAGCCTGTGCGCCCGGGGCAGGCAGGGCCGGGCAACGATGGATCAGACACGCGGCGACCTTGAAGGCCCCCGCCCGGCGCGTGGTAAATTAGAGGGGTATGGGGATCCCGAACGTAAAGCGTTTTCGTCCGTACTGCCCGGTGTGCAAGGAAAACTTCACCTTGATGGCGGTGGTGCCCAAGGATTGCGATGTCGACGCTTATCTGGCGGACGCCGTAGCGCGTCACGACCACAAGGCCTTCCAGGAGGCCAAGCAGCAGCACTACAAGGTTCGCGTCGGCCAGCAGAAGCAGCGCAAGGCGAAGTAGTTCTCACTCGATCCGGGCCTTCAGCGTGCGAACCGCGCGCAGGGCTTCCGAAGCGACCGCAAGGTCCGCATCGCGGGTCAGCGCCTCGAGTACCTCCATATCCTCGGGGCCGCCGCTGCGGGCCAGCACCCAGGCCAAGCCGATCTTTTCGTCCTTGGTGCCAGTGCGGATCGCCGGATGCAGCGCTTGGCGCACCCGGGCGTCCCGGGCAAGTTCGATCAGAAGCGGCTGGGCTTGGCCGGAGCGGCGGGCGGAGTTCAGGTTGTCGATCAGATACCGCAACGGCGTCAGCTCTGAGGTCGACAGCCGTCCGTGGAGGACCAGAGCGAAGGCCAACGAAAGCCGGGCTGACGCGTCCCGTTCGTCTTCGAAAGCCTTCTCCAGCGCCGGCAAGTCGGAGGGATCCTTCAACCTTCCCAGTCCTTCAGCGGCGGCTCCGCGCAGGCCGGCGTCGCGGTCAGTCAAGTATTGCCGCAAGAGGGGACCGTTCTCCGGGTCCGGCAACATCGCCAGGGCAGTCAGCGCCGCCCGGCGAACGTCCCGATCGCGAGTGCTCCGAAGCACCTCCCTCAGATCGGGCAGCGCTTCCCGGTTATAGAGAAGCCCGGCCGTCTCGATCGCGGCGATCTGAACCTTCTTGTCCAGGTCCCGCACCAGAAAGCCGACCTTGGGACCAGCGCTCTGATCGCGAATCTTCTGGAGCGCTACCAGGCATTCGTACATGAGTTGCGAGTCCTTGGACCGGACGCCTTCCAATAGATCCGGGATCGCCGCCTGTCCTCGCAGAATGCCAATGGCGCGCGCGGCGTTCGCCCGCGACTCCATCGAGGAGCCTCCCCGCACCAGCTTTCCCAAACCCTGGATCACCTCGGGCCGGACCTCGACGTAAGGATCGATGACCTGATCGTTGGTGTCCGTGAACCGGCTCATCAGGCGCGAGCCGGTCCGTCTCAGGGATGCCGTGAGCCCAGTCCGGACATAACCGGGCAAGTAGAAGTTCACCAGCCCGTCGGTGGCGCGGATCTGAATCTCGGGGTCATTGTCCTGGAGCGCTTCTATCAGAGGATCCAGGCTGCGCGGGGTGTCGATCTCGACCAAAGATTTGACCGCCTCGATGCGGACCTCCAAATCCGCATCTTTTAGCATGGCCGCCAAGCGAGGAATCGCCTCCGGACCCTGCCGGGACAGATCTCTCGCCTCCCGCCGCCGCTGCCGGGCGTCACCGCTGGCCGGATCTTGAGGAAACACCGGCGCAGCCAGGAGGACTGCCGCTAACAGGCCGCAATAGATGCGCTTCATACCTTAACAGTAGCGGCGGATATGTGCGCACCGCAAGATGCTGAGCGCCGTTCTCCAGACAGTTCAGCGGATGAACTCCACTTGCACCCGCCGGTCAATCCAGCCCGCTTCATGCCCCAGATCGAGAAGCTTCTGCGCAGCCTTCGGCACGAGCTCGCCGCAATCCAGGGTGTAGTGGTTGACGTACATGCCGATAAACTTTTCCGCGAGCGCGGCATCCAGGTCCCGCGAGAATTGCATGGAATACTCCAGCGCCTCGCCTTGGTGGTCTATCGCATACTGGATGCTCTCCCGCATCAGCCGACAGCATTCATTCCGAACGTGCGGGGCCAGCGAACGCAGCAGCGCGTTGGCGCCCAGCGGCAGGGGCAGTCCGTGCTGCTGCTTCCACCATCGGCCGAGGTCCACAACGGAGTGAACGCCGCCCTGGTGGTAGGTGAGCTGTCCTTCGTGAATGAGCAGGCCCGCGTCCACAGACCGCTCCTCAACGGCCTCCAGAATCTTGTCGAAGGCGATCTCCACCGGCACGACATCGGGCTGGAACAGGCGCAGCGCCAGGTAGGCCGTGGTCAACTTGCCAGGCACCGCCACCCGCTTGCCCTTCAATTCCTCTGGAGCCATCGGGTGAGCCGCCACCACCACCGGTCCGTATCCGTCGCCTACGCTCGACCCGCAGACCATCAGGACATACTTATCCGCCACGTAGGGGTAGGCGTGGTACGAGATGGCGGTAAGCTCATAGGCGCCTTCCATCGCCTTACGGTTCAGCGTCTCGATGTCGCTGAGAACGTGCTGGAAAGACACGAGCGGCGAGCGGATCTTCTCCGTGGCCAACGCATAGAACATGAAAGCGTCGTCGGAATCGGGGCTGTGCGCGCACACCAATTGCATCCGTGCATCAGGACTCATAGGGAGACACTCCATGATAGCAGAGCACCCGCCGATCCAGCCCGCCTGGCTCTTGGTGTACACTGATGTCTTGAGACCAGGAGGTGGGTCTTCTCGAGTAGCATCGGTTCTCGAACGCAGGTGCTGCCCGCCGGTCTAGAACGGCGCCTGATCACGGGCGCTTCCCGTCTGCTTTTCCACCTTTTCCCGGAAGAATGCCGGCTGTGCGGGAACCCTCTCCGCGAGCTGTCCCGCATTCCCGTCTGCCGGGATTGCCTGCGCCTCCCCGCGCCGCTCGAAGCCGAATACTTCTGCCTGCGCTGCCGGACCCCCTTCCTCAACCGTTTTCCACTGGACGAAGAAGGCGTCTGCGCTTTGTGCCGGAGCGGCGCTCAAGCCTTCGATGCCGCTTACAGCTTCGGCGCTTACGACGGCCCTTTGCGGGACCTCATCCACTTGTACAAGTATGGCCGCATCCGGACCTTGGCCAAGCCGCTCGGCGATTACCTTGTTTCCGCGTTCCCGCTGGACCAGCGCTTTGATGTGATTGTTCCCATGCCGCTGCACTGGCGCCGGCTGTGGCAGCGGGGTTTCAACCAAGCTGCCCTGCTGGCGCGCGAACTCTCCCGCCGCCGCGGCCTGCCGGTAGTCCAGGCGGTAAAGCGCAAGCGCTTCACCGCGCCGCAGGCGGGATTGACCCACGCGGCCCGCCGCAGGAACGTGTCTGCGGCCTTCGTCCCGCGGCGCCAGGACGCCGTCCAGGGCAAACGGGTGTTGCTCGTGGATGACGTGCTTACGACCGGGGCGACCGCCAGCGCCTGCGCGCGCGCCTTGAAGCGGGCCGGAGCGCGGTACGTCGCGGTGCTGGCCCTGGCGCGGGCGGACCGCCGTCTCAACGCGGCCCATTACCAGCCCCCTCTGGGATCGTCAGGAGAAGCCTAGATGTTCAACGGCGACCGTCTTCACAGACCGGTGCTGGTGCTCAACGCCAGCTACGAGCCGATCAACATCTGCGCGGCGCGCCGAGCCATTGTGCTGGTGCTCAAAGGAATCGCCACCGCCGAGGAGCATTCCCAGGTTCTGATCCGCTCGGCGGCGCAGGCTATGCCCCTGCCCAGCGTTATCCGCCTTACCGGCTACCGGCGCATTCCGCATCAGTCGCGCGCCCTTTCCCGCAAGAACATTCTGATCCGCGACCGTTACACCTGCCAGTATTGCGGGCGGACCTTGCCGGCCTCCGAGCTAACCCTCGACCATGTGATCCCCCGCAGCCGGGCGGGCGAAACTACCTGGGAGAATCTGGTGGCGTGCTGCCACGAGTGCAATAACCGCAAAGGCAACCGCACCCCCGAGGAGGCGAACATGCGCCTGGTGCGGCAGCCCAAGCCCTTCACTTTGCACACCAGCCGCCATCTGATGCGGATGCTCGCCAAAAGCGACGAGCGCTGGCAGAAATACCTGTTCTACTGAGCGGGTTCTTCTTCCGCTTCCGGTGACAGAGGTTCGGAAGCAGAGGCCGCGGGCGGCTCGGCATCATCCGGGCGCGGGCCCTGGGCCTCAGACCCAGTCTGCCGCTCCGGCTTGGTCTTTTCCTTTTTGACGGCAGCTTTCACCGGGCTGATCAGCACGTGCGCAAAACGGCCCTCCAGCCGGGGTTGCCCTTCGACTTGTCCGATGCCGGCCAGATCCTCTACGAAGCGCATCAGCAGCTTCTTGCCGATGTCGACGTGCGCGATCTCCCGGCCCCGGAACTGAACCACCGCCTTGACCCGGTTGCCTTCCTTCAAGAAACGGATGGCGTGGTTTTTCTTGAACTCGTAGTCGTGATCGTCGGTGTTGGGGCGGAACTTCAGCTCCTTGACCTGAATGATGTGCTGCTTCTTCTTGGCCTCTTGCTGCTTCTTTTTCTGCTCGTACTGCCATTGCCCGTAGTCCATGGCTTTGGCGACGGGCGGCTCGGCGGTAGGAGAGACCAAGATCAGGTCCAGCCCCATCTCCTGCGCCTTGCGGATCGCAGCCGGCGTCGGCATGATTTCGACGGTGCCGTCGGGGAAAACCGCCCGCACCTCCTTGGCGCGGATGGCTTCGTTGACGTTCTCCCGGATCCGGGGGCGCCGTGGCGTAAAGCGTCCTCGTGGAAACATTAGCCTCTGATTCCTTTAAGCCTGGTTAAGGTTGCTCTCATGTTTCCCCCATCAAACCACAATTCGCCGCCGAATCCAAGGGGGGAGGAGTAGATTCATCTGGCGCGCCCTGACGCAAACTTGCCGCCCCTAATGAAACCCCGAACTTTCACCAAGTCAAAGGCATGGGAGCCAAGTCCCGTAAGGGCACGGCTGGCTGTCCACCGGACGTGGGCAGCGCCTCTGCGGCTGCATTGACTTGCCGTTCGATTCCCTCCTCATCGACCGGCGTTTCCAGGATCAGGGGGACATGGGCCGGAATCAGGTGCGCCACCCTGCGGAAGGCGAAGATCGAACCCAGGGAGATGACATCGTGCCTGCTGTCGGCGCTCACTTCGCTGACATGCACCTGCCGTAGCCTGCTGCCAAGATCCCTCAGCATCAGATAGGCCTCCGTCATCGTTGGATCGACTTGCCGGGCGTGGCCGATGTCGAAGCAAAAGGAGGCTGCCGGGAGCTGTTGAAAGATTCGAGACAATTCGCGCGCTGTGCGCCCCGTGCGCTTCCGCTTGTCTGCATTCTCCACGCATAAGGAATCGCCGAAACTTCGCCACAGAGCATAATCGCGGATCGCCTCCGCATGCACAATCAGGCTCCAGCCCTTCTGCCGCACAGTCTCCAGGCACTCGGCCACGCGCTGCTCCTCACCATCGGGAAACTCGCTCGGCGCGTGAACCGCGACATAATCGAATGCCGTCATGTCGAGGGCATCCAAGGCATCGATCAAGGGCCGCATCTCGGACATCCTCAGGGCCGAGAGTTCCACAATATAGATTCCTTTCCGGACAAGAATCGCTCGAGCGCGGCGAAAATCAGAGTACGCCAGAGCTCCCGTGGAAAAGCCAATTCTGCGCATCAGAACACTCCATAGGCCTTCGTCAAATCGGCGAGGCCGCTCTCCTCGTCAAAGAAGAGCTCAGACAATCCATCGCGAAATTCGTGACTCAACTCTCGCGCCCGCTGGAAAATCCTGTCTTCTTCTTGATCCGGCGGGAGTTCGTCCAAGTGCTTGCGTTGTGCCTCATCGCTGAGCATGCCTGTGAATTCATCATACGCCTGCAAGATCTTCCTCGCTGCGCCGTCCAGCCGCGGCGAATAATGAAGGAGGGCCATCGCAAGGATTTCGAGTGGAGGATGAACGAGCAGCTCTCTTAGGCAATCCACGCACTCAGGCGACGCTGTGGGTTTATCGCAGCGGACGTGAGCCCACCGGCCGGCAAAGTCCTGATGGCACGCGAAGCAACTCAGCATGCCAGAAGCGAACAACAGCTTCCGGGACATTCTCAGTTTGATATTTCGAATGGCCCAACCCTTGCTAAGGCGCGACCGTTGTTTGTAAGCGAAATCCACAGCCATAGTCCGCCAGTATCGCGCAAAATCGTTCAAGAGGAACCTTGGCACGTGGGGCCTCTTTCCGGAGCGGCGAAACCCCCGGTCTTCCTGTAGGTAGCGGCTTAAGACAGCCGTCACGACGCGGTCGTATGCTTCGCGCCTTCCAATGGATCGGGATTCAAGCAGCAGCAGAATCCGGCGGGTGGTGTTGCGGTTGGTGTCGTCCTGCCCGCCGATTTGGTGAATAATCTCATGGCTGAAGGCCAGGTTGCCGAATGTCCCTTCAGCTCCTGGGGGCCTGGCGAACCCTGCGATGATCTCCCCTGCCCGGCGAGCTTGATTGTAGTGCTCTGGATCGGCAGACCCGTCGATAAGCAGTGTCCAGTCGATGTCGCTGCCTGTGGTGAACTCACCACGCGCCAGGGACCCGAACACGACGACGCTGACGTCGGCCGAGTCGAGTCCCACAAGCTCCTCCCTCAGCTTCTGGCACACTCGCTCGGACTCCCGGCTGGCGGCTCGGAGGTGCCGCCAGTCAGCGCCAAGGCGCCGCTCTAATTCCGCAAGCTTCAGACTCTCCCAATGCACGGGCGACTCGTCTATTATCAGCCGCGCGGCGCTCGGACCACAATGCTCGCCTACGCGTGTTCCCAATCACTGCCCCGAGCCGCGACGCCTCTCTTCCGCGAAGGCGGTCTCCCCTTCGGAGTCCAGAAGGCTCCGGCACGATGTTCTATCATGAATACAGAAACCCCCGCGGTTTTCTTCGTTCCATGTTCGAGATCTCAGTGGAAGAGACCTTCGCCGCCGGACACGCCCTGCGGGGCTACCGCGGCAAGTGCGAGCGCATCCACGGCCACAACTACCGTGTTCAGCTTCTGGTGGAAAGCTCGCAACTGGATTCGGCGGGCCTGCTGATGGATTTCGTCGACCTCAAGCGCATGCTCCACGCCGCCATCGAGCGGCTGGATCATCAGTTCCTTAACGAAGTCCCGCCGTTCGACCAGGTCAACCCCACCGCGGAAAACATGGCGAAATACTTCTACGACGAGATCGCCCCCCAGGTCCCCCCTCCGGCGCGGCTGGCCGCGGTCAAAGTCTGGGAGACGGAGACCTCCGCCGCCGCCTACCGTCCTTAGTATGTTCTCGCGTGACTACAACCAACACTGGCTGGCCACGGGCGCCCCTGAGCCTCTCCGTGAGGACGAAGCTTTGCGGCTGGCCCAGGAGTCACCGCCCGGCGATCCCGCCCTCGCCCGTCTGCTGTTCGCTCCCGGCTTCGGCGCGGGCGGCGAGCTGGACGCCATCCTGCTGGCGCGAAGCGAGCAGGTGAAGGCTGCTCTGTTCCGCCGCACCGTCCAAGCAGCGGTTCCCGTCTACGTTTCGAGCATCTGCAACGAGGACTGCCTCTACTGCAACTACCGGGCGGGCAATCAAGGCGCGGCCGTCCGGCGCCTGCGCCTCAAAGATGAGGAGCTGCGCCAAGAAGCAGAGTTTCTCATCCAGGAGAAAGGCTTTCATTGCCTGGAGCTGGTCTACGCCTCCGATCCGGCCATGCGCGGCGCGGCGATGTGCCGCCACGTGGAGCTGGTTCGGAACCTGCTCGAGCGCAACGGAGGCGGCGCGGTCGGACTCAGCGCTCAGGCCTTGGAAGAACACGAATACCGCAGCCTGTTGAATGCAGGCCTGTCTTTCTCCGTGCTCTGGCAAGAGACCTACGACCGGGCGCGCTACCAGCAACTGCACCCCGGGCGCGGCCCCAAGGCCAATTTCGAGTACCGTTTGGAGGCTTACGAGCGCATGCTCGCGGCCGGCTTGCGGGATGTCGGCATCGGGGTTCTCACGGGTCTCAGCCCCTGGAAGCGCGACTGGGCCATGCTGATCCGCCACGAAGCTTGGCTGCGAAAACACTGCGGTCACCCCGCAGCCATCCTGGGCATCCCGCGGCTAAAACCGGCCCCCGGCGCCTTGGTCCAGAGCACGCCGTTCCTGCCGTCTGACCAGGAGTTCCTCGCGACAGTAGCGCTGCATAACCTGCTCTTCCCCGAGGTGCGGCCCTTTGTGAGCACCCGGGAGAGCTTTGAAATGTGCGTGCAGTTGGCGCGCGGCGGCGGCTGCCTGTTCACCTTCAACTGCACCACCATTCCTGGCGGCTACACCTTGCACAATCCCGGCTATCAGTTCCCCAGCGGCAGCTATGATGCGCCGGTTTACAGCCGCAAGCTCGCCGAGGCCGGCCTCGCCACCGACTGGAACTGGGCCTGGTACGAAGAGAAACTCTACGGCCACTCGCTGGTGGGCGCCTCCTGATCCTTTCAGCCAGTGATACTATTGCTCCCGTGGCCCGCCCGGCCCAGCACGAGGGTCTTTAAGTGATGTTCGAATTTACCTTTTGTCTCGCCGCCGCCTTTGTTCTCTACACCCTCGGCGGATATCCCCTGCTGCTCGCGGCGCTGGCCAGAATGCGGCCGAGGCCCTTCACGCGGGCGCCCATCCGGCCCACCGTCTCGATCCTGCTGCCCGTCTACAACGGGGAGCCCTGGTTGCGTTCCAAGCTTGAATCCATCCTCGCGCTCGATTATCCCCGCGAACTTCTTCAAATCCTCGTCATCTCGGACGGCTCCACCGACCGCACTGGCGAAATCGCCAGCCAGTTTGAATCCTCCGGAGTTCAACTCATCCACATCCCACACTCCGGCAAAGCCTCCGCCCTCAACGCCGGCCTCGAGCGCGCCACCGGTGAAATCCTTTTCTTTACGGACGTCCGCCAGCCGCTCGACCGCAACGCCTTGGCCCGCCTGGTGGAGTGCTTCGCGGATCCCGAGGTCGGCGCCGCCAGCGGAGAGCTGATCATCCTTGAAGGCCAAACCCGCCAGGAGGCGGACACCGGGCTGTACTGGCGCTACGAAAAGTGGATCCGCAAGCGGCAAAGCTCCGTCGATTCGGTGCTGGGGGCCACCGGTTGCATCTACGCCATGCGGCGGCGATTGGCCCGGCCCCTGCCGCCTGGAACCATTAACGACGATATGTACCTCCCGCTGAACGCCTTCCTGCGCGGCTACCGGATCGTGTTGGAGGATTCAGCCCGCGCCTACGACGTCCCTGCCTCGCTGCGCACCGAATTCCGCCGCAAGATCCGCACGCTGGCCGGCGTCTATCAGATCATGCGTCTTCTCCCCGGACTTCTGGGACCGTCCAACCGCATGTGGTTCCACTTCGCCTCCCACAAGCTGGCCCGCCAGTTGCTCCCATGGGCCTTGCTGGCGATGGCTGTCTCCAGCTTTGGACTTCCCTCCCCTTGGGGCCATGCCGCCCTGGCCGCCCAGGCTGGGTTCTGCCTTGCAGCAGCTCTCGATCCGTTGATCCCGGAGCGTCATAGGGTGAAACCGCTCACCTCCCCACCTCGCACCTTCTTGGTTCTGATGGCGGCTGCTGCCCTGTCCGCCTATGCTATCTTCCTTCCTGTCAATCAGTTATGGAAGGAAACCCGGACTTGAAACCGGCATTGGCAACTCAGTTGCTAAACCACCGGCATCATCATTGGGCGGCATTTCTAGTTGGGAAAGGATCATCAGTTAAATGTCTTCCAGCGTTGCAAAAGCCCACAGCGAGACCCTGCGGACGCTGCCGGGCGACGACGTGCGCCAAATCATGTGGCGTTTCGCGGACCGCTTCGACCTTCAGATGGTTGTCCAGTCCACCCGGGCGGTGGCCCGCGGACCCGTCGCGCGTCTGGTTGCTGCCGGCGCCCGCAGTACGCACGAATGGACCCAGGAGAAGGCCAGCCTATTGAAAGCCTTCGATGAAGCCGGGATCACCGCCGTCTTCCTCGACCCCGAACATGGCGGGTTCATTCAAGGACCCAAGAACCTGGCGCTCGCTCTGGTCGCCTTTGAGCTGGCTTGGGTCGATGCCGGCGCGGCTACCAGCAGCCTCGCCAACTGCCTCGCGCTGGCGCCCATCCACGAGCGCGGCACGCCCGAGCAGCGCGATACCTACTTCCGGCGCTGCGCTCCGCCGGCCCCAGGGGAGGATCGCGAGATCTGGCGAGGCGCATTCGCCCTCACCGAACCGATCCCTTACGTCGGCGTCGAAACCGGCCTTCTGGGCGGCAAAGTGCGCATCGCGGAGTGGCAGGAAGGCCAGGAGCCAATCCTCCAGGTCGACAAACGCGGCCGTTTCATCACCAATATGGCCTTCGCCAAGTTTGTCACCGCCGCTGTCGACTCGGCCGACCCCCGTATCAAGGGGAGCTGCATGATTATCCTCGAAGAGACCGATCCCGGCATCTTCGACCGCGGCGCGCCCGCCCGCAAGTTGGTCCACCAACTCTCCTCCACCCGCGACCCGGCCTTCAGCCTCAAAGTCCCGGCCAGCCGCATCATCGGCGGCTATACCGTCAAGGATGGCGTAATCATCCCCCGTTACAGTCATGGGGAAGTTATCGAAGCCGTATTCCGACGCACCCGCGTGACCGTCGGATTGATGACCTCGGCCAAGCTGCTCAGCGCCATTGAGCCGGTCATCCGGTACCACCGAGGGCGCTTCCGCGGCGGCGATGCCGCTACGCCTGGAACCCCGCGCTATGAGCTGGGATTGCAAATGAAGGAGGACGTGCTCCACCGGCTGGTCGACGTTTGGGCTACGGGCGAAGCCAGCGCCTCGCTGGGTTTCGCCGCCGCGCGCCTGTTCGATGAACTCGATCCGCTGGAGCGGCAGAAGGAGGAGATCTTCGCCCGGGACAACGTCGGACGCGGAACCGCCGCCCTAAAGGCCATGCGCCGCTACCAAAAGGAGGCGCTGGACTGCCTCCAAACCGGCGCCAACTGCGATGACCCCATGGTGCGGTTTGTTCTTCTGGATTCGCTGGCGAACGTCCTTTGCCCGGCTTGCAAGCTCTGGAACACCGGCCACGGCGCCAACATGATGCGCGAAGCCGTCAGCCTGATGGGCGGCTACGGCATCACCGAGGACTGCCCAGGTTTTCTCGGCCACAAGTGGATGGACGCGCAACTGGAAGCCACCTACGAAGGGCCGGAGGCGGTGCAGCGGCGCCAGTTGTCGGTCACCATGACCAATGAGCTTTTCCTGGCGCAATTCCATCGCTGGATCGCTGAGATGCGCGAGATCGGCAGCCGCCATCCCGGCACCGGCGCTTGCACGCTGGCCACCGCCATGCACCTGTGGCTGTGGACCTTGAACCACCTCCAGAAAGCCACGGACGCCGAAGGCGTGAAACTCTATCAGAGCTCCCGCCAGGGAGTCACCTTCCCCTTGGCCGACGCCCTCTGCTGGCTGCTGGCCGCGCGTTACTTCATCCTCGACGTGCTGGAGCTGGCCGAAAAAGGCCCTGCCCACCCGGTTGTGGCCGAGGGACTGCCCGGCCTGCTGGCCTTCTACACCGATCTGTGCCATGTGCAGTGCGCCCGGGCTGCGGGCGAGGTCGGGCGGGTCACCGCCGAGCTCGTATTCGGCTACCGCCGCCATCCCGCCTGGGATGAGGAGACCGCCGATGCCTGCTACCGTGAGGGCGAACTTGTGGCCCTCGAGGGGATCATCCCCGGGCTGGCCAGCACCGCTACAGATACATTGGCGGAGGACGGTTCCCACCCCTTCAAGGCCGGACCGTGCGTCCGGTTCGAGGGTTATGAGCAGTTCGTACGCCTGCGCGCCCGCCTGGACGGCTGCCTGACCGGCGCCCAGCTCGCCAAGGACAGGGCTGCTGAGGCGCTCACCAAAGTCATGATCCCCGAAGCGCTGGACTACCCCGCATGAGCACCCCGGAGATGGAGCGCCAGTCCCTGGAGGCCGACATCGTCTGCGTCGGCTTCGGCCCGGCTACGGCCGGTTTTCTAACCACCCTTTCGCGTGAGTTGCTCGCTCCGGACGGATCTCCCCGCTTCGAGAGCCGCGCCGCCCCAGGGCTGCCCCTCCAGGTGATCTGCTATGAACGCGCCGACGGACTCGCTTTCGGCGTCTCCGGCGTCGTCACCAAGGCGCGAGGGATCCGGGCCAGTTTTCCCGATCTCGACCCGGCGCAAATCCCCATGGCCGCCCCGGTGCGGCTGGAAAAAGTGCTATACCTGCTCGACCCGATCGGGGCCAGCCGCCGACCATCTTCGCTCCGCATCGCCGACCAGGTGATCCGGCTCTCCTCCGCCGTGCTGCCTGTCGAGCACCACGCCATGGAGCTGCCCTTCACGCCGGAGTTCCTTCACAAGGAAGGCGGACTGGTGCTCTCCCTGGGTCAATTTCTCCAGTGGGTTAGCGAGCAGGTGCTCTTGACCGGAGCGGTGCAGATCTGGCCTGGAATGCCCGTCGCCTCGCCTCTCATTGAGGGCCAGCGCGTCGTGGGCATCCGCTTGGCGGACCAAGGTACCGACCGGGCAGGCAACCCCCAACCCGGCTATATGCCTGGGATGGACATCAAAGCTTCTCTTACCGTAGTAGGAGATGGCCCCTTCGGCCCGGTTGGCCGCCAGCTTAATGAGCATTTTGGCATGCCCCCTGGCCACCACGAGCGGGATTGGGCTGTCGGGATGAAGATGGTCATAGACCTTCCTCCGGATTGTCCGCTGGAGCCGGGCACTGTGTTCCATACGTTCGGCTTTCCGGAGCCGGAGATCTTCGGCTTTCTCTATGTCCATCCCGGCGGGGTCGCCTCCGCGGGGATTTTCGTCCCCTCCTGGTTTGTAAACCCTGTCCGGACCTCTTACCGCTATCTGCAACATTTCATTCAGCATCCTTATTTTTGGCGGTACTTGAAGGGGGGGACCTTACGGAGCTGGGGCGCCAAGTCTCTGGCCGAATCCGGGCGTCTTGGCCAGCCGCATCTGGCCCTGGACGGCTGCGCCCGCATCGGAGAAGGCTCCGGCAGCACCAACGTGCTCACTGGTTCCGGCGTGGATGAAGCCTGGGTGACCGGCACTCTCCTTGCGGAAGCCGCCATCGAGATTCTTAACAGAAACGAGGCCTTCAGCAAGGAGAATCTCGAAAAGTTCTATGTAAGTCGTAGAAAGGCGAGCTGGGTCGAGAAGGAAGGCAAGATTGCCGAGCGGGCCAGGGTTGGATTCCACCGGGGTTTCCTGACGGGCATGATCGGAATGGCCTTGGCTGGAGCGACCAAGGGCTTGTTCACCGCCCCCGGGGAACCCCTGCCGCCACACAAGCACGTGATCTCCCATGAGGAGTACTACCGCAATAAGATTTCGGCGGCCGAGATCGCCCAAATCCGGCGGGAGGCTCAGCAAAAAGGCTCATCCCTGCACGATGCCCTGATGGAGCGCGCCGGTTGGCCGCGGATTCAATTTGACGGCAAGCTCTTGATCTCTCATCAAGATGCGCTCCTGGTCGGCGGCAAAGTGCAAGCGCCGGAAGGATACGCGGATCACGTCGTCTTCCTGTATCCCCACCTCTGTGAGAGCTGCGGCACAAAGCTCTGCATTGAGATTTGTTCGGGCGAGGCGATCCGTCCCGGCGAGAACGGCCTGCCCGTCTTCGACCGGGAAAAATGCGTTCACTGCGGGGCCTGCGTCTGGAACTGCGTCCAGACGCTGCCGGACAATCCCGAGAAGACCAACATAGAGTTCCGGGCCGGAGCCGGAGGGCTCCATTCAACGGAGAATTAGCGCCGCCCAGGGGGCGAAATCGGCCGGTGGATGGCTTGCCGTTGCGGATAAAAAGGTCTCGTTGGTAGGATCAGGGGGGAGCGGGCTGTGGTGAAATCGAATGCGTAAAGTCCCCTTCATTTCATCGCTGCGGATCATCGGGCGGGGATCCCTAAACTGGATCGCCCGCCGGCCGCTCGTGGTCTCCTTCGAGATCACCGATAGCTGCACCTGCTACTGCAAGCATTGCGATCACGGCGGGCCCCGCGACGATTCGCATCTGATGCCCCCCGCCGCCTACCGCCGTTACGTGCAGGAGCTGCGGCCCTGCGTGGTGCAGGTTTCCGGAGGCGAGCCCCTGCTGCGCAAAGACGTGGCCGAGATCGTCCGCAACATCAAGTACGACGGCCGGCTGCCCTACACGATTCTGGTTTCCAACTGGTCGGAGATGACCGAGGAGCTGTATCTGGAGCTCCACCAGGCGGGAGTGGATCAATTCTCCGTAAGCCTGGACTTCCCCGACGAACGGCATGACGTCTTCCGCGGTTATCCGGGCCTCTATAGCCGCCTGAGCGAGCTGATTCCGCGCTGCGCCCGCTACGGATACGACGACATCGTGCTCAACTCCTGCATCACCAGCGAAAACGTGGGCGAGATCAACGCCATGGCCGACAAAGCGCGCCAGTGGGGCGTCAACATGTGCTACAGCGCCTATTCGCCGCGCCGCACCGGCTGCAAAGACTATTTCCTCAACACCCCGGAGCAGATTGAAACCTTGAACCGCGAGCTGGACCGCGTGGAAGCCCGCCGCGACCCCAGCAACTGGATCGTAAATTCGCCCACAACCCTCCAGGCCACCCGCGAGTATTTCGCCAAAGGCGGAAGGCCCGGCTGCAAGGCCGGCCTGCGCTTCCTGGTGGTCACGGCGCGCGGCGAGCTACAGCCCTGCTCCATGCAGTTTCAGCGTTATCCGCTCGATCAACGGCAGCGCATGATTGAGGAATTTACGGCAAACAATACGTGCGATCAGTGCTACGTCTCCATACGGTCCTATTTGGACAAGTCGTTTCCGCGGCTGCTGTGGGAGAACGTAAGCGGTTTTCTTTCGTTCCAGCCGGAGCGGCCCAGAACCTGACTCCGCTTTGCATACTGAACCGAAATGCCTGTGTACCACATCGTCGTCTGCGGGGGCATCGTCCCCGATCCTTTACAGACCCTTGAGCCCGTCAGCTCCCCGGCCGGGCCCGCGCTCAAGAACGAAATGATGCTGCCGGCGGTGCTCGACCCGTGGGCCGCGCACGCCCTGTACGAGGCCGCTCATCTGGCCAAACAAGCCCAGGGCAGCAAGGTCTGGCTGGTCAGCCTTGCGCCTAAGGCTAAGCTTCAGCAGGTCATGATGAGCGTCGCCCAAAAAGTGCCCTTCGAGCTGGTCGCCGTCGACGGACCCGCCAGCGGCTTCACCGATTCCTACGAAGTGGCAGCCGCCCTGGCCGGGGCCATCGAAGCCATCCCCGGTCTGGACCGCAGCCGCCTGCTTGTCTTCGGCGGCTGGGAATCGGCCTCGCGCGGCGCGGGGACCACCATGCAGATGGTCGGGGAGCGGCTGGGCATCACCGAGCAGTTCCAAGGCGTCGATGCGCTGACCTTCGGCGAGGACGAATCGCTTCGAGTTCTGGAACGCGTCGAGGGCGGCAAGCATCAGGTGTCCGAGTGCCGCGGGCTGCCCGCCTTGTTGGGCTGGGCCACCGGAAACCTGCCGGAGCCTCCCAATAATCCCAAGATCGGCATGGACAACATGCGCTCTCTGATGCCGGCCTTGCAGCGCGCCAAGGCTGTGAAGCTGCCCGGCGAGGGGCTGGCCTTCTCTGCCGTGAGCGTCCCCAGCCAGCGCCGCGAGACGCGCATCGTGAAAGACATGACTGCCGAACAGGTTGCCGAGGAGATCGCAGCCTGGATTCGGGGCGATTAGGACCGGAGGTTGGCCATGGAGAACATTCTTTTCCTTGCACACACCGAACAGGACGGATCGCTGGCCAAGCCCGCTCTGGAGGCTTTGGCCGCCGCCCGGTTCTTGGCCAAGCAGGCGGCTGAGGCAACATTGGCCGTAGGGCTTGCGGGAGAGGATCCGGCCGCGGCCGCCAACCAGATTGGATCCTGTGGCGCCGCCCGCTTCCTGGGAGTCTCCGGGCCGGAGTTCGCCGTGCCGCGCTACTCCACCGACGCCGCCGCAGCCGAAGCGCTGGTCCGGGCCGCAGGCGCGACGCTCATTGTGGCGCCTTCGACCTCGCGTTGGGCCCGCTGCTTGGGCGGAGTGGCGCAGCGGTTGGGCGGACGAATCGACACCCACATCACGGGCATCGCGGTCCCTGAGGGCCGGGTCACGGTCTCGCGCTGGTATTATCGCCAGCGCATGGAAGCGCTGCTGGCGCGCTCGCACCGGCCCTGGTTTCTCTTGGTGGATCCCGGCTGCTTCGATCCCTGGGCCGGCGAGCCGGCCCAGGCGGCGCTGGAGCCCGTTGCCGCTCCCTCCGGCTCCCGCACGCGTTTTGTCGAGTACCGCGCGCCTCAGGCGGGGGAACAGACCATCCGCCCGGACGCCAAACTGTTGTTCGTAGCCGGGGCGGGCTGGACCAAGAAGCAGGCCGACGGCAAGGTCCACGTCGAAGAAGCCGCGGATCTGATTCTCACATTCTTGCGCAAGACCCAGGCTTCGTTGGGAAGCAGCAAGTCGCTGGTGGATCTGAGCGGCGAGGGCCAGGCCGTGCTGCCGTTCCTCAGCCACCTCAACCAAGTCGGCCAGACCGGGTCCACGCCGCGTCACCCCAAGGGCCTAGCCACCTGCTGCCACGGAGAGGAGCCCCACGTGGTCGGCTGGCGGTTCATCCATGAACGGCGCGCCGTGAACCTGGACCCGAACTGCGGCTGGGCTCAGGGCAAGGCCGATGTGCTTTACGTAGCCGACGCCTTCGCCGTGCTGCGCAAACTCAACGAGCTGCTTTGACCTCCGGGGCCGAGCCGGATCCAAGCGGACGCCCAGGGTGGCTTGAGCCCGCGCGCGGCCCCGCAGCCTCCACGAGATCGACCTGCGCCGCGGACCCAGCCAAGCTCAGAAAGTCGAAACGGGTTGGCCACGGGCGGCGGTCAACAGCTCGTGCAGGCGATGCGGCGCTTCCTCCACGCGGACCTCGCTCAGCTCCCGCGTGCGGCGGTCGTAGATTTCGACTTTCTCCTGCGCCAGCTTCTTTCCCGCGGTGATGCGGTAGGGCACGCCGATCAGGTCGGCGTCCTTGAACTTCACTCCGGGCCGCTCGTCCCGGTCGTCGAGCAGAACGTCGATGCCGAGCGAACGGCAGGTCTGGTAGAGCCACGCGGCCGCATTCATATGAGCCTTTTCTGCGGTGTTGACGGGGGTAATAATCACCTCGAACGGCGCAATGGAAGCCGGCAGCGCCATGCCGTCTTGATCGTGATAGCTCTCCACGGCCGCGCACAGAATGCGCTCGATGCCGATGCCGTAGGAGCCCATTATGGGCGTGACCTCCTTGCCCTCCGCGTTGAGGACGCGCAGCCCCATGCTCTCGGAGTATTTGTAGCCGAGTTTGAAGATGTGCCCGATCTCGACGCTCTTGTCGAGCCGCACGGGCTGGCCGCAGCGGATGCAGGCGTCCCCGGGGGCAGCCTGCCGCAGGTCGTGATACTCCGGCGTGAAATCCTCGCCCGGGGTGACGTATCTCAAGTGGTAATCGTCCACGTTGGCCCCCGCGATCATGTTGCGCCGCCCCTTGAGCGCCAGGTCGGCCAGAATCCGTATGCCGCGCAGCCCCACCGGCCCGAGCGAGCCGGCATCGGCGCCGAAAGTGGCGCGGATCTCATCAGGGTGGGCGGGCCGGATCTCAGAGGCCCCGGTGACTCCCGCGAATTTGGTCTCGCTGAGCGCGTGGTCCCCGCGCACGAGGACCAGCATCAGCGTTCCGTCGGCCACCATCACCAGGCTCTTCATCTGGGAGGTTTCCGGCAAACCGGTGAACTCCGCCACTTCGGCGATGGTCTTCCGGCCCGGCGTATGGAACTTCTCCGGGGCCAAATCCCCCTCGGGGTCAGGCGCCAGCGGAGGAGAGGCCACCGTCTCGGCCTTCTCCAGGTTTGCCGCATACCCGCAGGCCGGACAGCTCACCACGTAATCCTCGCCGGCCTCGGTGGCCACCATGAACTCGTGGGACTGGCTGCCGCCCATCGCCCCCGAATGCGCTTCGACGGCGGTGTATTTCAGTCCGCAGCGGTCGAAGATGCGGCAATAGGCCTGGTAGTGCTTCTCATAGGCTGCGTCCAGGCCGGCCGCGTCCAGGTCGAAGCTGTAGGAATCCTTCATCAGAAACTGCCGCACCCGCAGCAGGCCGGATTTCGGCCGCGGCTCGTCGCGGAACTTGGTTTGGATCTGATACCAGATCTGCGGCAGCTGCTTGTAACTGCGGAGCTCGCCCCGCGCGACCGCCGTCATGACTTCCTCGTGCGTCATGCCCAGGCACAGATCATGCTGCCAGCGGTCTTTGAGACGGAACATGTTGGCGCCCATCACGTCCCAGCGGCCCGATTCCTGCCATATCTCGGCCGGGTGCAGGGCCGGCAACAGCATCTCCTGAGCGCCAATGGCGTCCATCTCCTCGCGCACAATCCGAATGATCTTCAGCAACGAACGCTGGGCCAGAAAAAGGTAGCTGTAGATGCCGGCGGCGAGCTGCCGGATGTAGCCGGCCCGGAGAAGCAAACGATGGCTGGGGACTTCAGCCTCGGCGGGATCTTCCCGCAGAGTCGGAATAAAAAGTCGGCTCCACTGCATGGATCAACCTGAAGGGAAATGCGGACGAAGATGCCATTCTAGCATGTTAGAATTTAGAACGTACCCATGCGCATCTCTATCGGCGCCGACCATGCCGGCTACGCACTGAAGAACCAGATCGCCGAATACCTCCGCCGGGCCGGCCATGAGGTCCTCGACCGCGGCACCCATAGCCCCGACTCCTGCGACTATCCGGATTTTGCGGCCGCTGTGGCCCGGGATGTGGCAGGCGGGACGGCCGAGCGCGGCATTCTGGTCTGCACCACGGGGATCGGGATGTCCATCGCCGCCAATAAAGTTTGCGGCATCCGCGCCGCTCTGGCCGGCACCGCATTGGAGGCTGAGATGTCGCGGCGGCACAATGACGCCAACATCCTGACGATCGGGGCGCGCACCGTGCGCGAGGCTCCGGAGCGGCTGGCGGAAGTATTCCTCAGCACGCCATTCGAGGGCGGCCGCCACGCCCGGCGCACCGGGAAAATTGAGGCGCTGGAACGCGGCTGCTGCCCGCGTCCAGAAACGGAAGGCAAGGAAGAATGACGTTAAACGAGAGGATGTCCCGGCCCCTGGCCGAGGTCGATCCGGCCGTATACCGCGCCATTCAGGCGGAATTGGAGCGCCAGAACTCACGGCTGGAGTTGATCGCCAGCGAGAACTTCACTTCGGAGGCGGTGCTGGAGGCCACCGGGAGCATTTGCACCAACAAGTATGCCGAGGGCTATCCCGGCAAGCGCTACTATGGCGGCTGTGAGTTTGTCGACGAGTTGGAGAACCTGGCTCGTGAACGCGCCAAGCAACTGTTCCGGGCCGAGTACGCCAACGTCCAACCCCACGCGGGTTCTCAAGCCAATCAAGCCGCCTATGCCGCGGTCTTGCAGCCGGGAGACACCATTCTCGGAATGAACCTCTCCCATGGCGGCCACCTCACCCACGGCCACCATCTCAACTTCTCCGGCAAAACCTACAAGGTGATCCCCTACGGCGTGAGGCGCGACGACGAGGTCATCGACTACGACGAGCTGGCGCGCCTGGCCGAGGAACATAAGCCAAAGCTGATTATCGCGGGCGGCAGCGCCTATCCCCGCATCATCGACTTCGCGCGCTTCCGCCAGATCGCCGACTCCGTCGGCGCGGTGTTCCTGGTGGACATGGCGCATTTTGCCGGGCTGGTGGCGGCGGGTTTGCACCCGAATCCGTGCGAGTACGCCGATATTGTAACCTCCACCACCCACAAGACCCTCCGCGGCCCTCGCTCCGGCATCATCCTGGCCAAAGAGAAGTTCGGGCCCGCCATCGACAAGAGCGTCTTCCCCGGCATTCAGGGCGGGCCTCTGGTGCACGTCATCGCGGCCAAGGCGGTCTGTTTTGCCGAAGCGATGACGCCGGAATTCGTCGCCTACCAGCGCCAGGTTCTCGCCAACGCGCGAGTTTTGGCCGACGGCATGGCCGAGGCCGGCTTCCGCGTGGTCTCGGGCGGGACCGACACCCATCTGCTTCTCGTGGATGTCTTCGCCAAGGGCATCCGCGGCCGGGAGGCGGAGACGGCCCTGGACAAGGCCTACATTACCGTAAACAAGAACACCATCCCCTTCGACCCGAACCCGCCGCTGAATCCGAGCGGCATCCGGCTGGGCTCTCCCGCCGTCACCACCCGCGGATTCGGCGAAGCAGAGATGAGGGAGGTGGCCTCCTGCGTCGCGGAGGTCCTCCTGAACCTTGGGTCGGAGGAGACCATCGCCGCCGTCCGCCGCCGCGTGCAATCTCTGACCGAACGCTTCCCCCTTTATGCCTGGAAGCGCGCCTCGATCGCCACGGGATGAATGACCCCTCGCATCGTCATTGACACGCGCCACATCCGGGATTTCGGAATCGGAACCTACATCCGCAACCTGGTCCGCGCCCTGGGCAGCCTCGATCCGGAAAGCCGCTACTTCTTGATCAGCCATGCCGCCGACGAGCAGGAGCTGGCGGGACTTCCGCCGAATTTCGAGATCGCTCTTTATGAGCGCAAAGACACCCGGATCACGGAGAACCTTGCGTTCCCCGTCTACTTGCGCCGTTTTTGGGCCGATGTCTACCACATCCCGTTGAACGTCGTCCCGCTGTTCATGCCCAAGCCTTATGTGGTGACCGTGCATGACATGAGCACCCTCCTGTTCGACGACGGCCGCGCCGAAAAGCGGCGCTTCCGCCGCTACCAGTTCCGCCGCGGCCTGGAACGCGCCGAGCGCGTCATTGCCGTGTCCAACGCCACCCTACGGGATATCGACGATCTGTTCGGCATCCGCGGCGAAAAAGTCTGCCGGATTTACAACGCCCCGGACCCGCGCTTTCTGGACGTCGCCGCAGGCTTGCCGCCTGATTTGTTGGAGGAAACTCTCGAGCGCTATCAAATCCGACGCCCCTTCATCCTGTACGTCGGCACCATCCGCCCCCAGAAGAACATCCCGCGTCTGGTCGAAGCTTTCGCCGTGCTGCGGGGCGAATTGGAAAGCCATCCCGAATTCAAAGACTTACGCCTCATCATCATTGGAGATGAGATCAGCCGCCATCCCGCCGTGCGCCGGACCGTCATTCAAACCCGGATGGAGCATGCTGTGCGCTTCCTGGGCTTCGTGCCGTTCAACACGTTGCGTGTCTTCTATGCCACAGCTTCCGCGTTTGTCTTCCCTTCGCTGTACGAAGGTTTTGGCTTGCCGCCTTTGGAAGCCATGGCCTGCGGGACCCCCGTCGTGACCTCAAACGTAAGCTCCCTGCCGGAGGTGGTTGGAGATGCGGCGCTGCTGGTGAACCCGGAAAACGTGTTCGAGATCGCACGGGGCATCCGCGAGGTCCTCACCAACCCGCAGCTCCGGTCGGAATTGATTCAGAAGGGCTTCCGGCAAATCCGGAAGTTTAGCTGGGAACAGACGGCCCGAGAGGTCTTGGAGGTCTACCGCCAAATCGCCCTCCGCGGGGCGGCTCATCCCTCCAGCAAATAGCGGCCGGCCCATACCACCCGCGCCCGCACGAGATCCAACAAGTGCTCGCCCGAGGCCGGCCACACCCGGATAGTCTCCACAATGCCCGTCTGGTCTCCTACCAGCAACTCTCCTTTGCCTGGCCCCGCCCACAAGCGCCGTACGATTCCTTCCCCCCGGCGATTGATCACGTAATAGCCGCCGCTTTCCAATCGCTGGCGGCGATGACGCGACTGATCCAGCAGAACCAAGTCGTTGGGCCGAAAGATGTCGCCCATGCTCGGATCCTCAGCCAGCCGCACCAGCACGGCGCCCTCCAATGTGGCGATAAAAGAAGCCCGGAACGGAAAGCTCTGCAACGGATCCGGAACCCTCGGCAGCGGCAGTCCCGGCCCAAGACGCCCTTGAAGCAGCGGAACTTCCACCGTGAACTTGCGCTGGGGACATTGCGCACAGATCCCGTCGGGAAACGACACCAGATCATAAACCGTCATACCCAACCGGACCATGATCCGGTCGCAGGCCTGCAAGCTAAGTGCCTTCTTGCCCTTCAACACGTTGTGGATGTGCGGCTGCGAAAGTTGGGTCAATCGCGCCAGACGCCTTTCGCTAATCTCGCCGTTGGCAACGCGCGTCCGTAGCCGCTCGGTGAGAGCGCCTGAAAGATCTGATAGGTACATACGTTCTAGAACTACTATATATAGCTCTGGGAAATAGGACGTAGGGTCTAGAACGTTCCCCTGGAGGAGCCTAGAAAGAATACCCTAGAACGGAATACCTCCAGCCCCATAACACATTGATCCACAACGACTTGCCCCACTCGTAAGGCGCCGCCCCAGCCGGCCTCAACTTTTTTGTATCGCACTATTGACAATTCTCCACCCCCAGCTACATTGGGAGTCTGCCTCCTGAGGCAGGCGTTCGGCGCTGCCTGGAGGGCATGAGAGGAACGCTATGGAGTGGACTCGATCAGATACAATCGCTTTGGCAATGCAGAAATGCGCACGCTGCCACGGTCTGGGCTTAAGGACGGGCCCGAAGATCGGCATCGGCCCCTGCAATTGCGTTTTGCGGGCCATTTTTCGCGCCTGTTACGCGCGGTTTCGCTATTGCGTGCAAAAGGAGAAGCATATCAGCCGCGCCACTCTGGAGTTCATCCCCGGCCGCGACAGCCGGGTGTGCTGGGGCAGAAAGGACGAGGAGTATATCGCCGATTTTTGCCTGGTCAGCCGAAGAACTCTCAATGAGCTGGAGCACAAGGTCTTCACATACCATTTCTTGTTAGGCGCCGACTGGAGGCTGTGCACGCGCCGCCTGGGCATGGACCGCGGGAACTTCTTCCACATGGTCTACCGGATCGAGCAGAAGCTGGGGCGCGCCTTCCGCGAACTCAAGCCTTACGCTTTGTATCCTTTGGATGAGTATTTCCACGGTCCGCGGCGCCCGCCGGAGGAAATTCGGGCGGAGACCAAACCGGCGCTCCGGCAAACCCAACGCCGTTCCGCGCTGCGCCCGCCGTTGCTGAAGACCGCTTGAGGCAACGCCGCCTCAACGCCGTTGCTCAAAAAACGACCGCAGCAGCAGCGCGCACTCGTCTCCCAGCACTCCTTCGGTGATCTCAACCCTGTGGTTGAGCAGTTCTGAGTCCGCCAGGCGGAATTTGCTGCGGACGCCTCCGAAACGCAGATCGCGCGAGCCGAACACGAGGCGGGCGATGCGGGCGGCCACCAGGGCGCCGGCGCACATCACACAAGGCTCCAGCGTCACGTACAGGGTGGAGCCCTCGAGCCGGTAGTTGCCCAATGCGGCGGCCGCCTCGCGGATCGCCAGGATCTCGGCGTGCGCGGTGGGATCGTTCAGACGGATGGGCGAGTTGAACCCCCTTCCCAGAACGGTATCGCCCAAGACCACGATGGCCCCCACCGGCACTTCGCCCGCTTGTTCGGCCTGCCGGGCCAATTCCAGGGCCATCTTCATGAAGAACTCGTCGTTAAGATTCTCACCCACGCTCACCTGCCTTCATCGCAGCGCCGGAACACTCCCGTGGTCCGCCGCCTTTCCCCGAATCCCAAGAATACCTTGACACGATCCAGGCATCGGCGTCCGGTCAAGACCCTTCCCCGGCGAGTGCGTCTCCCCAAGGATTCCCCCCTGTTGTAGTTCACCGAGCGGCTCTGGCGGGCACTCCCATTACTCCTTGAGGGAAGGATCCTGAAGGGCGGGGTGGAATCTAAAATAGAGGAGGAGAAACCGGCTCGTTGTTCCACTTCACCCTCATTCTCAAAAACACGCTGAGAAACCGGCGAAGGACGATTCTCACCGTCTTGAGCATCGGCGCATCGCTCAGCCTGCTGGGCGTATTAATGGCCATTTACAAAGCGTTCTACCTGGCCGAGGCGCCGCCCGAACAGGCCCTGCGCCTGATTGTTCGCAACCGCATCTCGCTCGCGGTTCCGCTGCCGGTTTCCTACATGAATCAGATCCGCCAGATCCCCGGCGTGCGCGAGGTGATGATCTCCCAGTGGTTCAACGGCGTTTACAAAGACAACCGCGACCCCAGGAACTTCTTCGCGCGCTTTGCCGTGGAGCCCGAAAAGCTTTTCGTGGTGCGCGGTGAGATTTCGATCCCCGAGGACCAAAAGCGCGCCTTCCTGGCCGAGCGCACCGCCTGCATCGTGGGCCGTCCGCTGGCTGAGCGGCTAGGTTTCCGACTCGGCGACCGGATCACCCTGAAGGGTGATATCTTCCCCGTGGACCTGGAACTGACGGTGCGCGGCTTCTACGAAGCCCCCATCAACAGCGAGGCTCTCTACTTCCATCAGAAGTATCTGGAGGAGGGATTGCCGGCCGGACGTCAGGGCCAGGTCGGAACGTTCGTCGTTCTGGCCGAGAACCCGGAGCTGGTCCCGGCCATCGCCGCCGCAGTGGACGAGATGTTCCGGAACTCCACCGCGCAGACCCGCACCGAAAGCGAACAGGCGTTTTCGCTGAGCTTTCTGGCGTTCTTGGGGAACGTCAAGGCTTTCCTGTTTAGCATCTTTGCCGCCGTGACCTTCACCATGCTGCTCGTGGCGGCCAACACCATGGCCATGAGCGTCCGGGAACGGGTCAAGGAGGTTGGGGTGCTCAAGACGCTGGGCTTCACCTCCGGCGAGGTTCGCGGGATTTTGTTGGGCGAGGCGCTGGCGATCTCTCTGGCGGGCGGCTTGTTGGGCTGTCTGCTGGCATCCGGGGCTTGCGCTGTGATTCGTATGGGCCCGGCGGTCTTCCAGCAGATCCGCATGTTGTCGCTCGGCCCAAGCGCCGCCGCTGCGACGGTAGCTCTGGCAGTTTTGATCGGGCTCATCAGCGCCTGGATCCCGGCCACGGCGGCGGCGCGCATCCCGGTGGTGGAGTCGATCCGGCACACGGGCTAAAGCGATACCATGAAGATCCCGCTCGCTTACAATCTGAGGAATTTGCTAGTGCGGAAGACCACCACCCTGATGACTGGGCTGGGCATCGGCCTGACCGTTGCGGTGCTGCTGGCGGTGCTGGCGCTGGTCGATGGCCTGCGTCTCGCCCTGGCCGCGAGCGGCGACCCGCAGCATGTCCTGGTGCTGCGCAAAGGCAGTGACTCGGAGTTGGTGAGCAACTTCACGCGGCAGATGTTCCTGGAGATGCGCTCGCATCCCCTGATCGCCCGGGACCTGCGCGGCCAGCCGCGGGCCTCGCTGGAAATGGTCAGCGTGGTGATCCTGGAGCGCGCCGGCAGCTCCGAGGGGATCAACGTGACGCTGCGCGGGCTGACGCCGGTGGGCATCGAGATGCGCGAAGGCCTGAGGCTGTTGAGCGGACGCTGGTTTGAGCCGGGTAAGCGCGAGGTCGTGGTGGGCGCCTCCATCGCGCGCCGGTTCCCCGAGGCTGGCTTGGGCAGCCGGATTCATTTGGGCAAGGCCGACTGGGAAGTTGTCGGCGTCATGGACGCAGGCCGCGGCATCCACAACAGCGAGATCTTCGCCGACCTGAACCTGTTGAGCGCTGACAACAACCGCGTGGAAGTGCTCAGCAGCGCCCTGGTCGAAGCGGTGGATGACGAATCCGTTCCGGCGCTCATCGAGTCGTTGAACCAGGACCGCCGCTTGAATGTGGACGCCATCCGCGAAAAGGACTACTACGCCTCCCAGACCAGCTCCGGCGCGCCCGTGCAGTACATCGGGACTATGGTGGCCATCATCATGGCCATCGGCAGCAGCTTTGCCGCCATGAACACGATGTACGCGGCCGTGGCCCGCCGGACGCGCGAGATCGCGACTTTGCGCGTGCTGGGCTTCGGTCGGAGCAGCGTGCTGACCAGCTTTCTGGTGGAATCGGTGGCCCTTTCGCTCGCCGGAGGATTGTTGGGGCTGCTGTTGGTCTTGCCTCTGAACGGCGTCTCGACGGGGATCGGCAACTTTGTCACCTTCAGCGAAATCGCCTTCCAGTTTCACATCGGCTGGCGCACCGCGCTGACGGGCCTTGCGCTGGCGGCATGCGTGGGCGTCGCCGGCGGGCTGCTGCCGGCCTGGATGGCTTCGCGCAAGGAGATTCTGACCGCGCTGCGGGAGACCTGAGCTTGGCTGGAAAGATGCGCTCCCGGCAGGCGGCCGGACAACCTGTGGGGCGGTCTCGTGTAAGGATGGAGACAGTGGAGCATGTCGGAAGATTTGAAGTCGCTGCGCATTGACCGGGCTGCGGTGCGGGCCGCGCGTCCGGGCAGGCGCCGGAGGCGCTGGATCGGCGCCGCCGCGCTGGCGATCGTGCTTGTTGCGTTGGCGCGCCTGGCCTATGGCTTGTGGTTTGCCCCGGTCGAGGTCCGGGTGGCCCCCGCCGCCCGCGTCGGCGCAGCCGATGCCGCCGAGCCCGAAGTGGTGCTGAACGCTTCGGGCTACATCGTGGCCGCGCGCAAGATCGAGGTCGCCTCTAAGGTGGTCGGCCGGGTGGCCTGGATCGGGGTCGACAAGGGGGACCGGGTTAAGCAAGGCGAAATTCTGGTCCGGCTCGAAGACGATGAGTACCAGGCCCAGTTGCAGCAGGCGCGGGGGCAGTTGGCCAGTCTGGAGGCAAGGCTTCAGGAGTTGTTGAACGGCTCGCGGCCGGAAGAGATCGCAGCCGCGAAGGCCAACCTCGAAGAGGCCCGGGCCCAGTTGGACAACGCCCGCGTGACGCTGGAACGCACCCGCAACCTGGTGCGCGAGGGGGTCTTGTCCCGGCAAGCTCTGGACGACGCCGAAGCCCGCTACAACGCGCAGCAGGCGCGCGTGGCGGCCCTGGAGCGCAACTACGAGCTGGTCCGGATCGGGCCCCGTCCCGAGCAGATCGCCTCGGCCCGCGGCCAAGTGGAACAGGCTCGCGGCGCGGTGCGCTTCTATGAGACGCAGCTCGCCAACACCGTGATCCGCGCTCCGGTCTCCGGCACCATCTTGGAGCGCGCCGTCGAAAAGGGCGAGTTTGTAACCACCAGCTTCGTCGGCGAGCGGGGCGCCAAAGGATATGTCGTGTCTCTGGCCGATCTCAACGATCTGGAGGTGGAGCTGGACATCAATCAAAACGACTTCGCCCGGCTCAAGCCCCAACACCGGGGCATCGTCACCACCGACGCCTATCCCGACCGCAAGTACGAAGGCGTGATCCGCCAGATTTCGCCGGAGGCCAACCGCCAAAAAGCCACCGTGCAAGTCAAGGTCAAGATCCTCAATCCCGACGAGTACCTCCGCCCAGAGATGAACGCCAGCGTGGCCTTCTTGGGAGATCCTCCCGCCGGCGGCGCCCCAACCCGCGGGCAGGTCTCGGTGCCGGCGAACGCCGTGCGGGGCGGAGCGGTGTTCGTGTTGCGCGACGGAAAGGCCTTGCGGCGCGCGGTGCGCACGGGCGCCCGCCGCGGCCCGTCGGTGCTGGTGGAACAAGGCCTGGAGGCGGGAGAGCTGGTCATCGTGAACCCGCCCGAGGGACTCAAGGACGGCGCCCGCGTGCGGGCCGCAGGGGCATGAACCGTGAAAGCAATGATCGAAACGCGCCAGCTTTACAAGGAATTCCGCCGGGACGGCTTTGTCATCCCCGCGCTGTCCAACATCAACCTCACCATCCGGGAGGGCGAGTTCGTGGCCCTGATGGGCCCCTCCGGCTCGGGCAAGTCCACCCTCTTGTACTTGATCGCGGCCATGGACCGGCCCACCAGCGGCGAGATCCTGGTCGAAGGACAGCGCTTGAACGACCTGGATGAAGTCGAAATCGCCCGCTGGCGCAACGAGACCGTCGGCTTCATCTTCCAAACCTTCAACCTGATTCCGGTGCTGACGGCGCTCGAAAACGTCGAGCTGCCCCTCAAGCTGACCCATCTGCGCAAGAAGGAGCGGCTGGCGCACGCGGAGACGGCGCTCAGGCTGGTGGGACTCGGCGACCGCCTTCACCATCTGCCCCGCCAGTTATCCGGAGGACAAGAGCAGCGCGTGGCCATCGCTCGGGCCATCGTGACCGACCCTGAGGTGATTCTGGCCGACGAGCCTACCGGCAACCTGGATGCGGCCTCCGCTCAAGAAGTCCTCACGCTGTTGGCGCGTTTGAACCAGGAGTACGGCAAAACCATTGTCATGGTGACGCACGACCCCCACGCCGCCCACTTCGCCAGCCACATCCGGTACCTGGAAAAAGGAGAGTTGCTGGAGGAAGGCCAGACTCCGGAGGACTGGGCCGGAATGTGGAAGGCTCCGGCCCGCTAAGGCCCGCAAGGTTGAAGTTTATTTCCCGCTAAAGAGGTAGAATGAAGCCAGAGGCCGAGGGCGGCGCCCGCGCCGGAACGGATGCCGGCGCCGCAGGTTTCCAACAACAAACATTGGCGGCATCTGGAACCAAGCAGCGGAGAGGCCGGCCAGACAGGAATAACATGCAAGACAAGCTGAACATTGCGGTGTTTGTCGACTACGACAACATCGAGATCGGCGTCAAGTCCACCCTGCAACGCGATTTCGACGTTTCGGTGGCCCTGAACGCCCTCAAAGAGCGCGGCGACATCGTCGCCAAATTCGCCTACGCCAACTGGGCCCGGCAGGAAGCCGCCACACGTCAAATGGCGGCCAACGCCGTTCAGATGGTGCAGCGCATTCCCTCGCCGCGCGGCGACAAGAATGGGGCGGACATCAACCTCGCGCTGGACGCGCTGGAGATGGCCTTCACCCACGACCACGTCAACGCTTTCGCCATCGTCAGCGGCGACAGCGATTTTATCCCCCTGGTGAACAAGCTCAAGGAATACGGCAAGACCGTCTTCGTGCTGGGCGGAAAAGCCTTCACCAGCACCATCCTCCAGCAGAACTGCCACGAGTTCATCAGCTACGAATCGCTGTTGGATGAGCCCCAGAAAAGCCAGCCCCAGCGCCAGCCGCAGGCGCACGGGCAGCAGCAGCAGCGGCAGCCGCGCAGAAAAGCGGCCCCGCTCGATATCGCCCAGGCTATGCCTTTGGTGGAGCGGGCGCTCCAGGTGCTCGAGCGCAGAGCCGTGCAGCCGCAACTGGGACTGCTGAAGTCCACCATGCTCCAACTGGATGCCACCTTCAGCGAGAAAGCTTACGGTTGCAGCAGCTTCTCGGATTTCGTGGAGAAGCTGAGGGCCAACGGCTACGTCAACCTGAGCGGCAGCGAGGGGCGCTACTTCATCGAGCGCAAGACCGCCCTCAAGCCCGAGCAGCCGACCCCGAAACCCGAGGAGGCTCTGCCGCTGTTGCGCGATGTTCTGGAAACGCACCGCCTGGAAATGGAGAACGGGGTGGTCGCCGAGAAGCTGGAGGAGTGGATGACCAACGAGCATCCCGGCTTCCAGCCTTCAGCTTATGGCTTCCAGGAGTTCGCCGAGCTGCTGAACTTCGCTCAGGATAACCTGGTCGTCCGGGTGGAGCCGGACGAAGAAAAGGGCCTGATGGTGTATCTGGGCGCCGAATTCTATCCGCCCGCGCCCCCGGAGCCGGAACCCCCGCCGTTGCCGGAGGAGGAGATCGAAGAACCGCAGCCGATCGTCGCCGGCCAGCCGAGCGCGTTTGCCGAACCGGAACCCGAGCCCAAGCCCCGCCGCACCCGCCGCCGGCGCACGTCCGAAACGTCGGCCGGCAACGCTGCGGCCAAGCCGCGCCGCCGGCGCACCCCGAGCCGCACCCATCCCAGCCATGCCGAGTAAGCCGGCGGAGCATGCTAGCATCGGTAGTTTGGAGGACGGCCCGGATTGCTCGATCTGCTGAAGGCGCCTGTTGAGTCGGTTCAGGACTTCTTCTACCTGGCCGGACGGGCCCTCCGGAATGTCTTCCGCCGCCCCCATTACGCCGATGACATCGTGCTCCAAATGGAGATCATCGGCTTCGGCAGCCTGCCCATCGTGGTGCTCACCGGCTTCTTCAGCGGCGCGGTGATGGGACTCCAGCTCTCCAAGGCCCTGTCCCAGTACGGCGCCGTAGGCAAGATCGGCGAACTGGTGGCCATCACGCTGGTCCGCGAGCTCGGCCCTGTGCTGACCTCGCTGATGGTGGCCGGCCGCAACTCTTCCGGCATCGCCAGCGAGTTGGGCTCCATGAAGGTCACCGAGCAGATCGACGCTATGCGCGCCCTGGGCACGGATCCGATTCAGAAGCTGGTGAAGCCCAGGCTGATCGCCGCCTGCGTCGTGTTGCCCTTGCTGACGATCATCGCCGACTTTTTGGGCTTGGTCGGCGGTTTCGTCATCGCTTTCACCATGCTCAACCTGACCCCGGCCCATTACTGGAACAGCGCCTGGCAGGCGATTGACTTCTCCGATCTGTTTCAGGGCCTGATTAAGCCCTTCTCCTTCGCCTTTATCGTCGCCTTGGTGGGATGTCACTACGGGTTGCGGACCACCGGCGGCACCCAGGGCGTGGGCCGGTCCACCACCCGCGCCATGGTGGTGGCTTCGGTGTGGATCTTCGTGATGGACTTCTTCATCACCCGCATGTTTGTGCGCGGTTGACCCAGCGATGCCTGAGCAAGCCAGCCCGGTTGTGCTCCGCTTCGAGGAGGTCTCGCTCGCCTTCGAGGAGGTCCAAGCTCTGGACCAGGTCAGTTTCGAGATCCGCCGGGGCGAAACCTGCATCTTGCTGGGCAGCGCCGGCAGCGGCAAGACCGTGTTGCTGAAAACAGCGCTCGGCTTGCTCCGGCCGGACCGGGGCCGCGTCGAGGTCTTCGGGCAAGATATCACCCGCATGCGGGAGAGCCAGCTCTATGACATCCGCGCCCGAATCGGGATCCTATTCCAGGAGGGCGGACTGTTCGACTCGCTGACCATCGAGGAGAACGTCGCCTACCCGCTGGTGAATCAGAAGCTGCTGCGGGTCCCTCCGGAAGAGGTACGGGCGCGGGTCGAGCAAGCGTTGGAGTTCGTCGAGCTGGAGCATACTCTGGAGAAATACCCCAGCGAGCTGAGCGGCGGCATGCGCCGCCGGGTCGGAATCGCCCGGGCGCTGGTCACCGACCCGCCCCTGCTGCTCTACGATTCGCCCACCGCCGGGCTGGACCCCATCACCGCCTGCACCATCATTTCGCTCATCATTAAAGGCCGCGACGTCCGCCACGCGACCACCGTGATGGCGACGCACCGCTATCAGGACGGGACCTGGCTCGACGAATTCCGCTACAATCCCAAGAGTGGACGCCTCGAGCCCGCCGGCAGCAACGGACAGCCGGGGTTCTCCGGCACCAAGTTCATGGTCCTGCGGCAGGGAAAGCTGGTTTTTGAAGGCAGCCGAACGGAGCTTGAGGCTTGCCAGGATCCTTACGTGGCCAAGTTTGTGAAACGATAAACGGGGAGAGATGCCATCTGCAAAGAGAGTCCGTTGGGCGCAGCTTAAGGTCGGCCTCATGGCCGTCTTCGCCCTAGTCTTGCTTGCCATCCTGATCATTTTGCTGACCGGCACCAAGGGCATGTTTGTCCCCAAGGTCAAAATCTATACCTACATGGACGACTCGGCGGCGCTCGCCCGGGGCGCACCCGTGCGGCTGAACGGCATCGTCATCGGAAACGTGGGCAGCGTGGATCTCTCCGGCGATCCCACCCCGCGCCGCACGGTGCGCATCGAAATGGTCGTCGTGGCGTCCCGGCTGGCGGAAATCCCTGTCGATTCTCTTGCTTCCATCAGCGCCGAGAATGTCTTGGGGACCAAGTACATCAACATCAAAAGGGGCAGCAGTCCCAAGACCGTCGCCCCAGGCGGCGAAATCCCCAGCCGCGACGTGAGCGAGTTCGACGAAGTGGTGCAAAGCGGCTATGACGTCATGGTGGCCGCCCGCGCCCTGCTCAAGCGCATCGACGGCGTGGTCAACGAGATGGAAGCCGGAAAGGGAACCATCGGCAAGCTGCTCGTCGACGACCGCCTTTACCAGAATCTCAATGCCACCGTCAGTGAAGCGCAAAAGGTAACGGCTTCGCTCAACAAAGGCGAAGGCACTCTCGGACGCCTCCTGCACGACGCGGCTCTGTATGAGGAGATCCGCGGTTCGGTCCGCCGTCTCGACACCCTGCTGGCGGGCGTGGAACGAGGCGAAGGCACCGCCGGCAGGCTGATCAAGGATCCGGCTCTTTACGAGGAAGCCCGCAAAGCCGTCACCGAACTCAAGCGTCTCACCGAAGACCTCAACGCCGGCAAGGGAACCGCGGGCAAACTGCTCAAGGACGACGAGCTGCACCGGCGCATCCGCGATACGGTGGCCAAGCTCGAAAACACCTTGGACCGGGTCAACAGCGGCGAGGGAACCATCGGACAGTTGCTGGTCAACCCCAGCTTGTACAACTCCCTCAACGACACCAGCCGGGAGATCCACGGGCTAATCAAGGACTTCCGGGCCAACCCCAAGAAGTTCCTGCGCATCAAGCTGGCACTGTTTTGACCGCCCCTAAGCTCCTCATCGTCAACGCCGACGATTTCGGCTTCTCCGCCGATGTGAACGAAGGGATCATCGAGGTCCACCGCAGGGGCATCGTCACCTCAGCTACGCTGATGGCCAACGGCGAGGCCTTTGAACATGCCGTGCGGCTGGCCCAACAAACTCCCAGTCTGGACCTCGGAGCGCATCTATCCCTGATCGGGGGACACTCCGTCGCGCAGCCGGGCGCCTCCTTGCCCGCCTCGCCCGCCGCCCTGGCCGCCCTGGTGATGACCGGACAATTCCACCCTTACCCGGAATGCGCCGCGCAGGTTCGCAAAATTCTAGACGCTGGGCTGCGGATCACCCACCTCGATACCCACAAGCACGCTCACCTACTGCCGCCCGTGGCCGAGGCGGTGGGAAGAGTCTCCCAGGACTTCGGCATCCGCTGGGTGCGGCCTCCTCTGGAAGCGCCCGTGGCTGGTTGGCTCTCCCGCCGGCGTCTGCGCAAGCACGGCTGCCGGATGGCGGACCATCTGCTGGGCTTCGCCGAGACTGGCCGCCTCGATGAGGACCGCCTTCTAAAGCTGGTGCGGCGCATCCCCGCCGGCCTCACCGAACTGCTGTGCCACCCCGGTTACTGCCGGTCCGAGCTGCGCGCATCGCCAGCCACCCGGCTCAAGGAGAGCCGCGAACTCGAGCTGGAGGCTTTGACCTCGCCGGCGGTGCGGCGGCGGCTCGAAGAATTCAACGTGCGCCTGGTCAACTACTCCTCCGTCGAAGCCGCCCTGGCTAGGGCCTCCATGCCGGATTGAAACACCGCGTGCCGGTTTGGTTTTCACTTTGAAACACGGCCGCGCGCCCAGCGCTGCGATCCTCTAAGCCACACAGCGGGCGCATCTCAGTAACTTCTTTCTTTTCTGTCAGTCTTTCCCCCCAGCAAGATTCCTTACAGTAAGGCGATTCCCTGGCCGATCTATTGCTCTTGCCTCCGTCGCGAGGCCGGTAGCCGCCGATATGAGCGGCAAAAGGCCCCGCGGCCACAAACGGCAACAGCCGGAACAAGCGAGGGAATCGAGATGAGCGCCCAAAGTGTCTCGAAACGCGCCAATCAGAGACGCGATGAAATGGTGCTGAAGCACTTGCCCCTGGTACGGGCGATTGCGGTAAGGGTTCACGAGAACCTGCCGGTGCATGTGGATTTGGACGACCTGGTGCATGCCGGAGTGCTGGGCCTGTTCGACGCGGCTCAGAAATATAATCCGCGCAAAAAGGTCGTGTTTTCCAGCTACGCCAAACACCGCATCAAAGGCGCCATCCTGGACAGCCTCCGGCAACTGGACTGGGCCTCGCGCGACCTGCGCCGCAGGCACAAGCAGGTGGAGGCGGCCGCGCGGGAACTGGCGGCCGTTCTGCACCGCTCGCCCACCCAGGACGAGATCGCCGAAAAGATGGGCGTGGAAGAAAAGCGCTGGCGGCGCATCATGATGGAGTTGGGAAGCACCGGGCTGGTTCCCGCCGTCACCCGGCGCGGCGAAGGTGAGGAGCCGGCCATGCCCGATTTCCCCGCCGAGCCGTGCCATCAGCCGGACACCCTCTGTTCCAAGCAGGAGCTACGCCAGCATTTGTTGTCGGCCATGGAAGCCTTGCCGGCGCGTTACCGCCAGGTGGTGGAACTCTACTACAGCGGCGAGCTGACCATGCGCGAGATCGGCGAGCGGATGGGGATCAACGAAAGCCGCGTCTCGCAGATCCACAAATCGGCTTTGCAGAAAATGGCCGCCGTTCTTCAGGCGGCAGGCATCGAATCCAGCTCGGCGTTCTGAGAGGCGGACCCGGCTGCAAGGCCGCCCCGCTATACTGGAGAGTTCCTACTCATCATGGGCAGCCGGAAGACGGTCCTCTACCGCGATGCGGGAGTGAACATCGACGAAGCCGGACGCGCGGTCCGCTTGATCCGCAAGCACGCGCGGGCCACCTTTGGGCGAAGTGTTCTGACCGACATCGGCAGTTTCGGCGCAGGCTTCCGGCTCTCGGGATGGCGGGAACCGGTCTTGGTCAGCTCGGCCGACGGCGTGGGCACCAAGCTCAAGGTGGCTTTCTTAACCGGCAAGCATGATACGGTAGGCCAGGATTTAGTCAATCACTGCGTCAATGACATCGCCGTGCAGGGCGCCCGCCCGCTGTTCTTCCTGGACTACTTTGCGGTGGGAAAGCTCGACGCCGCCGTCGCCGGCCAAGTGGCTGCCGGATTGGCGCGGGCCTGCCGCCAGAACGGCTGCGCCCTGATCGGCGGCGAGACGGCCGAAATGCCGGGCTTTTATGCCGCCGGGGAATACGACCTGGCGGGCTTCATCGTGGGAGCCGTCGAGCGGCGCAAAATGATCACTGGCTCTCAGATCCGCGCGGGCGATGTCTTGCTGGCCCTCCCTTCTACCGGGTTGCATACCAACGGATACTCGCTGGCGCGCAAGCTCCTGTTCGAGGAGGCGGGTTTTGCGCCGGATCTGTATGTTCCTCACCTGGGCTGCACCGTGGCCGAAGAGCTGCTGAAAGTCCACCGGAGTTATCTTGCAGCCATCCAGACCCTGCATGCGGCCGGGCTTCTCAAGGGAGCAGCCCACATTACTGGGGGCGGAATTACCGACAACACCCCGCGCATGCTGCCCACCGGGTTGGCCGCTGAAATCGACACCTCCAGTTGGAAGGTCCCGCCCGTGTTCGAGCTTCTACGCAGCCTGGGCAATCTTCCCGACGAGGACTACCGCAGAACCTTCAATCTGGGGGTCGGCATGATCCTGGCGGTGGCTGCATCCAAAGCCGCGGCCGCAAGCCGGTTGCTGGAGCGGATTCGGGAGCCCCATTGGAAAATCGGCCGGGTGATCGCAGCACCCAGGGGCGCAAAGGCAAGGGTGATCTATCGATGAAACGGCTTGGGATTCTGTTGAGCGGGCGTGGCTCCAACTTTGAGGCCATCGCCGACAATGTGGCCGCGGGCAAAATCAACGCCGAAATCGCCGTGGTCATCTCCAACCGGCCGGAAGCCCGGGGCCTGGAACTGGCCCGGGCGCGCGGGCTGAACGCGGTCTGCATCCCCTCCAAGGGTATGGAGCGCGAAGCCTACGACCGGCTGGTTGTGGCCGAACTGAAGAAGCATCAGGTGGACCTGGTCTGCCTGGCCGGGTTCATGCGGCTGCTCAGCGCTTATTTCGTGCGCGAGTTTCCGCTGCGGATCCTGAACATCCATCCGGCCCTGCTGCCGTCGTTCCCCGGACTGGACGCGCAGCACCAGGCTCTGGAACACGGCGTGAAAATCACCGGATGCACGGTCCATTTCGTGGACGAGAACCTGGACTCCGGCCCGATCATCGTGCAGGCCGCGGTCCCGGTGTTGGATGACGACACGGTGGAGACGCTTTCGGCGCGGATCCTGAAGGAGGAGCATCGCATCTACACGGAAGCGATCAACATCGTGCTGAGTGGGAATTTCCGGATCGAGGGGCGGCGGGTGCTGTTGACCAAGCCTCAGGGGAGCTCAGATCCATAGCCTACGGCGCCGGCGTGGCCAAAGGCGAAGCAGGCCGAAAAGCCCGTCCGGCCGCGAACCGATGAGGGCAATTTCGTGAACACCATGGAAAACCGGATCATCCGGCCCAGTTTGAAGCTGGTGCGCGCGGGTTATTTGGCGGTTGGACTGCTCGTGGCGGTCTTGTACTTCCTCGGGTTCCGAGCGAACTGGTTCGACGAATGGCCCTGGTGGACCCCGGCATTGGGCCTCCTGCTGGCGCTTTGGCCTCTCAAGCGGCACATCGCCAGCCGCTTTGACCGGCTCGTGGTCGCCGGAGACCGTTTGCGTCTGGAGTCCGGAGTCCTGCGCCGCACCAGCCGGATGATGCAGCTCAGCAAGGTCCAGGACGTGCGCGTGGAACAGACTCTCTGGCAGCGGCTGCTCGGAACCGGGGACCTTTATGTGGAAACCGCCGGAGAAGCGGGCCAGTTGTTTTTGGCCAACGTCGACGACCCGCACGAGGTCTCGGCCTTCCTCCTGTCGGCTGCCTCGGCGGCCGGCGGCGAGGATGCCAGAGCGGGCGTGTAATCCGGCAGGCGAGTTCAACTGGGATGGCGGAAAACTACTATCGGTTTGACCAAGCAACGCTCAAAGATTTTGCTGCGCGGCTGCTGGAGGCGGCGGGGACACCCGGACCTCATGCCCGGCTGACCGCCGAATCGCTGGTGCAGGCGGACCTGCGCGGCGTCGACAGCCACGGGGTCCAACTGCTCACCTTCTATCTGGAGCGGATCGCCCGCGGCGAGGTCGATCCCCGCGCGGCCGGCCGTGTCGTTTCCGAGCAAGGCGCCTGCCTTCTTTATGACGGGCAGAATGGGCTGGGCCAAGTGGTCTCGGACATTTGCTGCGGCCATGCGGTGCGGCTGGCAAAACAGTACGGCCTATCGCTCGTGGTGGCCCGGGACTCGAATCATTTTGGGGCCGCCGCCTTCTGGGCCCTGCGGATCTCCTCGGCTGGGCTGATCGGGATCGTCATGTGCAACGCCACCGGTCAGGTGCCGCCCTGGCAGGGGCGGGAGGGCAGGCTCGGCACCAACCCCATCTGCATGTCGGTCCCAGGCGAAGACGGGCGGCCTTGGCTGCTCGACATGGCCACCACGGCGGTGGCGGCCGGCAAAATCTATAAGGCCTACTTCGCCGGCGAGCCGTCGGTCCCCGCCGGCTGGGCTCTGGACCGCGAAGGGCGTCCCACCACCGACACCAAAGAGGCTTACCACGGCCTGCTCATGCCTCTCGGCGGCTATAAAGGTTACGGGCTGGCGATGATGGTGGAGATCCTCAGCGGCGTGCTGGGAGGGGGCGCGATGGCCAGCGAGGTCGGTGGCGTGCGGACCGTGGGGCGCCCCGCCCGGAACAGCCAAACTTTCCTCGGCATCGACGTGGCCCGTTTTATGCCGCTCGGCGTCTTCCGGGAGCGCATGCAGCGTCTGGTGGCCGACGTGAAGTCGGCGCCGCCGGCTGCCGGCTACGATGAGGTGCTGGTGGCAGGAGAGCCGGAATGGCGCGCCCAACAGCTCCGGAGCGCCCAAGGCATCCCTCTGAGCCGCGGCGTTTGGGAAAAGCTGACGGCCGCCGCCCGGCGTTTGGGGGTCGACATCCCGCCCGCCCGGGAAAGCTAAACCCGCCTGGGCGCAATACCACCCGCTAAAGTTTCTCCCGAAATCACACGATACGGAAAGTGTATACGGACCCCATGCCCCCAAACGTATTAGTGGTCGACGATTCAGCGGCAATCCGGAAGATCCTTCAGCGGGTGTTGCGCCAGTCGGAAGTCCCGCTGGGAAATATCCTGGAGGCCGGTGACGGAGTTCAGGCGCTGGAGGTGCTGAAGAGTCAGCCGGTGGACTTGGTGTTGACCGACATCAACATGCCCAATATGGATGGCCTACAGCTGCTGGCCCAAATTAAGTCCAGCGGGCAGTGGCCCAACGTCAAGGTGGTGATGATTACCACCGAAGGAAACCAGGCGCGGGTGATGGAGGCGGTCGGTCTGGGAGCGGCAGGGTACGTAAAAAAGCCGTTTACGGCGGATCAGATCAAGGAGAAACTGCTCAGTCTGTTCTAGGGACCCGAGCGCGGTTTCAAGGGAGAACCGCATGCAGCCAGTTGACCAGGTGACGCTGACAGGAATCGTTCACGCGGCAACCACCGATGTATTCGCTACGATGCTCGAAATGGAATTAACGCCCCAGGCGCCTTATGTGCAACACGTGCCGCCGCCGCCCACCGAGGGAGTCGTCTCGCTGATCGGCCTGGCCGGCAAGTGGGTCGGAACCGGCAGCGTCTTCTGCTCGGCGCCTTTCGCCTGCCAGATCTCCTCCCGCATGCTTATGGCGGACTTTTGCGCCGTCAACGACGAGGTCTTGGACGCCGTCGCCGAGGTGACCAACATGGTCTTGGGCAACGTCAAAACAGGCTTGGAAGAGCACCTGGGCCCGATGGGCCTCAGCATTCCCACCGTAGTGTACGGCAAAAACTTCACCGCCAAGACCGCCGGCGACGGCGATTGGAACGTCTTCCCCTTCACCTATGACGGTGAGCTGCTCGAAGTGAAGATTCATCTCACTCCAAACCGCAAACCGATCGAGCGCATCCGCCACGGCTTCTCCCATCCCTACTCGTTGCAGGGCTGAGCGCCGTCTGATCGCCCTTGACCTGGCTTCCTGAATACCCGCGAGCCCATCTCGCCTGCCTGGCGTGGCGGCTCAGCATGTGGACCACACCCTCGTTCCATTCGCGTGCGCCTTCCTGCCTATGCCCTCCTTGCCCTTCAACCCTCTGCCTAAGCCCGCAATCGCTTGCCATTCCACCAGTTGCAGATCCGCCCCGGCCCCTCCCCAGCCCTCGCCCGCCCTGCCGCGCCTCCAAATCTTGGACCGGCGGAAGACGGCTGTCCTCGATACAATGAGCGCATGAGGTGGACCGAAAAGATTTTGCCCGCCCGGCTCGTCAGGCGCGCATGGGTGGCGGCCTCTGTGGCGGCGATGATGTTGGCCGGGGCGGCTTGTTCCAAAGCCCGGCCGCAAAAGAAGGTTTTCTACATCAACTCCTACCACGAGGGCTACGCCCCAAGCGACGAAGCCATGGACGCCATCCGCAAGATCCTCAGCGCCGCCGGCGTCCAGCTCGAAGTCTTTTTTCTAGACGCCAAGCGCCACCCCGAGACGGACGAAATCTTGAAGCGCTCCGCGGAGGCCCTGGATCGCATCCAGAAGTTCCGCCCGGATGTCTTGATCGCCTCCGACGATGACGCCGTGAAGTACGTCATCGCCCCCCACTTCCGCTCCGGTCCCATCCCGGCCGTCTTTTGCGGCGTCAACTGGTCCAGCGAACCCTATGGCCTCCCCAGCGAAAACGTCACCGGCATCATCGAGACGGTTCCCGTAGAGGCGGCTCTGAAAGATCTGCGCCGGTCCTTCCCTAAGATCCAGAAACTTCGGGTCCTCTCCGAGGACTCCACTTCGGAGCGGAACAACCGCGCGCTGCTCGATCCCCTCTACCGGCGGCTCGGCTTCGAGCCGAGCTACGCGCTCGTGCCGGACTTCGCTTCCTGGAAGAAAGAGTTCGTCAAGGCTCAGCTCGACGCCGACGTCATCTACCTGCCCACCATGGGCGCAGTGGCGGGCTGGAACGAGGTGGAAGCCAAGCAGTGGGTCGCCGAGCACATCCGCAAACCGGTCTTCACTTGCGACGACTTTATGATGCCTTACGCCGCCTACGGCCTCACGAAGGTCGCCCGCGAGCAGGGCGAGTGGGCCGCTGCGGCGGCTTTGAAGATTCTGCGCGGCGCCAAGCCGCGCGACATACCGCTCGCCTCCAACCAGCGGGTTCGCTGCTTCGTGAATCCGGAATTGGCCGAGAAGATCGGCTTTCATCCGCCCGACGAACGCTCCTGCGAGGGTCGCCAATAGATTCTGGCCGCCGCAGGGCGCCCCGCCGCCGGCCACATAGCGCCTCAAATACAGCCGGGCAGCCGCGGATCCGCCAAGCCTCTACTTCCACACAAGGGTTGGGGCGGGCAGAGCGGTCTTCGATGTGATCGCGCGGCCCAGCCGGGAAGGACTGACCGGGGCCGGCTCCGTGATCAGCTCAGGCAGATTGTAGGTCAAAGTGCACCATTCATAGAACGAGGGATCTCTTTGAGGCATCACGAACGGCTTGTGAGCCTGGCCGCTACGGTCGAAATAGCTGAAGTAGATCCGCGCCAGAACGCCCCCTTCGCGTTTGCTGGCGAAGGCGATCCATCGCCCGTTGCTCGACCAGCAGTGCCAGGAATCGCTCCACTTGCTGTTCACAGCCGTCAGGGGCCTCAATTCCCCGCTTGCCGTGTCGATGACGTACAGGTCGGACGACCACTGATAGATCGGGAAATTGCCGTGATGCGAGAGTGAAAACAGCAGCCAGCGGCCATCCGGTGACTCTCTTGGCTGCGCGGCGCTCATGCCGTGACGCGCCGCCGAAAATACGAGTTCCCTCTTGCCCCATGTGCCGGCAGCCGGGTCGTAGGAAATGCGCATCAGATCGTATCTCACTTCGTAAAGCTGCGTGATGGGCAATTGCGGCGCGCTCGAAAAGTAGAGAGTCCGGCCGTCAGCGGACCAGGAGGGCCAAGTTTCGCGCCGGTCCGGATCGGCAATGTCGCGGGTGGCCACAACCCGGTTCGCAACCGTGTCGTAAACCGCGAGATCCGAATCTTCATCCCACACATCCCGGTGCTCGCCGATGGTGTGCGACAAAGGCATGACCTTGTTTACCGAGTAGGCGATCCATCGCCCATCCGGGCTCCAGGCCTGGTAGGCCGCCGGAGCTTTACTGAAGCCTGAGGCGGCGGTGTCGACTCTTCGCGGCACTCCATCCTTGATCACGACCATGGGCCTGCCGAAGCTGGCGCTGCGAATCTGGAGGCTCATGCGGTCCGGACGGTTGCGGCTGAAACTATGGCAGTTGACGCACCCGTCCCACCCGACGCTGAAGTTTTGGTTTTCAATCACGGGCTGTTCTGCGAATCCTTCCAGATCGCGCTGATAGATTCCCATGCTGACCCAAAAGTGATCCACTGGCGGGATGAGCCGGTACACAACGTAGCGGTCCAACTCCTCCCCCGCGACTCCGATGCGCACGGGATCGAAACTGCGGCAGGCGCCGTCTTTTTCCTGGACCTGAATCGTCAGGCGCAGCTCAGCGCCGCGGTTCCGCATAAGTAACTGCTTCCAATCCTCCGCCGGCCATAGGATCCTGCCGTCGCGGCTCAAGACTTCGATAGAACCGCCTTTTTGACCCTCGATCCGTGCAAGGAATCTTACCCCCGATTCCTTAATCTTGAAATGGAGCGGCGCAAGGTTCGGAGGGATGACCGTCTCGTCATAGTCCGGGTAGAGCGCCGGGCGGCGCGCAACCGGTTGCGCCCCCTGCGGCCAAGGGGCCTGACACCCGGTCAGCGCGAACAAAAGAGGCAGGACGAGGGCCCGGAAGATCCGGCCGGGATTCACAAGCGGCGGCTTCATCGCGGGTTTTCCTTGTGCTGCGGCCGTGCGGCTTGAGCCTGAAAGGGCGGCCCGGCTGCGGTGCGCCCGAAGATATAGAAAAACCAATACGTGTCTCCGTATCGGGGCGCAAGAGCCTCCCAGGCGTCCTCCGGCGGGCCCTTCTCGACCCGTGTCCAGAGAAAGACAAAATTCTGAAAGCGTGACTCAATGTGGCTCTGGATCGCCGATCCGTCGATGCCCGGAGGCAGCGAACCGGTCACATTCCTGTAGCCGGCCAGCGCCTCCTGCACGTGCGTCGGCAAATCCCGATAGAAATCCTTCAGCCGGGGCGCTACTCGGGCGAGACCCTCCATGTCGAAAGTGAGCAAGTAATGTGCAACAAGGTACTCAAACGCCATCCGGTTTGACGGATTGGCTTCGAGGCACTGCTCGAGAACCTGCTCCGTGGTCCAGGTCCCAATATAGTCCCGCCGGAGCATCAGCGGGCGAATGCGGGCAACGAAGGGGTCGGCTTGCATGCTGGGGTCCAGATCGAGCGCCGCGAGGTAGCGCCGCGCGCGCGCCGCCTGGAAGGGGACCTTTTCCAGAGCGCGGAGGAAAGTCCTTGCGGCATCCGGGTTGCCGTTGAGGATGTAGATGAGCGCCATCCGTTCGAGCACGCGGGGCGTTTCCCCTTCGGCCGTCAGAGCCTCATGCGTCCAGCGCTGGGAATCATTCACCCTGCCGAGTTCCAGGTTTAGAATGCTCCGCCAGTGCGCGGCCGCCGGGAGTGTGTCATAAATGGGATCCCGCAGCAGCAGGGCCTCGGAAGAGGCCTGCTGCGGATAGTGGAACATCTCTTCGAGGAGGCGCCCCCTGCGCGCCAGCGCGTAAAGGCTCAAGAACCTTGTTGGTTCGCTGTCGTCCTGCAACTGCCTCAGCACGGCTAGCGCTTCCTCCAGTCGGCCTTGATGGATCAGATAGTCCGCATTGATCCATCCCGGCCTTTCGAACGGAAAGGCGGCCAGGCGAGCGGCCAGCAATGCGAGCGCCGCAAAGCCCGCCGCCTGGATTGCGCGCCGCAGAGGAGTCTTAAGACGGCCGGCGGCGCCAAGCCTGGCAGCAAGGGAGGCGGCCGCTGCCAGGACAGGAACATACAGATACATGGCTGCCAGCAAACCATTGGTGAGCCGGCCGTACTGCGGCGTCCTAACCCAGCGTAGGTAGCGGCCGGCAATGTCGGGCTCGTAATAGACATAGCTCATCCCGTACGGGACCGCCGCAGCGAAGGCAAGCCATGCCAAGCCCCATGCCGGACGCCTCCGCACAAGCAACTCAAAAAGGGCGCACATCGCGCAAAAGTATAGAAAACCCGACGCCAGCAGGTAGTATACGGGGATGGATGCGACAAGAAATAGGATTACAACCGCACGCTGTGCCCAATCTCTGCGAGCTCTTGTAGACAGGGCCATATAGAGCCAGGCGGCTGCCAAGCCGGCCACCATCGGTAGGATGAACAGGACCCCGATGTGACGGCCGGCGAGAATCAAGATGAGGAGGGGAAACCCAACCGCAAGCCAGTGGCAGCTTCCCGGCCAGAACCGCCGCAGGATCCCTCGCGCAATCAACCAAGCCGCCAGCGCGAGGAGAGTAAACGCCAGCACTCCGGCCCAGTGTCTTGAATAGGTCTGACTAAAAAGGTTTGCCAGGTATTCGGCCGGCCCTCCCGCGAAGCGCGAATACCGGCGATAGAAAGCCAGGCCGGTCAGGAATGGCGCCGGAAAACGGTGCGCCAGAAATTCAACCTCCATGAGCGGCCACAGAGCCCCATACAGGAGAGCCGCCCCTAGCGCAAAACGCAGACGGATTCCGTACGATCTGACACCACCGCAGCGCATCAATCGCTCCTGGCCATTACGCGAGCACCCGGCCGCCGCTTGCGCCGGTTTGAGACAGAGACCACCGAATCATGTCATCACGGTTCGCAACACGAGTCAATTAGGAAAGGCGTCCGGCGGTCAAGGAAGGTTCCAGGGCGCTGTCAACAAAGAGCATCATGCACGAACCACCGCCATCCGGCCGGCAAGCCATCCTGCGAGGGCCGGCCTTAGCGCCGCCCGGACAACGAACTGTCTGGCAAGCCCGCCGCCTGGACTCCAGCCACATCCCGTGGACGATATCATTTCGTAATCTGGAGGACGACATGCGATTCTCTTGGCTGGGGTTCCTTACGGCGAACCTCCTGAGTCTGGCCGGCGCTTCGGCGGGGCTCGCCCAACAGCAGCGCGACGCGATCGCCGAAGCCCTGCTCGGCTCGCGTATGCAGCGCACCGTGACCCTGCTGGCGGCCAGCACGCCCGAGCGCCGGCAGCCGGTGACGATCCTGGTCTATGGGCAATCCATCACCGCCGGGTTGACGCGCTCCCGGCTGGAGCAAGCCCTGCGTGAAAAGTTTCCTCACGCGGAACTGAACTTCCTCAATCGGTCCATTTCCGGCTTCTCGGCTTCGCAGCTCGTGCGCTCCGCAGCCAACGACCTCTACCCTCTCTATCCTGATCTCGTCATCCTCCACGACTACGGCGCCGCCAGGATCGAATTCGAACGCATCGTCGAGAATATCCGCCGTTACACCACTGCCGAGATCCTGCTCATGACGCACCACATCAGCAGCAACCCCTCCGAAGACAAGCGCCGCAGCGACGACCGGGAATCGGAGGCGATCCGGCTGGTGGCCCAAAAGTACAACTGCGAACTGGCGGACATCCGGCCCGAGTGGCAAGCCTATCTTCAGGCGAACAACTTGAATCCGCAGGACCTGCTGACCGACACCGTTCACCCCAACGCCAAGGGCTTGGATCTGATGGTGGACCTTCTTCTCAAGCATTTCCGGTGGAACCCCTACACGCCCAACGACTGGATGAGGACCGTCCGGACCTATGAGGCGCAGCGGTTTCCGGATGAGGGACGCGCCGACGGCGTGACTTTCACCGGCAAGCCCTGGCGGTTCCTCAGCTCCTTGGCGGTCGGAGAACACCGGGACAGCGCGCTGCGGCTGGCCTTCCACGGCAACCGGGTGGACTGCGTGCTGGGATTCCTTCCAGGCCTCAAGCCGGGGACGGCCTCGGTGCGCATCGACGGCAAGTCTCCTAGCTCCCTCCCCGAGCTATGGGCCCACACTATCCCCTCCTCCGCCTGCGGGACCCCGTGGCAACCGGCCGTGCGGCGCGTCAGCCACCGCGCGCCGCTGGTCCCTGAAACCTGGAAGATCATCTTTCGGGAGATCCGTCCGGATGCCTCGCGCTTCCGCTTCGAAGTCCATGGCTCCCGCACCGGCTTTGATGGCGGCGGCGAGTTCGATGGAGCGAAGTACCAATACGGCCCTTATGGAGACATCCTCGACTACACGGGCCCAGACCCTTATCCCGACGTCTTCATATCCGACAGCGGCCGGGTTGTCATCGATTACCGGGACTTCAAGATCCCTTGGTCCACCACCTACAGCAAGAAGCCCTGTCCGGAAGGGTTCGAAGCCACGTGGGAGTCCATTCCCCTATTCACCGAAACGCTCACCGCTCCGGCCCAAGCCGCTCCGGGCAAGGTCCACCTGGTCACGCTGGCCAAAGGGCTAACCAACGGGCCCCACACCTTGGAGATCCTCCCCAACGGCGACGGCGCCGTCCCCATCGAGAGCATCATCGTGCACGAACCACCGCTGAAGTAGCGGCGCAAGGAAATTGTAAAAATTTACACGGGCGAAAGGCCGGCCCGCACTATACTGGTTCCGGAGCTGGGATTCACATCACAAACTCAGAAAGGGGTATTACGGATATGAAGAGAGCTTATTTGTACATGGCCGCTGCTTCGGCGCTGCTGTGGAGCGCTGGTGGCTGGCAGCCACGCAAGCAAGAAATAGCCCTCACTGCCCTTGCCGGAAGTACCGGTCCGGAAGCAGGCGCCAGATCAGAAACATCGACAATGGGTGCATCAAGCCCGCCAACAGAAATATGGGCGCGTAGCTGAAGCGGGCCACCACCCAGCCCGTGCCTATGTTCGCGAGCATTCCGCCGATCGCCCCGCCCATGCCGGTGAAGCCCGTGGCTGTGCCGACCTCCCCGCCCCGGAACAGATCGACGGGCAGGGACTGGAGGTTGGCCACCCAAAAGGCATGGCCCAGAGTCATGCAGCAGGTGGCGGCGATGGCCATCCAGGCTTCGGGGACCAGCGGGGCGGCGATGGCGGCGGGCATCACCGCCGCGCCCAGCAACATCACGAACTTCCGTGCGCGGGGAAGCGGCCATCCGGCCCGCATCAAGCGGCCGCTCAGCCAGCCCCCCAGCACGTAGCCGATGTCTCCAAACAAGAATGGCGCCCAAGCGTAACGCCCGATCATCGCCAAGTCGAAGCCGCGCTCCCGGTGCAGGTACTCCGGTAGCCAAAAAATCACAAAGTAGATCACCGGGTCGGTGAAAAATCGCGCCACGAGCAGCGTGTAGCAGCCGCGGTGGAGAAGGATCCTCCGCCAGTCCACCTTGGCGCCCCCCGCCGGAGCAGTCTCCGAGGGCGGCGGCGCCTGCCCGCGGATCTCAGCGTACTCGTCCGGCCGCAGCCACCGGTTCTTGTGGGGCGGCTGATACAGTGCCATCCAGGCGATCAGCCACAATAGCCCGGCTGCGCCCGTGAACACAAAAGCAAAGCGCCAGCCGTACCTCAGCGTGAGGAATGCCACCACCGGCGGCGCCAGCATCGACCCGAACGACGATCCCGCATTGAAGATGCCGATGCCCAGAGCGCGCTGGTGCGGCGGAAACCACTCGCCCACCGCCTTGGCTGCGGCGGGCCAGTTGCCGGGCTCCGCCAGCCCCAGCAAAAACCGGCACCCCGCCAGGGACCACTTGCCAGTGGATAATCCGTGCAGCATCTGCGCGACGGACCAGCCCGAGAGGAAGACCGCGAACCCCCGGCGCGTGCCCAGCCGGTCGACCACGTAGCCCGAACCTGCGTACATGATCGCGTAAGCCAGCAGGAACAGAGTGACCACGTGCGAGTAATCTTCCTCGTTCATGCCGAACTCGCGCCGCACCTCGGGCGACACCACCGAGAGCGTCAGCCGGTCGCCGTAGTTCAGCGTCGTCGCCAGAAACAGCATGGCGGCGATGATCCAGCGCAGCCTGGGGATGTGCAACGCCATCGGTTCAGACCATCAGGGCGCCGCCGTTGACCTCGATGGTCTGGCCGTAGATGTACCGTGCTGCGTCCGAGCACAGAAAAACAATGACGTCCGCGATCTCCTCGTTGGCGCCCAAACGCCCCACCACGGTGGCCGCCGCCATCCGCTCCAGAGCCTCCCGCGTGGAAAACTGCTCGTGGAAATGATTATCTACCGCCCCTGGGCTGACGGCGTTCACGCGGATTCCGTGCGGGGCCAGCTCCTTCGCCAGCCCCTTGGTGATGCCGTTCACTGCCGCCTTGGCCGCCGCATAAATCGTCGCCCCGGGACCACCGCCATTCCGCGCCGCAATCGAGCTCACGTTGACGATCACGCCGCCGCCCCGCGCCATCATCCCGGGCGCCACCGCCTGGGTGATGAACCACAGGCTCTTCACATTCAACCGGATCACCGTGTCGAACAGCTCCGGCGTGAACTCGGTCAGCCGCGCCCGGCGCACCAGCGAGCCGGCGTTGTTCACCAGAATGTCAACGCCGGGCGCCTCCCTTCGGATGGTTTCGGCCAGACTCTGAATGCCGGCCTCCGTGCTGAGATCGGCTTGCCATGCGGCCGTCTCTGCGCCGGCGGCGCGGATGGCTTCCATCGTCTGGCGCGCGCCTTCCTCGTACGAACCGTAGTGAATGACCACGCGCCTCGCTCCTGCGCGGGCCAAAGCGATGGCCGCAGCCGCGCCGATCCCGCGCGAAGCGCCCGTCACCAATGCGGTCTTTCCCTCCAATTCAGATTTCATAGTCTTAGTATCCCGGTCCCCTGGCAATTGCGTCCAGTACGTGCCGCACCAGATCGGGAGAGCCGGTAAACAGTGCATCCGGAACGCTGCGGTAGCTCATCATCTTGCGGAACAGTGTGTCCTCCAGCCTCGAATCGATGCCCCAGCCGGCCAGATACTGGAGCCGCAAATCTCGGTCGCGGTTGATCTCGGCGCCCCGGAACCAGGGCGCTAAATCCTCCTTGCGCCCGGCGTAGGTGGCGAACAGGTCCAGCGGCGAAAAGACGCCGATCCCGCGCAACGATTCCACCACCGGAGCATGATCCGGCCGGTTCAGCCGCTCCATGAGCTGGTCCAGGTTGATGCGCAGCGGCTCCACGTGGCCCACGAACACCATGTCATAGCCGCGGCCGTCGACGGTGTTCGCCCACACCGTGCCGTGCGGGAAGGCCTCGAAAAACGTCGCCAGCTCGCTCCGCACCGTCCTTTCGTCGCTCTCATACAGCGGCACATACAAGCTGAATACGCCGCCCGGATTCAGCCGTTTCTTCACGGTCTCGAAGTACTCCAGCGTGTAGAGCGAAGCCGTTCCCTTGGCGAACACATCGAGCGGGTCGGAGGCGATGATGTCGAACTTCTGCGTGGTCGTCAGCACATAATGGCGCGCGTCGTCGAAGACGATCCTGGTCCGCGGATCATGAAACACGTTGTAATTCTCGTGCGCGAAATACCGCGACGTGATCTTGGGCACGATCGGCTCAATCTCGCAGATGGTGATCGTACGGATCGACGGGTAACGCGTCAACGTGCCCGCCGAGACGCCGGCTCCGAAACCGATGTTCAGCGCAGAGCGCGGGTTCGGATGCAGCAGCGCCGGCAGATGCCCCACCATGCGTTGCAGCTTCATGTCGAAGCTGGTGTTGGTGGCTTGTACGTGGCCGTTGACGCAGAACTCCAGCGTTCCGTCCGGCCACCGGGTGATCACCACCGACGAATTACGGCCTTCCTCCACGTGGATCGCCTGCGATTGGCCAAGCATCTTGGCGATGCGGCGTCCGTAAGCGATCGCCTCCGGGGGCATGGGGCGGACCGTGGAGGCCAGCAGCACCGCCACCCCCAGCGCCAGTGTCACAACCACGGCGGGCGTCTTGGAGGCGTGGTTCCAGGCCCAGGCGCCCAACAGCAACAGCGCACCGAAGGCCGAGACCAGGATCATCGCCTGCTGCGACTTCTGCGTCCCGATCCAGGGAATGAGCGCCAGGCTCACGCTCAGGGCGCCGGCGATGGCGCCCACCGTATTCGAGGCATAGACCGCCCCCACGACCCTGCCCGGATCCCTTCCCGGCGCGGCGGCGGCCGCCAGCGCCAGCGGGAAGCTCGCGCCCCAAAGCAACGTCGCCGGCAAAGCAGCCCACAGGCATCGCACCAGATCCAACTGGAACGTATACCAGGGGCTGGAAGAGAGCATAGGGTCTACAGGCCAGTAGGGCAAGGAGCTGGTGATGATCCAGGCGGTCCAGGCGATGCCTCCCGCCGCCAGCATCTGCGACCAGCCCAGAGCCAGCCGCGGGCGCGCCATGCGCGCCAGCCACGCGCCGGCCCCCGCGCCGATCGCGATCCCTGCCAGGAACACCGCCAGGATGATGGAAAAGACGTACACCGTGGTCCCCAGCAGCGTCGCCAGCAGCCGCGTCCAGATCACCTCGGCCCCCAGCGCGGCCGCGCCGGAAATCCCGATCGTCACATACACCGGCCAGAGAGGCTCACCGTTCGCTGGCGGATCGGACGCCGCCGGTTCCGTGGCCGCCGCCTCACTCGCGGGCTCCACCTGAGCCGGGACCCTTGAGGCGAGCAGGTAGCCGGTAGCCGCCACCGTCAGGTTCAGCCCCGCCGCCACGAACGTCGCAGTGATCGTGTTGTGAATCCGCAGCAAGTAAAATCCCGCGGCCAGGCAGCCGAGCACAGCCCCCGCTGTGTTTGCGCCGTAAAGCAAACCCCACCAGGAGGCGCCCCTCGGGCTGGACTGGATCCATCGCGAGATCGCCGGCAAGGAAGCGCCCATGAGTGTGGTCGGCGGCAGCAGACAAACCGCCGCCACAACACCGCGCAACAGCATGCCCGGCAACCCGCGGCCTACCGCCGCAACGTACACGCGGTCAATGAGCGGGATGATGACCAGCGCCAGCAGCCCGCAAACCGCAATCCCCGCCTCGATCAGCGCAAAAACCTTCAACGGGTGGAGCCGGGCCGGACGATAGCGGGCCATCCCCAGGCTGCCCAGGCAAAGCCCTCCCATAAAGGACGCCAGCAGGATCCCCAGTGAGACCGTCGTCGCCCCCAGGGCCAGTTGCAGAAGATGGTACCAGACGACTTCGTAGATCAGGGCCGCGCAGCCGCTGCCTCCAAGCAAGAGCACCAGGACCGGAAGCAGGCTTGCTCTCCGCAGTTCGAGCCCCGTTTCCAGATTGCTTGCCATAAGTTGCAAAGACGTTTCCGGGGCAGGAAAAGTGTCACTTCAGGTCCGGTCTGTGGACCAGCGCACGGGTTCGACCTTGCGCACAATGAACAGATACGACATCGACCCGATCAACAGCACCACCGCGCAAGCCACGAACGCCAGATAGAACTTGCCGGTCGCCCCCACGATGAAGCCGGTCACCGCCGGCGCGATCACGCCCGACATGTTGCCGGCGCAGTTCTGAAATCCGGACCACTTGCCCGCCGCCGAAGGCCCCGCCAGCGTCTGCGTGATCGCCCAGAGGTTCGACGAGTAGATCCCGTAAAGAAAACCCGCCAGATGGAGCACGAACATCGCCTTCCATTCCGTGGTGAGCAACGGCACCAGCACGATGATCGATGCCCCCGCCAGGCCGGTGGCCGCAAATCCCAGCCGGATCTTGCTCACCGATCCGCCCCGCCGGATCCACCGGTCGGAGAGCCAGCCCGCCGTGATGGCCGAGGCGGCGATCACGATGAACGGCATGGATCCGAGCACCGCCATGTGCTGCATGCTGAACTTCCGCTCCTCCACCAGATACGACGGAAGCCAGGTGACCAGGAAGTACCAGAAGTAGTTCCCCCCGAAGTGCGCCATCGAACATCCCCATAGGCCCCGCACGCGGACAATTTCCAGCAAGGAAGGAGAAGCGGCTCCGCGCTTGACGGCGTGCGCCATCCGGGTTTCCTTGCGCGGCGCCCAAAACGCCCACGGGATCAACCACAACACGCCGCCCAATCCAAGCGAAAGGAAGAAGACCCGCCAGCCGAGCTTGTCCACCAGCAAAGCCCCCACCAGCGTCCCCAAAAATGGCCCCATCTTCGAGCCCGCATCGATCAAGGCGTTCGCCAGCGCCAGGCGGCCCTGCGGAAAATGATTCGCCAGAATGTTCGAGTAAGCCGGATATGCGACTGACTCGCCGACCCCCAGAATCAAGCGGAACGCCAGCAGCATCGCAAAGCTTGTCACCAGACCCGTCGCAGCGGTCGACAGCGACCACACGGCGTAGCAGATGGCGAAAGTCCAGCTCACGTTGAACCGGTCCACCAGCCACCCCGCCGGAATCTGAAGCGCCGCGTAGGTCCAAAAGAAGGCCGACAACAGAATCCCCAAAGCCGCCGGAGACAGCCCCAGCTCCCCGCGGATCTGCGGCGCGGCCACGGACAGATTCGCGCGGTCGATGTAATTGATCCAAACAGAGAGGACCAGCAGCGCCAGCATTTTCCACTGCGCCGCCGTTACCTTATCTTGAATGGCTTGGCTCACGCACTTCACCTCATCGCATCGGATGCAGTTTGGCCAATTGTAAAACGTCCGCGGCCTCCGGCACAAAAGCGACGCCGCTCAGATTGCTCCTTCCCATACTACTAACCCACAGATTCTTCTCTCCGCGCGAAGATTTTCATGCCGCCACGGGAGCGAGTTGCCGGCGAGACCCCAACCGCCGTCCCCGTTTCGTTGCGGCTCTCTCGCGTTATGTTTTGTTTTCTCCGTGTCCTCTGTGCCCTCTGTGGTTTTCCTTCCCCGTGTCCTCCGTGGTTTTCCTTCTCCGGACTACTAACCTCTGAAATCTCCCCCGCGCGCGAAGATTTTCATGCCGCCACGGGAGCGAGTTGCCGGCGAGGCCCCAACTGCCGTCCCCGTTCCGTTGCGGCTCTCTCGCGTTGTGTTTCTTTTTCTCCGTGTCCTCTGTGCCCTCTGTGGTTTTCCTTCCCCGTGTCCTCCGTGGTTTTCCTTCTCCGGACCACTAACCCCGGAAATCTTCCCCGCGCGCGAAGATTTTCATGCCGCCACGGGAGCGAGTTGCCGGCGAGGCCCCAACCACCGTCCCCGTTCCGTTGCGGCTCTCTCGCGTTGTGTTTTGTTTTCTCCGTGCCCTCTGTGCCCTCTGTGGTTTTCCTTCTCCGTGTTAAATTGCGGCCCTGCCGCGCTGTGGAAGTGAACATCACGCCTCGCCTCGCTCCCCGGCATCAACCGCAAATGCGTCTATAATCGGAACTAGCCTTGCGTTGCTCTTCCCAGACGAGCGCGGAGGCCGCCTGTTTGCCGGTCTTCTGACTGGACCGATGGAGCCGACACCGACCCTGGACAACGCCACGCCTCATGCTCGCGCTCTCCGCACGCGGCTTCGCCAATTCCTCTGGCGCCTTTCGCTTTTGCCGAGGCGGATCTTGGGCGACCGGTTGCTGGGGAAGATTCTCTTCCACTCGCGCCTGTTCTCCGGAAATGAAGTCCTCTTCTGCGGCTTGCTGAACCCGCAAGAACGCCGCTTCCTTTTCGATCCCGGCTTCTACGCCAGCCAGTATCTGGGAGCGCTCGACGGCAGGAAGGGCCTGGCCGCGCACTTCCTGGCCTATGGCCTCGACGAGCACGCCTGGCCCAGCCCGCTGTTCGACCCGGACTACTACCGCCGCACCTATCCCGACCTCGCCGCCGCCCGCATCAACCCTCTCACCCATTACGTCTTGTTCGGCGCACGCGAAGGCCGCAATCCACATGCGTTGTTCGACGCCTCCTACTACGCCTCGCAAGCCGCCCAGCAGGGCGTGGCGGTCCCCAACCCGGTCTGCCATTTCATGACGGAGGGCCGGCATCGGGGCTGGCGCTGTCACCCGTCCGCGCCCAACCATGCTTACGCCGGTCCCTTCGACGTTCTCTGCCAGACCGCGGCTTTCGCCTCTCAGCCATTGGCCTACAAGGCCGAATCCGCTTACTGGCCCGGCGTCCGGACCTACGAGCCCGCCCGCAAGCCTTTCTCCAGCTTGGAAGACGAGGCAGCCGCCTTCCGCACGGAGCCACGCGAGCCTTGGTTGCGGGACCTGAAGAGCCGGCCTCACATCACAATCCTCGTACCCGTATCAGCAGCGGGCTTGCAGCGCCTGGAGCGCCTGTGCCGCTCCCTGGCGCGCCAAATCTATCCGGAATGGGACGCCCTCTTCGTGGAGGTTGCCGGAGCCGGCCCTGACCTCGCCCAGCGAGTTCAACGTCTTTCAGAGGACTTCCCCCACCGCTGCAAGGTCCTTTCTTTGACCGCACCGGAAGGGCGCGCAGCCGCTCTCAATGCCGCATTCGAAGCCGCAACCGGCGAGTTTGTTTGCATTCTGGAGCCGGAGGACACCCTGGCGCCCCACGCCCTGCTCGAGGTAGCGCGGGCGATCGGCCAAGACCCGAGCGCGGACGCCGTCTATACCGATTCGGACTTCCTGGACCCCCGCGGCAGACTCTCCAGCCCGGTCTATAAGCCCGCCTGGTCTCCGGAATACTTCCGGCACACCAACTATGTCGGACGCCTGCTGGTCTTCCGCCGGGAGCGCGTCCGGGAGTTGGGAGGATTCCATCCAGCCTTCGAGGGCCTCGAGGAATACGAGCTCCTCCTCCGTCTCAGCGAAAGGACTCCGCGGATCCTGCACTTGCCCGTCATCGCCTGCCATTGCGGCTCGCCGGAAGAATCCTCTGCCGTAGCTCCGGATGCCGCCCTCCTGCTCACGGAGCGCCAGGCCAGAGCGGTAGCCGAACACCTGAGCCGCAGCGGCATCGAAGCCTTCGTCCGCCCGGATCCCGTGCGCCCCCGTCAGCTCTACCTCCAGCCGCGTCTAAATCCTTCCGGCCCTCTCGTAAGCATCCTGATTCCTACGCGCAACCAGGCGGCCCTGCTTTCTCGATGCCTCGAGAGCATCTACCAGAAGAGCACTTACCGCCGTTTCGAAGTGATCCTGATCGACAACGCTTCGGACGAACCGGACGCCTTGGCTTTGTACGAGCGTCATCCGGTCCGTGTCATTCCTTTCCATGAGCCGTTCAACTTCAGCCGCGCGATCAACCTCGCCTTAGGCCATTGCGGGGGCAGCTATCTGTTGCTCTTGAACAACGACACGGAGGTATTGACCCCGGACTGGCTCGAACAAATGCTCTTCTACGCTCAGAGGCCCGACGTAGGCGCCGTCGGCGCGCTGCTCCTGTTCCCGGACGGGCGCATTCAGCACGCCGGCGTGGCCTTGGGAACGCGGGCCAGGCCCCATCACATCTTCCGCCTTGCCTCCGCCGCCGATTTGGAGAAGAACGGCCTGGTCGGCCCCGTGCGCGAAGTCACGGCCGTCACCGGCGCTTGCATGATGATCAAGCGCGAGGACTACGAGGAACTCGGTGGATTGCGGGAATTCTATCAGGACATCTTTCAAGACGTGGACCTGTGCATGCGGCTCCTCGAAAAAGGCCGCCGCAATCTCCTCAACCCCCGGGCGCGCCTGTTGCACCACGAAAGCGTCAGCCGCGGCGAGCGCCATGAGCTGCGCGATTGCGTCCTGTTTGCCGAACTCTGGAAGAACGAGCTGGCGGCCGGGGACCGTTACCTCAGAACCGAGCTGACCTGGCGGCCTGCGCGCAAGAGCTGACACCCGGTTCCCGCCGCCGGCGGCCCCATGCCCGTCCCGGCCTAACTAAGCCTTGTAATCCGTGAAGTGCCTAAGCAGGATCTCCGCCGTCCAGCCCGCCGCTTTGCTGACCACTTCGGGACACTTGCCCTGCACCTTGGGCCGGATGTCATTGCACAGCACCCCGCCCCAGGTCTCCACGAAGCGGTCCGAGAGCTCCAGGATCAACTTGGACGCCAGCGGCGCTTTCCCCGCAAAGTTCTGCCGCGCGCGCCCGCACATCAAGCCGATGGCCAGCCCTCCGCCGGTGAACGCGCCGCAGCTCGCATTGCGCGAGCGAGTCGCGCCTCCGCTCAGCGGCGTAGCCGCCAAGAACACCAAATCGTCTTTCGGCACGAACGGCACGCTATCTTGAATCGCCGCCAGCGAGGTCTGGGAGCAGCCGCCGTACTTGGTGTGATACTCGCGCCCCAATTCCTGCGCTCTACGAATGATCGCGGCCCCCTTGCCTCCGATCGGGATGCGGTCTTGCTCGGTCCATCCTCCGGGCGGCGGCGCCGCCAGCGCCCTCTGGCAAGCCGCCGTGCATAGGCCTGCCCCAGCGCACCCTGCCAAAAGGTGAAAGAAGTTTCTGCGATTCGATCTTGGCTCATCCATAGACGATTCCCTTTCCGGCCAACCGCTCATTGTAGAACGGCCCGCACAGCGCCAGAACAACCGCTGATCCGGGCTCTGTAGTTGACAGAACCAGCGCTCGCTCTAAAACACCCGCACATCCCCACATGAGCGTTCCACCGCGGCAAATTCCGGTTCCATCAGCCCATGCCCCGCCTCCAGATCGCTGTGGGTGGGGGCGCTAGGGAGGACGGAACCAGCGCATCTGGCATTTGGCTCCACCAATTCCGTCAACGCCGGCCGCCCGTTTTTCCGGTTCCGGCTCAAGCGCTCTTCGCAAACCACGCGGACACGGAACGAGCAGCGCGGCAGCGCAGTATACGGAGCGGACAACAGCCCCCCCAGGGTAGTTTCGTACAAGAATTTGCGAACTTTTGTTCTATCCTGCCAGAACCGTTACGCAACAGTATACGTAAGGGGAGTTCCCACGAGGAGACCATCGCAATGACGCTGAATGAGAGATCCGGCCTCACGCGCCGGCACTGGCTGGCCGGAATGGCTGCCGGGAGCGCTGCCTTCAAATTCCTCGAAGCGGGCGCCAGCGCTCAGACGGGCCAGAACCGCCCCGTCAACCGCTACTCCGCCCCAAGCCAACTCAAGATCACCGACATGCGGGCCTGCACCATTGCCGGGGTCACGGGCCTGGACTACCCGATCATCCGCATCGACACCAACCAGGGCGTCTACGGCCTTGGGGAGGTTCGGGACGGCGGCGTGGCCGGCTGGGCCCTGGTCCTCAAGCCGCACCTGGTCGGCAAGAACCCGCTCGACATCGAGCCACTCCTTGATAACCTCCGCCAATTCGCCAATCATCGCCGCGGCGGTGGCGGCTATAGCGCCGTCGACACGGCCCTGCACGACATCGCAGGCAAGGTCTACGGCGTTCCCTGTTGGCGCTTGCTCGGCTCGAAATACCGCGACCGTGTACGGATCTACTGCCACTTTCCACAAGCTCAGGATCCGAAGAAGTTTGCGGAGGGCGTGCGCCTTCGCAAAGAGCAAGGCTTCACGTTCTACAAGATGGACGACCTGTCCGCAGCCCGGCTGTTGAACGGCGTGCCCGGCGCGGTACAGAGCAACGGTGTTGCCACGGATAAGGGCATCAAGCTCATGTGTGATCGCATCGAGCTGGTGCGCCAGATCGTCGGTTGGGAAGCCCCGCTGGCGGCGGACCGAGCCGCTCTCGGTTGGCTATCGCTGGAGCAACGCGGGGGTGGCCCCGTGCCTGCCTGGGGGATACCCAGCCATCACGCTCAAGGACGCGAAAGGCGGCATCTCGGCCGTGTTCGTGGACGAAGATTTCGACGTTCGGGTCCTGCCCGTTGGCCCTCCGGGGAAATCCACGCCGGTGGGGCGCGAGACGAAGGGAATCTCACTGGCTTCCCGCCCTCTGATCGACTTTCGTCTGCCGCCGGCGAACATCCTGAAAGCGGGCAAGTATACGCTGTGGATTTCGGTCGGCACGCGCCCCGGCACGCCCAGGATTGCGCTGCCGCTGGCCGATGAGGACGGACAGCGCCGCTGCCGTCTGGGCGAGGTCCGCATCGTCGAATGAGCAAGAGAGTCACTCACATAGGAACGCTGAGGAGGTCAAGCCATGATACGGAGAATTTTCTACGCCACGGCGGTTTTGGCCGCTAACCTGGCTTTCGCAGCGCCCGAGACGGCTGGGCTCGAGCGGATTGAGATCTCGCGAGGCTGGAAGATCAAGTCTTACACTCCCCGCGCCACTCTCGACGCGGCGGTGTTGAACGAAGCGAGCCGTGCGCCCGAGAGCGAAGGCTGGATACCGGTGCCGGCCATGCCGGCCATGGTTCACGACGTCCTTGTCAGCCAGGGCAAGATCGAAGAGCCTTGGCTCCCAGGCCGCGCCGAGCGGTATCGCTGGGTGGCGGAGCGCGATTGGATCTACGCTGTGCGCTTCACCGTCCAGCAGCCGCAGCGCGCGGGACGGCTGCTGTTCAAAGGCCTGGACACAATCGTCGATGTATACCTCAATGGGGAGCGCATCGCCTCTCACTCCAACATGTACGTGCCGCTGGCCGTCGATCTCGGCGGCCGCCTCCGTCCAGAGAACACCCTAGTGCTCCACTTCCACACGGTCTTCGACCTTACTCGAGGCAAACCGGTGCCGATCCGGACAGTCAGCAACGATGGAGAACCGGCACGCCCAGTGCGGCGGCCGGGTCAAAATTACAGCGGCTATTTGGGCCCTTATCCGTACTTCTCCCGAGTGGGCGTATATGACAAGATCTTTGTCGAGCTGACGGATGGCAGCCTGATGACCGAAGTTGTGGCCGGTTCCTCACTCAATGATTCGCTTACTCAAGGTACGGTCACCGTCGACGTCGCGGGCGCCAGCCGCTTGCCCTCCGTCAACATCCGCGTGCGGCTCCTCGACCCGGACAGCCGGCTTCGGGCGGAAACAACTGTGCCTGCGGCTGTGAGAAACGGCTCTTTTCGTGCTCAGGCAGTGCTGCGAGTGGACAAGCCTGCACTTTGGTGGCCTCGGGGCTACGGCGCCCAACCGCTGTATCGGGTTGAAGTCACACTCTTGACCGAGGGCCGGCCCCACCACACCGAAAGACGGACGATTGGCTTCCGGCGCATCACCATGCCCAAGCTCTTGCATTTCGTCGTTAACGGCGTGCCCGTGCGCCTTTGGGGCGGCAATTGGGTCACTCCGCGCTGGGATACGGCCGTGTGGGACCACCCCCGGGTCGAGCAGTTGTTCGCCATGGCCGAACACGCCAACTTCAACGCGTTCCGTGTCTGGGGTGAGGTGGAGTCTCCGCCCGACGAGTTCTACGAGTTGGCCGACAGGAAAGGATTCCTGCTCTGGCAAGATTTCACCGACCTCCCGCTCGCCGACGACCAAGCCAGCCGCGCGATTTGCCGGCAAGAAGCCGCCGATTTCGTCAAGCGCCTGAAGCACCACCCCTCTATCGTGCTGTGGAACGGCGGCAACGAGGACGCCATGTGGCGCCACCAGGAGTTCAGGGCCGACTTCCGTGACCTTGGGCCCTGGCCCGGACTCAAGGCCGCAGAAGAGGTGGGCGCCATCTGCAAGCGGCTCGATCCCGAGAGGCACTACCAGCCCAGTTCGCCGTATTACGGTCTTGACCCTAACGATCCGCAGAAGGGCGATACCCACGGATACACCAACATGTGGTTTGTGCCCGGCTACGATTACCTGAACTTCGCCAGTGAGGACACTCGAATTGCCGCTCCGCCGCTTCACAGTTTGAGGCGGTTCATGGCCCCGCAAGACCTTTGGCCGGAAGGATACTCGCCCCTTTACACGCCTGGAAACCGATACCCATATCCAGAAACTTGGCTCCGCTACACTACAGGCCAGAGCTGGAAAAAGACTGGTCCCGTCGAGTTGTTTTATGACGCAGCCGATGCCGGATCGCTCGTGCACCGGTTGGGCATGGCGGAGGCGCTCTACTATCAAGACATTGTGGAGCGCCAGCGGCGCGGACGCGATGCCGCCGATCTTACCGGTCGGCGCCGCTGCGGCGGTTACCTCGTATGGAAGTTCAATGATTCGTGGCCGCAAGTCTACAGCGCCAAGGTTGACTATTTCCTGGAACCGTACCACGCCTACTATGCGCTTCGCCGTGCTTACGCCCCGGTGTTGCTCTCCTTCGATGTTGGCGCCTATATTTACCTCTGGGTTGTCAACGACACGCGAGATGTAGTCTCCGGAAAGGTCCGAATCCAGCTTCTCCACCTGGAGCGCAACGAATATCGTAAGGAGATCGTCCGCCCGGTGACCGTCCAGCCTGGCCAGTCCGCCGTGGTCGTGCGTCTGGACCAGGCGGGAATAGGAACGTTCCGCCGGGAACATGTCCTCTGCGCCACTTTGTTCGACCAGTCAGGGCGTGAACTGGCTCGTGCGAACGCGCTGGGCGACATTGAGCGCCGGGTCAGCTTCCCTGACGCGAAGCTGGACGTCCAGCTTGACCACGGCGCTTTGCGGATCACCACGGATAAGTTCGCCCGCACTGTGACGATGGAAGGCGATGCGGGCGGCGACGCCTTCGGCTGGTTCTTCGAAGATAACTACTTCGACCTTGTGCCCGGCGAGGTCAAGACCGTGCGCATTCTCGGCAAACATTCCAGCGGTAAGATCTCGGTGAAACCGTGGTATTCCCCGCACACAACGGTTGTTGAGTGGAAGAGATAGCCTGAATTGAAGGGGGGAAGCGGGCGCCGGAAACCTCTCCCAAAATTACAGAGATCTTAGGAGGCGATATTTATGAACCGGCGTGGTTTTTCAAGGCGCGGCTTGGCGCTCGGAATCAAAGTTTTTGCCGATCCCGCCGCGGCGCAGCAAAGATTTGAGTCAATGGAGCTTCCCTTATGAGACGAACAGCGTTATTGATGCTGGCCATTCTCTGCGCTTCCTCGTGCTCGATGCGCCGCACGGAAAGCCTCGAGAACCAACGCCTGCGCCTTGAGGTCCGGGCTTCGGACGCTTCTGCCCGGCTGCTCGACAAAAGCACTGGAGTCGTCTGGACCATCAACGCGCCGGAAATTCTCTTGAAGGACAAACGGACGCTGACGGCCAAACCCAACGGCGGTCTGAGCCGCACCGGCGAGGCTCTTCGTTACACCTCGGAGCCCGGAGTCGTCTTCGAGCTGCGCCTCTCCGCCGATCCCCCGGCGGTCCGCTATTCCTACGAAACCACAGCCGAGGTGGAGGAAGTTCGCTTGCTCAACAAGTCGCTCGCGCTCGGCCCAGGAAACGAGAACTACCTGGCCGTTCCTTTCCGGCTGGGGATACTTGTGCCCGTGGAAGGAGATAAACCGTACTCGCGGCGGTTCCAACCCTACCAGAGCCGTGAGGGTTACTCCATGGCAATGTTCGGCGCCGTCCAGAAGGGCTCAGCCTTGCTCGCAACCTGGGACAACCCTTACACAGACATCATCGTCGACTACACGGCAGCGCCGGAGCCCCGGCTCTCGGCGAGCCTCGCGCTGCGCGAGAGCGCGAGGGCCATTCAACTCCAGCCGCTCGGGAAAGGCGGCTATGTCGAGATCGCCAAAGCGTACCGCTCGGTTGCCCGGCAGCGTGGATTTTTGAAGACTCTGGCCGAGAAGATGCAAGAAAACCCGGCCGTCGAGAAGTTCTTCGGAGCGGCTGATTTCAAGCCCTTCGCCTTCGCTCGCCGTCTTCCGGGGACGCGTTCCAATAACACCGGTAAAGAAATACTGGAGATCAACTTCACCTTCTCTGAATGCGCCGATTTGGCCGAGCATTTCAAGAAGGATCTCGGCATCGATCGCGCCTTGCTGGTTGTGGCGGGCTGGATCCGGCGCGGCTACGACAACCAGCATCCCGACATCCTGCCGGCCGCGCCGGAGGCAGGCGGCAACGCCGGGCTGATCGCCTGCTCGCGCCGTGTGAAGGCCCTGGGTTACTTGTTCGGGTTGCACGACAATTACCAGGACATGTACAAGGATGCGCCCTCCTTCAAGGAAGACTACATCCTCCGTAACCCTGACGGGTCCCTCCGCCTCGGCGGGATTTGGAACGGCGGACAGTGCTGGATCATATGCTCCAGAAAGAGCCTCGAGCTTGCCAGCCGGCCGCAAAATCTCCCTGGCGCGATGAAACTGTTCGCTCCGGCCGTGTATTTCCCGGACACGATTTTCGCCGTGGCCCCCAGGGAGTGCTATGACAAACATCACCCCATGACGCGGGTCGAGGACATCGAGTACAGGCTGAAGCTGACCGATTACATTAGACAGACCGTGGGGCTGCTTGGAAGTGAAGAAGGAATGGAATGGGGCGTGTCGCACGCAGACTACTTCGAGGGAATCATGTCGCACAAGACCCGCTTCCCCTATCCCTGGTCGTCGCGCCCGCCGGTCACCACTGACATCATCATCCCCCTGTTCGAGATCGTGTTTGGGGACGCCATCCCCCTCTACACGCATCAGGGTGACCGGGCCATGCCCAACAACGCCCAGCACATCCTCGGCCACATCCTCTACGCCGAAATGCCGCTGTATTATTTCGGCAAACACCATTACTGGACCGACCCCGCCCAGGAGTTCAAGCCGCCCGCCGGGACCGAGTCTGGCATGGTGTTCGCGCAGGGCGGGCGCTTCAATCTCATCGATCAGTTCATAAAGAACACTTATGAAGTCCTTAGCCCTCTCGGGCGCGTCACGGCCACGCTGCCGATGACCGGCCACCGCTTCCTGACGGCCGACCGCACGGTAGAAACGACCCGGTTCGGCGAGGACGTGGAGATCACCGTGAACTACGGCCCGAAGGACTACACCGCAAACAACGCGGTCCTGCCGCAGTACGGCTTCCTGGTCGAGAGCCCCAAACTCATCGCTTACTACGCCCGCACCTACCGGGGCCGCACTTTTAAAGATCCGCCGCTCATCGTAATCCGCAGCATGGACGATCGGCCGCTGGCCGCTTCCGCCAAGGTAAGGATCTACCGCGGCTTCGGCGATAAGACCGTGGATTGGAAAGGCAGGATGGTCGAAGTCGAAATGGAAACCACGCTTCAGGACTGAGGTAAAGCATCATGAAAAGAGCAACGTTGCCCCTTCTCGCTCTACTGCTTTGTGCCCTATTCCTTGCACAGGGCGGCCCTGCGGACAACGGACAGCAATCGGCGTCAACCGGCACGTCGGTTCAAAATGGCTGGGTCACGGTGACCCCGCCCGAGTTCCAGGGCGCGATCAACAATCCGCTGAAAGGCTTCCGCGACTACAAGCCGCGCGGCTACGGGCTCCTGAGACGCCAATACATCAAGTGGAACGAGATCGAACTCTGCGCCGATGATTCCGTCGAGCGCGTCATCGCGCATACCAACACAGTCACAACCATCAACGGCCGGCGCTTCGAGGATCTGAACGTCAAACTCGTGCCGCGCGTGTATCTCGATTGGAATGGCAGCCCCGGCATGCAGTACTGGCCCGCCGACCTGCACACCTTCGACTACGACAGCCCCGCCTTCCAGGAAAGGCTCCGCCGGCTCGTCGAAAAGCTCGGGAAGGCTTGGGATGAGGACCCGCGCATCTTCGCCGTGCAAATGGGGCTGATCGGATATTGGGGCGAGCATCACAACCCCGCGCCGACCGCTGCGCAGCGTCGCCTGCTCGCCGAGGCGTTTCAGAAGGCCTTCAAGAACAAGCCCGTGCTCGTCCGGCATAATGACCCGGAGTTCATGCAGGCGGGGTTCGGCATCTACTACGACACTTTCGCCAACATCAGCCGCGAGCCGCCCTGGGGCCCCAAAGATCAATTCCCTTGGCAGGCGACGTATCATTATCCCGAAATCTGGAAGCGCGCCCCCATCGAAGGCGAAGTCGAATATAACTGGCAGCAGCAGCGCGAGAGCGCGAAGCCAACGGAAACCTTTGGACGCACGCCCAATGAAACGATGACCGTGCCCGCCTACCGCCGATACATGCTCGACAAGATCCGCCGCTACCACGCGAGTTACCTCGGCTGGATCAGCAACTATGACGACACCAACCCCGAGGTGCTGGCCGGAGCCGCCGAACTTCAAAAAGCCTTCGGTTACCGTTTCGTGCTCGATTCCGCCAGTTATCCCCTCGCCGTGACGCCCGGAGGGAAGCTCACGGTGAAGCTGACCGTGCGAAACACCGGCAGCGCCCCCTTTTACCTCGACTGGCCCGTGGCCGTCGGATTGCTCGATCCTGCGACCAAGAAGCCGGTCTGGTCGGCGCCGCTAACGGGCGTGGACATCCGCAAATGGCTCCCTGGCGAGGATTGGGACAGCTCGGCGTTCGCCTATCGCCGCCCCGCCGTGCCGTATCACAGTGAAGGGCAAGCCACGGTGCCGCGAGACATCAAACCGGGCCAGTACTTCCTCGCGCTGGCCATTCTGGACCGTCAGGGCGGCCTGTTGCCAAGCGCGCGGTTTGCCATCCAAAACTACTTCCGCGGCGGCTGGCACCCGCTGGGCTTCATCGGCATCGGCAAGGCGCCAACAGAAGCGTCTCTCAAGAATGTGCCCTTCGACAACCCCGCCTTTGATGACAGCCTCTACTACAAGGTTCCGGAGAAACTGCGCGCAGTCCAGGCGCCGCCCCTGCCCCAGGTGAAGGCCGTGACGCCGTGGACTCCTGACCCCAACACCGAACTCATCAATCCCTGGCGCTATTGGACCCTGACTCCGTCAAACAACAGCCTGGAGAAGCTGACTCTCACCGACGGCCCCGGGGCCGGCCGCGCCTTCCGCGTGGCGGGTGATTTCGGCGAAGACTTCAGCCTGAACTACAACTTCGGCCGAGGCGTCAAGCTTGACCCCGGCCGCTATCGCTTCGTCTTCTTTGTGCGTGGCACGCCCGGCCAATCCGTCGAGTTTGAGCTCACCGACGACTGGCGCCTCGCCTCTGGGCAAGCCCGGATTCCGCTGACCGCGCAATGGCAGGAGCACAGCATCGACTTCGAAATCAGAACCGCGTCCCCGGATGGGAGCACCCTGCGCTTCCGCTTGCCAGGCAATGTCAAAGGCTCTTTTGATCTCGCCAATCCGCGGCTAAAAATGGTGAGATAGCGACCTTCTCTGCCGGCGAAAGCAACACTGATCTACAGCGCCGCGTGCTGACAACAAGCGAATTGTGGACCCGCTGTGGATCGTTCCGGGCGGCGGTATACAGTCTGGGATTTCGGGAGCTGTCTAAATCGTACCAGCGCCTGCGCAAGTTGCTCCGCGGCGGAGACCAGGGGCGGTGTTTCCATAGGATCTGCCAGCCGCTTGTCGGCGCTCGGTTGGTGAACAGGTTCAGCCCCAACATCAAAGCCGCATTATTCGGCGGCCGGTTGGCTTTGACGAACGGATGCGTCTGCCTCGGCGCGAGCAGGGCGATCAAGGCTGTGCAAACCGGGATGCGGAGTGCCTCCTCCCCAGTCGGGACACTTGCCGTCCCCCTTGGGCCGGACGTCATGGCACAGCATGCCGCCCCACGTTTCCACGAAACGGGCCGAGAGCTCTGGGATCAGCTGGGACGCAAGTGGCCGGCGCATCTGCTTGCCGCTGCGACGGCGCAAGACCCGGCCCGGTGCGGCTGAGGTACATTAATCACATGTTGAACCTGTCCCGCCGCGCCTTCCTGGCTTCTTCCGCCGTTGCGCTTGCACAGACGTCCCCTCCGCCGCCCGCCCGCAAGCTCCTCCAAAGCCGCGTCTCAGCGGAAATGCTGTCTCAGGTTCTCTCGCCCCGCGCTTCCTGGCGGCCCTATCCCACCATCGAGGACCGCCGCTTCTGGCAGGCGCTTCCGCCCGAAATCCGGAACGCCGTATTGGACTCCGCCTCCTCCCGGCTCGGCACACCCTGGCCCGCTTTGCCCGCCAGCGTCTTTCTCGACTACGCCAGGAACGGCAACCGCTCGCGCTTCGAAGCGCTTTCTTTCGCGCGCCGCAACCGCCTCCGCCACGCGGCCTTCGCCGAATGCATCGAAGCGCAAGGCCGCTTCCTGGACGAGATCCTCGACGGCCTCTGGTTCATCTGCGAAGAATCCTTCTGGGGCGTGCCCGCTCACATCGGCGCGCAAAAGGCCGGCAACACCCTGCCCGACGTCTCCGAGCCCATCGTCGATCTGTTTGCCGCCGAAACGGCGAACACGCTGGCCTGGACCACCTACCTGCTCGGCTCGCGCCTGGATGGTTTGTCCAAGCTGCTGCGGCCCCGCGTCGAGGCGGAGATCCAACGCCGGCTCCTGGACCCCTGTCTGGCCCGGGACGATTTCTGGTGGCTCGGTTTCGCCGGAAACCGCAGCGTCAACAACTGGAACCCGTGGATCAACTCCAACTGGCTCGCCTGCGTACTGCTCGTTGAGCCCAACCCCCAGCGGCGCACGGCCGCCGTGCACAAAATTATCCGCTCGCTCGACCGTTTCCTTGACTCCTACCACGACGACGGCGGCTGCGACGAGGGCCCCAGCTACTGGTCGCGCGCAGCCGCTTCCCTGTTCGACTGCCTGGAGCTTCTCTACTCCGCCTCCGATGGCCGCCTGGACTTCTACAACATCCCCCTGGTTCGGGAAATGGGAGCCTACATCTACCGGATGCACATCGCCGGCGACTGGTATGTCAACTTCGCGGACGCCTCGGCGAGGATCCGCCCCAGCGGAAACTTGGTCTGGCGCTACGGCCGGCGGGTCAAAGATCCGCAGATGGAGGCGCACGGCGCATGGCTCGCCTCCCGCGCCGCCTCTCCTTTGGAGCGGTTCGACAACGATGGCATGCGGCGCGCTCTGGACGCGCTGGCGCATCTAAGCGAACTGAGCGCCCGGGCATCCTCAGCCCGTCCGCCCCTGGTCCGGGACGTGTTCCTGCCCGGCGTCCAGGTCGCCGCCGCACGCTTTCAGCAAGGATCCGAGCGAGGCTTCTACCTGGCGGCCCAGGGCGGCCACAACGCCGAAAGCCATAACCACAACGACGTCGGCAACTTCATCGTGTTCCACGACGGCGAACCGGTCCTTATCGACATCGGCGTGGAAACCTACACCGCGCAGACCTTCTCCTCCCGCCGATACGAAATCTGGACCATGCAATCCGCCTGGCACAACTGCCCCACCATCAACGGCCAGATGCAGTCCGCCGGCCGTTCCTTCGAGGCGCGCAACTTCTCGGCGATCGAAGGCGGAGTCTCCATGGAGATTCAGAACGCCTACCCCGAACAAGCCGGCCTGGAGCGCTGGCTCCGGTCCGTGGCTTTGGACCGCGCCGCCGGCCGCGTCGTTCTCCGTGATTCGTTCCGCCTCAGCCGCCGCGACAGCGTCGAGTGGAACTTCATCACCAACCGCATCCCCCGCCTGGAGGGGCCGGGCCGGATGGTTCTGGACGGCCGCTTCGTGCTGTCGTTCGATCCCGCCCTGGAGGCGGTCTTCGATGAGCACTCCTCCGAAGACGCGCGCCTGCGCCCGATCTGGGGCCCGCGCGTCCGCAGAGCCCGGCTAATCTTGAAATCCCCGCCGGCTCAGGCGGACTACGCCTTCACCTTAAGCCTCGCTTGAGCCTTCTACCGCGAGCCATCCCCCGGCCGGGAAGCCAGGTCCCCATGCTCGCCCCGTCCCGGCCTCTAAGCCCAGAGAAACGGGTAAGAAACCTCTTTTCATTCGGCCGAGGCAGCGGTAAAATAGAAGTATGAGGGCTCGGCCAGCGGCAGCCCGGCCTAACCTGTTCGGCTGCGATTGACCTTCGCAGCATTTCCCACCTGTGTAGCTTCCCAAACTAAGGAGGGCAAGGAAATGAACAGGATTATGCTGGAAGTCCGCGCGGATCTGCCCCACATCGTCACCCCCCTGCCGGGGCCCCGCGCCAAAGCCATCATCGAACGGGACCAGCAAGTGGTTTCCCCGTCTTATACCCGGTCCTATCCGCTGGTCGCCGCCCGCGGAGAAGGCGCCATCGTCGAAGATGTGGACGGGAATCGCTTCCTGGACTTGAACGCCGGCATCGCGGTCGTCGCCACCGGCCATTGCCATCCAGAGGTGGTGCGGGCCATTCAGGACCAGGCCCAGCGCCTCATCCACATGTCCGGCACCGATTTCTTCTACGAGAACTTGGTGCAACTGGCTGAGAAGTTGGCCGAGATCGCGCCCGGAGGTCCGCCCCGCCGGGTCCACTTCGGCAACTCCGGCGCCGAAGCCATCGAAAGCGCCATCAAAGTCGCCCGCTACCACACCGGCCGCGACAAGTTCATCGCGTTTCTGGGCGCTTTCCACGGCCGGACCATGGGCGCGCTTTCCCTCACCGCCAGCAAGGCCGTGCAGCGGCGCGGATTCGGGCCGCTCCTGCCCGGCGTCCACCACGTGCCCTATGCCTATTGCTACCGCTGCGCCTACGGCAAGCAGCCTGAGACTTGCGCCGTCGAGTGCGTCAAGGCGATCGAAGAGCGGCTGTTCAAAACCGTCGTCCCGCCCGAGGAGGTCGCAGCCATCGTCTTCGAGCCGGTTCAGGGCGAGGGCGGCTATGTGGTTCCTCCGCGTAAGTTCTTCGACGAGCTTCAGGCCCTGGCGCGCCGCCATGGCATTCTGCTCATCGCCGACGAGGTGCAAAGCGGCATGGGCCGCACGGGCAAGATGTGGGCCTGCCGGCACTTTGGTCTGGAGCCGGAAGTGCTGGCCGTGGCCAAGGGCATCGCCAGCGGCTTGCCTTTGGCGGCGACGGTGGCGCGAGCGGACCTGATGCGATGGCCTCCGGGCGCGCACGCTTCCACCTTCGGCGGCAACCCGGTGTCGGTGGCGGCGGCGCTCACCACCATCGAGCTATTGGAAAACGGCCTGATCGAACACGCGGCCCGCATCGGCGAGTTCATGCTGGACCGCATGAGCCGTTGGCCCGCCCGCTTCCCGGTCGTGGGCCAAGTCCGGGGCTTGGGCTTAATGCTGGGCGTGGAGTTCGTGCGCGATCCGCAAACCCGGGAGCCCGCGCCAGAGCTCCGCGATCAGGTAGTCCGCCTGGCCTTCGAGCGAGGCCTGCTGGCGCTCGGAGCCGGCCCGAACAGCCTGCGATTGAGCCCGCCGCTGGTGATCACTCGCGATCAAGCCGAGTTCGCGCTTGAGACCCTGGAGGACTGTATCCGCCAGGCGTCAGAGATGTAGCTCACCCCGCGGACGCCCTCCAGGCAGCCCAAAGCAACTGCTTCATGCCAACTTCTTGAAGCAAAGGAACCAGTCTACGCAGCGGATCGAAGGATCCTTCGATTCGACCCTCTCCTTGGCTGCGCCGCAGGAGCCGGGCGGAGGAACGATCACCTCTTCGCCGGGCTGCCAGTCGGCGGGCGTCGCGACCTTATGCTGGTCCGACGTCTGTATGGCGATGAGCAGGCGCTTAATCTCCTGCATGTTCCGCCCATTCGTCAGCGGGTAGTACAAGATGGCCCGGATCTTGCCCTCAGGATCGATGAGGAAAACCGCCCGGACCGCTTGGGTCGTGCTGGCCGACGGCTGGAGCATTCCATAAAGCCGGGAAACCTCCATCGTCAAATCGCTGATCACCGGGAAGGTGACCTCGATGTTCTTCCAGCCCCGGAATTCCACCTTCTCTTTTATGGTTCGCAACCAGGCGATGTGGCTGTAGGTGCTGTCGATCGACAGGCCAAGAAGCTCGCAGTTCAGGGCCCGGAACTCTTCCTGCATGGCGGCGAAAGTCATGAATTCAGTGGTGCACACAGGCGTGAAGTCCGCCGGGTGACTGAAGAAGATGACCCATTTCCCTTTGTAGTCGTCGGGGAACCGGATCAACCCTTGAGTCGTTTCGGCCTGAAATGCCGGAGCAGGTTCTCCAATAAGCGGCAAACGCACTGTAGTTTCAGACATGTAAATTCCTCCAAGTGGCCATGAGAATGCGTCCTGCATCAGTGTAACGTACACCGAAGACAACAGTCTTTCAAGCGCCGGCGGGGATGTGACGCCGGGAGTGCAGCGCCCGGCTGGAGAGCCAAAGGGACGCCGCCGGAGTGGCTGCGCCGCCCCGGTTGACGCGTCCCAGTCTACAATGCGGACCATGGAGCGCATTCCTTTCGCCGCCACAACCGCGGGCGCGCGCTACGCAGGATTGGACCGCCTCCCGGTCACGGTCCTACTGGACAACGTCCGCAGCATGTACAACGTGGGCGCCTTCTTCCGCACCGCCGACGCCGCTGCCGTCGAGCGCCTCTGCCTCTGCGGGATCACGGCGCACCCTCCCAAGCGCGGCGTCTCCAAAACCGCCTTGGGCGCGGAAGAAACCGTCCCCTGGGAATACTCCTGGGATCCGCTCCCCGTGGTGGACCGCTTGCGCGCCGAGGGACACCAGATCGCCGCTGTGGAAACCGCGCCCCACGCCATCGATCTGTTCGACTGGCAGCCTTCCTTTCCCGTGTGCCTGATCTTCGGCCATGAAGTGGACGGCATCCGGGCCGAGCTCAAAGAGCGTTGCGACGTCTTCGTTCAGATTCCAATGCTCGGCAAGAAGCACTCCCTGAACGTAGCCACCGCCGGCGGGATTGTGATGTTCGAACTGCTCAGGAAGTACACCCGGGCGGCGCGCCTTGCCCGCAGTCTGTACGGCTAACCCACAGATTCTTTTTCCCGCGCGAAGATTTTCATGCCGCCACGCGAGCGAGTTGCCGGCCAGACCCCAACCCCCGTCCCCGTTCCGTTGCGGCTCTCTCGCGTTGTGTTTTGTTTTCTCCGTGTCCTCTGTACTACTAGCCCGTAGATTCTTTTCCGCGCGCGAAGATTTTTTATGCCGCCACACCTGTTTGGTTGCGGCTTTGCCGCGCTGTGCCCTCCGTGGTTTGCTTTTCTCCGTG